>Ga0210384_10003268_pt1 | contig 18894 bp, 22 predicted proteins | sample IncBWH2MmetaG_FD_160574 | JGI IMG/M metagenome (GOLD analysis project Ga0210384, IMG submission 160574) | Forest soil microbial communities from Barre Woods Harvard Forest LTER site, Petersham, Massachusetts, United States - Inc-BW-H-2-M | ecosystem: Environmental > Terrestrial > Soil >...
CGCCCGTATCGTCCCGGATTCACGAATTTCCAATTCCATCCTAGTGGGCACGCGGGAGCAGATACTTAAATCCGTGCGACGAAAGCGTTAGCGGGCTCTAGGTCGTCTGGCTCGCGTCGCCGCGAAATGATCCGTGCCAAATTCATTCCGCCCTAACGCGTCGACGGTTTCAACAACTAGGTCTCTTTCTGGCCCACCGACTCCAGGGCTTCTATTCGCTCTGCGATGACGACCCGTTGTTTCCAGACACGGACCGTGCGCCAACGAATGGCAGCCCCGCTCGAGTAAGGTCCGCCGAGGACCGCTTCCCACTCGCTGATCAAATCGCCTCTAAAATCCTGGAAACTAGAAACCACCCGAAAGATATCAACACAGCCCAATCCCATCTCAAGAACCGTATGCACCGGCTCCAGCAGATCTGCCAAACGTTGAAACGCGGCCTGCTTTCCACTGGTCAATTCGCTTCCAAGCCACAGCACAAACTCATCGCCGTAATAACGGTTCAAGGGCTCGGAAAAAAGTGACTGCAAATCGAAATTGCCGAGAAGGAAGTCTTCCTTGCCGATTTCCAGAATGGCCGCGTTCAGCTCAGGCTCAAGCGCCTCCGCGCGCAGCCGCATCGCGTTGAAGCCGACAAGCTGGAAATCTCTCCATCGTTCTATCTGTCCAATATGTTCGTTAAATCGAGCTACGCAGACTTCTGCAAGAGTGCCGTAGTGGGGGTTATTTCCTGCGCCCTGTTCAACAAAGCGGATGATGGCGGACCGCGCGACCTCGAACTCGGCCAGCAGGCTTTCGATGGAACGGTTGGGGTCGGCCTGCTTTCTTCTCTGCACAAACCGAGTTCCGCGCTCGACGCCGCTGAATTGCTTCTCGGAAGCAGCGAGTCGCTCGCACGCTTCGTTTAGCGCCCGGAATTCGTTCTTGATCAGATGCGAAACTAGCTCACTGATCGAATCCGACTGCACAGCCCCGGCCTTCCTACACTGTTCGTTGGTGAGCCCGTGAAGCACGAGTTCCAACCGCTTTTTCCCTGCCTTCAACTCCAACGCCAGATTGGATCTCTCAAATTCTTTCGGAATCACAAGGCTTCCCCCGCGACATCCCAAATCCCCCAACGCACCCATGTCGGGGATGTAGCTGTCGCCTGTCTAAATTCCGTTATCCATCTATTTCCTTGGTAAAATCCGTCCATGGGCATTCCGCTCGAGCTTATGGACGATAAAAACGGCATAAGTATCTTCACCACAGAGAGTGCAGCAACCCCAATGCCCACGGACGACTATGCCTTCCCAGTGAATTCCGAAGATGCATAAGAGTCGGATCACCGCGTACCTCCAAAAGACTCGAATGTCTTCGTCGCCTGCGCCGCATGGTGCTCAATCGATCTCGAACGGTGTCCTAGCTGCCAAAACCGTCTCCTGTTGCGACGAGAGCGACCTTTCTCAGAATTGAAAAGACAGATGCGGTGCCTGCGAACTACAAGCACGCCAGCCTGACATTTCGGCGTGCTTGTAGCGATCCGTTCCTTATGGAGCCGCATGGAACGTGGCACAGGTATTCTCCACGCTAGTTTCGAGAGGGCATGCCATTAGGCGGGGCTGGTGCGAAATACGCGCGCCCATCCTCGATCAGCCATCGATCGCCGTGGCGGACGGCCACGTAGAAAAAGTTGATCGGTATCACGGGGATGATCGTTCCATTTGGACCGTTGACATTGTGCACGGTAAGGAGCGCATCGACGACCGCCACATCGGGCTTGATGAAGCGGACCCGGTAGTTGGAGAACGCCGCTTGCGTGTTGCCGTTGACGGCTTGCTCCGCCTCGGGACCGAAGTCCTTCACCATTGCGACCCGCCCTTGCAGAAAGCCGCCTCGCGGCGTCACGAACGTTCCATCTTCGGTGAAGATGGATGCTCGGAGTTCGGCATTCTTCTGAACGAAGGTCTTAGCAAAGGTATCTCCGAGCGCGCGAACGGCCGCTTCGTCTCGAGCCTGCCCGGCGCTCGCAGAGCCGCTCGCACCGATGACGATCGTATATGCCAGAAACGCTAAGCCGAGACGCTGCATCAGGCCCCGCGGCGCCGACTTGTGCTTCTGGGGCGCTGAATCGATGGTATGAGTTGCGATCGAAGCATCTCGGTGCGTTCGTGAGATTTTCATTTCTTTCTCCATAATTTCATTTCTTTGTCCTTAGTTGTCTCAAGATTGGATCCAGAGGTGGTCACGCTCTCGCCGCAATCGCCAATCGGCGAGCGCCGTGTAGCCCGCACCGAACCCAGTTCCATATCCACTTAGATGACTACTAACATCTAACCGTTACACCAAGTGATGGAGCATGGGATCGCGATTCTCCGGGCGCTCCAAAAACTTTGCCGCTTGAATATCCTAACGTTTAGATGATAGCAGACATCTATTGAGAGGGCGACAAGCAGCTGAAGGTGGCGGTGGTCATAGAAATGGAGGGGAAAATGGAAAGACTGAAGAACAAGAACATCCTAATTACTGGTGGGACGAGTGGAATTGGTCTGGCTTCTGCTCAGGAATTCGAACGTGAAGGTGCTCGTGTCGCAATTTGCGGCACAGATGAGAAGAAGTTGAAAGAGGCCAGAGGTGCCCTCGGGCCTAAGGCCCTGGCATTCTCCGCTGACGTCAGCAAACTATCGGACCTCGATAGTCTTTACTCAAAAATTAAAACTCAATTTGGCCATCTCGATGCGGTCTTTGCGAACGCTGGCTACAGTCAATTTGGCCCTTTCGAAGTCGTCGAGGAAGATACGTTTGATAAGCTGGTCGCCGTAAACTTGAAGGGAGTATTTTTCACGATTCAAAAGGCAATTCCCCTTTTGAAAAGCGGATCTTCGGTGATCATCAATTCGTCAGTAACAGTTAAAACGGCCTGGCCCACTACGAGCGTGATGTCGGCGATCAAGGCGGGACTCTCCAGTTTGGCGAGAACCATGAGTGCAGAGCTCGCGGATAGAAAGATTCGAGTGAATGCTTTGAGTCCTGGCCCCACCGACACTGAAATGTTCGGCCGTGTTCCAGGTGAGAAAGAGGGCGAAGCCATTAAAGATGTTCTTCGCACTTACAATCCCAGCAAAAGGCTCGCGGAGCCGCTCGAGATCGCGAAGCTGGCCGTATACTTAGCATCAGATGACTCGGCCTATGTCGTTGGGGCAGACTTCGCCATCGACGGCGGAGCTGGGGCCTTTTCTCAACTCGGCGGCTGATAGCCCGCAGGTCTAACGTATCCGCTCGAAAAAACAGCAGAAACTTACGCGCGCATGATGAGCGGCAATGCAGAGTTCCGCGTCGTTCTGAAGATTTGGCCTTCAGCGCACACAACATTGACAGCTGTCATCGTTCGGATTGGTAACGAGAAGTCGGCTTGTGGGGAGTGATCGCGGCTGCTCTCCGTTGCGGGAGAAACGGAACTCACGCAGATCTCACGGAATCCGCAACGGTTCTCTAGACCGCTGTTTCGAAAAAACCCGCGTGCTGAGCAACTCGTGTGCAACCGTGTATATAAAGGATGCGAACGCTCCTAAACTTCCCGATCTGTAAGTCTCGGGGATACGGACGATTACAGAAACTTTTCCTCAAGACAACTACTCGAAATTCGACTCCGAGTTTTCCTCAGAAAACGGCTTAGCAAAATTCCCGATTCCACACGCTCTTGTTCGGAATCAATAGGTTACGTTCGGATGAGGTGCCTCATTGTCGGGCAATGAGCCACTGCTCGGGAGGGTCGCGATCAAGCACTCTTCTCCCCCTTAACGCTATAAATCAGAGCGGCCATGCCCGACCAAGAACAACGTCATGAAATGCATGCAGACGCCACCCGCGTGTCCCAGGCGCACCCGGGCGAGGGTGGAATCGAATGGAGTACATGGCGGACGCTGCGCCTGCCTATGTTTCGGAATCTACTGGTTGCCGACCTGGTCTCAGATGTGGGCACGTTTATGCAAGGTGTTGGTGCCGCTTGGCTGATGGTTTCGCAAGGGGCCGGGCCGCTGCTTATGGCGTCTTTCGAGGAGTACGTTCATCGCTTCGGACGACTTGCAATCCCACGTAGCCTCCTTTCGTGACCTAGCCGCCTGTAGAATCCGTTCAAAAAGCCTGTGCGGGGCATTCCGGGAGCCACTCCGGCTTCCGGTAGACCTTGACCATTGGGGGTGTCTGAAACTGCCCGGAACGCCCCGTTCAGCTACTCACTCGCAGACCGTCAGCGGAATTCGCATTCTCCTTCGAGCGGATTTGCGCACCGCAGGCGGGACAACGGGCGGGGAGACCGTCACTGCCGAAACTCAAAAGAGGTTGGCTCTCGCAAACGAGGGAATACTGATTCCTGTCCTGCCTGACACTGTCGATGAAATGAAGGTAGCGGGTGGAGCGGCCCGGTTGCGAAACCAGAGTCTTTGCCGAGAACAGCGGCAGTGATAGCTTGCGAAGAGCCAATGCAGCCTCCAATCAGGTTGTTTGGTCAGGGACGCCACGGTGCTCTAACACCGTGGCGTCCCGCTTACTTCAGTTCCTTGGCTCGCTTCTTCAGGTACTCATCAAGGGCACGGCGGATGAGTTCCGCCACCGGAGCGCCCGTTTTCTCGGACAGCTTTTGGAGCTTTATAACTTGCTCTTCTTTGAGGAAGAGTGCTGTCCGTTTCATGACCATATGGTCGCATACAGGCATACATAGGGCAATAGGCCGTTCGGCCAAGTCGGTCGTTCCTCGCATTCGGTTGGGAGCAGCCGAACTTGTGCTAACTCAGCAACGCGTTGACGATGCCGAGCCATTCCGCTTCGAGCGGCTCCCGGCACACGGGCTTGACTGCCCGGTTGTACCAATAGCCTGCGTTGCTCTGGTCGCCTTCTTCCGGTGGAGGTAGGCATGTACCCACGCTCCTTCGACGCCTTCGTCTTGCTGCGCGGACTCGTGCGCTCGCTTCCAATCGCCCTTGCCATCCCACCACAGCCCAACAAGAGCGCGAGTCAGCCCGGCTGGCGGCTCGGTCGCGGTGAGCACGCGGAATTCGTCGAGGGTCATTTTCGCCGAGGTCTCGGTCGGGATGATTCGCTTAGCTCGAATTTAGCTCGAAAAAAGCGGCGATTGGAGGGGAATATGGAGACTGGAGAGACTCCAGCGGAAGAAACGAAAATAGCTAAGCCTCTGAAGACTCAAGATTTTCCAATAACAGTGGAAGATTTTTGTTGACATGGCGGAGAGGGGGGGATTCGAACCCCCGTTAGGGTGTTTATTCCCTAAAACGGTTTAGCAAACCGCCGCATTCAGCCGCTCTGCCACCTCTCCGCGGCTAACGTCCTGCAGCATTGTAACTTATAACTGCATTTGGTGACAGTCCCTCCTTCGTTTGCTGCATTTTGGTGATCGGCAGTGAACCCCATTCTTGAGACAAAACGCCAAAGTTACACTTCTCAGCTTGACCCGCCCCGCATTTTGAGACAGCCGCGAAGTTGAATCCGAGAAGCTGTGGACGGTTCTCGGGCCGATTTTTCCGGCCTTCTGCGGCCTAAAGTAACTCACTTGAACCTCTCAACACAAACGGCCTCTTGGGTGAGGTCCTTTGCCCTTTCCGCTGCGGAAAGGGCAAAGGACAGTTGCGTAGCCACACTGGCGAATTCGTCGGGCGTTCGATCCGCCAGCGCGCTGTGCGGACGCTGTTGGTTGTAGTCGTTTTTCCACTTATCGAGTTTCCGCCGCGCGTCGGCCAGGTCCAGGAAAACTTCCACGTTCAGGCATTCATCACGCAGCCGGCCATTGAAGCTTTCGATGTAGCTATTCTCGACGGGTTTCCCCGGACGAATAAAATTTAACTTCACGCCCGCTTGATGCGCCCAAAGGTCCATGGCCTTGCCCGTAAACTCACTACCGTTGTCCGAAGTAATGGACTCCGGTGCACCGCGCAGGGTGATCAGTCGGTCCAGTTGTTCGGTGACCTTCTCGCCCGTTTGCGAGCGGTCGGCATGCAGGCACAGACACTCTCTGGTGTATTGATCGATGACCGTCAGCATTCGAAACCATCGGCCATCCGCTAATCGCTCACTCACAAAGTCCATGCTCCAGCGCTGATTCGCAAAAGCGGCCTCTGGAAGCGTGATCCGCGCTTGCGCCGTACTTTTGACCCGCTTCTTCGTCCGCACCTGCAGCGCCTCTTCTCGGTAAAGCCGGTAAACCCGTTTTGTATTTACCCGCCAACCTTCTCGCCGCAGCAGCACCGTCAGTCTTCGATATCCGTACCGGATCCGCGTGGCCGCCAGATCCCGCAGCCGGACGCGCAGCTCTATCTGGGGATCTCGACGGCTCTGGTAACGATTCGACCAACGCGTGATGCGCATCAGCCCGCAAGCGCGGTTTTCGCTCAGTTGATACGCCTGCCGCACTTGGCGCACCAGCTCCCGACGCTTGGCGGGCTTCAGGCCTTTTTTGAGAGCACTTCCTGCAAAATGTGCTTGTCCAACGTGAGGTCTGCTACGATCCCTTTTAGCTTCCGGTTTTCTTCGCGTAGCTGCCGGAGTTCCCGCAGCTCGTGCAATCCCAGCCCCGCGTATCGCCGCCTCCAGCTGTAAAACGCTTGCTGCGATACCCCCATCTCCCGACAAACTTCGCTGACCTTCTTGCCCCCTTCGACTTGCCGCAAGGCGTACACGATCTGCTCTTCGCTGTGTCGTTTCCCTGGCATACCTCCTCCTTCGCTTCCGCCCAGAGAACCACATCCAGCTCGCCAATCTCAACTTCAAAACTGTCTCGTTTTTGGGTTTTGGGTCACCTCCACGTCGCGAGAATATAGTGCTCGTCTGAAGAAATCCAAATAGAATTCCCATTTGCTTGACCGAAAGATGTGCCCGAGTACTCAGACATCCGGTAAGCCGGTTGATGAGGGCTTGACCGAAAATCTGCTTTGAGTGGATTCGAGTTGTGTAGGTTCACGGAATGCAAAAACCCTATTCGTGCCGCAGGGCTGCAATTGGATCCACGCGAATGCCGCGGCGGATAGGAGATACAAGATAGCGCGCCGCTAGCATACCGAGGATAAGACCACTAAGGGCACCAACTAGCATCATGGCGAATACATCAAAAACCACAAGGCAGATAATACTGGCAGCTTGTGCTCCCCGAAGAACGCCATAGCGAGCGTCTGCAACCAGACCCACCATTGTGTAACTGTGCGCTTTGCAGTAGGTTCCGTTTTCTGGAACGACCGACCAACCGGATTTTCACCGGGGAAATAACGGTTGGCAAACGACTTGCTCACGATGGCGGCACCCGGGTCGACAGCGCTGGAATGGAAATCCCTGCCATCAAGCAAAGGAATTCTCATAGAATCGAGCCAACCGGGAGAAACCCGGTCATGGACGGTGCTTCACGAAGATGACGCAATAGTCTTGCGCCGACCAATCGTCGATAACCTTCTCGACCTGCAGTCCCGCGGTGGTCAGCTCTTCGACCATTACCTTTTCTGGAATGCCGTGCCCGCCTCGATTCTTCGGGACTCCCTCTACAGGTCCCAGATTGGGGTTCGGTGGGAAATCGATGACTGCCAGATAAGCCCCCGGCTTTAGCGAGCGCACCAAATTTCTATCAAACTCCTGCGGCTTCGTAATATGGTGATATACGTGGCGCAGAAAAATCGTGTCGCAGCAACTCGACGGAAGCTTTGTGTCATCCGTGGTTCCCTCTACTATAATCACGTTTTCGAGCTTGCGTTTTCTAACTTCCGCTCTGAGGCTCTTCAATTTTTCCGTGTCAATTTCAGTCGCATAAACACGGCCCGATGGCCCAACCTTTTGGGCAGCCACGAAGCTGTACGTTCCGTCACCTGCGCCAACGTCCGCCACAATTGTCCCTCCCTTCCATAGCGTCAACTCTGCCAGCCGAGTGATCTCTTGGCGCTGGTCGTCGTTTGCTCCGTGGACTACGTCTCCTAACAACCAGAGCAAGGTGAATACAATTGTCGCGATGACGCACCACCTTTTGCGATTCACGGTCATAATCTCTCCTCCCGCTCAGCATCTAGACGCGCTAAATTCTCCAGCGGTCCGGCAAGTTCTTTAGACATTAGACGGCGCCGGGAGGCCAATCTGCTCTCGAAAACCACTGGCACCTTAGTCGGCTTACCGGAATCGTTTCCTTTTGACCTCTACGCATCGACGACCACGGCTCGTTGGTAATCTTGGGATCGGCTTCAGTCCGGCCCAGACATCTCTTCGATCGGTACTTCGACCATCATTACTTCTTCGAACTCCCTTTCGAGGCAGTGGGATGCCCAATCAAATGGACGGTGTTCTAGCTCACACCATGTCCGATACCGAGCTGTCCCACTATGAACCGAACTCTAACGACGGCGAATATTCACAACCATTCCGCCACATCCAATACAAGCGAACCTCCAGTTTCCGTCCCATCGCTACCTTGACAATGCTCGGGTGCCGACGCATCGCCGGGTGCAGTTGGCCTCTCCCCGCAGAACGCGAAGCCACGACCAAATTTCAATGACTATCCGGTCAAGAATATCTATCAAGGCACCGCCCGTGACCAGTGGTGAGTTTTCGCCCCTTTAGAACGATGATTCGTCGTGGCGGAGATTCTCAAGTGGAATTTGCTGGCCGCTATACCGTCCCGCGTTGGGGATGTGTTAGCAGGGGTTTTGACCCAGTTCTGACACGGTGAAGGGTTAAAAGTTGTGTTTCGCAGTTTGCGAACGGTTGCAAATGCTTTAAAATCAATAGCAGTTCCCACTGTGGGCGTGTAGCTCAGCTGGGAGAGCGCGTGCTTTGCAAGCATGAGGTCGCAGGTTCGATCCCTGTCACGTCCACCAATTTTTCAACGACTTGCAGTCCAGTGTCTCCATTGACGACCTCGTTTGTGACGTTCCTTGTGACATTACCCTCCCCTGAGGCCCGTTTGAAAGGGCGGCGAGCGCCGTCCGCTTTGCATCCAGTCGAACGTGGGAGTAGTGGGCTAGCATTCTCGCTGAAACGTGCCCCGCGATGCTCATGATTGTTTGTTCACTCGCAGATGACTCGGAAAGTTCTGTAAGAGCATGATGACGGAGGTCGTGAAACCTTAGACCGACCAGTCCTGCCTCGCGGGTTAAACGTCTCCAAGCGGTTCGCCACCCGCTCATCGGCTTTGTGGGGTCCGGTTTGCTAGCGCCTTCCGCATGTGGGAAGACAAACCAATCCGGGAGAGGTAGCTCACCAAGCAAGGTCTTGGTTCTTTCACGGAGTCGCCGAATCGCTTCCCAAGCATTTCGGTTAAGCGGTATGAGCCGCAACCTAGCCATCGTCTTGCTCCGTCGTACAGTAATCACGCGTTCAATCAGGTCGATATCCTTCCAGCGCAAACCCCGAATCTCGCAGGACCGCATTGTTGTATTCAGCATTAGAGTCATTGCTAACTGAGCAATCTGCCATTCCGGCTTGCTCTCTGCGGTTTTCAGTAGCCTCGCCTTCTGTTCGGGAGTGAGGACACGGCCAATATCGCGGCGTTCGGGCGGCCGTTTAATCTCGTCGGCCATCAGATGCCAGCGCTTGGCTCTGCGTAGGATTCGCGCCAAACAAGCGACCTCCATGTTTATTGTTCTGTTCGAGAGTTTCGCGGCTTTGCGTTGGCTGACGTACTGTCGGACAGAATCGGCGGAAATACGATTCAGAGAAATGACGGCAAAGTGGGCCTTCAGCGGTTTCAAGCGCTCTTTCTCCGTTTGAACAGTCGAGGAAGCAAGATGAGGAGAACGCTCAGCCAAATAAATGTCGGCAGCTTGGGAGAACGCCAAGCGTCCCCATTGCTGAGACCCTGCAGCGAGTTTCCCCTGGCTCGCCTCCGAGATTAGTTCTTTCTCCCTTGCTTGTGCCTCTCGCCGGTCGCTTGTATCGAGGCTCTCGCGGAAGCGCTGGCCGTTTACTGAAATCTGTCCACCGGGTTTTCTTACGCTTGTAGAGAGCCATTCGATTCACCTTTAGGAAAGACTCTGCTAAGTACGGGCCAATTGCTGATGAGATATCGCACACAATGCTGGGTTTGACGAATATTCATTAAATGAATGGGAAGTTCTGATTGTGGCATTAGGCTTGGGAAACCACCAATGCCCACACCGCCCAAAGCCCTGTCACGATGGCCGGGAAGATGGGCTGGGCGCACTGAGAAGGTCTGGGCGCTCTGGCCCCGTTCTATTTACTACAATTTTGCGTCCTCAGTTTTGACGCCCGGTTCGCTAGGGGAGAAATACAGAAGGGCGAGAGGGAGCGCAGTCGCCGGGTCGATGGCATACACATCTACTGCTGTTTTCGCTGTTCCAGGATCAACTGCATCACCTTCGAGTTTGGACCGACCGGTTCAACCAGAATGATTTGGCTCGGATTCAAGTACATGCGGTCCGGCGAGTGCAGTTCTTTGCCTCGCTTCACCAACACATTCATGGTTTGCTTTGTGTCGGGGTTTACATTGCTCTGTATGTAGAACACGTCCGTCAACACTGGAAATCTGCCCCCATAATCTTCAAGCCTACCGAAATAAACGTTTCCATTTGAGAGCAGCACGGCTTGATAAGCCGTGTCGAACTTCAGAGATTTATGTGAAGAGCCCGCAACAAACAGCGAGACCACCACTGCAACCAATACCAATATCACCGTCGCAACTGTTAGGATGCCGATTCTGCTGAAGCCGCGTTCACCGCTCGGCAGGCCTCGCTTGAACATTTTACCTCCTTCAAAGAGACGGCGAGCCGATCAAAGCTCGCCGTGGTACTTCAGAATATCTTTTTACGATGTTTTTCTTCTACCGCGCCCGTGAGGCTTTTTTCCTCTTGGCGTAGCCGCCCATCCCCAGCAGGGCAGAGCCGACCAGTAGCATGGTGCACGGTTCAGGAGTGACAACGTGGGCGGCCTCGGCGGTTAATACGACATCATCTCCATCACCACCTGCATACGAACTGACGACCCATTCCTGTTTGCCATGGTCGAAGTATGGGTCAGTGATGGTGAAGGTGCCCTTCTCGGAACCGTAATCCATGATGGTGAAGCTGGTTCCATTTTTCGGATCGTAACCGCCAACAAGTTGGATGTTGAGCAAAGCTCCGGGAGCAAGCGCGGCGGTTCCGCTAATGTTCAGCAGCCCGTTTCCCTTGCTACTGATCAGTTCCGTGAAGATGCCCGTCGCGTTTTGGGAGTAGTTTCCATTGATGTTGAAGGTGAGCGGGTTGTGAGGCGTTCCGGCGATCATGGTGCCGCCCATCACGACGTTACCGTTGACGGTGCCTCCGCCGCTGAGGGAACCGCCGAGGATGTTGACGATGGCGCCGTTACTTGCGGTGAGAGTGCCATTAACGACGGTGCTTCCGGCGAATTGATTGTAATTGGTGCTGACGTTGAACAAGCCCGTATCAGATATTTTCACTCTACCGAAGTTTGTGAAGGGTCCGCTGTCCAGCGTGCCCTGGTTGTTTACCGTACCGGTGTTGATGAAACTGGCGCTCAAGGTGGCGCCGACGGTGTTGCGGACCATGCCGCTATTGAAGAGTATACCGGCGAAGAATTGGGCGCCATTTCCCTCGTTCGTGATGGTGCCCGAGTTGGTCACCGTGACGGCGGAGAATTGCGCGAATCTACCGAAATTTGTGACAGTGCCCGCGTTATTTAGGGTGTTGACGGAGAGGAAGTTAATGCCCTGGTTGATCAGGCTTCCGCTAGAGAGGTTGTCGATGGTTCCTCCTTGGAAAACAGCATCTGCGTTGTTGAACCCACCGGCGTTAATTATCGTTCCAGTGTTCACAAAAAAGCCGGTGACTTCGTCGGTGTTGACAATGGAAGCGCCGGGGGCGTTGTAGATTGTGCCATCGTTAAACAACAGACTATCGTTTTGGAGCGTTCCATGGTTCACTATTGTTCCGCCAACAGAGTTCGTTATAACACCTGAAAATTGTGTGATGGTGCCGTTATTAACTAGCGTTCCGGAGTTAGCAAGCGCACCGTTATTTTGAGATTCGCCACTACTGTAAAGTAAACCGTTGTTGGTGACGCTGTTGAAGTTATTAAAGTTGCCGCTGAAAGTGCCATAGTTATTGAAAGTGCCATCCGGCGAGGTGTTTAGACCACCTGTGCCGGAAATGCTGCCATAGTTGTTAAGCGTAGGGAGGAGGCCAGAGTTCGGTCCAAACAACAGCACGATCGCGCCTTTGTTCGTAATCGTGCCGTAGTTTGCGCTAGTACCCGAGACTAGAGCTAGAGTGTTACCGGCGTTGATGGTCAGGAAGTTGGGCGCGGCGAGCGTAAGGTTGTCGATGGCGACGTTAAGAACGTCCATGGAGACAACGGAATTGGGTGCAGTGACATTCACGCTAAACGTGGTGCTCCCGATGTTATTGGGCACCCCGGATGGATTCCAATCGGAGGAAACACTCCAGTTGCCCGTTCCGCCATTCCAAGAGGAAGTGGTTTGGGCATTCAAGGGCGCAGCCAACACCGCGAGAAGCAGACAAAAGTAGACTACCGGTCCGGTCAGCACACAAACCGACCGTAGAACCGAACTAGACTTGTCCATGCGCGCCCCCCAGGCAAACGTTTGGATGTAGGACCCCGCTGCAACCCGTGCACGTTATCATCCAATTATTTGATGGCCCGGGATTCAGAAGAATCTCACTGATTCGTAAGACTATATGTTTTGAGGTGTGATTTTCGGCACTGTCGCCTAAAGCGGTCGTGTGCCACTTGCTTGTCTCTCTAGGGAAAAGTCTTTCTTAATACGAATGTGGAGCAGCGTGTAAACAACTGAGTCCCGTTAGGAGTTCTGTTGCGGCCTTCACTGTCACACCTGGCGCGGTAAGCATTGTTTAGGGCTAACTTGGGCTTATCTAGGGAGTGTCGTTGCCCGGTACTAGACGATGTCACCTGCAAGACCTCGTTGGTGTAGGCTACTGACATACAAGATTGCCCCAAAGACCTTGGCAGACATTCCAGGCAGAAAGGCACGCGTTGAGAAGTGCAACAATCAACGACAATGGCTCTCCCCTCGCCGGGACCTTGCGTTTAGATTGGCTGGGATGGATGCAAATCTTGGTTCTGGCCGCTCTCGTCACAGCTTTGTTTCACCGTATCGTTGTCGCCTGGGTCGAGCAGTTATGGACAGATCCGTATTACTCGCACTGTTTTCTTGTTCCCATATTTAGCATTTGGGTGATTTGGAACAGCCGAGCTAGGTTCTGGAACCTCCCGGTACAACCCAATTGGTCTGGAGTCATCATCACATTGTGCTCCCTCAGCATCCTCGTCTTGGGAGTCTTTGGGGATGAAAACTTCCTGTCGCGCACTTCCTTGATGCTGCTTCTCGCGGGTCTCGTCATCCAATTCTTTGGATGGCGTTACTTCCGGGCCGGGCTTTTTCCATGGGCTGTCCTCTTCTTGATGATTCCTCTTCCCAGAATCCTTTTCAGTCAGATTACACTGCCTCTGCAGTTCTTATCCTCGCGTCTTGGAAGTGGACTATTGGATGTGGCGGGAATCTGGCATTTGCGCGAGGGCAACCTAATCCACTTGCGTTCTCTAACTCTGGACGTAGCGGAAGCATGCAGTGGATTGCGCTCTCTGATGTCGCTCATCACCGTTTCGGTCTTTTATGGCTATGTTTTCCAGTTCAAAAGATGGCAGCGGCTCGTACTCGTCCTTTGTTCCATACCCATCGCCATTGTAGCGAACGGATTCCGAATCATGGGCAGCGGTGTGGTCGGCCAGTATTGGGGACCGGACAAATCTGAAGGTTTCTTTCATAGCTTTTCCGGTGTTGTGGTTTTTGTTTTTTCGTTTCTTCTGCTCGTGGCATTGGGACACGCGTTCCAATTGGCGCTAAGGCTCTTCCGGCGGAGGGCGACCGCATGAAATACATTCTGGCATGGCCGCATTACGCTGCCGTGCTCCTCCTCCTCTTTTGCGCAATACTGGTTATCCATGTTCGCGAAAGGACCCCGGAAGTCCTACCTCCCCACCTGTCTCTGTCGCAATTTCCTATAGACTTGGCAGGACGGCACGCCAGGGATATTGCTCTTCCTTCCGATGTACTCGCCACACTTGGACCAGGGCAGTTTGTGCTAAGGGATTACCGGGCTGAAGAGACGCCGACGACGAATCTTTTCATCTATTACCCTTCTCTGGCCAAAGATAATGAAATCCATTCGCCGAAGAATTGCCTGCCGGGTGCAGGTTGGACGCCCATTCGATCCAGCCGGATCCAGATCCAGCGAGCGGATAAGACCTCAATAGAAGTGAATCGTTTCATCGTTGGCAAAGGATCCCAACGGGTGCTGGTTCTGTATTGGTACCAGTCTCATGGCCGCGTCACACCCAGTGAATTTTGGGCAAAATATTATCTCGCCCGGGATGCTGTCTTGAAGAATCGTTCTGACAGTGCCTTGGTGCGAATCGTTCAACCGATTACGGATGCGGCGGGTGAAGCAGAAGCTGAGCGTCGAGCGGTTACGTTCGCAAAACAGATTCTGCCTATTTTGGATTCCTATATACCTATTTAGCCCTGATGTGCTTGTGTTCCCAGGTGGGAACTACAGGTCACACCATCACAAGCCACAGGGATGTGGCTGAACAAAAATACCGATAAGTGATGAACGCTGACCTACAGTGCAGCTAAGGGGTGGAAAGCCTGCGACGGCAACCACTCCAACCAATTCAAGACAGTCCTTATCAAACCGAAATCGTACATCAGGGTACTGGGAGGAATTTGTCCGGTTAGTCCCGCATGCGGTCATGGATGATATCCGGTACGGAACGTTTTTGGGAGATGCTTTGAACAGCGATGACATTACAAAATTGAATAAGGGAGATTTAGCGCTGTGTGCGATAGGTTCGGTCAGATGGAAAGACGCAACCGGACGATATGATACTTATTTTCATAGGTGCGTGGTCCACGAGCAGAACGGCACATTTAATTGGAAGAGATAGGGATTTCGTCGAGGTAAGCGAGGCGTTAGTCCGCTGTTCCTGATTCATCGTCAGTTATCTGATTCGCAGTTCATTTCCGCTTGGAATGGAGTCTGTCGCGGCAGCTTTCCGCCAGATATTGATCAGAACCTTCTTATGATGGAAAACATCTGACTTTTTCGCATGCTCAAATCCCAGTTGACGAAATTCGTCTGGAAATGGGTTGGAAATAATACCTGCAACGTCGCTAATTGAATCATATAAAAACCCTGCCGGACCAACATAATCCTGCAGGTCTGGACGCAAATTTGGCATGCAGACCCCTACGCCCGATGCTTGTGCCTCGGCAATCGAGACCGGCCAGCCAACAGTCCCCAGTTTGCGAGAGGCGGTGTACACAAGCCATGTGTGCTTTTTATATTCCTGCGGCATATCCTTCGGCTCTACTGGCGGAATCAACCTTGCTGGCCGGCCTATGCCATCATTCAAATGAGCGATGCTCTCCACTCCATACCCTAGCGCGTACAGGTTGAAGGTCCGATTTGGCACGCGCTGGGCCAGTCGAAGAAAGTCTTCCATGCTTTTCTTGGGCAGGCAGGCACCAACATTCATGACGTCGTTCCCATTTGGTGATGGGTCATAGAAGCGTCGATAGTTCACAACTGGATAACAATCGTAGATCTTGTCACCGTCGCAACCAGCTCTTTCCAATCGCTGCCGCAAGAATGGGAAGGCAAGAATTCCAAGGCAGAGATCGTCATTCACCAATGGCACCGCTTGCTGAGTGTACGGGGGTAACTCAACCTGTCGAAACAATCGGCGAATCGTGCCGCTCAAGGAAGGATTCTCATTTGCCCGGATGGTATCGAAGGAATGGGTCCGTATGCTGAAGGGAATGTCTTTTCTTCTAGCCAGACCGGCGACGAATTCCGTTTGGGTAAGGTAATGACTGTGAAGGACATGTGGTCGAAAATCGTCAATCACTTCGCAAATCTCATCGGCATCTGTCAGATAACGGTGTTCGCGGTGGGTTGTGTACGCGAGATTCGGCCTTTTCAGGCTGATCACGACGACCTCACACTCCTCCTGGATTGCGTCTAACTCCGCTTCGATGTAGGTTTGGGAAATCTGAGGGTACTCGGCGAGGATATACAGTATTCGCAGCTTGGCCATGAGTTCCTTGCCTTTTCAGCGTTCCCAAGCACCTATCAAGTCTATCAACGGCCCAGACGGGGCGAACCAAATTCCACCCTTGTTGCCCTCATTGCCACTATCTGCCTCCGGCAAGTGGAATCGGACGACCCACGTCAACGTAGGTTGCACCTTCAGTTCTCGAATTTCAAAAACCTGCCGGAGCAATAGGTTCCATATTGGGGAATTCGAGTGGCAAACGAAACCTCTTTCTCGAATGATGGCTTTGTGACGTACTTTATGACGTAACCCAGGGTAGCTGCCCTGTACAAGCGGGCTCCGTCCAACAATTCTCCATACAGCAGGCGGAGCCGCAACAGCCCCTGTGTTGTTGGCACCAACACCACTTGGTCTCATTCCTTCTCGTCCCTGGCAACGTCGCGTTTTGAAGAAGTAATCATGGTCGAAGTAAGGATCGAAGAGATATCTAGGTCGGACTGAAGCCGATCGAAAGATTACGAGCGAGCCGTGGTCGTCGAAGCAGAGGTCAAAAGAAACAACGAAGACCACTCTTCGTGAACGGAGAGGTGCGCTCAAAAAGGATTTGACAGGGCCGACGTTGTTATCGCGCTGGGAAAAGCGTGGAAGAGGAGGAACCGAGATGAGACGGTGAAACCTTGGATGGAATCCAGCGGGTGCAAGTCCCGGCGACTGGTGGGTGCGAAGCGTACACAGCAAGGAAGTAGGCCGTGAAGATTCAGCTCCGAAAACTCGGCTTGTTGCGATGCCGACGCCGTTAACAAGGCGGAAGGCAGCATCCGGACGACCGCTATTGCAAGGTCGCACCGGAGGCGCCGGAGTCCCTAGCTCGGGGCATGCTTCCAAAAGGATTCCCCATGAACCCAGGAGAGCTCACCATCTCCGTTCGCAAGAGAGGAAACGCGGATGCCAAGGGAGACTGTAGGCATCTGTTCACGGATGGAGGAGCAGTCTTACGAACCCGTAGTACCGATGAAGGTGGGGAACCGCAGGGCTCTGAAAAGAGCGGCCACGGAACCCACTGGAGGGAAGGGGGGAACAGGTGCACGTATCTGGCGAAAGGAAACATAGCTGAGGCTCAGACCTCGACATACTATCCGAACTAGCCAGGGAGGATCCGAAGCGACAATTCTTTTCGATCGCTCATCTGATCACGCCTGAGGCGTTGTATGCGGCTTTTCGAGGACTCAGAAAGAAAGCCAGCGCAGGAGTGGACGGCGTCACATACCAAAAGTATGAAAAAGATGCTGCGAGGAAAATCCAGCAGCTCCATAAGCGACTCAAAGAGAGCAAGTACCGAGCTCAACCGCTGCGCAGGATCTACATCCCCAAGGAAAACGGGAAGGAGCGACCTATCTCCATACCCTCCTTGGAAGACAAGATCCTGCAGAAGGCGACGGGCGAAGTGCTGAACGCCATCTATGAGCAGGATTTCCTTGAATGCTCGTATGGGTTTCGACCCGGAAGAGGACCGCACCAGGCGCTGGACGAGGTGGGACGAGTCATCTGCACAAGACCCACGAGCTGGATCCTGGAATTAGATATCACCGCTTACTTCGACTCGATCGTGAGAGGGCAGCTCATAGAGATGATCAAAAAGCGCATCATCGATGGCAGTGTTCTACAGATGATACGGAAGTGGATACAAGTCGGAGTCATCGACGAGGGCCGGTTACTCGTGAGCGAAACAGGGACAGGGCAAGGACAGACGATCAGTCCGCTCCTCGCCAACATTTACCTGCACTATGTGCTTGACGAATGGTTCGAGACCAAAGTGAAGCCCCGCTTGAAGGGGGCAGCACACGAGATACGTTTCGCCGATGATGGCGTGTTGTGCTTCCAGTACCGCGAGGACGCCGACAAGGTGTGGGAGGTCTTACCGAAGCGGTTTGCAAGATACGGTTTGACGCTCCACCCGGAGAAGACAAGGCTGGTGGACTTTGGGCGATACGCAGAGGAACATGCGAAAAGGCTGGGGAAGAAGCCAGCCACGTTCGATTTCCTCGGCTTTACGCACATCTGTGCACGCAGCCGGAGAGGGAAGTTCATGGTGAATATGCGGACGATGAAGAAGCGACTCCGCCGTGGCCTGACGGCAGTAGCTGAATGGTGTCAGGAGTACCGCCATGAGCGGGTGGACCAGCAACAAAGATCCTCAATGCCAAGCTCCGAGGTCACTACCAGTATTACGGACGTCCGACGAACTCCAGGAGTCTCTGGCAGTTCTATAGGGGCGTCTGCAAAATCTGGCGGAAGTGGCTCAGTCGCCGTACTCGTGGGAAGACAATGACATGGCAGCAATATGCCGACTTCCTCCGTCACCATCCATTGTTGCTTCCGTGGATCACTCATTCTTGGAACTGTGTGGGGAGTCACACCTGAGGAACCCGCTGCGTGGAAATCTGCACGGTGGGATCTGTGAGGGGGGAGAGCGACGGTCCGGCCATGGTCGACCTAAACGGGCACGAAGCTGGAAACAGCTTGGGATGAGCGGCTCCACAATTCGTGCCACAATGATTTTATGACTGGACGCCGCATACTTCTGCTTGGCCTGGATGGCTTCGATATTGCCCTTGCCGAACAATTCGTGCGCGAGGGTTTACTCCCGAACTTCGCGCGCCTCCAGACCCATGGCAGCCGTTTCGACCTCGACCATGGTCGGGACAAATACTCAGGTCTTGCCTGGGAGCATCTCAGTTCCGGCATGCGCCCGAGCGACGGTGGCCGGTGGTCTGCGGTCACCTTCGACAAACGTACCTACCGAGCGACCCAGGATCACAC
>Ga0210384_10003269_pt1 | contig 18886 bp, 13 predicted proteins | sample IncBWH2MmetaG_FD_160574 | JGI IMG/M metagenome (GOLD analysis project Ga0210384, IMG submission 160574) | Forest soil microbial communities from Barre Woods Harvard Forest LTER site, Petersham, Massachusetts, United States - Inc-BW-H-2-M | ecosystem: Environmental > Terrestrial > Soil >...
TAGTAGGTTCGGCGATCATCCTCTTCGGTCTGGTGATTCCGCCAAGAGTTGGTCTGACGATGGAATTGTCGGTTGGCCTGATGTTGATTCTTCTGGGCATTCTGAATCTATCTGGAATCCTGCGCCGGGTTACGGAAGCGGTCACGCCCTTGCACGCGGGAGAGCACGCGCATCCGCACGGACACGGAGACTACGTGCACAGTCATCCGCACGGTCACAGTCCTGAAAAACACGGCCACGTTGAAGATGCGACGCCCGTAGGCTGGATGGATGGCGCGTTTGGCCGACTGGGCCTTTATCAAGTGGTGCGGCCTTTAGCAGTGGGGATCGTTCACGGGCTGGCGGGCTCCGCGGCGGTTGCTTTGCTGGTGCTCACGACCATCCGGGTGCCCGCTTGGGCGGTCTTATATCTGCTGGTTTTCGGAATTGGCACCGTTGCGGGGATGATGCTGATCACGGCGGCGCTTGCGGTGCCATTTACGTTTTCGGAGGGCCGCTTTGCGCGGCTCAATCGTGGACTGGGAGTGGTATCCGGGCTGGTCAGTTTGGCATTCGGGCTTTTTATTGTGTACCAAATGGGTTTCGTCAACGGTCTCTTCACGCATAGTCCCAATTGGGTGCCGCATTGATTTGCGCCACTGTCTCTAGCGATTGAGAGTCGGGCTTAGACCGAGCCGAAGCATGGAGCTGGTTGCGATGGACTCGGGCGCAAGCTCTGCAGATTGCTGCTGATCGTTCGCAATGGCTGGCCACGTTTCTTCGGCAATGCCAAGAAACACATTCACGACTTCTGGATCGAAGTGACCACCGGAGAAACGGCGGATGATTTCGCGTGCTTTCTCGAACGAAGAGGCGCGCTGGTAGGGCCTTTCGGAGGTGATGGCATCGAGGGTGTCCGCTACGGCGAAAATTCTGGCGCTCAGAAGAAGCTCTTCTCCTTTGATGCCGCGCGGATAGCCTTTCCCGTCGAAGCGCTCGTGGTGCGCGAGAACGATTTCGGCGGCGTCGGCCAGAAAAGGAATGTCTCTGACGAGGTCGAAGCCGATCTGGGCGTGTTTCTGCATCAGCTCGCGTTCTTCGGCGGTGAGAAGTCCGGGCTTGAGGAGAACGCCGTCGGGAATACCGAGCTTTCCGATATCGTGGAGATAAGCGCCTCGGGCCAGACTTCCTAGTTGCCGGTCCGACCAGCCCATGGCTCTGGCGATTTCAAGTGCGTAGCGGCAGACCCGTTGCGAGTGGCCGGCGGTTTGATTGTCGCGGAGATCGATGGCGGCGCCAAGCGCCTGCAAAGTGTGTTCGTAACTGCGCTCGATCTCGAGGAAAGCGGCTTGCAGTTGCGCGGTGCGTTCCACGACCATTTCTTCGAGGTGCAGGCGGTAGTTCTCGACCTGCCTTTCGAGGCGGCGCTTGTGCAGAGCGCTCCGGAGGCTGGCGTCGACGGCCCCTTCACGGAGAGGCTTTACGAGATAGTCGTCGGCACCGCACCGCATGGCCTGGACGCCCACGTCGAGGTCGTCTACACCTGTGGTGACCAAAAACGCCATGTGAGGATACTTGCGACGCACCTGTGTGAGGAGCTGTAGACCGCCCATGCCGGGCATGTCCAGGTCGGAGATGACGGCGTCGAATGGCTCCTTTTGCAACGCGACAAGCGCTTCTTCGCCGCTGCACGCCGTCGTGCAATGAAAAGCAGGCGGCCCCAGGATGATGGAGAGAAGCTTGCAGGCGGCAAATTCGTCGTCCACCGCAAGAACGCGTGCGGGACCTTGCTGGGGCGAAAGGTCGGAAAGATGACTGCAAGCCATCGCGGAAACGATTTGGTCAGTCTCGGTCATAGGGAGTGTGTAACTGCTGTTTACTGAAGTACCCAAGTTCCAGTCTTCTCGCTAAAGCGGCAGCCATAGTGGCGTATGGGCCCTCCCTTGGATTCCGCATGAAGGATAGTCGCTTTGCCCACATACTCTTCTCCGTAAGTCGTCATGTAGACGTTTACGATGGAATTAGTGGCCAGCTCAGCGGCGCAGCTGCAAAGAAATCCGCTCAGGCTGACGTTTTCAGTGGTGGCGGCCTCTTCGAAGGTTTTTCCCTGGCTGTCTAGGCCGCGCAGCTTCAGGGCTACTCGCAATCGCACGCGTACTTCGCTTCGCGGAGTATGCTTGCGCGTCTTGGCGATGTGCTTGAGGCAGCTGCGCAACGCGTCGAAGTCAATGGGCTTCTCAAAATAGTCAGCAGCGCCAAGTTGCTTGCAATGTTCTTTAGTCTGCCCGCCAGCCTCGCCGCTGACGATGATGACGGGAATCATCTGCGTGCGGCTGAAGGAGGTAAAGGTCTGCAACAGTTCGTAACCCGAGTATTTTGGCATGCGGAGATCCAGCAGGATGGCGTCGGGGCGGTGTTCGAGGGCCAGCGCGAGACCGCGTTCCGGCTCGCCGGAATCAATGATTTCAAAGTCTTCGCCGAGCTCGAGGCGCATCAGGCGGCGCAGCGCCTCATCGTCGTCTACAATCAAGACTTTTCCCATTCTGCTAGCTCCTTCGATCGTCCAGAGCACCGGGAGCTGTGACAAGTTCGGCGACATCGCTTTGGACAAACAGCGGCTTTCTTCCGCCATCGAGGACCTCGCGCGCCTTGCGGATCAGAACCTCTTCGGTGAAGGGCTTGTGCAAGAGGTGCGTTCCCGGATCCAGAACTCCGTGCCCTGCAATAAAGCTGTCGGTATAGCCGGACATGTACAGCACCTTCATTCCTGGCTGACGCGGAGACAATTGTTCCGCCAAGATACGCCCGTTCATGCCGGGCATGATTACGTCGGTGAGTAAGAGATCAAAAGTCACGCCGGAGCGTGCCGCCACGTCCAAAGCTTCTTCACCACTCCCGGCGGACAACACGCGGAAACCGGCCGCTTCCAGAAAGGCTTGGGCCAGCTTTCGCAACGGCTCAGCGTCTTCCACCAGAAGAATATTTTCCGAACAACGCGGCTTTTCCCCGGGATCCACTTGCTGTTCTTCGATGGCAGGCTGGCCCTGGTGGCGCTGGAGATAAATTTCGAAGGAAGTGCCTTTACCAGGTGTGCTATCCACCCAGATGTATCCGCGGCTCTGTTTGACGATGCCGTAGACGGTGGCAAGTCCGAGTCCGGTGCCCTTGCCGCGTTCCTTGGTGGTAAAGAAGGGTTCGAAGATGTGCATTAGGGTTGCGGCGTCCATGCCGGTGCCCGTGTCGGTCACTGCCAGAAGAACGTAATGCCCGGCCTTGGAACCTGGATGAGAGCGTGTGTACGACTGGTCGAACTCGACGTTGGCCGTGCGGATCTTCAGTTTGCCGCCCTCGGGCATGGCGTCACGCGCGTTTACAGCCAGATTCATAATCACCTGTTCAATCTGGCTTGGGTCCGCTTTCACGGACCCAAGATTCGGGTCCAGCGCCAACGACACCGCGATATCTTCACCGAGCAGCCTTGGAAGCATGCTTTCCATATCGGAGGCCAAAGTGTTGAGGCTGAGGACGGCAGGAGTTAAGACCTGCTGTCGGCTGAAGGCGAGCAGTTGCTTGGTCAAAGAGGCGGCGCGCTGTCCGGCCTTCTCGATTTCCAGAGCGTGATCCGTCAAAGGATTGCTCTCGCCCAGCGCTTTCTTGAGCACCCTGCTGTAGCCGATGATCACGCCCAGGTGATTGTTGAAGTCGTGCGCGATTCCGCCCGATAGACGTCCGATTGCTTCCATCTTTTGCGCCATTCTCAGTTGCCGCTCCAGTACCCGCTTTTCGGTCACATCCTCGGCAAACATTTCAAAATACGCGGGAGCCCCGCTTTCGTCTTTGATGCAGCGGCCGGAGCACCGCACCGTGATGGGCGTGCCGTCGCTCCTCTTCCACTCCATTTCGATGTCCTTGATTTCGTCGGAGCGGATAAGAAGGTCCGTCAAGCGCGTGTATTCGGCAGCGTGCCGGAAAATGTCGGCCGCCAGATCTTTCTTGCGGAGCTCCTCAGCCGAGTCATAGCCGAGCATTTTCTGCAGCGCTGGATTCGTTTGCAGAAATGCTCCGGTCTTGCTCGCGCGGTAAATTCCATAGGGCGCGTCTTCTACTGCTGAACGAAAATCCGCCTCCGAGCGTCGCAGAGCCTGCTCGGCTCTTTTGCGTTCGGTGATGTTGCGGTTCACAATCACCAGCTTTTCCGGCTCGTTCTTGGCATTGCGAATGACGCTGGACGTTGATTCCAGCACCAGCCACGAGCCGTCCTTGTGGCGCAGACGGTACTCCAGGGTTTTTCCAATTCCGGAGTGCCGCGCTTGCTCGGCGGCTTTTTTGACACTCTCGCGATCCTCCGGATGAATCTGCTCGAAAGCGGACGAGGCCTGCAATTCCTCCGTGGAATAGCCGAGCACTCTTTGGTAGGAAAGACTGTTGAAGAGGCGTTTGCCCTGCATATCCACGACCGCGATCATGTCAGCGGCATTCTCGCTGATGAGGTGGAAGAGTTCCTCGCGTTGCACTAGCTCCCGCCGGATGCGATAGATCAGCAGATGCTGATAGATGGTGTAGAGGTCGAAGAGGAAAACCAAGGCCACCAGCCCACGCATGGCTTGTGAAACGACATTTTGCGTGATGAAATCCGGACGATCGTGAGCGTTCGGAAGAAAAAAAGAGGCCAGGCCAATGGTCAAGAGCAAGGTGATGACGATGGCCGCGGCCCACAACCACCACTCCCGGCGTTCAATGCGCCGGAAGTTCGTGCGAAGGACCTGGCTGGGATTTGCTCCCGGCTCGCTCACCATCTTTGCTCGACGCAGTGCCACCGATCACCCATAACCGTCCACGTTTTTGCGCAAGTCGCCATGGCTTCGGGGCAGAGCTTGGCACTCTCCGTGGGTCGCGGATCCTTCCGACTGTAGTTGCACGAAGCGCACCAAGGCTGCGCGCATTTGCGTTCGAGGGATGTAAGGCAACGTGTTGAAACTTCACAGGTTCGCGCCAAGGCGTGCAGCGACGGCCCTGGGAACGCCGGGCGTTCGTGTGCCAACGCGAAGCGCGAGTCCTTTTTTGGAACAGCTGCTAAGAAGAATCCGAACACAAAATGCTGGAAATGTGTGCAGGGCGAGTGTTCCAAACGGACGCCTGCCGGTTTTCGTTCGGCGCTCGGATTGCACGTAAACCATGGCGAGATTCGAAAAATGTTTAAAGTGCCCCCAAAGACCGCGCAGCCACAAAGCGACGCGGATGCTGCTGGGCGCCAGGAATTGCTGGTGGAAAACCTAGCCGAGGTGCGCTACATCGCCCGGCGTATCCACGAACGCATGCCGTCGCACGTGGCATTTGAGGATCTAGTGCATGCCGGGATTCTGGGGTTGATCGACGCCGTCGATAAGTACGATCCGCAGAGAAACGTACAGCTCAAATCTTATGCGCGATTCCGGATTCGCGGCGCGATTCTGGATAGCCTGCGGCAGATGGATTGGAGTCCGCGAAACCTGCGCCGGCAAGCGCGAAGGCTGGAACAAGCGAGCCACGAACTCACCGGCGAACTGGGGCACTCGCCCTCGATGCCGCAGATCGCCGGCAAGCTGGGCCTGCCCATGCAAGAGTTTCAGCAGCTACTTGGCCAACTGCGAGGTCTGCGCATAGGAAGCTTGGATATCTGGTCCGAAGAAGGAGCTGGAGGGGAAGGGCTGCCCGTAGCGTCCCGGCCGGAGGAAGATCCCTTTCAGGTGACCTTTGGCCTGGAAATTCGCCACCTTTTAGAGGAGGCCCTGTCGGAACTGGACGAGAAGGAACGAGAGGTTGTGGGCTTGTACTATCTCGAAGAGCTCACCATGAAGAAGACCGGAGAGATTCTGGGCATCGGCGAATCACGAGTGTCACAGATTCACGCCGCGGCATTGGTTCACCTGCGCGCCCGCCTGTTGCTTATTCAGCCGCGGTGTTTGGAGGCCGCCAGCCTGCGCGAGGCGACCGGCACAGCGCTGGCCTGAAAGACCGACGGTCACGTCTTGTCCCGTCGCTTGGTTGTCCTTCTAACTAACTTCCCTACGCGACTTCCCTAACTCTGCACTTTCTTACAGTCCCCTGCAAAAGACAATCGCTTGCGCGCTCTTTGCAAAAATGGCGGGGGTCTCTGCCACCCGAGGAGAGGCATCACCAGCGTGATTCCCGATTCGGAACTGAGCCACAGGGACAAGCGTCCCGATTCTCGGTCTGTCACGGATCCCCTCCGCGCTCTTTGTCGCTCTTTTGCACCAAAGCGAGGGCCAAGCCCTTATTTTTCAATCCCTTCCGCACTCTTTGCCACCCGGGACGGCACCAACGGCGTAGCGCCCACTCTGGAACTCGCGCAAGAACCGACCAATTCGTGCGATGGTTCAGCGCAGGATGAGGGTGTTGATGCGTTTTGGGACTTCGCCTACGGGGATTACCGCGATGGATTTGAGGGTTTTTGCGTCGATGACGGAGAGAGAGCGGGCGCCGGAATTCGATATGTAGACGCGGGCGCTGTCTGGCGTGAAGGTGATCCATTCTGGGACGGCACCGGAGGCGGGTCGGTTTAGCGGATGAACTACGGGCAGTGGGGAGAATCCGAGGAGTTGCAGGCCGGGCAGAGAATACTTGAAGACGGCATTCGCGAAGGTGCTGTTGACCCAGAGAGACTTTCCGTCGGGGGCAACGCCAATGCCGTGGGACGGCGTGCCCTGACGCTCTTCGGCGGTGCCGAATCCGCCGGGCTCTGACGGCAAGGTGATTCGCGCGACTTCGGTGTGTTTTGCGAAATCGACTACGGCAAAACCGTTGAGGCCGCTTAGCTGCACGAAAATCCGGCTCGTCGAACCCTCCGGGTTGGCTTCGAAGGCCATCGGACGAACGCCGCGGTCGAATTTGATTCCCCAGGCGACTTGTTCGTTGCGCAGGTCGATTACCGTGGCGGCTTTGTTTTCGATGGAACCGCTGACGGCGTAGTTGCCGTCTGGAGTTACGTAGATGTTGTGGACGCTGCCGTCCACGGGGATGCTTTTGGAGTGCTCGAGCGACTTGGTGTCGATTACGTCGACGGTGCCGGGATCGGCGCGGATGCCGACCAGGACGCGGGCTCCGTCTTTTGAGACCGCCATATTATTGGGGTGACCGCTGAGCGGAACTCTCTTGAGGATTTTGGCGGACTGGCGATCGACTACATCGAGTACGCTTTCCGATTCGTTGCTAACGTAGACGCGCGAGCCGTCGGGAGAAAAACCCACACCGTGAGGCAGTTCGATGCCGTGGATTACCTGAACAACTTCGTTTGTCGAAGGATCGATGACATCGAGAGTATCGCCTGCGCTGTTGGTGACGTAAATTCGCGCGGCCGATACGGATGGCGGTTTGGCGGAAACAGTTGCACTGCCGGCGCGCACCCATTCCGCGATGGCGATCCAATCGGGGTCCTCTTGGGAAGCGAATTGGCGGCCGCCGGAGTGAAACGCGTCGCCGCCGGCTTCGGGGGCCAGCGGATGGAGGAGCAGCCTGCTGGATTCGGGCTTTCCGGGGAGCACAAGCTGTGAGGCGCTTTGGAAATTGTCGCGCGACTGTTCGTTGGTCCAATCTGCGGTGCCGGGTTGAAGAGTAGCGAGGTGAAAAACTCTGTTGGACGCAACATGGCAACCATAACAGCGGGCGTGGCCGGGACGCTCCTTTAAAAAAATAGGCTGGATGGCGGTTTTGAAAGTCTGGAAATCGAGAGCCTCCTTCACGGCGTCGCTGGGCTTCGTTTCGCTAGAGGGCGGCGCGGCGACGACGGCTTGACGTACCCATTTGGCAAGCATCTGCCATTCGGGGTCGCTTTGCGTTTGCCAGAACTTGCCGCCGGTGTGCGTGGGATCGCCGCCAGCAGACGGTGCGAGGGGATGCAGGAGCAGGCGGCTCTTGAGAGGATCACCGGGCGTGATCAATTGCTGGACGAGAGCGAAATTCTTGCGGGACTGCTCTTCGGTCCATGAGGAACTGCCTGGAGCTAGAGGTTCGAGGCGAAGACGGGTAACTACTGTAGAGTGGCAATCGTAACAGCGCGGGCCGCCCTCGCGCTGCTTCAGGAAAATGGGTTCGATGCGAGTGCGGTAGGCCTCAAAATCGAGCGGCGATTCTTGTCCGGTGGCGGGAACCTGTCGGGAAACTTTGCGCTCGGATTCGGCTGCTGAATCTGCGCGAGACCCGATCCATAGGACCGCGAAAGCGGCGAGGGACAAATTAATTGCCAGGTGGCGCGGCATGCTCATTTCTCCAAGCTGCGGCGATTCGTGTCAGCGGCCATAAACCAGCAAACGGAAGGTACCGGAGACTGGCACTGGTTGCGGATGCGGCTGCTCGGTGGTCGGCTGCGGAGCCGCACCGAAGTCGGAGGTATCAATGAAAAGGCGATGAGTTTTCGGATCGAGAGCCATGTTGCGAGCACCAAATTCGGTCTTGACGGTTTCGACTGCGCTGAAATGGTCGGGGGTGTCTTCGTGGAAAATATGTAAGAGACCCTCGCGAGCGGCCACAAAGAGCAAGCCGCTTTCGGGTTCATAAAGATTGGTGTCGACTCCGGCGCCGATGGGGAAGCTTTGGATGACTTTACCGGTACTGGTATCCATGATGGCGAGCAGCTTGTTGCGGCCGCCGATAAAGAGCCTGTGGTGTTGGACATCGAGGTCGATAGCGGTGGCTTCTTCGGCGGGGGCGATGGGCCAGCGAGATTTTACGGCGTTGGTAAGGGAATCGATGGCGACGACTTCGTTTTTGTCTTCGATGTTGTCGTAGATCGTGCCATGGCCATCAGCGACGGCATATTCGGGACGGCCGCCCATGGGGATGGTGGCGACGACTGCGGCGGTGGCGGGATCGATGACGGAGGCGTCGTTGCTTTTGCCGTTCATTGCGAAAATGTGTCTGGAGGCGGGATCGTAAATGACGCAGTCGGGATTGCCGCCGGTTTTGATGTGGCCAGTGACTTTCAGCGTCTTGGGATCGAAGACCACGACCTCATCGGCGCCGCCATCGCTGATAAAGCCGCGGCCGAGGTCGCTGACGATGGCGATACCGTGAACGCGCTTGAGGTCTGGAATGCTGCCGACGACCGAGCCGGTATCGGCGTCGACGATTTTCACTTCGGTGTTGTGCGAGATGTACAGGCGGCGGGTGGCGGGATCAAAGGTAATATAGTCCCAATACTCCTTGCCGCCGGGAGCGGCGCCTAGCTGGTATTTCTTGAGCAGGTGATAGCCGCTGTCAGGCGGGCTGGCGATTGCCAGACCGGAGGACAAGACCACCGCACCCAAAAGTGATAGCCGCAGGCTTGAGACGCTCATTGAGCAACCCTCCAGAGATGCACGACCGAGTTAGGACCGAGGAATCGGCCGAAGGTCAGGTCGCGTTGGTCCGTTCGGCGCGGCGCTGTTCCAATGCGCATCGCGCCAGGGACTAGAAAATGATCTTGAGCGCAAACTGAACCTGGCGCTCAGGGATGGTGGTTCGCACCAGGGCGCCGGCGGTGCCGCCGCCGCTTGGAGACAGGGAAGAACCGCTTCCGTCGAAGATGTCGGTATTGCCGTCGCCCGGTCCCGGAGGCGCAAAGTTGGCGTGGTTGAGAATGTTAAACATCTCGACGCGGAACTGGACGTTGAAGGTTTCCGATATTCTGTGCACCTTGAAATTCTTAAACACGGAGAAGTCCAGGTTGGTGATGCCGGGGCCGATGAGGATATTTCGGCCGGAATTGCCGCGCAGGTTGAAGCATTGTGGGAACATGGCAGGGACTGGCGCTGGGTTGGGGTTGGACGCTGTGGGGATCGGCTGAGCACTCGGGGGAAATGCGTCGCACTTTTGACCCCAGAGCACCGGATCCGAGATGGTGGGAATCGCGAAACATTCCGTTTTGATGTAATTAGCGGGATTCCCGGGATTCGTGAGCGACTGGCATCCGGGACCGCCCAAGCGGTTGGGGAAGGCAAAATCGTCGCTGCTCTGAGTACCGGCAGGGTCCGAACCTATGCCCCACGTGGGAGTAAAAGGTACGCCGTCACTGGCAGTGAAGATGAGGCCCAACTCCCAGCCATCGGTCAGCAAGCGGACCGGGCCAGTCAGAGACTTGGCCGAAGGAAGCTCCCAAGTGCCGTTGATAACAACCGTGCGCCCGACGTTGAAGTCGGAGGGCCCGCGGGTCAATTTCATGTCGAACCAATTGAGGCTGGAGATGGAATTGCCGAAGGCGTCTCCCGCGAGAGTGGCGGAGTTGGTGTCCATACTCTTGCCCCAGGTGTAGGTGCCTTGCACCTGGAAGCCGTGGCTCAAACGCTTGGCCAATTGCAATTCGAGGGCGTTGAAATACGAGCGTCCTTGGTAAAACATTCCACGAACGGAACCAAAGTGCGTGTTGACGGTATCTGGTGGCGCACACTGCTTTGGATCAGCAGGGCCATTGGCGTCAACCGAGTTGCACAGCGCGGAAAAGGCGTTTCCTTGCGCATCCAGCTTCGGCCATAGGTATCCGTTGGGGGTCAGCGGTGGCTTGACTAAATCGGCTTCGTCTACGCGGAAAGGCTGGTGAATGCCGCGAGAGCCCACATAGGCAACCATGGCTGCGAGGCTGGGAGTGAGCTGATACTGAAGGTTGAGATTCCACTGCATGACGTAATTGCGCTTGGGATGGGAATCAATGTAAGTGGAGCGCAGTTTGTTTGCAGGAGGAGGATTCGGCAAGCCCGAGGGGAAATCACCGGGGTTAGGGTTGTTGACGGAGGTGTATTGAAAAAAGGGAGTGGCCTGAGTCTCCAATAGAATGAACTGGTAGGGCAGAGGAAGGACATCGAACAAACCAGCTCCGCCGCGTACGGCCATCCTGCCGTTGCGGAAGGGGTCCCATGCGAATCCGACGCGTGGTTCAAAGTTGTGCAGCGTGGGGTTCGAGAATAATGGCCCTGCACTCGCGCAGCCGGTGACAACTACCCCACAAACGGGAGCAGGATCGCCGAGGTTGCGGAGGTTGACGAGTTTACCGTTCGTTTCCGTCGGGACGGTGGTCATCTCATAGCGCAGGCCCAAATTCAGCGTCAGGTTCGGTTTCCAACGCCAGTCATCCTGCAAATAGGCGCCGAATAGGGTTTGGCGAAAATTGCGCGGCGACAAGGAACTGGCGATGCCGCCTGCAAATTTGCTGGGATTGTTGGTTAGAAAATCCTTGAGACTGCCAAATGTCCAAATCCCGTTCGGATCGGTAAGCGCGGTGGCCTGGAGCAGCATGCGCTCGACGGCGACTCCAAACTTGATAGAGTGCGTGCCCCTGGTCCAGAAAGCGTCGTCATAGGCCTGATAGGAATTCCAACCGTACAAATAAGTAGGAAGACCGCCAACGCCACCGGTCATGGAAGTCAGGGCGCCGTTGACGTTAACGACGGACGCATTGCGGTTGGGAAAAGCACCCAAGGAAGTATCGGCCGCAGCCTTGTTAAGTGCACTGGCACTGGAATCGTTGTTGACGAACTCGTGGTTGAAGCCAAAACGCGCTGCATTCACGAAGGTTGGTGTGAAGCTGTGTGTCTCTTCGACAGCGACGATCTGCCTCGTGGACAACGTATTCAGCAAAACGTTTCCGAAGGCGTCAGGGGAGCTGTACGGAGTGCGGTCAAAGAGGTAGGTGCCGAAGAGTGCGTCTTTGTCAGAGAACTTGTGGTCGATGCGTGTGGTGACGAAGTTTTCGTTGATAATCTGCTGGCCGGAGAAGGTGACGTTTCCGGTGTCACCGTTCCCAAGAAGTCGCGAGGGCAACGGCACCGGATAGAGGGCCAGATACTGCTTTACGATGGGATCCACCATGACCTGAGATGTCGTGCAGGGGTTCGCCGGGTCCGCGCCCGCGGGATTCGAGCACAACTTCCCTCCGCGTGCAGCCGCGGAAGGCACAAAGAGGAAGTTGGCGATGCCCTTGGACTGGCGGATGCCTTCGTAGTCGGCAAAAAAGAAGGTGCGGTTCTTGAAGATCGGCCCGCCAATATCGCCGCCAAACTGATTGCGCTTGAAGGGGGATCGTTGTCCCGCTTCGAAGAAGTTGGCGGCGTCCAGAGCGCTATTGCGCAAGAACTCGTAGCCGCTTCCGTGGAAAACATTGGTGCCCGAACGTGTGACGGCGTTGACGACGCCGCCCGAAGTTTTGCCGTATTCCGCCGAATAGTTGCTGGTGAGAACCGAGAATTCCTGGATGGCGTCGACGCCCAGGTTGCCTCCAAGGACGCTTCCGGGTGCTCCATTGGCGTAATCGTTCAGGCTGACGCCGTCCAGGCGATAATTATTTTGCTGCGGACGGGCGCCGGAAATGGTGAGCTGCTGTCCAAAGCCGCGATTGCCGCGATCGGAGCCGGTGGCAAAACTTGGCTGGGTTTGGATGGTTTCCACGCCTGGTTGTAGAGCGGCTAAGTCGGTCCAGCTGCGGCCATTGAGGGGCAATTCCCGGACGGTGGTGGCGTTGACGACGGCGCTAATGTCCGAGCTGGCCAGCTGCACGGCTGGAGCTTCGGTAGTGACTTCGACGCGGTTCGAGACTGTACCTACAAGCATGACCACGTCGAAGGTCTGTTGCGCGCCGACGGACATGGTGATGCCGGACTTTACTTCGGTATTGAAATCCTTTGCGGAAATGGTGACCTGGTAGGTTCCTGCCAGGAGATTTACGGCGGTGTAGAAGCCATCCGTGTTTGTGGTTAGGGTGCGTTCGACGCCGGTGGCGATGTTCTTGATGACCAGCTTGGCTTGGGGGACGCCGGCACCGGAAGGATCGGAGACGGTGCCAGAGAGAGTTCCTCCAGAGACTTGGGCGTGGGCAGGAACAGAAACCCAGCTGACGAACATCAAAAAAGCAGCCGTCGTGCGACGGGACAAATACAATCCAGAAATAAATCGAGAGGACACGGCTCACCTCCACACTTGTGGCGGAGCCTAGTGTATAGCCGGAGAGGATGCCTTAACCGAGGATTAATTTCTGTTTAGGCGTATCGATACTGTTATTCTCGCCGGCCGGAGCCAGGGGGAGAACTACCGTAAAGGCCGAGCCAATTCCTGGCGTGCTGCGGCAATCGATGGCGCCGTTCTGGGCTTTGGCAATAGCTTGTGCAATCGCCAGACCCAGCCCCCCGCTATGCGAATCGCCGCTTGCCAACGGCGCGGCACGGTAAAAGCGTTCGAAGATGAACGGCAGATGATCAGCGGAAATGCCAATACCTTGATCGCGGAAACAAGCGCGTATGGTGCCATCGAGCTGCTGCAGGGTGACGCGAACCTCAGTGTCATTCGGAGAATACTTGAGCGCGTTATCGAGAAAGATCAAAAACAATTGGTGGAGGAAAGCTTCGTCGCCGGTGTAGGGGACCTCGCGGTCCAACTGGCGGACGATGGCAATGTTCTTCTTCCGTGCTCGCGAGGAAACCAGGGCGCAGGCTTCCTCCAAGACTTCGTTCAGGTATAGCGGCTCGCGCTGCAGGTGCAATTGTCCGGCGTCGGCCATCGACAGCGTGAAGAGCCCGTCGACCATGCGGGCCAGTTTCTTGAACTCATCGTCAAAAACGCTGAGAGTCTTCTGATATTCCTCGGCGGTTCGCGGCTTGGAAAGCAGCAGCTCGGTTTCGCCGTGAAGCACGGCGATGGGAGTGCGCAGTTCGTGGGAAGCATCGGTGACGAACTGGCGCAACTGCCGGACCGCGGAGTCAACTCCCCTAAACAGGTGATTGAAAGTTTCCGCCAGGCGGCCCAGTTCATCGTGAGGAGAGCTGACCGGAAGCGGCTCCCAGAATTCCTGGCGATGCGTGACTCTCTTTGCCATTAGCGCGGCGTGTTGGGTGAGCGCAGCGATGGGCGCAAGGCTGCGGCCCACGTAAAAAGCGGAGATTCCCGCGGTGAGCAAGAGACTCAGAGGAAACAAAATCAGCACGATTCGTCCAAAGCCGTCTATTACACGATTAGTGCCGAGCGTGGGAATGGCCACGGCGAGAAAGCGCGGCTGGTTGGCTTGCTGAAAAGGAATCACGGCCACACGAACGGATTGCCCTTCGCCGACGCCTGCCACCTGGAAAGTCGGATGGGCGACTGCCGGATCAATGGCTCCCAAATTAATGGGTGCAGTAAGATTCTTTGACTTCTGAAGGACACGGCCTGAGGAGTCCAGCAGTTCGAAGAATTCTCCTGGAATATCCAGCCGATCCACGTCGTGAGCGTTGGGTTCTGCTGAAATGTCGGCAATCAGAGGCCGGCCAGTTTCGAGCAACTGGCGATTTAGCTGCGAGGGAATTTCGTGGGCAAGGAGACCCCAGAACACCAGGTAGGAAGCTGCCAGCAGCACGCTGACGATGGTGCAAAACAGGAGCATCATGCGGAAGCGAAGGGTTTTCATGACTCGGACGCTCCCAACCGGTAGCCAACTCCGCGAATGGTATGAATGAGTTTTGCAGGCCGATTCTGATCAATCTTCTGGCGGAGTCGATTGACGTAGACTTCGACCAAGTTGGTCTCGCTGTCGAAGTGGCGATCCCAGACGTGCTCGACGATTTCACTGCGGGTTACCAGGTCCGGAGCGTGCAAGAGAAAAAGCTCCAGTAAAGCAAATTCCTTGGAGGTTAGTGGAATTGCGTCTTTGCCGCGAGTGGCGCGGCGCCGGTGCCGATCGAGCTCGAGATCTGCGTAGTGGAGCTTCGCATTTCCGCTGTGGAGGCCGCGGCGTACCAGGGCACGCACGCGGGCGAGGAGCTCGGCGAGAACAAATGGCTTGGTGAGGTAGTCGTCGGCTCCGGCGTCCAAGCCTTCGACGCGTTGCTCGACCAAGCCGCGCGCGGTCAACATAAGAACTGGCGCTTCCGTCCCTTGCTGGCGCAATTCGCGGCAGACCTGGATGCCGCTGAGGCCGGGCAAACGCACATCCAAAAGAATGGCGTCGTAGGTTACATCGGTGGCAAGTTCGAGGGCCTTTTCGCCAGTCTCGGCAATATCGACCGCGTAGGAATTTTCGCGCAGAGCGCGGGCGATGAAGCTGGCTACCTTCCGTTCGTCTTCGACCAGGAGAATACGCATGGGCTGCCGCGCTCGCAAAGACTCGCCATCGCAAATGATAGCATCACTGGGCTATGGACATTTCGCTTGGCCGCCATTCATTTTGTTTCGCCAACAATCACCTGGCCGCCCTTCATTACAAACTTGACGCGCTCCAGCTCCGTAATGTCCTGCAGCGGATCGCCGGAGACAGCGATGATATCGGCGAACTTCCCCTTCTCGACGGAGCCGATGCGATCCTGCCAACCCATCATTTCCGCTGCTACGCTGGTGGCTGTCTGGATGGCCTTGGCCGGCGACATTCCGTATTTGACAAGGTAGGCGAACTCGGCGGCCTGGGTACCGTGCGGAAATGGGCCGGCTCCGCTCCCGAAGGAGATCTTCACGCCGCGGGAAATCGCTAGCCGCCCGCTCTTTTCCCGCAACGCCTGCAGGCTGTATTTTCCGCCCGTGGACTTGGCATCCCGCACGGTGTAGTCGCTGAGCGAATAGTGATAAGCCGTGAGCTCCAGGTAGATACCTTTTTTCTTCATCAGGTCCGCGGTGGCTTCGTCAAGTTCGATAGCGTGCTCGACGGTGTCAACGCCGGCCTCGACGCAGTTACGCAGGCCTTCGCCTCCGAAAGCGTGGCACGCGGCTTTCTTGCCGTGGCGGTGGGCCTCGTCCACGATGGCCTCGACTTCCTCTTTCGTAAAAGTAGGATCGCTCCGCAGGGCTCCGTCGGGTTCGAACTCGTAATCGGCTGTCGAGTGGAGCTTGATCCAGTCCGCTCCGTAGTGAATCTGTTCGCGGACGGCTTGGCGCGCGGCCCACGGTCCGTCGACGGTCTGATAATTTCTCGGCAGGCTTACTTCGGGCGAGCCCAGAATACCTTCGCCCGTGGCAACCAGGCCCATGGTGGAAACTTGCATGCGAGGCCCTTGAAAGTACCCGCGGTTGATGGCTTTCTTGATGTCGACATCGGCGTAACCGCCGCCGTGGCTCATCAGATCACGCAACGTCGTGAAGCCTGCGCGCAAATCCTTTTGCGCGTTGGCCAGTGCGAGCAGAGTGCGGTATTCGCGGGTGTCGTTGACGAGGCTGGCAAAGGGTGGTCCTCCCGGCTTGATGCCATCGAGCCCAAAGCCAAACACGTGCGTATGCCCGTCAATCAAGCCAGGCAAGACGGTTGCCGTGCTGAGGTCAATCACGGTCGCGCCGGGCGGGATGGTTATGCGTTCCGCGGAGCCGACGTCCGCTATCTTTTCACCGTCGACCAGGACAATCTGGTTCTCCAGAATCTTGCCGGACTTGCTGTCAAACAATCGCCCGGCGCGAATAGCGATGACCGCAGGAGTCTGCGCAAAGGCTGCGCAGGCCATCACGATCAGAGTCAGCAAAATCAACGAAAGCCGGGCCGATGTTCTCAAGCGCTCCTCCGCATTCAGGCGTACCAATGTGGTTCGAGGCTGCTAACGAACTTCAAAAACCAGAACTTCAGCAGCCCTGGTTCCGTGCTGCGGTACGGCGACGAAATAGCGCTGCAATTGCGGCACGAGTAGAGCGGTTCTTGCTAGCGGTCCCGTGGGAACTTTGGCCAACAATTTGTAGTTGTCGGAATCGGTCTGTTGGTATACAGCCGCATCACCGTCACACGAGGCGTACAGACGTTTGCTGGCGGAGTCATACACGAGATCGTCCACGCCCTTGGTGATCGGCAGAACGGTGATCTCCTTGCCCGTTTGCGTGTCCAGCACAACGATTCCGCCGCTGCGGCAGGCGATAAACAGCCGATGGTTGGCTTCGTCGTAGGCCATGGCGACGTTAGTCTTGGCTTTGGTTATCGGCCAGCTGGCGATCAGCGCGCGTTTTTCGCGGTCGATTACATCTACTTGGCTTTTGGCCTTGTTGTTTACATAAATTTTGGGATTGGACTTCTCTAAGGCCATGGCCTCCAGAGTGTCGCCGTCGATTTTGATATCCGCCAATTTTTTTCCGGCCGTGGTATCGACGACGCTGAGCATGGAGTAGGTCTGATGAACGTCGCCGCCGCCGTTGTCGATGTAAAGGTACTTTGTCGTCGGGTCGTATCCGATCGAGTCGGCATCCTCGAGTAATTTGACACTGGAGAGCACTTTGTAACTAACGCTATCCACGATTTTAACGTCGCCCGCGTCACCGTCGGTGACAAACAACCGCTTCAAATCTTCGCGGTAGAGAATGGCGTGCGGCTTTTCAATCCCGGTTATCTTGTGGATCAAATTGCCCGTTTTGATGTCGAATACCAAAACAGCTTTGTAAGCCTCGGGCGTAGCAAAGAGGCGATTGCCCGCCGTGTCGATGGCGAAATGGTCAAAATTTCCCTTAACGTCCGCTGGGAGCTTGTAGCTCTGGAGCAGTTTCAGGGGTGTCGGCTCCTGGCCCCGCGCTGCGTTGACGAACAAAAAGAAAATCGCAATTAGAACGGCAAACTGTCGCTTCATCATTGTCTCCCCGAACAGGTCTGTAAGAAATTCTCGCATCCAAATGCTGTTCTGGCGGGTCTGAGCATAATGCATCTTGGGCGGAGCGAACTTAAAGCAACATTAATTTATCTTTAGCAGGAATCTTGCGGGACAGCGGATTCCTTTCAAAACCTACGTTTTTAGCGGTTCGAGACAGATATAGCGCGGCCATGGGCCTTGCTGGCGTTGACGCATCCGGAACTGTGGCGTAGCATGCGCCCCGTTTGGACCAATGTTCGTTCGTAGCTGGACCGCATCCAGCTATTGGATTCGAGAGGAACGCATGAAGCGCATTCTTTTTGCCGGGTTCGCGGTATTTGCTAGCTTCGCAATTGTTCTGGCGGCTCAAGACCAAGCCCCACTGAAACTGGTGGCAACTATTCCGCTGCCTGGACTGAAGGACGGAGACTTCGACCATTTTGCTCCCGACGTCGATGGGCACCGACTCTTCTTGACGGCGGAAGAAAACGACAAGATTCAGATTCTGGACACGAGCTCAAACAAACTTATCCACACGATGGACAACATAAAGGCGCCGCATGCAGTTTTGTTCCGTAAGGATCTGAAGAGACTCTTCATTGTCGAGGGTGATGCTTCCGCGGTGAAAATCTATGACAGCGATACGTTTAAGCTGCTTGGCGAAGTGAAAGTGTCCATCGATGCGGATTCCTTGGCCTATGATCCGGCTACCTCATATGGCTACGTCGTCAGCGGTGGACGGGAAGCACACACGCCCTATTCGTTGATCAGCGTGATCGACACCAACAATGCGAAGAAATTGAGAGATATCAAGATTGATTCAAATCACATCGAGGCGCTGGTGCTGGAAAAGTCCGGCCCGCGGATGTTTATGAACATTACGGGAAAGAACGTTGTGGGAGTGATGGACCGCAACGAGTCGGTTCTGACAGCCAGTTGGCCTTTGCCCGCAGGCGACAAGCTGAACGTCGCGATGTGCTTTGACGAAGCCAATCACCGCTTGTTCGTGGTTACGCGGAATCCGGGCAAGTTGGTGGTGTTCAATTCGGACAACGGCAAAGTGATTGCAGACATTCCCTCAGTGGACCTGGTCGATGACGCTGCTTACGATCCACAGCATAAACGGCTGTATCTCGCTGGCGATCAGTTTATCGATGTGTTCGAACAAAAGGATCCGGACCACTACTCTTTGCTGGCCAAAATTCCAGGAAGCTTCCGCGCCAAAACAGGCATCCTGGTCCCGGAGTTGAACCGCTATTATCTGGCCGTCCCGCATCACGCGGGCAAGGAAGCGGAAGTACGCGTCTATGACATTCAGCCATAGATTGGGGTTTGCCGGGGTGATGAATGCGGCGGCGTGACTTCGGCAAGACGTCTCTTGGCATGATTGCTGG
>Ga0210384_10003270_pt1 | contig 18885 bp, 10 predicted proteins | sample IncBWH2MmetaG_FD_160574 | JGI IMG/M metagenome (GOLD analysis project Ga0210384, IMG submission 160574) | Forest soil microbial communities from Barre Woods Harvard Forest LTER site, Petersham, Massachusetts, United States - Inc-BW-H-2-M | ecosystem: Environmental > Terrestrial > Soil >...
AGCCCTGACTGAGGTCGAACAAGCATTCCTAAATGAAGCGAGTCGCTGGTATGAAAAGAGCGGGGCGTACGACCATATTCAGAAAACTACTCCACAAACCGTTGCTTACGGCCTGACTGATTCTCCGGCTGGACTGGCAGCTTGGATACTCGAAAAGTTCCGTGACTGGGCGGACTGTGACGGCGATATAGAACGCAGCTTCACCAAGGATGAGCTGTTAAGCAACATAACACTCTACTGGATGACACAGACCATCTATTCCTCATGCCGGCTCTATTACGAGGATAGCCGCAGCACCCCTCTTCACTTCCAGAAAGGTGATTACGTCACGGTCCCATGCGGAATTGCGCATTTTCCGAAAGAAGCCCCGTTAGCTCCCAAGCGCTGGGTCGAGCGCGGATACAACGTCCAGCACTGGACGGAAATGTCCCGTGGAGGCCATTTCGCCGCGCTCGAAGAGCCGGAGCTGTTGGTGGAGGATATTCGTTTGTTTTTCCGAACTTTACGCTCTGATTGAGGATCAAATTGACAGTTCTCCGGCTTGAGCGACCGGTCTACATCCTCATGGCGATCGGAGGCGTCGTTTCTGCTTATATTGTTTTGTGATCCGCATTTGTCGAAGAGGGCTGTGAGTTAAGCGGTCTACAGCGGTCTATCTTAAATGTTCTCAGCAAAATACGTCTTGTACACTTTTTTCAACGCCGGTCCTTTGTTTTCATCATTCTATGATCTTTGCGCAACAAACACCGGGGGTGAGGGTACCCCGTGACTTTGAAATACGCTGCGCCCAAAAAGATGAGAGCATCATCTAACGTTGCTTGCTCGGTCTTCGCGACCGAAAGAGGACTCCACCATGGCGCAACCCCACCGGGTCATTGTTTTGGGCGGCGGCTTTGGCGGCTTGAGCGCCGTGCAAAGACTCAAGCGTGCCCCCGTCGAGGTCATCCTCATTGACCGCCGCAACTTTCACTTGTTTCAGCCGCTTATGTATCAGATAGCTACCGGCTCGCTCTCGCCCGGCGAAATCGCGGCACCCTTACGCGGAGTCCTCAGCCGCCAGAAGAATACCCAGGTCCTCCTCGGCGAAGTCTCCGATATCGATCCCGCCGCCAAAACAATCCAGCTGCTCGACGGCGCCTGCTTCCGCTACGACTCCCTGATCGTCGCCACCGGCTCGCAAACCTCCTACTACGGCAACGACTCCTGGCGCGAATGGGCCCCCAGCCTAAAATCCGTCGAAGAAGCCACCGCTATTCGCCACAAAATTCTTTACGCTTTTGAACGCGCCGAGCGGGCCGCCAGCCACGAGGAATCCCGCGCCTGGCTCACTTTCGTGATCGTCGGTGCCGGAGCCACTGGAATGGAGCTCTCCGGCGCACTCGCCGAAATCGCCAATGAAACTCTGAAGAATGACTTCCGCCACATCAATCCCCAGGAAGCGCGCATCCTCTTAGTAGAAGGCGGCTCGCGCGTCCTACCATCCTTCCCGGAAGATCTTTCCGCCAAGGCCGAAAAACTCGTCGCCAAACTCGGCGTCGAAGTCATGAAAGGTGTAATGGTCACCAACATCGCCGCCAACGGCGTCACGTTCCGCCGCGGTGACAAAACCGAGAGCCTCGCTGCACACACCGTCCTTTGGGCCGGCGGAGTCGAGACCACCACCTTCGGAAAAAAACTAGCCCAGCGCACTCACGCCGAAACAGACAAAAGCGGCCGCATCAAAGTAAACGCCGATCTCACCATTCCCAATTACCCCGACATATTCATCGTGGGCGATCTCGCCCATGCCGTAGAAAAAGACGGCAAACCTCTGCCCGGCGTAGCCCAAGTCGCGATCCAGGGTGGAGCCTTCGCCGCCAAAACCATCAAGTCCCGCATCAAAGCGGAAAAAACCGAAGTCGCATTCCACTACTTCAACAAGGGAGACATGGCCGTAATCGGGCGCGCCGCCGCAGTCGCCAACATTTTTGGCTTTCATCTTTCCGGATTTATAGCCTGGTTCACCTGGCTCTTCGTCCATCTTTTATACGTCGTGGAATTTCAAAACCGCGTAATGGTTTTCATTCAATGGGGATTTGAATATCTGACTTTCAGCCGCGGAGCCCGCCTCATCACCGGCACCGCCGCCACAGATTCAATCAAGCAGGCCGGCTCCGTCAGCACCTCCGGCGAATGCCAATAGCTCCCGCTGCAGCAAGGTATAGCGCTTGAGCCATGGTCGCCGCGCTCCGTCGCAAAAACGTCATCCTAAACAAATCGGCGTATCAACAAAAAATCAGAACACTTCAATTTAAATTTCGCCCCGTTCCTCAAAAAAGTTTCACCATCACTGGCACGCCAAAAAATACGCCGCAAAAGTTACGCTACCCAAAACAGTTGCCCAAACAATCACCTGTCCGGTCGTCTTAGACCTGTCCGTTAGCCCAAGAATTTCAACAACCCTCCAATCTATTTTGCACTGAACGCATTCTGACCTTCCCACCAGTAGTTGCGAACAACACAACACCTCATTCTGCATCTGCGTCGGATCCCCCCCTTCGGTACCTCCGAGCAAGCAAAACAAGCCGGCTTCCAAAGGAAGACCGGTACACGGAATCGGAATGGGGACTATCGTGCCAATCACAACGAGTTTCGTCGAAAAAAGAGATCTCGTCAGAAGAAAGAATTTAGTGTCAAAAAAGAATCTAGTTGCTTCGTTCTCCGCTTTGTTTCTGTTTCTGCTGTCCATCGCTTCGCCGGCCAGCTTCAGTTCCACAGTAACTCCGCAGGCTTGTTTCTTGTCATCCGGCACATGGGCTAACAGTCGGTTGGGGCAAGCCCAATCCGGCAGTTTTCGCATTACGTTCGACGCCACACCTTCTGGTTCCAAAATCGATGCGGTGCACGGACTGTCTTCCGTTCGAGCGTTCTCCTTCGCCACTATGTTTGTCGCAGTGCGATTCAACACCAGCGGCCACATCGACGCGCGTAACGGCTCGGCGTACACAGCGGAGTCAGCAATTCCTTACGCCGCACGTACAACCTACCATTTCATTCTCGACGTGAACGTCGCCACGCACACCTACGACGCCTACGTAATAACCGGCACGACACAAACAACTATTGGCACAGGTCTGGCGTTCCGTAATCAACTCGCTCCAACGTTAGCTCTCGACTACGTTGCCGCGATGACCACCATAGGCAGCAGCACCTTTTGCAACATTACTTTGCACAGCTCTTCGATGGCAGCCCCGTTCATCACCGCGCAGCCTGTGAGTCAGACGGTCACCGCTGGTCAGGTGGCCACTTTCTCGGTCGCCACCACCCGATCAGCTCCTCTGACGTATCAATGGATGAAGAACGGTGTCTCCATCAGCGGCGCCAACTCTTCAAACTATTCCACACCAGTTACGACCATCACCGACAACGGCGCGCAGTTCAGTGTCTCGGTCAGCAACGCCTCCGGAACAGTCACCAGCAGTGCGGCGCTACTCAACGTCACCGCGCCAATCATCGCGCCGTCGATTACTTTGCAGCCGATGGCTCAGTCTGTGACCGCAGGGCAAGCAGCAACTTTCTCCGTAGCCACCACCGGCACGGCACCGATGACGTATCAATGGAACAAAAACGGCTCACCCATCATCGGAGCGACTTCCTCTCTGTACACGACCGCGTTGACAGCTGCCTCTGACAATGGATCGCAATTTACCGTCCGTGTCAGCAACAACGCAGGCAACCTCGTCAGCATTCCCGCGACTCTGACGGTAAAAGCGGTTGCAGTACCGCCGGGATGCCTGCTGTCAGCCGGCACGTGGGTTTCTACACCGCTGACGCAAGCGCAGACCAGCAGCTTCCGCATACAATTCGACATCACTCCAGTCGCTGCCAGCGAAGACGGCGTCACGGGTTTGTCCGCTGGGCCAGGCGCCGCGTATACCGATTTGGCCGCCGCAGTGAGGTTTAACTTATCTGGAATGATCGACGCCAGAAATGGTGACAGCTACGTGGCCGCCACGGCAATTCCTTACACCGCAGGCACTGCGTACCACTTCATTCTCGAGGTGAACGTTGGCGCGCACACCTACAACGCGTACGTCAGGCTTGGTTCCGCGCAGGCCACTATCGGCAAGAATCTGGCGTTCCGCACTGAACAAGCGGCGGTCTCTTCACTTCGTTACTTGAATGCGTACACGGATACGGGAAGCGACACGGTTTGCAACGCGGTGACTACGACTTCGACTGCGGCGACACTGTTGCTTAACTCCAGCGTAAGCAGCTTGAACTTCGGCAACGTGAATGTGTCCAGCAGCGGCACTCAGAACATAACCATGACAAACGCGGGAACTTCCAGCGTAACGATTGCGCAAGTAATGGTCGCGGGCGCCGGCTTCAACTCCACCGGAGCGCGCGGGATCACCCTTGCGCCAGGACAGACGACTGCGCTGACCTCCACATTCGCACCTTCCGCGAGCGGAGCAGCAACCGGCAAAATCACGGTAAGCAGCAACGCCACCAATTCTCCCGCCAGCATCTCTCTTTCGGGAACGGGCGTCGCCACGGTGCCTCACACGGTTGCACTTTCGTGGGCTCCGGCGGTTACGGGAGTGGCCGGATTCAAGACTTACGTGAGCATGGTCTCGGGCGGGCCGTACGTTCAAATGGGCTCCCTGCCATCAACCACTTCAGTATACAGCGACAGCAGTGTCCAGTCTGGACACACCTACTTCTACGTAGTGACGGCGGTAAACTCAGCGAACGAGGAAAGCTTGTACTCCAGCGAAGTCGCCGCTATCGTACCGTGAAAATAATCAGCTAAGAATCAAAAAAGCCGGAGAGGCGCGAAAGCGTGTTTCCGGCTTTTGCTTTCGTGGTCGCCGGGATTATTACGATGCCTTGGCACTTTTCGATCTGAGGGTTTTGGCACGAACGTTTTGTTCCAGGTAACGATGCAATTGCCGCCGCATATGCTGAAGTGTTTCGTCATTAATTCGCAACCTGCTAATCAAGAGAGCGCCTTCGAGTGAGGCGATGATTTGGTGAGACAACATGAGAGGATCGATGCGCGGATTAATGTGACCCTTCTCAATACCCTCGGCAGTGATTTGTGACAAACCGGTCGTCCAATTTTGCAGGGCCTTCTGCGCTTTCCTGCGCAATAGAGCGTTGCCGTCGTCCGATTCCACTGCCGTATTCATGAGCGGACAGCCGCCAGGCACGAGACCAGAGCGCAGGTCCACAAAATTATCGATCATCTTTTTCAGGCGGTCCACGCAATCGGGGACGGCGGCGACATCGCCCAATCTTCTCTGAACAGCTTTTCCCCAGGAATAGTCAAAGGCCGCCGTTGCCAACTCTTCTTTACTGGAAAAGTGGCGATAGATTCCACCTTTTTGCAAGCCAGTAGCGTGCATAAGGTCGGAGAGGGAAGTGCCCTCGAAGCCCTTTTTGTTGAACAGCGGGGCGGCTTTCTCGACAATCTCGCGCCTGGTCTGCTGGCCCTTGGTAACGCGCACATATCCACCTTACGAGACCGGGTGGTCCCAAAAGCAATTATAGCACAATCTAATATGAGACCGAACGGTCTCTTATGCATCCAATCCAGCAACACCGATGAGCGCAGCTTATGCCTCCGCCGCCCCTGTAACTCTCGCCGCACCGAGAGTAGCCATAAACCCGTGGTTCATCGCCATTACCGTGACGCTAGCGACCTTCATGGAATTGCTGGACACGGCGATCGCCAATGTAGCTCTTCCGCACATCGCCGGCGGGTTGGCGGTCAGCGCGGAGGAAAGCACCTGGGTGCTGACCAGCTACTTGGTGTCGAACGCGGTGGTGCTGCCGCTCTCTGCGTGGCTGAGCCGCGTGTTGGGCCGTAAGCGCTACTACATGATTTGCGTATCGCTGTTTACCCTCAGCTCGCTTCTTTGCGGATTCGCGCCCAGCCTTGGATTGCTGATCTTCTTCCGAGTGCTGCAGGGTGTGGGCGGCGGAGGACTGGCTCCCGTAGAACAGGCCATTCTGGTAGACACTTTTCCGTCTTCCAAGCGCGCCGCGGCTTTTGCGCTCTACAGCATGGCGATTGTGACTGCGCCCGCGATTGGGCCACCGCTCGGTGGCTGGATCACTGACAACTGGAGCTGGCGGTGGGTGTTTTTCATCAACATTCCCATCGGGATTGTCTCGCTCATTCTCACCAGCCGAGTGCTCTCCGACCCGCCGGAGTTCACGCGGGAAGTGGAAGCGGCGCGCAAGGAAGGGCGGTTGAAAATTGACGGCTGGGGAATATTTTCCGTAGCCGTGGCGTTTGCGTGCCTCGAAGTGGTGTTGGATCGAGGGCAAACGGAAGACTGGTTCGAAAGCAATTTCATCATCGTATTTTTCTCCATCGCCATGGTGGCGCTGGTTTTTGCGATTGTATGGGAGTGGAATCACCCGGATCCGGTGGTAGAAATCCGGCTTCTGGCGGACCGCAATTTTGCGTTGGCAAACATGTTCTATTTTATTTTTGGTTTCACGCTGTACGGCTCGACTGTGCTTATTCCCCAAATGTTGCAGCGGCTGTACGGATATTCCGCGACGAATGCCGGGCTAGTGTTGGGTCCGGGCGCGTTTGTGATCGTGATGCTCGCTCCGCTAGTGGTGAGGATTTTGCCGAAGGTGGGTATCAAGCGGCTGTTGGCTTTCGGGTATTTCGTTTTTGCGTTGGCGATGTGGTATTTCGCGAGCTTCACGTTGGCCACCGATTATCGCCATGAAGCGTGGGCGCGAGCGCTGCAAGGCCTGGGCATTGCGACGCTATTTGTGCCGGTAAGCCAGCTCGCGTATTCCACCATAGCCAAAAATAAAAACAACAAAGCGTCGAGTCTCACGAATCTATTTCGCAACCAGGGAGGCAGCTTCGGAATCGCGTTTATAACTACGCTGGCGGCGCGGCGCGCGCAATATCATCAAAGCGTTCTGGTGGCGCACACCACGCCGTTCGACGTGCGGTACCAACAGCTACTCAGCAACCTCACGAATTATTTTTCCGCGCATGGCTTCACACATGCAGATGCCGTGGTTCACGCACAGGCCCAAGCCTTCAACCTGCTTCAGCGGCAAGCTACGTTTCTGGGTTTCCTGGACTGCTTCACTGCCCTCGGATGGTTTGTGCTGCTGGGCGTTCCACTAGTGCTGCTAATCAAGAAATTCAAATCAGCTTCCGGCCCCGGCGCCCACTGAAAATCGTGACCTGTTGACAATCAACAGGAAGATGGAATAATTCTATTCCTGTTGAGTGTCTAATGGAGGGGCGGCGTGAGTCCAGCTCATGGCGAGGTTCTGCAGGGCACGTTGGATTTGATGGTTTTGAAAACGCTGGAGGCTATGGGGTCTCTGCACGGTTACGGGATTGCGCAGCGCATCCAGCAGGTTTCCAAAGAGCTTCTGAAGCTGAATCAAGGAACGCTCTATCCCGCACTGCTACGACTGGAGCAACGTGGATGGGTGCGCTCGAAGTGGGGCGTGTCGGAAAATAATCGCAAAGCCAGATATTACTCGTTGACGGCCGCGGGCCGGCGGCAACTAGTGACCGAAGCTGCTCGCTGGGAGCGTATGGCCGCGGTCATTGCGGGAATGCTTGCCGGTACCGAAGGAGCGTGAGATGCATCAATGGCGTGTTTTTTTCTCGCGAGCATGGGGATTTTTGCACCAGCGCCGTCTGGATGAAGATTTACGAGAAGAGTTACAGGCCCACCTTGATTCGCTCACGGAAGAAAACATTCGCGGTGGCATGCGCCCCGAGGACGCTCGGGCCGCCGCCCTTCGTGAGTTCGGCGGCGTGGAACAAACCAAGGAAATCTATCGCCAGCAGCGCGGATTACCCTTCCTGGAGGTCGCGCTGCAAGACCTGCGATTCGCATTGCGCGGATTGGTTAAAAGGCCGGGTTTTGCCATCGCGTCACTGTTGACCTTGACGCTCGGGATAGGAGCGACGACCGCAGTTTTCAGTGTTGTAGATCGCATACTTTTTCGAAGCCTGCCGTACCCGCACGACGATCGGCTGGTTTCCTTCGGCTTGCTGGCCCCCATCGAACGCAATGAGTTCATGTTGGGAGCAAGTTATGTGGATTTCAGAAAAGAGCCCGGCCCGTTCGAGGCCATCACTTCGATGGTTCCGGGCACGACAGATTGCGACGTCACTGAGCAGCAGCCGGTGCGTTTGAATTGCGCGCAGGTGGAACAAACTTTTCTCCCCACATTTGGCACTGAGCCGCTGCTAGGGCGCAATTTTACGCACGACGAAGACCGCAAGGATGCTCCGTTAGTCGCTATTCTGTCGCATGGATTGTGGAAAAGCCGTTTCGGCGGGAATCCAGACGTTTTGCGTAAAACGATTTCTTTGGACGGAAAGACCGTGCAAATCATTGGGGTGCTGCCTTTGCGGTTTGAAATGCCCACTTTGAGACCAGCGGACATTTTGATTCCGCTCGCGCTGGATGAAACGCTGCAGCGCCAGTCGGCACCCGGCGCGGTGCTGCGAACCTTCGCGCGAATGAAACCGGGAGTCGGCGTTAGGCAAGCGATCGCAGCACTGCAACCATGGTTCGAATTAGCGGTGAGCGGAGCGCCGCCGCAATTTCGCAAAGAAATTCACTTGTCGGTGCGTACGTTGCGCGAGCGTCAAACTTCCGACGCACGGCTGGCTTCCTGGATGCTGTTGGGGTCCGTTTTCGCGGTGCTGCTGGTGGCATGCACGAACGTGGCGAATTTATTGTTGGCGCGCGCGACCGTCCAGGAAAGAGAACTGGCAGTACGCGCGGCGTTGGGTGCCAGCCGCGGACGACTAGCGCGGCAGTCACTGACAGAAAGCTCGTTGCTCGGTCTGCTGGGAGGAGTGGCGGGTTGCGGGCTGGCCGCAATTTTGATTCGCGTGTTTGTATCGATCGCGCCGGAAGGCATTCCACGCTTGCAACAGGCCGGACTCGACGTTCGCGTTGGCGTGTTTACGGTGGGGGTGGCATTGGCCTCCGCGCTGATTTTCGGCGTGGCGCCTGCACTGTACAAACCCTCGACAGAAACAATGATGGGGAAAGAACAAATTGGTGCGCGGCGGGGCGGCTCGTTGCGGCAAATCCTGGTAGTGGTGGAAATTGCCATTTCCATCGTTCTCCTGGCGAGTGCGGGGCCGCTACTACGCAGCTTGTGGAAGCTGCAAAATGCTCCGACCGGGATCCAAACTGAAAATGTTTTGACCGAAGCGATATCGCTGGGCAGCCATAATTACCGGGAAGCGGCACGACAGTTCGCCTTTTTCACCGACCTGGAAGCGCGACTGAAACGTTTTCCGGGAGTTAGTTCGGTGGCTTTAAGTGACTCGATTCCGCCTGCGGGACAAATGCGGTCGACGATCCTTGCGGCTGTGGAAGTTGCGGGTAGACCGCCCCTCGCGGAAGGTACGGGCGGACCAGTGGGGTGGCGCGCCGTTACGCCGGATTATTTTTCTGCGCTGGCAATTCCGATCCTCGAAGGCCGAGGATTCCGTCAGGATGATCGCCTGCCCACGGAAAATCCGATCATGGTCAGCGAGACGCTAGCTCGAGAACTTTTTGCCGGCGAGAGTGCGGTGGGCAAACAGTTGCGACTATTCAAGGATCCGGCTCCGTGGCGCACCGTTGTGGGAGTGGCGGCAAACGTAAAGAATGATGGCCTGGCAACCAGTGGCGACCCAGAGTTCTATCTTCCGTGGAAAAACGATCCGTTGATAAATCTGCATGCAGGTTACGTAATTGTGCGCACGCGCATGAATTCCGCGTCTGTGGCGTCGTGGATGCGCAGTGAAACGGGCAGCCTGGACGCCACCCTTCCCGTGAGTATCGAGACCATGAGCCAACGGGTCGGCAAGTTAACAGAGCGGCCCCGCTTTAATGCGCTGCTGCTGTGCTTATTCGCAGGGATCGCGGTGTTGCTTGCTGCCGTGGGCATCTATGGCGTAATTGGGTTTCTGGTGGTGGAGCGGAGGCGAGAAATCGGCGTCCGTCTGGCACTCGGGGCCACGCCGCAGAGCATTTTGAAAATGGTTCTGTCGAGCGTGGCACGCTGCACGATTGGCGGTGCGCTGCTGGGCCTGCTGGGTGCGTGGTTCTGCACCCGCTTGCTGGAATCGCTGTTATTCGAGGCTCGCGCACACGATCCGGTAGTATTTGGGGTGGCGATTTCCGCGTTGGTTGCAGTGGCTTTATTCGCCGCGTGGATCCCCGCGCGGAGGGCGATGCGTGTTGATCCGATGATAGCGTTGCGCTACGAATAGGAATTTCTGCAGACGCGATGGCCTGCCGCCACGGAACAGCGCGCTACAAAACCGGGCAGTGTACCTATTTCTACTGATTAGCAACGATCGTTTGCTTTACTTTCGGCGAGCGCGGCGTTTTCTCCCGGGCAGGCGAACCCGATACAAAGGCGAATTACCAGTAAAGTTTCAGGGCAAACTGAAACTGGCGTGCATCGTACGCGGCGTTGGGTTGGCCAGCGGCGCAGGTAAATCCGGCGGTTGGGTCGCAGAGTTGATTTACGGCTGCGACATTGGTGCGATTGAAAAGGTTGAAGGCATCGGCGATAAGTTCAAGGCTGAAACGTTCGCCGAATGGGATGCGCTTGGAGACGCGCATGTCCCATTCGAAAAATCCTGGACTGGTGAAGCGGTTGCGGCCGAGATTCCCGTCGCAGCCCAACGGTGGGCTGATGCCGGGGACACTGAAGGCCGTGAAGGAGTTGGTCAGGCACACACTCGCGGGAGCAAAGGAGAAGCCCGGAATGAATGGCGAAGTAGTGCCGCCGCCCACGGAAGGACGAGCTTGCGAGGCGCCTAAATCGAGGCGGGTATCGGTCCCGGTGATGATGTTATAGGGGCGGCCGGAAGAAAGTTCGACGATGGGCGCCAGGGTGATGCCGCCGAGGAAATGATGTGCGAAATTATCGCCGCTGTGTGGCGCCGCGCTCTGAAAAACGGCGCTGGTAACCCAGCGGTGACGCTGGTCGTTAACAGAGTTGGAGCGCTCGAGGAAAGGGAAGCGGCTGTCCTGCGGCTCGAGCGGGGACTGCAGATCGGTGGAATCGTCGATGGAATGGGACCAGGTGTAGCTGGAGAGAAGCTCGAGCGAGTGGGAGAAGCGCTTCGTTAGATTGATGGTCAGGCCATTGTAGGTGGAATTGCCGCTGGACAATTGCGCATCCACGCTGTTGAACGGAACGGGCACGCCGAAGCCGGCCGGGTAGCCAGCGGCTCTAGCGAGCGCGACTTGAGTCGCGTAACCGACGGTGGCGTTGCCGCCACCGGTGGCAGCCGCGAAGGAAGGATTGGGCCCCGATCGACGGAAGAAATTAAAAAATGCGGGAGTGCCAACAAATTTACCGTCGAGAGCGGCGATCGGGCAACCGAATAACACTCCGAGTGCTTGCGGGGCGACGACTTGTACGCCGCAGGTGTTGGGTCCGTTGGTTCCGGGCGCAAAACTTGCTGCGGGAGCGACTACGGTCACGGGGTTCGTGAATCCCAAACCGGCGGCGTCGGCGAATTCGAGGTTGTTGGCGAGCAGTTGTGGGTCGGTGGAGTTTATGTCCACTGGACGATTTAACTTCAAGCCGCGGGTGTATTGATAGCCGACGGTGATTTTCCAGGTGCCGGCGATTTCGCGCTCAATCGTAAGATTGCCTTGCTCGGCGTAGGCGAACTTGAAATTTTTTGCGACCGGGAGAGTGAAGGGCAGGATGGGAAGTGGAAATCCTGCGGCCAGGTAATTCTGATTGGCGAAGAGCGAATCTGGCTTCAAGGGATCGAAGCGCTGCTGGCTGGCGATGTAACCCATGTTGGGCAGTGCGTTCAGGACGCCCTGGAAAATGGAAGAACCGTTCAGATTATTGGGAGTATCGCGGCCGTTGCCGCAGGCTGGAGTAATGAGGCCGCACGCCGACGGGGTTCCTCCGGCGGATAACAATTGAACGGAGCGGCCGCCTTCTGCGGTGACGGAGTCAAAAGCTACAGCGAGCAGCGGATGGTCGTAAAAAAGGCCGTAACCGGCGCGAATCACCATTTTGCCGTCGCCGCGAGGGTCCCAGGCAATGCCAAGGCGCGGCGCGAAATTTGTATTATCGCGCGGAATTCCTTCGACTACGCCCAGAGCATTTTCGGCGGCGGCGTTGGTGGCGGTTGCCGGGGCGAATAGGGGCGTCTTTTCGTAGTCGTAGCGCAGGCCGTAATTTACGGCGAAGTGCTTGTTGACGCGCCAACTGTCCTGAATAAAAAATGCGAAAGGCACATTGTCAAATGGAGCGTTGGACGTGCCGATGCCCTGAATGTACGTGGTGGGTATCCCCAGGCCGTAGGATTGCAGGCCGGTGGTGCCGGGAAGAGCGATGGATTGACCGTTGCCGAGCGGAACCGCATCGGGGAATCCAAGGGTGTCGGCAGGGAGGCCGCCGAAGTTTACGACACCACCAAAATCAAGTGTAAAGATTTGGGTTTTTGCGGAGCGCAATTGGATGATGCTAGCGTCACCGCCCATTTTTAAGGTGTGATTGCCACGAATGAGCGTGACGTGATCGGTGAATTCCGTGCGACGCTCGATGCGATCGACTGTGGAATATGGTTCGCGGCCGAAATAGGCGTAGCCGGGAATGTTGACGCCGATATTGGAGCCACCGGGTAATTGCGAAAAACCGAAGTGCAGGCCGCGGCGCGCAAACTGGACGCGAAACTCGTTGAAAGCGGTGTCGCTGACGATGGTGTCGTGCTGCCCGACGATAGAGAAATCGCGATATTGATTTACGCCCGCGCGCGTCCCGGCGTTTTGTCCGAAGACCTGATTTTGTGAGGTGGATTGCACGCCAGTAACCAGCGATGGGGAAACGCCGACACGCAGGAAGGAAGTGTTGTTATTGCTCCAGCGCTGATCGAGACGCGCGGACCAAAGACTGGTTTTTTCGGTGACGGGGAAATTACCGCGAATGGAGTTCAGGCCTACGAAGGAAGCAGGTAGTGGCGCGAGGCCTTGGCCAATCGCCGAGCAATTGACCGCGTTCACTGTTTGACCCGGCGGGCAACTCACGGGTAGCGGAAACTGCGGGCCCGGGCCGGGATTTAAAAATCCGCCGGTGAGTCCTGCGGAGACTGCGCCAAAATCCAGGCGGTTTAGGGCGACGCTGGACGCCGAGCCGTACAGAACGCCGTATTTCACCGCCAATCGCTGGAGCGTAGGATCGCCGGTCGCCAACAACGAACTTACCGCGGTGGCTTGCGGGCCTGTTAATTGCACCGAGAGCGGACCGCTGGGGGTGGGCAGGGTAACGGGCAGTAAGCCAAAGTTGTCAATGCCGATGCTGGAAAATCCGGTTTCTTCGCGCAGAGTGTCTTCGTAGGAGAAGAAGTAAAAAGTTTTATCTTTTTTGAATGCGCCGCCAAGGGTTACGCCGGCTTGCACGCGGGTGTACGCCTGCTTCACGGGATCCAGAGCGCCGCTAGTGGGATTAATTTCGCCGGAAAATGCGTTGCGGGCCTGGAAGGCTTTGTTGCGGAAGAAGCCAAAAGCGTCCCCGTGAATATCGTTGCCGCCGCTCTTGGTGACGATGTTAATGACGCCGCCGGTGGCGCGGCCGTACTCGGCGTTGTAGTTACTGAGGATCAACTGAAATTCCTGGACAGCTTCTTGAGAAACGGTGGAGCGGATGCCGTTGACGGAATTGTCGACGGCGTCGGCGCCGTCAACGCTGACCATGTCGGATCGCGCCCGCGCGCCGTTTATGTCGAGGCCGCTATTGGGAGCGGGACCGATGGTCGGAGAAACGTCGCGGGTGGCCTGAGAGTTGGTCAGCGTGAAATTGATGTAATTGCGGCCGTTGATAGGCAAATTGTTGATGCGGCGCTGCTCGATAGTCTGAGAGATTTCCGTTTTAGTGGTCTCAATGTCCGCGGTTTCGGATGATACCGTAACGGTTTGGGATACGCCGCTGAGGCTCAGCTGGGGATCTAGTGCGGCGTTTTCGCCGACGGTCAAAACCAACTCAGGTTTCTCGTATCTGCCAAACCCGGCGCCGCCTTCAACGGTGACGCGATAACTTCCCGGTGGCAGTCCCACAATGTTGTAACGGCCGGACTCGTCAGTTTCGGCGGTTCGTTGCGCGCCATCCGCGGAATTTTCGAGCGTAATAGTAGCGCCCTTCACCCCCAGTCCTTGCGGGTCGTGGACCGTTCCCGTGAGTGTGGCGGTGTTAACCTGCCCCGCAGCGGAACTCGCGAAGCAAAGCATCACGGCGCAAAGTACGAAGTACATGCGCATAAGAATTCTGCGGTGCATCAGTCCCCCAGGATTGATCTCCGACGTCCGCTACCCCTAGCGGATCGACGGCGAGAGCTGAACAAGCGGCACAAAACGCACGGCCGCCATCTTTGGATATAGCTGCTACGCGAACTTGCGATGGGTGTGTCTTCGCGGAAAACCATATGCCCGCTGCTAGGTGGTGTCAAGCGTGGAGCCCTGCGGCCGTTGCCAAAAGAAACACAAGACGGAGTCCTCCAGATGCCTCCGCGAGAGTCCACGGCAAAGAATCTTTTCAGAAAACTCAGGATAAGTTCATTGAGCAGAATGTTACTGATTTTCTTTATTGATCTTCGGACAAGTAGTACGGAGCGGAAAGCGAGAATATACGCTTATTGCCGTGAGTGAGAAGCAATAATTCCAACATCCGGCCACGCTGGTTGTGAAGAAAATATTCGTACCAGCGCTTTTCCACCAGTTCTGGAATTACCACGACGATGCGTCGTTGGGGATGTTTTGCAGACAATTCCAGAACATATTGCACCAGCGGAACAACTACAAAACGATACGGGGATGGAAGAATCGTCAGACGAGGCGGGATCAAGCCTGCTTCGCGGAAGGGCGCTTCGATGAACCGATGAAAATCCTCGTTGATCGTGCATTCACGCTCGCCGTCTTCTACATGCGCGATAATCATTTCAGAAGAAATCCTGGACGCGAACTCGACGGCCTGTTTGGAAATGCAATTCCACGCGTCTACCGGAACAACCGTAAGGGGAGCCTCTTTGTAGCGCGCCGGCTCAGCGGGTTCCTTGCTTTCAGTGGCGGTGGCAACCATCTGGTAATGGCGAGCCACGCGGTAGAAAAGGAAAATCAGCAACGGAATGAAGATGACGGTGATCCATGCACCTTCGGTAAATTTTGCGATGAGCACGACAATTACGGTGATCCCGGTTACAAAAGCCCCCAGGCCGTTGACGAAGGCGTACTTTCTCCAATGTTCAGTGCGGTTTTTGTACCAGTGGACCACCATCCCGGATTGCGAAAGGGTGAATGCCAGGAATGCGCCGACTGCGTAAAGAGGAATGAGCCTGTCGGTGATGCCACGAAAGAGCACCAGAAGCAGGCAGGTAAGAACGCCGAGCACTACGATGCCGTAACTGTAAACCAGGCGCCGGCCGCGATAGCCGAACACGTGCGGCAAATAATTGTCTTGCGAGATGGCGCGGCAGAGCCTGGGGAAATCGGCGAAAGCGGTGTTAGCGGAAAGCGACAGCACCGCCAGAATTCCTGCTATGGTCACGTAGTAGAAAATACCGCGGCCGAAAATCGCGGTGAGCAACATGGAAAGAACGCTCTGATAACCAGGTTGCCCTGGATCAGTGGCCGTGATGCCGTAGGCTTTAACGAGATACGAAATGCCCGCCAGCAAAATAGCCAAGATAAAAATAATCACGGTGAGGGTGCGCTGCGCATTTTTCACGGCTGGTTCGCGGAAGGCTTTCACGCCGTTGCTTACGGCTTCCACGCCGGTCAGCGCGGTGCAGCCGCTGGCAAACACTTTTAGCAACAACCAAAGACTCACCGCCGCAGTGACCGGTGGAGGCGGTGGAAGCGGTGATACGGGGACCGGGTGCCCGCCGCTGAGCACGACTCTGACCACACCAGCAATGATCATAATGAGCAGGGTTCCGACGAAAAGGTAGGTCGGAACCATGAAGGCCACTCCCGCCTCGCGGACCCCTCGCAGGTTAATAATCGTGATCAGTACAAGGATCCCGATGCATAAGGACACGGTATAGGGCTGCAAGGCAGGGACTGCGGAGACCAAAGCGCCGACGCCGGCGGAAATACCCACGGCTGCCGTGAGAATGTAATCGGTGAGTAACGCGGCTGCGGCTAACAAGCCTGGCTCGGCACCCAGATTCGCGCGCGCAACGGTGTAGGAGCCGCCACCGGATGGATAGGCGGCTATGGTTTGCAGGTAGGAAAAATAGACAATTATGAGCAGCGTAATAATTGCGGCGCTTACGGGGACGATGTACTGAACTCCGAGAATGCCGAGCGGGATAAGCAGGCTGAGAGCGGCTTCCGGGCCATAGGCAGCGGAGCTCAACGCGTCCAGACCGAATATAGGGATACCCGCGGAGGGGCCAATTTGTTCGGCGCGTTCATCGCTGGTTTGCAGCGGCTTACCGAGGATCAGATCAGAGATGTTCATAGGAACAGGCGTCTGACTCTAACATGGGTGCCGAGATGCGTCTGTTACAGCGGCTCTTAGATGGCTAGTTGGCGCGGTGCAGTTGTTTCAGATTTAGCACGTTGTTACTGGGTTTCCTGATGAAATCGGTAACTGGGGCTTGCTATGATGATGCTATGGTTTGGAAGCGCTTCGCGGAAATGCGCACGGCAGGGATGTTGTTGCTGCTCGTGTTCGCGTCGATAATTGCGGCCTGCCTTGAAACAGCTAGGCCGGCACGAAACGCCGCACCCCATGAAGCGGCAATAGTGCCGCAGTTCGCCATTGAGGATTTTGACGGGGATAGCAGGCCTGACATCGCAACCGTGGTAGCAGGTCGAAGCGGAACAGCAGACAATCATTACCGGATCAGGTTCCAGCTTAGCAGTGGTAGATCACAAAACATTGATCTAACCGCACCCGTAGGCGGTTTGGATCTTAGCTCACGCGACGTAAACGGCGATGATTTTTTAGATGTGGTGGTCACGACTGCAGGAACCAACCGGCCCGTTGCGGTTTTGTTGAACGATGGTGCGGGGAGCTTTACCGCGACAGACCCCGCGGCGTTCCCGGGAGCTTTTCGCAAGTCCACTAAGTTCTGGAGTGGGTTAGCGGAAGAATTGCGAGAGGCGTCGCCGGCGTTTTTGTCACGCTGTTTCTCGAGCGATCTGGAAGACCGCAACGAGACGTATTCAATCCCCGCCGAAATGAGAGTTTTGGCCCGACGGTCTGACCGTTTGGAAACGCGCAACGTCGATGTTTCCTACCTGGGCCGGGCGCCACCTACCCTGAAACCTCTTCTCTAAGCCGGCACTAAAAATCAGCGACATTCGCGCCTAGAGCGCGAGGTTAAGTTTCCTTCATCATTCAGTTGACGTGTTTGTGTTAAGGCTTTCCTATCTGGTGGAAAGCGACACGAATGTCCCGGTAGGCAGGAGTTTTTGATTAAGGGCGGAGGTGTCATGAAGCGTTTATTGCCGCGTCTATTTTCTATGCTGCTCGTTGCCGCGGTGTTTTCGAGGGGCGTTTTTGCGCAACAAGCGCTGACCTGGCAACAGGTTCAAGAAAAATTCGCAACGGCCAACCCTTCTTTGCTGGCCGGACAAGTTGGCATAGAGGAATCCCGCGCGCAGCAGATTACCGCATATCTTCGGCCGAATCCGATTCTGGGGGTGACTGCCGACCAACTGAATCCCTTCCCGGGCGGCCCATCGCACAGCACATTCGGAACTGTGCTATCGGTCGCAACGGTTAGCTATCTGCATGAGCGGCGACACAAGCGCGAACTACGACTCGAGAGTGCGCAGGACAACACCAAAATTACGATTTCAGGCCAGGCGGATTTACAACGAAATTTGCTTTTCACTTTGCGCGGAGCTTTCGTGCAAACTCTGCACGAAAAAGCGGTGCTGGCGTTAGCCAAGCAAAATCTTTCCTATTACGACCATCTGCTGGATGTGAATCGTGAGCGATACAAGGCGGGGGCCATCGCTCAGGTCGATCTGGACCGCCTGGAAATCCAGCGTGTGCAATACGAATCGGATTTGCAGACCGCCGAAGTCACTTTACGCACGGCCAAGATCGAACTATTGCAATTGCTGAATGATCCCACGCCAGTGGAACAGTTCGACGTCACCGGTCCCTATGATTTTTCGCCCGACGTTCAAGATCTGACTACGCTTCGTCAAATTGCCTTAGATACCAGGCCGGACTTAATGTCCGCGATGCAAACGGTGGAGAAGGCCAGAAACGATTATCAATTGGCGGTTGCCAATGGATCGACCGATCCTACGTTTAGTTTCGACGCGGGGCGCAACCCGCCCATCGATCAATATGTCGGCGTCGGCGTCAGCATTCCGCTGCGCATCTTTGACCATAACCAAGGTGAAAAATTGCGTACCAAGCTGGACATTCAACGCAGCGAAAGACTGATGGAGGCCACGCGCGCACAAGTTTTCAATGATGTGGATTCGGCGCACGCCACATTAATGAGCACAGTGATTCTGCTGAAGCCCTATAAAGAACACTATCTTCCACAAGCCTCCAGAATTCGAGACACGATTTCATTTTCGTATGAGCATGGCGCAGCGTCGCTGCTGGACTTTCTGAGCGCGCAGGCGGATTACCGGTCCGTTCAACTCAACTACCTGAATCTGATCTCGTCCTATCTGGTGGCCGCAAGCCAATTGAACTTAGCCGTGGGCCGCGAGGTCATTCCATGAAGAAACGGATGCGCTACAAAACTGCGGCTTTGGGGCTCTGGTGTGGATTATTGTTCTCCGGTTGCAAGGAAGAAAAGGCCGACCCCAAGGCTGAAGCGCCCGCACCGGTGAAAGTGGAACGTGAGCAGGATGTCAACGTCGTGCAGGTGGAGCACCG
>Ga0210384_10003273_pt1 | contig 18873 bp, 17 predicted proteins | sample IncBWH2MmetaG_FD_160574 | JGI IMG/M metagenome (GOLD analysis project Ga0210384, IMG submission 160574) | Forest soil microbial communities from Barre Woods Harvard Forest LTER site, Petersham, Massachusetts, United States - Inc-BW-H-2-M | ecosystem: Environmental > Terrestrial > Soil >...
CACGAAGCGGAATTTGCAGATTTGTCATGCCGCCTGCCGCGAGTGCCGCGCGGCGAGCTCGCGCGCCACGTCGAGCTCCGCCACCAGCTCGCTCAATTCCGGAATGTTGTCATCGCGCTCGATCATGGTCGGCACTTCGCCGAAGATCGTGAGCGCTTGGCGGTACAAATCCCACACAGGCTCGACGATGGGATGATCGTGCGTATCGATCAAATGGCCGCCCATGTCGCTGTGCCCGGCCAGATGAAACTGGCGCACGCGGGATTTCGGCACCGCCTGCAGGTATTTCACGGGATCGAAGCCGTGGTTGACCCCGCTGACATAGATATTGTTGATGTCGAGCAAAATGTGGCAGTCGGCGCGCGCGGCGACCTCGCGCAAGAATTCCCACTCGCTCATCTCATCCGCGTGAAAGCTCAGGTAGCTGGACACATTCTCCAATAGGATCTGCCTTCCCAGCGCCTCCTGTACCTGACCGACCCGCGCAACCACCGAGGCCAATGCCTCTTCGGTGTAGGGCAGCGGCAGCAGATCGTGCAAGTTCCGCCCCTCGACGCCGGTCCAGCACAGATGATCGGAAATCCAATGCGGTTCGATGCGCGCAGCCAGGCCGCGCACCATCCGCAAGTAGTCGAAATCGATGGGATCGGTGCTGCCGATCGAGAGCGAGACACCGTGCATCACCAGCGGGAAGCGCTCACGGATGCGTTCGAGGTACTGAAGCGGCTTGCCGCCGGGGACCAGATAATTTTCCGTGATGACCTCGAGCCAATCGATCGCATGAGGCTCGCTTAGGATGGCCTCATAGTGAGGAGGTCGCAGGCCGAGACCGAAGCCGGAGAGTTTCATCGAGAGGGGGCCGGGCGGTGAAGCCCGGCCCTTCAGGTCAATGCTTAAGCGCTTACTTCGCGGGAGCAGCCTTGGCTTTCGCAGCGGCGCAGGCTTCCTTGGTCATGGACACAAAGCCCTGGCCCTTGCAGCTGTTCATGCCTTTGCAGCTGTTCTTCGCCGACTTGCACTCGGATGTTCCCTTACAGGAATTTACGCCCTGGCACTTCACGGTCGCGGCATCCGCTGCAAATGCAGTGGTGCTGATAGCGGAAGTGAACAGCATGGCAGCCGCGGCGGCCATGGCAACACTCGACAGTTTCTGGCTCTGCATTTTTTGATTCCTCGATAGTTTTGGACGCAGCGGAATTGCTGCTCATGTAAAAGACCCGGCCAACGGGTTCATTATTACGCAATTATCTAAGCTCATGGCTGTTTCAATTGGGCGACGGCGGCGGCCGTTTGTTGTGCCAGCCCGCGCTAAATGACGGTTTCTTAATGTTGGTGGCGAGTGCATCCGATCGCGCCGCTAGGGCCGTTATTGCACCAAGGCCAAGGCGCGCCGCAACGGCGCGAATCGCGCCGCTGCCCGGTCGAGCCAGACAAGTCCCCGCCTGATTTCAGCCGCATTCATGGCGCGCGCCAGGTTCAATACGTCGCGCCTCAATGCGGCGTCATAGGCATGTTCGGGTGCCTTGGAGTAGCGGTGCATGTCCGGCCCCTCCAGTATCGCGCGCACGTCCGTCGCGGCCGCCGCGATGTCGAAGTGACGCAGCACGGACAAGAGCAGGGCCGCCGGGTCGGCCAGAAACCGATCGAAGTCCACCCGACAAACGCGCCCGCCGCTGGAATCGGCGGCCTGCGCCAAGGCCGACATTTCGCACGCCCAGGCGAGCGCCAGCACTTCTCCTTCACTCAAGTCCGCAAGTCGCCATACTTCAGCGCCGATGCGCCGATGCAGGCGCCGTAAACGGCCGGGGGCGAGCAGTTTGGCCTCCTGCCGCGAATTGGGCCCACCCAGCATCGTGGCGAGATAGCTTTCCGGCGAGGCGAACATCGCCACGGCCTTTGGCATCGATGCGCGCGCCAGAAGCTCGGCTGCGATTTCGGACACGAAACTTGTGGCCTTGATCACAGCGAGTTGCGGCGTTTCAAACGTGCGCGACAATAGTTTCAAGCCCAAGCCGATGCGAGCGCCTGCGTCGGGCCACGCGCGGGGCTGCGCTTGCTCATCGCCGAGTTGCGCAAAGGTCCGCAGTATCATCGGCTCGCGCAGCGAAAATACGCCCGTATGGGCGCCGATCAAGCGTGAAAGCAGCGTCGAGCCCACGTGGCCGATATGGAAAATGAATCCGCAACGCTCATCGAGCCCGGCGGCGTCGATCGCCGCACCCAACTGCGTCCAGGCAAATGCACGCTGGGAGGTTTGCGGGGTGAGCAGACGCGCATCGAGAAAGCTTGCCTGCTCATACTCGGATTTTGTGAGGCGAATGAATGCAACGCTGTCGCCGGTCGGGTCCAGCGCAAAGGGGAACAGCTCCGGCGAGCGACCCAATTCCTCCGCGAGTTCATCCATTGCGATCAGTTTCGCACCACCCGGCTGCTTTCGCGAGCGTGCGTCTATACTTGGCAATATGTATGGAAAATGGCAGGAAAAACGATGTTCCTTCAAATCGACAACTATCTGACGCCGGCCGAAGTGCAGGACATCTCGGAGTTGGCCCGCCAGGCAAAATTCATCGAAGGCCGGCGCTCCAATCCGCACAACCTTACGAAAGACAACGTCATCGGCGATCCCGCCGATCCGACCGCGCAGAAGGCATCGCAAATTGCGCTGACCGCGTTGCAGCGCAATGAACAGTCCCGAAACTTTGCATTTCCGCAGCGCATGGCCGTGCCCTCGCTGGCCCGCTACGACGTGGGCATGAAGTACGGAGCGCATATCGATGCCGCGTTCCTGCCACTCGGCCCGCAGCCGCTGAGATCCGATGTCTCCTGCACCATGTTCATTTCGAACCCCGGCGACTACGAGGGCGGCGAGCTGGTCGTTTACCTGGGTTCGGAAATCGTGCACATCAAGGGAAACGCCGGTACCGCGGTGTTCTATGCATCGACCCATGTGCATCAGGTGGAACCCGTACGGTCCGGGTCGCGGCTGGTCATGATCACCTTCATCGAAAGCCAGATACCCGACCCGCTGCAGCGCGACTTGCTGTTCTCGCTCGGCGAAGTGCGCGCGCTCGAGGCTGCGAAAATGGAATGGCGCACGCGCACGCAGCTCGAGTACGTAATCGCAAATCTGCACCGGATGTGGTCGAGGTAGTGAAATGAGTCCGGCGATTGCTCGAGATTCCGAAGCCGATCACGCCACGCTTGGCGAAGTTCACGCGGCCGCGCAACGCGGCGCGCATACGGAAGCGGCTGTGATGGCCGCGGCGGCGCTGGAGGGCGGCCTGGAGCATCCGCTACTGCTTAATGTGGTGGCACTCAATCTCGAGATGCAGGGCCGGGTGGCCGATGCGGAGCGACTCCTGAGGCGGGCGGTCGCGATCGCGCCCGGCGACGTGGGCGCTCGCAATGCGCTGGGCCTGTGCCTGCTGCGGCTCGACCGGCCTCGCGAAGCGCTGGTGCAATTCGACGCCATTCTCGATTTGGACGCCTCCCTGCCATTTGCGCATGCGAATCGAGGCAACGCTTGGTCCGCGCTAGGCGTCAACGGCGACGCGGAGGCGAGCTACCGGCGAGCCCTCGAATTGGATGCCAATCAAGCTATTGCTCTCGCCGGTCTGGCGCGGATCGCCGCCGGCCGCGGCGCGTACCGTGAGGCGCGCGAACGGGCGGAGAGAGCGCTGGCCTCGTTGCCTGGATATCCGGACGCCGTAATTAGTCTGGCCGCCGCGGAATTGGGCGAGCGCCAGGTTGACGGGGCGGAAGCGCGGCTGCGTACCTTGCTGACCGACAACCGTCTCGCGCCGGTGGAACGCGCCCACGCAACGGGTCTCTTGGGCGATGTGCTTGACGCGAAGAGTCTGCCGTACGAGGCTTTTGCGGCCTATGCCTCTTGCAATCAGCAATTGCAGCAGGCCTACGCGGCGCGTTTCTCCGTAGGTCCCAGCGCACTCGAGTACGCACGCGCGTTGACGCACTATTTTGAACACTTGCCGCCGCAGCCCGGCAGCGCCGCCGAACCCTTCCCCAGGGGCGCCGCGGAACCCTCCAACCACATTTTCTTGGTGGGTTTTCCGCGATCGGGAACGACGCTCCTCGAAGTAGTGCTCGAAGGACATCCGGATGTGGTGAGCCTCGAGGAAAGCGAACTGCTGGCCGATGGCGTCCGGGAATTTATGCAAGCACCGTCCGATCTGGATCGTCTGATGCATTCGAGCGCTGCCTCACTCGAGCCGGTGCGGGCGGCATATTGGCGGCTGGTTGCGAAAACCGGTATCGCTGTCGCCGGCAAGGTATTCGTCGACAAGCATCCACTCAATATCTTGAAGCTGCCGCTCATTGCGCGGCTGTTTCCGCACGCGAAAATCCTCTTCGCGTGCCGCGACCCGCGTGATGTCGTGTTCAGCTGTTTTCGGCATCGGTTTCAAATGAGCGCGCCGATTTACGAACTGCTCTCCCTGCCAGGGGCGGCACGCTACTACGACGCGGTCATGGCGCTCGCGGTTTGCCTGACCACTGCTCTCAAGCTGAATATGTGCCTGGTGCGGCACGAGGACGTCGTGACCGAATTCAGGCGCGAGATGAAACGTGTTTGCTCTTATCTGAATCTCGAATGGGTGCCGGCGATGGGAGATTTCGCCTTGCGCGCCCAAAACAGTGCGGTGCGGACGCCGAGCACCGCGCAATTGGTGCGGGGCCTCGACACCGAGGGGCTCGGGCAGTGGCGCCGCTATCAGGCCGAGCTTCTGCCGGTGTTGCCGATTCTGGAGCCTTGGGTGAAGCGCTTCTATTACGATTGAATCAGCGGGCGCCGGCTGCCAGCAGGCCGCCATCGGGTGGCGCCTTAACCACAGTGAGGATCCGATACCAGGGGTTTGTTGCCTAGAGGCAACGACAAGAACGCCCTACGCGTATCCGCAACACCCGTTGCTGGCGGTAGAAAACGCTTTGGCGGCGGCTTTTCCACGGGAATTCCAGGGTTTTTGATAGCTTAATTCGCTTCGATAGGCTCGATTCTAGCAGCCGGTGCCGACATGGGACAGACCTCCCAAGCGCCCTGAAACGGCCGATGGAAGCCCAATTTTTTCTGTTGCGGCATCTTCACAACATGGAATTGGCATGTTGTAATCGCGGCATCGCTCGAACTGGTGATTTGGGAGGAGCCGCTTGTGGGCCCATCAGTCGAATCGTAGGGTTAACGGAACGATTAAAAGTCAAGGGAGCAACAAATGGGGAATAACCGCAAATTACAATTTGCAATCCGCGCTGCGCTTGCGGCCACCGCGGCAACGGCAGTGGTCCCGGTCGCGCTAGCGCAGACCGCCACCACCACCACCGCACCGGCACCTGACACCACTCTGCAGGAAGTGGTCGTAACCGGATCGCGCATCCAATCGCTGAACATACAGTCGATTAGTCCTATCAGCTCCGTGAGCGCGGTGGATATCCAGGCCACCGGCCTGACGCGTGTTGAGGACATACTCAACAACCTGCCCATGGTCTTCGCCGGCCAGAATTCAACCGTGTCGAACGGCGCTGACGGCACCGCGACCGTTGACTTGCGCGGTTTGGGCGCGAAGCGCACCTTGACGCTCGTCGACGGCCGGCGGCTCGGTCCGGGTACGGGCGATGGCCGCAATTTCTCGGACATCAATCAGATTCCGACGGCCTTGATCGAGCGGGTCGATATTCTCACGGGCGGTGCTTCCTCGGTGTACGGTGCGGACGCCGTGTCCGGCGTCGTGAACTTCGTTCTGAATACCCATTTTCAGGGCGTCAAGGTCGATGCGAGTTACAACTTCAACCAACACAGTCAGCACCAAGGGGTCGCTACCGCTGCGGTGAATGCCGCGGGGGATGCGTTGCCTGCAAACAGCGTCAATACGGGTTTTGGTAAGAACTTCTCCGTCCTCGTCGGTTCGAACTTCGATGACAACCGCGGTAACGCGACTTTCTACGCGACATTCGATACGGTCGCACCGATTCTGGAAGGCAAGTACGACTACGGCGCCTGCACCTTGGATGCGACGAAAGCAGGCGGTCTTAAGTGCGGAGGCTCCGAAACCTCGGCGAAGAACCGGGCCGGCGGTTATTTCCTCGCTTCCAGCGCCGGCGCTGCGGGATTCACCAACACCGTTGATGGCTTGACCGGCCAGTTCCGGCCCTATACCGGTAACGATGTATATAACTTCGGTCCGGTCAATTTCTATCAGCGGCCCAATGAGCGCTGGACAGCCGGCTCGTTCGTCAACTACGACGTCAATCCGCACATGAATGTCTATGCGGAAACCATGTTCACGCGCAATACGTCCACCGCGCAGATTGCGGCGAGCGGCGACTTCTTCAACAATTCGTTCATCCCTTGCAATGATCCCTTGTTGACTGCGCAGGAAGCGGCGGCCATCTGCGCCGCCGGCGTTGGCCAGGGCGCCAGCCAAAGCATCGGCGGCGTGGTCACTCCGGGAGCCAATCTGTACATCGGCCGCCGCAACGTCGAGGGTGGTGGGCGCGTCGCTTCTTTCCAATCCGATGCGATGCGCGTCGTGGTTGGCATAAAGGGCGATTTCGCCGAGGCCTGGAAATATGATGTCTACGCGCAGCGCGGTACGGTGGACAACTCCAACCAAAACCTGAACTACTTCAGCAACGCCAATATTCAGAACTCCCTGACAGTTATCACAGGACCGGCGCTGCTACCAAATGGGCAGCCGAACACTTTTGCCGGAAAACCGGAGTGCGCCTCCGTCTACACCGGTGCCGACACCAAGTGCGTCCCCTGGAACATTTGGGTACCCGGTGGCGTGACGGCGGCCGCCACGAATTATTTGTCGATACCGCTGCTCGTCGATGCGACCACGACCGAAGAAATCATATCGGGCTCAGTGAACGGCGATCTTGGCGTTTATGGCCTCAAGATCCCAATGGCGGATGAAGGCCTGAAGGTCAGTGTCGGCGCGGAGTGGCGTTCTGAGTCGGCGACTTTTCAGCCGGATCTGCAGAGCCAGTTGGGCAATGCCGCCGGCTCGGGAGGCCCTACGCTACCGCTAGCAGGCGAATTCACAGTCAAGGAAGTATTCACGGAATTCGGCATACCGCTTGCCAGTCACCTTCCCGGAGCGGACTCTCTTGGACTCGACGTGGGCTATCGCTATTCCGATTACAGCGAGGGCTTCAAGACCAACACCTACAAGGGTGGCATCGAGTGGGCGCCGATTCATGACGCGCGTTTTCGCGCGACCTACGCGCGCGCAGTGCGCGCGCCGAACATCGGTGAATTGTTCACTGCGCAATCGGTGGCGTTGGATGGCAATACCGATCCTTGCACGGGCGCCAATGTTACCCCGGGCCCTGTGACTCCCGCTAGCAAACTTGCGAACGGTAATACTTTCGCGCAGTGCGCGGCCATGGGCGTTACCACTGCACAGTTCGGCCACATCGCAATCAATACCGCCCAGCAGTACAACGGTCAGTTCAGTGGCAACCCGGCCCTGCAGCCGGAAAAATCCGATACGTATGCCGTTGGCATCGTGCTGCAGCCGCGCTGGATCGAGAACTTTACCGCATCGGTGGACTGGTTCGAAATCAAAGTCAACGACACCATCGGTCCTGTCGGTGCCGACGTGATCTTGGGGAACTGTCTTACGGGTAATGCGGCGGCCTGCGCTGCGGTACATCGCGATGGCTCAGGTTCTCTATGGAGATCCCCGAATGGCTTCGTGCAAGATCCGAACATCAACTTCGGTTCGCTGTCGACCAAGGGCCTCGACGTCAAGTTGAACTATCATGTGCCAATTCCTGCAGCCGGTTCGATGTCGTTCAGCCTCGAAGGGACGAGGCTGATCGATCTTCAGACCCAGCCTTTGACCGGCGGACCTTCCTACGATTGCTCCAATCTCTTTGGTGCCATTTGCGGCGCGCCGAGCCCCACGTGGCGGCATGTCTTCAACACGACTTGGTCCACGCCATGGGATGGACTGGACGTCACGCTGCGTTGGCGCTACTTGGGCAAAGCGGATTCGGAGCTGACCAGCTCCAATCCGCAGCTCGCTGGCAAGGCTCTGCCGCAGACCTCGCACATCCCCGCGTACAACTACCTCGATTTGACGGCGCGGTTCAATCTGTACAAGCAGATCAGCCTGCAACTCGGCGTCAACAACGTCACGGATAAGGATCCGCCACTCATTGACTCAGGCGGCGGTGGTTTTGGCAGCAATTGCCCGGCGATCTCATCGGGTCCGACGGGGAGTTCTTGCAACGGCAATACGTTTCCGGGAACTTATGACGCGCTGGGCCGTTTCTTCTTTGCTCACTTGACGGCACAGTTCTAAGTTAGTTTCCAAGTAAGACATAACTCGGCGGGCCAATTGGCCCGCCGTTTTTTTTGATTGCTCGGCAAGCCTTTGCCAGGCAGACTGAAGCATATTTCCGACTTTTCAGGAGCCCGCTATGCGCATCGCCCTCGGCTTGATATTGATTCTGTGGTTGGGTGCGTTCTCGCGAGTTCTCGCGGCCGACCCACCGCCGCCCGCCGCACCGGCCGAACAAGCGCCGCCGCCGGCCAGTCCTTCAACGCCCGCGCCGACCACGACCAGCGTGAAGCCACCGGTTGTTGCCGAGGCGGTCTCCGCGGACGGCGTGACCAAGGAAGAACTCAAGCGGTTGCATGTCGCGGGCTATAAGCAGAAAACCCGCGGCGATCAAATCGTATACTGCCGCATGGAGCCGGTTCTGGGAACGCGCTTCGACCGGGAAATGTGCGCGACCGCGCGCGACTTGGAATTCATCAGGGCGAACGGTCAGGAAATGGCGACCCAGATTCAGAGAGGCAATGTTGGTCTTCCGAAAGGGTCTCCATAATTCCGGCTAGGTTCAGTGAATGCGCTGAACGCGATGAATGCGGCCGGTTGGGGTCGTCAGGAGGAAGGAACCGAATGTCCCACGCGTGATCATCACCGAATCTCCTTCAGCGAGCAGTGGGTCTGTCGCGTCGAGTTCCCATAGCTCCCCGCCCTCGAGCGACACCGTCGGCCGTCCACCGCTGGTCGAGCTCAACCCGACGATTTTGGCGGCGTGCGATGGTTCCGTTTTCGGCGGCGCGGGATGTTCCGCAGCGTAGAGCCCGAAGGATTTTTTGGGCGTCACCGCAGTCGACGGTTGCGCGGCGGGTGACGCCGCGGTGTCAACCGAGCCGGACGGTGCGATGGCTGCGGAAGCTGCGCGCTCCGCGAGCTGCTTAAAGCAGGCGAGACTTTCGGTGGGTCCGTCGATGCTCGCACATGCTTTGAGCTCCGTTGCGATGTCCCGGGGGCTCTGAGCGCTCGCGAAGGCAGCGATGGCCAAGTTTGCGAACGCTAAGGCGCAAAAAAAACCGCGGACCACGCCTGATTTGTTCATTCAGCATTCTCTCCGTAGTAGGTGCCGAACGCTTCGGTCGCGGCACGTATCAAGTCGCGTTCTGCCTCGCTTAGGTAGGGATTCCAGATATCGAAGATCAGCACCGCTCGCGGCATGTCCGAACGGTTCCAGGCTTCGTGCTCGATCGTGTCGTCAAACACCCATGCCTTGCCCGGAACCCACTCGCGCGTCTCGCTGCCGACGCGGAAACCACAATTCGGCGGGATGATGAGAGGCAGATGCACCGTAAGCCGAGTATTCGTGACCCCGGTGTGCGGCGGGATCACCGTGCCGGCATCGAGAATCGAGAAGAAGGCCGTAGGTCCGCGGCCGGCCACGTCGCATTGCGGAGCATGCTTGAGCACTTCCACGGTGCGCGGGCAGCGCGCCATATGCGCCGGCTGTGCGATGCTTTGATTCCATAGGAAATACGCGCTCCAGCGGCGCGACTTGTTCAGCTCCCTCCAGCGATCGAGCGGAACACCGTCGGGATAAGCGATATAAGGCTCGAGTCCGGCGCGGTCCGATATGAGCACCGTGGTGAGTTCCGTGCGAATCTCATCGCTGGCTGCTTCAATGGCGTCGAGCCACGGGAAATCCCCGCGATCGAAAAAATCGATCGCGGGAATCTCCGGAAAATACATAAACGTCGGCTGCGGGTCGTAGCGCGGACGTTTGCCGTTCAACAATTCGATGCACCGGTCCACGCGCCGAAACGGCCCGCCGCCATGGTGCTCACGGATCGTCGTGAGACGCTGCTCGAGCATCTCTGCGATCGCCTGGTTGTCGGTGCGCACCGATTCGCGTGCCCGCTCCACCATGGCTGCCACCGTCGGCGGCGGCGGCGCGTTTGGCGGCAGGGTCGCCAGAGCGTTGCGGTAGGCCTGAGCCGCCTTGCGCGTATCGCCGCGCGCGTCCATCACGGCACCCTTTTGCAGTAGCGATGCCAAATGCCGCGGCTCGATCGCGAGTGCGCGCTCAATGGCATCCATCGCCTCCCGCGGCAGGCCGAGCGCGTAGCAGCTCGAGGCCAGGTTGGACCACAGCGATGGGTGAGCCTGATCTGCCTGGGTTGCCCGCAGGAACAGCTCGCGTGCTTGGCCCGCGTCATTGCGCTGCATCATTCGCAGGCCGAGCTCGTTCAAGACGGCGGGGTGGCCGGGCGCCAGTTGCGCTGCGCGCGCCAGGAGTTGGTCCGCCTCCGATTCGCGGCCGGCCGTTCCGGCTGCCTTGGAGGCCTGAACTAACCGCAGGATCGCGGCGCCATCCGGGGCCACGGGATTGACGTTGCTCAAGAAATTCACCTATCGTGCTTGGTTTGCGCGCGCAGATTCTAGCGCGGTTCTTCAACGGAGAGCGCGATGGATGCTGGGGGTGCGGCGATAGACGCTAAGCTGATGCGGGTGGCGGCGCTCCTGGACACTGATCCGGCTACGGCGGCCCGGGAAGCCGCTCAGATACTCAAGGATCATCCCGGCCACACCGCTGCCACTTTACTACTGGGCACCGCGCTCAGTAGCAGCGGCGATTCCGCGCTGGCGACCTCGGCGTTCGCCGGACTTGCCGCCGCACAGCCCGATTCAGCCCTGATCCAGCTCGAACTTGGGCGAGCTCTGGCCGCCCAGGGACAAGATATACCCGCCCTAAAAGCCCTTACCCGCGCGGTGGACCTAGAGCCGAACCTCGCCGAAGCCTGGCGCGCACTCGCCTCGCTGCACGCCGCCCAGGGAGATGACAAAAACTGCGATGTGGCGTACGCAAACTACTGCCGGCTGGCTCCTCCAGAGCATCACCTCGGCGAAGTGGCGATGGCGTTGGCAAATCGACGCTTCGGCGCAGCCGAAGAGTTGCTGCGGCGCCGTCTCGCAGCGGAGCCGCATGACGTGGCCGCGATGCGCATGTTGGCCGCGATCGCGGCCGAGCGCGAGGACTATATCGGCGCTGAACGCCTTTACGGAGCTTGTCTTGATCTTGCGCCGGGCTACAGCCGCGCCCGTTTTGAACTGGCTCGCATTTTATTGGTGCAGCAGAAGGCGGACCCGATACTGCCCTTGGCGGAGCGGCTGCTCACGCTGGAACCCGATAATTTACGCTACAACACATTGCAGGCCGCTGCGCACACCCTATTGGGCCAGAATCAGCGCGCTATCGATGTGCTCTCCGCGCTGATCGCGCAATGGCCGTCCGATGAGGCGCTGTGGCTGGCGATCGGCCACTCGTTGCGCACCGCTGGACGTTTGAGCGAGGCCATCGCCGCATATCGCAAGAGCACGGAGCTTCGGCCCGAGTCCGGCGAGCCGTGGTTCAGTCTCGCGAACTTGAAGACCTTTCGCTTCACCGACGGCGACCTCGAGGCGATGGAAGCGCAAGTGGCACTGCCGGAACTCGACGACAACGAGCGGGTGCAGTTCGAGTTCGCGCTCGGCAAGGCGTTGGAGGACGCCGGAAATTTTGCCGGCTCCTTCGCGCATTACAGCCGCGGCAACGCTCTGCGGCGCGCCCAGGTTCAGTACGATGGCGAAGGCAACGCCGGTCTCGCCCAGCGCACGCTTGCGCTGTACACAAAGGAGTTCTTCGCGGCCCGCGACGGCAGCGGCTGTGCCGCGCCCGATCCCATTTTCATAGTTGGGCTGCCGCGCTCGGGTTCGACACTGCTGGAGCAGATCCTCGCCAGCCATTCCCACGTCGAGGGCACGCGCGAGCTGCCCGATATTCCGGGAATTGCCTACGAACTTGGCGCGCCGCCCGCTAAACGCTCCGTTTATCCGCAATCGGTAGTTCGACTGACCCGCGAAGATCTCACGGCACTCGGTGAAAGGTATCTTGCGCAGACACAGCCCAACCGGATGCTCGGCAGGCCGCGCTTCATTGACAAAATGCCCAGCAACTTCTTTCACGTCGGTCTCATTCAATTGATCCTGCCGAACGCGCGCATTATTGATGCCCGGCGCTCGCCTCTGGGCTGCTGCTTTGCCAACTTCAAGCAGCATTTTCAGTCAGGTTTGTGGTTCACCTACAGTCTCGATGAACTTGCTCGCTACTACCGGGACTATGTGCGGCTGATGGCGCACTTTGACACCGTGTTGCCGGGCCGTGTTCATCGCGTCTACTACGAGAATCTGGTTGCTGATTTGGAGGGGGAGGTACGCCGGCTGCTCGACTACTGTGGATTGCCCTTTGAAGAGCAATGTCTGCGCTTCCACGAAAATCGGCGCGTCGTGCAAACCGCGAGTTCCGAACAGGTGCGCCGGCCGCTGTACGCCGACAGCGTCGAGCAGTGGCGCAACTATGAGCCATGGCTGGACAAGTTGAAAGAAGCGCTCGGCGACATCGTGCAGCAGTACCCGGTGAAGTCCGCATCCTCATAATTACAAACACGGTAAGCAATGCAGCCCCCCAATCTCGTGAATATGTTCAGCGTCCCGTTCTCGTTCGGCTTCTTTCCGGCGCACGAGCGGCTCAATCCCTTGCTCAAGACCTATATTTACACGCAAGAGAAGAGCGGTGTCGCGGCCAATCCGCGGCCGCTGACACAGCGCAATGCCGCGACGTTCGAGAGCAATTTCAATTTATTTAGGTCAAGCGATGCCGCCGTGCAGGAATTGAAGGCCTTCTGCTGGAATCAGCTGCTCTCGATGGTCGGGTCGCTGAACGGCTATGACATGACAACCGTCAATCGATTACAAATCTACAACGACTGTTGGTTCCACGTGACGCGGCGCGGCGGCTTTTTCGCCCTGCACAATCATCCCAATGCCTCATGGAGCGGCGTGTATTGCGTTGATCCCGGCAAGAGTGACCCGGGCAAGAAGGAAAGCGGTCTGTTGAGTTTCGTCAACCCGATGATTACTAGTGCGATGTACATGGACGCGGGCAATGCAAAGATGCAAATGCCGCACGCGCCAGTGGTCGCCAACCTGTCGATGGAAGCCGGGCAACTCGTCATGTTTCCCTCCTGGGTGCTGCACGACGTCAAGCCTTTCGAGGGTGAAGACGCGCGCATTACCATCGCATTCAACTGTTGGTTCACTCTGCCCGCGGATTGAAAAACGCCCCAGTTTTCTCTGGGCTGATTTTACCCGTCCAAATCGGGTGCGGGGCCTAAAGTTTTTTGAAGTTGTTGTGCAGAACGACGTCGCCCGCTTTGATGCCCAGATGTTCGCACGCGCCACCCTTCAATTCGAGCACCGCGAATTCCGGCGTCGGCGGTCCGATGATGGTGTCGGACTGCGGCGTGGCTTGCGCCGCGATGTAGTCGATCTTGCCGTGCGCATCCAGGAACAAGATATCCAGCGAAACGTAGGTGTTGCGCATCCACATGCTGACGGGCTTATTTTCCGGAAACATGAAAAGCATGCCGGTGTGCTCATCCATTTCGCGGATGAACATCATTCCCTGCTCCTCGCGGCGCCTCGTATCGGCAAGCCAGATTTTGAAATTGACCACCTTGCCGGAGCCGGTCCGAATCGCCAGCAAGCTTTGCGGAAACGCCGACAGCGGTTCGGGCGCGGTGCCCTGCGCGCGCGCTGTATACGCGGCGCCGAGCAGGAGACCGATCGTCAACAGGGCGCGCGCAGCGAAAAACTTCCCTTGCCAAATTTGCATCAGATGGTTTCCGTGTTAAAGACGACGGGCCCGGCGAATTCGAAGGTGCTCACCAGCACGTCGCCTTTGCCGCGCACCGCGTGCGCCGGCTGCGTGCAGAAGCCGCGCGCTTCGATGCGGTAGGCACCCGGCGCGCGCAACGGGCGTTGGTTGAGCGAATCCACGGTACAACGGGAGTCGCCCAAGGTGCCGTAGATTCGGCTGGTGCCTTGTACGATGACCGTTAAATTCGCCTTGACCTCGCGTGCCGGCTCACCTTGCCTGACCCCGGTCAAGCCGAACACCAACAGCAGGTTGGGCGCGCCGCCCGCGGCGCGTTGGAAACTCAAGCGCACACCCGGCGGTTTGACGCGAGATTCTCCTTCGCAGCGCGTGCCGCTGTTGGGCCAGTCCAGACGCGCTTCAACCGCCCCGGCTATCTCCGCACGCAAGTAACCGTCACCCGAAGCAAGGCATGCGACGGCCGGCGCCTTGACAGGCGCGCCCGGCGTGGCGGCGGCGCTCATCACCGCGGCAGTGCATAGCGCGCCAAACGCCAAGCCTCGCGGCCACGGCGAATACTCAGACAGGCTTCTCTGGAAAATCGGTATCATTTCTCCCATGTTGCCACGGCTGCCGCAAATTTTCGCCTTGAGTCTCGGTTTAAGTGCCTGCTCGCTGATGGCGCCAAAATTCAACCGGCCCAATGTCACGGTGATCAGCATCGAGATGCGAGGTGGGAATCTGCTGCAGCAGAATTTCGCGGTGAGGCTCAACATTCAAAATCCCAACGACCGCGCGCTTCCGGTGCGCGGCCTGCACGCGGAATTGAACGTGGGCGGGGAACAGATCGCCGGCGGCGTGAGCGATCGTGCCGTCGTGATTCCGGCCAACGGTAAATCCGAATTCGACATGACCATTACTGCGAATCTTGCCTTGGCCCTGCTGAAACTCACCGACAAGGCCAACCGGCATGCCGACTCGATTGACTACGACCTCACCGGTGCCGCGAGCATTGATCTGCCGTTTCTGCGCAACCTGCCGTTCCACCAGAGCGGCACTTTGAAGCTGCCTGGTAGTCAGTAGGTCATTGAAATAATGGATGTTTTTGCAAGAGACACGCTCCTTGGAATCCGGCGGGTCTGGTAGACTTACGGATTAAACAACATCTCGGCGACTTAAGGTTGCCGCTGCAGACCTAAGGTCCCGATGGCCGCCTCGCCTTACGAACAACTGGAACAAGAGTTTCGCCGCCTGCATGCATTTCGCGGCGCGCTGTCCTTGCTGCGTTGGGATGCCGCGGTGATGATGCCGCGTGGCAGCGCCGATGTCCGCGGCGAGCAACTGGCGGCGCTGGAAACCGAGCATCATGCCTTGCTCACCACGCCGAAAGTAGCGCGGCTGCTCGAGCGCGCGGAGGCGGGTGCGTCGCAGATGGAGGATTGGCCGCTCGCCAACTTGCGCGAGATGCGCCGGCAACGCGATCACGCCATCGCGACCCCGCCCTCGCTCATTTCGCGTCTCGCCAAGGCCACGGCGCGCGCGGAGGTGTTCTGGGTTGAAGCCAAAAAGGCGAACGACTTCAAGTTGCTGGCGCCGCACTTGGAAGAAGTCGTGCATCTGGTGCGTGACAAGGCCGCACTGCTCGGCCAGGCCCGCGGCCTGGCTCCCTACGACGCACTGGTCGACGGCTTCACGCCCGGTATTTCGGCGGCCGACATCGACACGATATTCAAGGCGCTGTCCCGCAAGCTGCCGAGCCTCATCAATCAGGCTATCGAAGTTCAGGCGGCGCACGCACCCATACCCTTGACCGGTAAATTCAGCGCCTCGCGGCAGCGGTCGCTGGCCGTCGACGTGCTCAAGGCGTTGGGATTCCCCTTCGACCGGGGGCGGCTCGACGAGAGCGAGCATCCCTTCACCGAAGGTGTACCCGGCGACATCCGCGTCACCACGCGATTCGATGCGATCGATCCGTTTTCGGGACTGCTCGGCGCCGTGCACGAGACCGGTCACGCGATGTACGACCTGGGGTTGCCGCTCAAGTGGCGCGATCAGCCGGTGGGCCGGGATCGCGGCCTGGCGCTCGAAGAGAGCCAGTCCCTGCTGTTCGAAATGAATCTTTGCCGCAGCCGTTCCTTCGTGAAGTACTTGCGGCCGCTGCTGGAGAAATATCTCCAAGTCAGTGGTCCGGAGTGGGAAGAAGCCAACCTGTATCGCTTGCTGATCCGTGTGCGCCGCAGCTGCATTCGCATGGATGCCGATGAGCTGACGTATCCGGTGCACATCATGCTGCGCTACGATCTGGAGAAGAAAATGCTCGAAGGTTCGCTGCCGGTGGCGGATTTACCGGAGGCCTGGAATGCGAATCTCGAGCAGCGCCTGAACATCCGTCCGCCCAACGATGTCGAAGGCTGCTTGCAGGACATCCACTGGGCCGTCGGCCATTTCGGCTACTTTCCTTCCTACGCCCTGGGAGCGGTCATCGCGGGACAACTCAACGAAGCGATGCGCGCCGCGCTTCCCATGCTCGACGAGGAAATCGCCGCCGGCCGGTTCGGCGCCGTGATGGAGTGGCTGCGCGACAACGTGCATGGCATCGGCGCGCGATTGCCGGTGCAGGAACTCATCAAGCAAGCGACGGGAAAGCCGCTGACGGCCGCCGCTTACCTGCGGTACTTGGAAGCCAAGTATCTCGAAGTTCCGTGAGCGAGATCTCGAGTTCCGTGAGCAACACCTTCAAAAAACTCCAGGCACAGCTGCGCGGCTCGGTCGGCAAAGCCATCGCCGATTACGCCATGATCGCGCACGGCGATCATGTAATGGTGTGCCTGTCCGGGGGCAAGGATTCCTATACCTTACTCGACATGCTCTTGAGCCTGCAGCGCGCCGCCCCGGTGAGCTTTGAAATCACCGCGGTGAATCTCGATCAAAAGCAGCCGGGTTTCCCGGTCGAGGTGTTGCCGCGATATCTGGAAGATCTCGGCGTGCGCTACCGCATCATCGAGCAGAATACTTACGCGGTGGTCAAGCGCGTCATTCCGGAAGGCAAGACGATGTGCGGTCTGTGCTCCAGGCTGCGGCGGGGCGCGCTGTATCGGTTTGCCGCCGAGAACGGCATCACCAAGATCGCGCTCGGCCACCATCGCGACGACATCGTCGAGACCCTGTTCTTGAACATGTTTTTCGGCGGGAAATTGAAGGCGATGCCGCCGAAGTTACTCAGTGAGGATCGCCGCCACATCGTGATCCGGCCGCTGTGCTACGTGCCGGAAAGAATGATTGCCCGCTATTCGACCGCGCGCGGCTTTCCCATCATTCCCTGCACGCTGTGCGGATCGCAGACGAATATGCAGCGCCTGGCCGTGAAAAAAATGCTGCAGGATTGGGAGCTGGAATTTCCGGGACGTATTGAAGCGATTTTCTCCGGCATCTGCAACGTGTCCGGCTCGCAGCTGGCGGATCCCAAGCTGTTCGACTTCGCCGGACTCGAAGGCCGGCGGATCGTCTCGGCCATGACGGACGCCGATGAGGACGAAATGGCGGCAGAACTCGAGATGGGGCGCGCTTAGAATGGGTCGTGCGCTTGGAATGAGTCCAAGGCGCTCGCGAACTTTGGCTCCGGCGTGGGAAAGGCTGTCCGACGATCAGCTGCTGAGCCTGCGATTCTGCGACTTGAAGCTGGCGATAGCCGGCACCGAACTGCAGATTGCCATCGAGCGGCTGTATCGCGAACTGGCGCTGCGAGGCATCCGTTTTCGCCCGCATTGCTGGCTGGCACAGGAATGGTTCTCGCCCGATGGTATCCCGGGCATCGCCATCCCTTTTTACCTCGCGCACAAGCGGCTCATCAGCCTCGAGCGCCGATTGATGCGCGAAGTGGAGGGCGGCAATCGCAACTGGCTCATGCGCATTCTGCGCCACGAGGCCGGACACGCTCTGGATTCGGCCTACCGGCTGCGCCGGTTGAAAGGCTGGCGCGCGGCATTCGGACCTGCCTCGCTTCCCTATCCCGACACGTATCGGCCGCGGCCCGGCAGCCGCCGCTTCGTGCAGCATCTGGGCGCGTGGTACGCCCAGGCGCATCCCACCGAAGATTTTGCCGAAACCTTCGCGGTCTGGCTCAAGCCGAATTCCCCCTGGCGGCGCGAGTATGTGGGCTGGCCGGCCTATGCGAAGCTGCGGTACATCGATCAGCTCGCACAGCAGATCGGCGCTCAGAAACCGCCGATCGCCGACCGCAGCACCATCGAGGACGTGACGCACGAGACCGGCACGCTGCGTGAACATTATGAGCAGAAGCTGGCGCGCTACCGCTTGCCGCGCCGCTCGGGCGCCGACGAATTGCTGCTCAAGGTGTTTACCAGCGCGCCGCGCACGCGCGCATCGCCGAAAGCGGCGAGCGTGCTGCGCGAAATGCGCGCGACGCTGCGTCAGCAGACTCAGCGCTCGGGCGCATTCAGCGAGTATCTCGTGCATCAGGTGCTGCGTTTGTTGATCGCGCGGTCTGAGGCGCTGAACCTCTATGTCCGCGGTTCGCGGCGCGAGCTCAAGGGACAGCTCAAGTGGGTGGTGGCGCGACTGGCGGAATCGTACGAAGAGCGCAAATTGCCGCGGGTGGCGCTGTGAGGGCAAGGCGGTGAAAAAGGTCCGTGCCCTGGTACTGGTCCATTCCACGCTGGTGCCGCCCGACTCGCTCAAGGGGTCGACCGAAAAAGAAATCGAGGAGTGGCGCACCGAATACGATGTGATCTCGCATTTGAAGAAGGCCGGCCACGAAGTCATGCCCTTGGGATTGAGCGACAGTCTGTCGGAACTGCGCCGGGCCATCACCGAGTGGAAACCGAGCGTCGTTTTCAACCTGTTGGAGGAATTCGACGGCATCGTCACCTACGATCA
>Ga0210384_10003275_pt1 | contig 18868 bp, 15 predicted proteins | sample IncBWH2MmetaG_FD_160574 | JGI IMG/M metagenome (GOLD analysis project Ga0210384, IMG submission 160574) | Forest soil microbial communities from Barre Woods Harvard Forest LTER site, Petersham, Massachusetts, United States - Inc-BW-H-2-M | ecosystem: Environmental > Terrestrial > Soil >...
TTAAATCTCAGTTCAAACAACTCACCACCATCCTTGCCTATTTTACGAGTGAGCAATTTAGGAATGATTATGAAGCAGCAACTGATTTAGGTAAAAATGCAACCATTGCAGTGATGAAATTACTTGTTGATCGATTTGATACGTCTATTAAATCATTAGAGGCCAGTCAACAGTATAAAGTTGATGACAAAATTAAAAATTTTAAAATGCTCATTGAGCAGTATTTTAACCTTTACAGTGCCTGGCTTGACATGCCCACTATACAAAAAGGTGAAGAGGTACTAAGTGCTGTTAAGGCAAAGAAGAATATTGGCCTTAATGCGCATAGAAATTTTATAAAGGATAAATTAGCAACGGCGCCTTTAACGCCTGAAACACTGAGACCTTCAGCAAGAGTTAATGTTATGGCTATTACACTTGGTAGCAAAACGCTGCTCGAGCGTGGAGCTTCACCGGTCATTCATTTAGAAGATGTCTTTAGTGTTATTCACCAAAGCCTTTTGGCTGAGACTTCTTATTTATCTGCTCAGGCAAACAAGACGGTCGAAGTTCCACCGTTGGTGGTAGCTCTGCAAGAGGAAATTCAAAAAGAAGTTAGTGCTAGCACTAGGCTATCGCAAGAAACTCAAGCAACTCGATTTATGCTCATTGGGATGGCATTTACGCCGCAAGAGGTTATTTACTATTACAACTTGCCTTTAAGGAATCACAGTGCCGTGGCACAACTTGCCTACAACTTAAAAACAAAAAGTGCACTTCTAACGGTCGAATTTATGGGTGAATCTCGCGATAGATGGCCTTTTATTGATCTAGCGGTGTTGGTGTCCCAAAAATTGGGATTCACCTTATCATCACAATTAGATGTTGCGAGAGGAAAGGTGGTTCTCACCTGGCCGCTCAGTAGTCCAAGCCAAGTTTCACTACAAAAGATCCATTCCTTTATCCAATTGTGTGTTGATGTGAGTTATGGAGAGTTTGGGACATATAAAAATTTGCTCGGAACTAGGTTTGCGCAAACTTTTCAGGATATGGTAGAGCAACAACAGCTGTATAAGAATGAAACGTTTCAAGCCGCTATCTGTAGTTTTTTCTCAAACGCTTTTACTGATCTAGATGAGGATAAGATGATTGCAGCAGCTGTTTTTGGCATGCAAAGCTCCAACGAAAGCACTATAAGCAAAGCGAGAAGTCTATTTTTTAACCTTATTCAAGGGGATAAAGGTATTAAGGAGGCCATAGCTGTTGCATCTGCAGGTGCGAAAAGCCCCAGCGATTATGTGAGATCCAGCGCGTTTGAGCTATTTGGAGCACTTATTGGATACAAACAACAGGGTATTAAGGAAGCCCTGGTTGCTGCCTCTGCAAATATGCAAAACCCCAAAGCTGACGTTCGATACGCTGCGCTTATGCTATTGAGCAACATTGTTGCAAAGGGCCAAGGTATTAAAGAGGCCATAGCTGCTGCATCTGCAAATATGCAAAGCCCCAGCGAGGAAGATCGATACGCAGTGCTTAAGATATTTAAAGCACTTGTTGAAAAGGGCCAAAGTATGAAGGAGGCCCTGGCTGCTGCGGTTGCAGATATGAAAACCGAAAATAGCTCTGCAGCGCTTGAGGTATTTGGAGCGCTTGTTGAAAAGGGCGAGGGCATTCATGAGGCCATAGCTGCTGCGTCTGCAAGTATCAAGGGTGAGACATATGGTGTGGGTGAGGAATATGGTGTGCTCGCGGTGTTTACAGCACTTGTTGCAAAGGGCAAGGGCTTTGACGAGGCCGCTACCGCAATACTCAGCTTAATACAAACCAATCCAGATTATGCGGAAAAACTCTTTAACGCAATGCGGGCTGATCCTGCGACAAAACCACAACTCAAAAAGCTACAACAAGAGCTACAAGCAGTTAAGCCTGCAAATGAAGCTAGCAAGAAGGCGATCGAAAAGATTTTGGCGGTTCAACTATGATAGGGACGGCTACTTTTTTTCAGGATGAGAAAATGCTTCTCTGTTCTTCTCCCACGTTCCTAAAAAATCCATGAGTTCTCCAAGTCCTTCCTTGGAGAGAGCTGAAACAAGAACATGCGGCTGGTACCGGCTGAGTGCTCCGCTAAGGGCATCAACATCGGCTACCTTATCTGCCTTATTAAAGACATAGAGGATTTGTTGTTGTACGCCCAGTTCTTCCAGGATAGAGGCTACTATTTTTATGTGCGACTCCCAGTTAGGATCTGCAAGATCTATAACTTCTAACAATAAATCAGCGTATTGTAGTTCAGAGAGTGTTGATTTAAATGCTTCGATAAGGTGGTGAGGGAGCATTTGAATAAAACCAACCGTATCAGAGATAACTCCTTTTTTCTTGCTATCGATATAGAGTTCTCGTGTTGTCGTATCAAGCGTTGCAAAGGGCCGGTCGGCAGCAAAGACATCACTTTTGGTAAGTGCATTGAGAATGGTTGATTTTCCTGCGTTGGTATAACCAACCAAGCAGAGAAGCGGAATATTTCGTGAAAGCCGCTGCTTGCGTTGTGTTGCACGGGATTGTTGAAACCTTTCCAAATCACGGCGCAGTTTAAGAATTTGATTTTCGATGTGGCGCGTTTCTCGCTCCTTAGCTGTTTCACCAAAACCTCTGCCACCAATAACACCAGATTGCTGAGACATGAAAACACCTTTGCCGGCAAGGCGAGATTTTTTATGCTGCAATAAGGCAATAGCAACTTGTGTTTTTCCTTCGGAAGTGAGCGCTGCTTTTTCAAAAATGTCTAAGATGAGCCGTGTTCTATCAAAAACTATCGCATCAAAAATCTCGTTAAGGTTGCGTTCCTGCATGGCAGTAAGGGGCTCTGAGATAATGACCTCATCAATCTTTTTTTCTTGGCAGATCTTTTGTGCCTCTTCTAACTTACCTTTCGTGAGGAAGGTAGCAGATTCGATCTCTCGTAGTTTTATAAATATCGCTTCATCGTAGATGATGCCATTTGAAGCGACCAGGTTGAGAAATTCAGAAAAATAGGAATCAATGTTTGCCGTCTTATTGTAAGGGGCATCAACGCCGATAACGAGAACTTTGGGACGATAGGCGTCTATGCTTTGCGATTTTTTAGTCATGACTGGCCGAGTAACCTTCCGAAAAGAGTTCTTGGTGGGGATTGAGGTTTATTTTGTTCATAGATTTCAATAGCTGCGTGCAATAAAGATGCTTCCATTAATTGTATTAATGCCCTTCTTTGTTCTGCTGCTCCTTCGGACGACAAAAGGACGTCTCGTGCAAGAGGTTGTTTATATTTAGAGACATCTTCTACCTCTTCTTGTAAGGCCTCTGCTTTTTTTTTGATCTCCTCTTTCATGGCCTCCAAAGCATCGAACAGGTGGGCACGTCGGTCAACCTCTGCCTGCGTTCTTCGAGAAAGGGTAACCGTGGTGCGTCGGGCGGCTAAAAACCCAGAAGGACTTTTCAAAAGAGCAACAGCCTTTTGGCAATAGGCGATATTTTGTTTGGGATTAAGTGATGCTGCAATTGCCCAAAGGACAGGATCACTTCTAAAATTTTCGTTGAGTAATTGATTTTCAACCAGTATGCGGGCTAGATTGCAGTCATTCTGACAAGATTCGCTGTCCCACTCATTTTCTGGTGTGGTGTAAATGCGAATAAGTTTTGCCCAAATATCGGGATATTTTTCTTCCTTTGCCATGCCGATGATTACGGTACTCGGTAGAAATAAAAGTAAATAAAGAGCGAAAAGAAACGTACGCATAAGAACCTCCTCCAAAAAACTTTAAAGGTTACGCTTTTTGCATAATATCAAATTTGGTAGGCCATAGGCTAGTTTTTTACGAAAGGAAGGGGCAAAACTAGTTCTGTGAGCTAGAACTTGAAGATGATTCGCTATTTTCAAAGCGAAGTTTGTTTTGTTCACTATCCAGTTTTTTTGCGAGTACATAACGCTCAAGTTTTTTTTGTGCAATTTCTTGATCGAGCAAATCCTTTCTTTTGCTGAGCGAATTTTTTCGTCCTCGTAGAGAGGCAATGAGATGCCCTAATGCCCCTGCATGCGCGAGTTGTTCGGTGAGCATTTGTTGCTCAAAAATAACTTCATTTCTTTCTAGCACGAGTTTCTTTTCTCTTTGCTCGAGCTTGAGTAAGTACGCCAACAAATCATCATCCTGGGAAGTTTGTTCATGCGGGTATGCGTGTTGTTCTTTTTCTATTCTGTCCAGGAGTGTTGCAAGAGCCGCATCCTTTTCTGCTTGGGAATAGCGAGGGGTGCGCGGTGTGGTAGATTGTTGTGGAGAGGTGGCGGGTTGCGGAGGAGCGAGTAAGGGGGGTTTGCGTACAGATTGTACTTTTTGTACTTTGGCAGGGGGACAGCTGTTAGCACGTTTTTTGCCGTCCATGGCGTGAAGAGCGAAGACGCAGGTGAGGGAGAACAAGAAAAACTTTGTCATGGGAGTTCCTTTGGTGAGTGGTTGCGTTTCTCTTTGCAGTGTTAAAAAAAGAATAGGCAAGATTGCATAAAAAAGCAAAAGGTTAGGCGTTGGCAAAGAGTCGTAAAACTTCAAGCTCTAGAGCTACCTTGCATCGAGCTCTTACACAGTGGAGGAGCACACGTTCAAGCTCTTTTTTTTGGTTGGCAAGCTCAGAAAGAAGTTTTGATTTTTGCGCGCTAAGGATGACAAGTGCATTGTTGATGGCGATTCGATTCTGAACATTACGTAATGATTGTTCAGAAGAATATAAAGAACTTTGCAAGGTAAGAAAGAGGCTCTGATAAATCTCAGTATCTGTTATATCAGTATGCTTTTCTAAGGTGGCTAGAGTGTTATGTTCTTTGAGTAAGTAACCTACCGCTCTGGAGACAAGTCCTCGTCGCATTTTCTCAGGAGCAAATTCTTGAGCCAAGGCATAGATAAGTGCATTTTCCATGGGGCCGTAGTGCCTAATAATATTTTCAAGCTCGGTCACAGGAGCTTTGTTGTTGTGCACAGCTATAACAACATCGAGGATTCTGGCTTCTGCTTCCTCAAGGGCGGAAGTTTTTTGGATGATAGGTTTGGAGCGAGGTCGTTCTGGGATAAGTTTTTCCTTTGATTTTCGCAAAGGGAGTATGTGATGGAAGACTGTTGGCTGGTGATTTGATGTCGTAGGTTGTTCTGCCTTGTTTACACCAAGGGCTTTACATACTGCTTTAAACGCTTCATCTCGCATGATTCTCTGTAAAAGGGGATGCCCGCAATGATCGGTAATGTTGCCGGTATTTATGAGTTCGGTAAGAAAGTGCGTGACAAGTTGTTGCTCATTAAAGACAGCTACCAACTCCTTTTTGTGCGAATTTGTTTTTTCAGGGGTAGAAGATGTGAGCGAGCTCCTTGAAGTTTGCCGTGTAAGGCGAACTTCCCCCTTCAAAGGCCTTCCAAGACTATTTTCTGCTGCTGCATACAACCCTGCAAAAATGGGATCTCCATCTAAATGCGGGGAATCATCTAACGCGGTAGGCACTAATTCTGTCTCCACCGCGTCCTGAGATATTCGTGCCTTAGTCAATGAATGAGCTGTCTGTGGCCGTGGAGTTTCATTCGGCATTGCCTGCGGAGATAATGCCTGAGGGTGCGCGGCAACTGGTTGTATATCTGGGATGAGCGGCACAAGGATTTGCGCTGCTGGGTGCAGAGCTTCCTGGGACGGTTGAGGTGAGGGAACGATATCTGAGGTTTTTGGTGCAGGTTCTACCGAAAAAACAAGTTCTACGGGATGAGGTGGTTCTGGGCGTGGGGAATCTTTGCCTGATTGAGTTCCGTCCGAATCAAAAGAAGATCGTCCAAGACTTGAAGAATCAGAAGCTGTTGATCGAGGAGTTTCATCAGAGAGTGTTGCTGGAGAAGGCGATCGAGCTAATGCGGTAAGGTTGGAGGGTAGAGCAGGGATTGCGGAAATGATGGGCGAAGGGTCCTGCTCGGCCGAGATTGTTGCTTGATGGGGAGGAGAATTAATTTCGAGGAGTGGCGGCTCTGGGGAAATGGGTAAAAGAAGGATTGGTAGGCGAGTGTCATAGAGGGTTGGTGATAGATGGGGGATATTGGCAGGTGGCGAGTTCTTGAATTGTTTATAAAGTAAATAACTTACGAAGAAGCCTGCTGTACCGAGAGCTACGGATAATTTTCGTAAGAACGGTTTTACTAAAGGGATTCTCTTTTTTTGAGATGGCGGGACAGTTTCTTGAGTTTGCCCGCAAGCTGTCAGCATCACGGTGAGTAATAAGCTACAATAAACACTCTTCTTCATCATTACTCTTCTGAAAGTTTTGTCCCTTATCAGCTTTTTATCGATAGCCAAATCCAAAAGATATCGGTGATCAAAGCCTTACAATAGTTAAGTATAGCATCGCCGATCGTGGCTAGGCAAAGCAAGTCTGAAAAGAAGTAAATTTTATTACAGTTTGGGCTTTTTTGTGAGCATAAAAAAGGGGCAGTCATATTTTTTGACTGCCCCTTTTTAGTTTAAAAGACTATCTGTTTTTAGAGTTCTTGAGAGGCTGTGGTTTGTCTTAAGGCTATAAGCGATGTTTTAAATTGCTTTCTATAATTCTCTAATTTGGCTTTTGCCTGTCGGAGCTTAGAATCTTTTGTTGCAACGTCGTGAAAAGCCTGCTTGTATGCTGATTCTTCCTCTTCCGTGGTACGAGGAAGGTTGAGAACAATGTCGAGCTCTCTTTGTATGTTTAATCGCTCTGCTTCCAATTGGTCGAATTCCCCTTGGTTGAAAGCGCTTAATGACCGTGCGGCGGAGATGGCGCTATTAAATTCATGTTCCATTGTTTTTAAAGCTGCATCTTCAAATGGATTTGAAACATCGTATTGTTCAAAAAGATTGCGGAGTAGTTCTATAAATGTTGTTTCTAAAGTAGTAAGGTTGGCGTTGGCCGATGTATCAAGTTGGACGTTGTTAAGCCGTTCTATGAGGTTTTTCATTTCGCTTTTTAGAGCAGTTTTACCTTGAACGTAGGAGACGGCGTTTTGAGCCTTCGCTTTGGCAGCAGCATGGCGAATGGATAAAGCGCGTAGCATTCCCTGCTTTTCTTGTAGCTGTAACCCAAGGTCAAATCTTTGAACAATGTTAAGTGGATGCGTTGCCGCCAATTGTTCCTGAATAGTAGCAATGTCTTTTTCTAACGTCCCTTTATCTTTTGCTAAAGCTGTTGCTTCGGCGCCGGCATAAAAAAGAGGGGCCACAGTATCAACAAACTGCCCTGAACTAGATCCTGAACCAGGCAAGGGGGCTTGTTTTGCCGCAATCCTGCGCTTAGCTATTTCGAGAGCCGCCTTTCTAGACTCAGTTTTCTCCTGTGGTGTGCCAAGGCCAAGGGTAGCCGCAGCAGCATGCACAGTTTCACTGTCAGTACCTTGTTCGTAAAGCCGTGCGAAATTTCTTTCAGCTTTTTCTTTACCTTTACCGGTCTTTGTTTGAGCATCATAAAATGCTTCTAATGCTTTTTGTTTCTTTTTTTCATCCATGGCGCACAGAGCTGATGCCATGGTGAGAGTGATTAAAAATAAAGTTAGGTTCTTCATATGATCTCCATAGTGTTATTGTTTACTGTTGTCGTGGTGAGCGATAGGCGCTCTCATCCAATATTTTAGAGCCTTTTTCCTTCGGCACAATGTTTAGAGTTTGATTAAAGGTTAACGCTTTCAAGTTTTGTAATAGTTGCCTTTAGTTGTAGGACTTGTGCATTTCGTGCGGCTGCAAAGCGTTTTTGTCGTTCAGCTTCTACACTATGTTTAAGAGCACTTAATTTTTGCTCATCTTGCGGAGTCCAATCTTCTTCTGCCACCTGGAATGGTTTCATAGCTTCAAGGCCAGTCATTTCATCAAAATCTTCATAATTATGCAGAGTGATAGAAATAGGGCTATAAAGATTTTTCAAGATGACTAGCGCATTAAAGAACTCATTTTTTATAGTTGCAAGAGCATCGCTTTCAAAAGTGGTGGTGTGATTCTCCGTGAGTTGTGTAAGTGTTGAGTTAAAAGAATTTGCGAGTCCATCAAGTTTGTGTATGGCATTTTGAGATTCTTCAGCCGAATATTCTTTGATGATTACATCACTTATGCATATGAGGCGTACGATATTTTTAATAGTATCCTTGAAAGCTTCTTTATCGAGAACCTTTTCTGTAAAAATATCTCTTTTTGCTCCTGCGCCTGTTCGTTGAATCACAAGATGTTTAAGTTGATTTTTAAGATTATTAAGTTCTTGCCAAAGAGCTATTTTTTCTAAAAGACCTGCTGATGAATACTGCGTTTCTTTAAAATCAATTTCGGTCTTTAAGGTTTTTATAGCCTGATCAAGAGAGTCCACCTTCACTGTCGCCTGATGGAGTGGCGCAACAGTATCAACAAACTGTTCTGAACTAGATCCTGATGAGCTAGACGAGGGGATTTGTTTTTCGGCGATTCTGCGTTTAGCGATTTCTAGAGCTTTTTTTCTAGCATCAGTTTTTTCCTGCTCTGTGCCAAGGCCAAGTTTAGCCGCGGCAGCATGCACAGTTTCACTGTCAGTACCTTGTTCGTAAAGCTGTGCGAAATTTCTTTCAGCCTTTTCTTTACCTTTACCGGTCTTTGTTTGAGCATCATAAAATGCTTCTAATGCTTTTTGTTTCTTTTTTTCATCCATGGCGCTCAGAGCTGATGCCATGGTGAGAGTGATTAAAAATAAAGTTAGGTTCTTCATATGACCTCCATGTTGTTATTGTTTACTGTTGTCGTGGTGGGAGATAGATATCATCAGCTAATATTGGGTTTTCTGGGGTTGAGGCACCCTCGGCTAATAGTGAGGGCCTTCTCTTCCAAGATTTTACTTGTGCCCCTATAACGCCTAGAAGACGCTTGTCGAGTCTTTGTCTTTCTATTCTAAGGTTTCTTATTTCTGTTGTAATATCGGCCAGCCCTTCCTCAAGAGTTGCTTTGTCTTGTGCGCATGCAGTCTCCCTTTCTTTTAGGGCGGCCAACTCTGGGTTATACATTTGTTCGACATACCTTTCGAAGCCAGGATACTGGCGATACTGTTTAACTAAATTTTGTAGATCCAATGCACTCGCGCTTCTACGAATGTTAGATTTCGGTTCATTGGTTTGAGGATTTTTTGATTGGTCTACTTCATCAGTTTTCTTCCTGGGACTTAAAAGATAGCATGCTGTAATAGCAAATGTTGCTACCCCTAGTAATGCCATTGATTTTTGTGCAACAGCAAAAGCCTTACGAAGCTTTTTACGTGTTGCAAGTTCATGTAGGGTACTTTGTGTTTTTGTTTTAAATGCACCCAAGCGTGATACTAAGGCTTGGGACCAGGAAATTAATTGCTTCTGCGCAGAAGATGTTGTTTGTGCTGCAGATAAATTTGATGTTACAAGTGTTGCAAGCAAGATGCTTACTAAGAGTTTTTTATGTGCTTTCATTGTGTTTGCCTCCTTTGCTAATTCGTTAGGTATTGTTCGCAGTTTGCTGTGATCTCAAAAAGGCTTCATCCTCATCAGTGATCTCAGGGGTATCAAAAAATTCTTCGTTCTCCGAAAATTCGTTTTCCGGTCTCAAGACTCCATCTGTTTTGATGGCGCGCATAGCGATAGCCCTCATTTCTTCAAACAAACGCTCTTGGTCTGCTGGGCTTGCACCGTAGGTTTGGGCTTCTAGCTCTAAGAGCCTACGCTCGACAGCATCTGCTTGCTGTTGCCGAGCAGTTTTTGTTGTATCTAATGAAGTTTGGCTTTGCGGTTGCCTGTCTTCCTTCAAGACTCCGTGTGAACGGGCGCTTTGAGCGATATCGTGCATTTGGTCATTCAAACGCTTTTGATCTGCTGGGCTTGTTTTCGGATCGTAGATTTGGTTTTCTAAATCTAAGAGCCTACGGGCGACAGCATCTGCTTGTTGTTGTCTTGTAGTTTTTGTTATGTCTGGCGGAGTTTGGTTAGGTTCCTTTTGGCGCTTAGCGACAGCGCGAATTCGCTGTCCCAAAATCTTTTTCCCCCCTGGGCTTATTTCCGGACTGGAAATCATGTCTGCCATTCTCATTTGGCTTACCGAAAGCGTATCCTTGCCAGTTTGTGCCGGTTGTTGTTGTCTTGCCGGATGAAGCTTGTGAGTATGCTTAGGCATGAGATTTGTGAATTTGCTTATATCTTCTTCGGGGTCTTTAAAAGCGTCTAAAAAGGCTGGCCTTTCAGGAATCGTTACTGGCTTGTCAGAAGTTTTTATCGAGTTTTTAGTAAAGATGATTGAACTGACTGAGCTACGATTATGAGCGCTATCTTCATCCGATGTTTGGCCACTAGGATCAGAACTTGAATCAGAAGCCGTACCGGGAGAAATAGCTCGGTCACTTTCGATAGGGCTATTCGGCGCTTGCTGCTCTTGTGGGAATTCAATGGTTATATCGTTATTTGCATTAATTGATGTTGCTGGCCTAGGCCGTTCAGTAAAATTCTCTGCATTACTATGAGGGCCAGCTACAGGTCCTTGATTAGATCCTGTATGAGACCCCGGATTTTGTGGAGCCGGCTTTCTCGATCTTGCATAAGCGGCTATGACAATGAATATTGCAATACCCGCTAAAGTTACAGGATAAAAATCTGCAATGCGCTTGGCCGTAGCATTTTTACGTATCTTTTGTACTCGCTCAACAATCGCCTTTTTAATCTTGGTAACTTGGGAGCAAAGCGAACCCATGACTGCTGTCGGTTGAAAGGGTGCAGCAGATAGGTGTGGTATGGCAAGGGCAAATGCCATCAGTAAAGTTAATTTTTTTAGTTTATTCATGGTACCCCTGTAGGTGCTCCTACTCGTAAGTCAGGCAAGAGCGGCTTCTATTTATAGCTTATGGGAAAGTCGGTTCCATAAGCTATTTCATTCTTCAAAGATGAAGAAATACTTATAGTAAAGGGTATTCCTATAGCAGATTTTTTCAACCGGTGAGGGCTAGATGGGAGGGGTAAAAAGCCTTATACTACACCATTATTCAAACCCCAACCCCCATTATTACACAATAAGAAAATTTATACAGGAACTGTGAATGTTTAGTTTTCTATCAGAAAAGCTCTCATCTGTGTTTTCTCGACTCTCGGGCCAATCAACCCTGACTGAACAGAACATTGACCAAGCTTTACAGAGCGTACAAGAGGCCCTGCTTGAAGCCGATGTGCCGTATGAAGTGGTGGATTCTTTTTTAGCTTCCGTAAAAAGTGATGTTGTGGGGCAAAAGGTTCTAAAATCCCTTAAACCCAGCGAACAGTTTATCAAAGTAGTTCATGAAAAATTAATCCAATTCTTAGGGGGCCAGGTTAAGACGGTTGAACCAGAATTTTCCTTCCAATTACCAGCAGTTGTCATGGTTATGGGATTACAAGGTTCTGGTAAAACAACCTTCATTGCCAAGCTCGCCCATTATGCCAAAGAACAGGCATGGTCGCGGGGCAAAGACCGCTCGATCCTTGTTGCCTCAGTTGACTTCTACCGACCTGCTGCTGTAGAACAACTTGAAATACTTGCCGGAAAAACAGCAGTTTCTTTTTTCAGGGCAACCTCTTCTGATCCAGTGAAAGCCGCTCACGAGATTGTAGAACAGTACAAAAATAACCGTTATGAGCTTTTACTCTTAGATACGGCAGGGCGCTTACACGTTGATACTGCCTTACTCCAAGAGCTCAAAGCAATTGAAAAAATCGCCAATCCAAAATATAAATTTTTAGTGCTTGATGGCATGACCGGGCAAGAATCTCTTGCGGTGGCAAAATCATTTGACCAGGCAGTTGGCTTTGGCCATGCGGTTATGACCAAAATGGATAGCCAAACCCGTGGAGGAGCCGCCTTTGCATTTCGCTATGCTCTTAAAAAACCAATAGTCTTTGTGGGTACGGGGGAAAAAGTTACGGATCTAGAAGCCTTTAGGCCAGAACGTATGGCAAGCCGTATCCTGGGCATGGGAGATATCCTTTCTCTCATTGAAAAGGCGGAAAAAAATGTTCAGAAGGATGATCAAGAAAAGCTCGCCAATTCAATGCTGAATGGCACCATGACTCTTCAGGATTTTGCCGATCAGCTTTCCATGGTTGGTAAGCTTGGTTCCCTTTCATCCATAGCCAAATATTTACCCGGAGCACCAAAAATCTCGGATGAAGATATGGCAAAAGGTGAGCTGGAACTCAAAAAATTTAAAGCGATTATACAGTCTATGACCCCAAAAGAACGGTATTATCCAAAAGTCCTTACGGCTTCGCGCAAGGAACGGGTTGCAAAAGGGTCTGGGCATACGGTTGCCGACGTTAATCAACTCTTGAGTCGATTTGAACAAAGTCAGCAATTTGCTAAGCTATTCAAACAATTTGGACGTGGTTCATTTGGAAAAGGACCATTCGGTTAGAGACAGAACCAAAAAATACAAAAATGTACGTACGTAAGTCTTTAGAAGGAATATTCTCACATGGCAGTTAAAATACGCTTATCTCGTATCGGCAAAAAAAGTGCGCCAGTTTTTCGTGTTGTAGCAATTGAATCTCAAAAAAAACGAGACGGTAAATTTATCGAAAATCTTGGTACCTATGACCCGGTTAAAGGTGTCTTGGTTCAGTTTCATGAAGACCGTGTTAATGCGTGGGTTTCAAAAGGTGCTATTGTTACTGATGCCGTAAAGAAGCTTCAGCGCAAACGCAAGGGTGCGTAAGGTGCATGAACGTCTCGATACTCACCGTATTTCCTGAAATTATTCAGCCATTTTTACAGACCAGTCTGTTAAAAAAAGCTAGCGAAAAAGGGCTCGTTACATTTGATGTAGCGAGCTATTTCTCTTTTGCCCAACCGCAAGAGCGCATTGATGCGCCAACCTTCGGTCCGGGAAGTGGTATGCTTTTAAAACCAACCATCGTTGAAAAAGCTATTGCTGCAAAAGAAGCAGAACACGGAAAAGCCTTTAAAATATTCTTTTCTCCCCAGGGCCAAAAGCTTAATCAAAAGTTACTACAACAGCTTTCAGAAAAAATCCTCTCTCAACAACATATTCTCCTCGCCTGTGCCCGCTATGAAGGCATGGATGCTCGCGTTGAACAAGAATATGCGGATCTGACCGTCTCCATAGGCGATTATGTGGTGATGGGCGGTGATCTACCGGCCATGATTTTTCTTGAAGGACTCCTGCGCTATCTTCCTGGTGTGATAGGCCGTGCAGAATCAGTTGAACATGATTCCTTCTCCGGACCATTTGTTGACTACCCTGAATATACAGAACCAGTAGTGTGGCATGAGCAAACAGTCCCTGAGATAGTGCGCTCAGGTAACCATGCAGCAATCGAAAAGTGGCGTGCTACCCAAGCAGCACAAAAAACAATCACGAGCCATTTTGAATGGTTTAAGTCCAGCCCAATGACCGAAAAAGAAAAGAATTTTGGCGCCCCTTTTATTCCGCCACACTATGCGGTATTAATGCATAGCGATGTGATCATAAAAGACCAGGGTGAGAAAAAAGAGGGGACGACCTCAGTAACCTCATTGGATATTCATGATATTGCACGTTCAGCCCGTACGTATGGTTTGAAAGAATACTTTTTAGTTACCAAGCTGGTTGATCAGCAAAAAGTGGTAGAGCGATTGTTACATTTTTGGAAAACTGACGTTGGCTCTGAATATAACCCTGAACGGTTTGAGGCGGTCAAACATACCCACCTTGCCAGCAGCATCGATGAGGTTATACAGGCAATTGAAGCCCGGGAAGGTAAACGTCCATTATTAATCGCAACTTCTGCGCGAGCGACGGAACATCAGCAGCTTATCACCTACTATGACCAGGAGAAGGTATGGACGCTCCAGCGGCCGGTACTTTTGGTATTTGGTACGGGGCGAGGGCTTTCTGAACAATTGCTCAAGAAATGTGACTTCCTTTTAGTGCCCGTGAGCGGGTTTTCAGAATTTAACCACCTCTCAGTTAGATCAGCTGCTGCTGTTATTTTTGATCGATGGCTAGGCTGGAATCCTAAAAACCTGCAATGACCTATGCTTGACGAAGGAGATAAGAGTTCGAATCTCTTTAGGGGGGTGCCACCACCTCTAATTGGGGACGCCCAAGTTTTCGACATTAATTCTGTGAAGCGGCAAAATTATCTTCGATTTGATTTCGGTGTAACTAAGGTTATATCGATTCTCTTACCCAAAACAGTAGCCGCTTTGTTGAGTGTTAAAAGAGTTACAGAAGTGTTTTTAGGGTCAAGAAGGCGCACTAATCCAGATCTGCTTGTTCCTAATAACTCTGCCATATCAGCTTGCGTAAGGTCTTTTTCCCCCATGTATTCTTTGAGGTTGCGAGCAATTACTGCTTTGAGCGCTGAAGCATTTACTTCTTCTAAGATGCCTTCTTCTTCAAGAAAGCTTTCAAAGCTAGATCCTATGTGTTTTTTCTTTGTCATAAATTTCTCCGTTATAATTTCCTTGCTCTTTTGAGCGCTAGATTTAGTTCGTTAGGGGGTGTTTTTTGACTCTTTTTTATAAAACTGTGCAGCAAAATAATGGTACCGTTATCAAACATAAAGATAATGCGGACGATTCGATTGTTTAAAGTGCTTCTAATTTCCCATAATTTGTTTCCCAAAGGTCCGACGAGCGGTAACCCAATTGGCCATTCAATTTGTATGGTTCTAATGTCTTCGCCAATAATTTTTCTATCTTCTTTGCTAAGTGTATAAAGCCATTCACGAACGGGTTCTTTACCCGATGGCTCTCGAAAGAAGTACACAGGTATTGATTTTATAACTTTTATCATTACAAGCCTTTTTTAAATAGTTCAAAAAAAGTACCAAAGTTGGGTCATTTTATCAATAGAAATAGTGCGCTGGAGAGGGTCAGGGCTTGTGGAGTATTGAAGTCGAAGCTAAAATTAACCTCCCCAGTTCGAAATACGTCCCCTAAGGGACACCATAACCTCGTTAAGCTTCTAAAAGGACTTTTTCCATAAGTTTTCCCCTTTCTCATGATTTCTATCTGAAATATTGCCCTAGTAAATTTATTCAAAGTGTGCTATGATGGTTGGTCGTTACTATTTTAATCAAGAGATAGCTGATAAGTCCTCTTTTGAACAAAATATAGTTTTTTATCATGTATTACTTCTTGAAATTATTTCAGAGATAGTAATATAAAACATTCATTAGAGGTTCCATGTCAGGATTTTTTAATCAAGGACGCAAGTCGTCTGGAAAATGGTCTAGTTATAAATCAAACAGCACAAAAAAGAGTGGCACAGGAAATGCACGAAAATTTTCTGATTCAAGCCCATTCCGTTCTGGTCGCTCAAGAAGAGCGGTCAAAAAATTTGATCCTTCACTTTTTATAAAAACAGTTGAAGAACAGGTAAAATCTACAGCGTACGTTCCTAAACATAGGTTCGCTGATTTTTTAATTGAAGCGCAAATTAAGCAAAATATTGTGGACAAGGGGTACACAACCCCAACACCTATTCAAGATCAAGCAATTCCCTTTATTTTAGAAGGGAAGGATGTCATAGCCACCGCAAATACCGGCACCGGTAAAACGGCGGCTTTTTTAATTCCCCTCGTACATAACGTTGTAACTAAAAAAACTGATCGTGTATTGATTATTACGCCTACCAGAGAGTTGGCTGATCAAATCCATAACGAGCTCAGATTTTTTAAAAATAGAACAGCAATTTCATCTGCGTTATGCATTGGTGGGGCAAACATGGGCTTACAAATTCAAGCATTAAAAAAGAATCCTGAATTTGTAATAGGAACGCCCGGCAGATTAATCGACTTGGCAGACAACGGCATTATAAACTTCAGCAGGTACACTTCTATTGTTCTAGATGAAGTGGATACCATGCTTGATATGGGGTTTATACATGATATTAAATATATTATTTCAAAATTACCGCCCAAGCGGCACTCTTTGTTCTTTTCAGCGACAATATCAAAAGATATTAAGCAGGTAATGGATGGGTTCTTGCGCAATCCTGTTTCAATAAGTGTGAAAACAAGACAATCTGCTGAAAACGTTAATCAAACGGTTATCAAAATAGGTCAAAACAATAAACTTGAATTGTTGCACGATCTATTGATTAAGCCAGAGTTGAAAAAAAGTATAATCTTTTTAAGGACGAAAAGAGCTGCTGATAAATTATCAACAGCATTACGCGATCGCGGATTTATGCTTGCTACTACTCACGGTGACAAAACACAAGCACAGAGAAAAAGAGCTTTGGAATTGTTTAAAAAAAGCACCGTTAAAGTTCTGTTGGCAACCGATGTGGTCGCAAGGGGAATAGATATTGATGATGTATCGCATGTCATCAATTATGATTTGCCTCAAACACATGAAGATTATATTCACAGAATTGGTAGAACAGGACGAGCTGATAAAATAGGGCAAGCAATAACGTTTATTGAGTAAACTGTTGCAGCTCTAATAGTCCTCTGATTCTTGATTCAAGCAGAGATAGCCAACTTGGTCTTACATTTCTTAGTCAAAATGTTGATTTCTTCACATTTCTTAACTTTAAAAAAGCTCTAAGGCCCAAAGGTAAACACATAGAGTGAAACCCCTTGAGGAACTTTGAGGGTTATGAGATGTCGCTCGTTATGATCAAGATCAAGCAGTGTATACATACGCGCTTCATGTACCTTAATCTGTCCCGAAGATTTCATGTCGACGGTTTGATAGGTAGAAGGTAACGGTTTTTCATCCAGCATGAGCTCCACGGTCTGTGGCTGACTGCTTTCCATGACAAGATATACATGGCCCGCCATAAAGTTTAGGGTTAAACGAGCATCATCGCTGTTCGCCTGGATAGATTCTGGCGCAACCAGCCAGGAACCCTTAAGACCAATGTGGTCAGGGGCAAGTGCGTGGCGGTAGTTATAAGAAGCTATTTGATCTTTGGTAATACTGATTTCTGGCGTGTAGCTTATCGCTCTTGCATAACCCAGGTAGGATTCAGGGGTTAGATTGTGAGCCGCTCGTTTTTCTTCCCTCTTCTCTTCTTTGGTGAGAGGCGGAAGGTTGAGTAGGGCACGTAGGGCGTTTTCAGTTTCAAGGTACGCTCCCTCGCCAAAATGCATCTCTCTGATAATGCCCTGTTGATCAACAAGATAATGAGCCGGCCAATAATGGTTATCATACCGTAACCAGGTGGCATATTTGTTGTCTAAAGCTACGGGATAGGAAATGCCAAAGCGCTTGACCGCATCTTTGACATTGCTGCTCGCTTTTTCAAATTCAAATTCAGGGGTATGTACACCAACAATCACCAGCCCCTTATCTTTATAAGTATCGTACCAGTGTTTGAGGTAGGGGAGGGTGCGAACACAATTAATGCAGCTGTAGGTCCAAAAATCAACCAGAACAACTTTTCCTCGCAACTGCTCAAGGGTGAGTGGCGGAGTGTTGATCCATTCAGCTATGCCCGCAAATTCAGGAGCTTGACCACCCTGAGCAAGGGGCTGAGTTCTTTTTACTTTCAATGCTTCTAACTCCTTTTCTACTGTTTTGTTGGTTTCAATACGCAGCGCAGGGAAATAGTTTAAGGTGAACTGTTGCAGTATAACATCCGCATGAAATGCTATGGCAAAAGCGCTTAAAATCAGCACTATGCCAAATAATTTTCGTATGAGTTCGCTGTAGGTTGAGACGGTTGGCAGAGCGCCCAGAATTTTGTTGCCGCCATACGCAATAAGAAACAGAGGAATACCTGTGCCTATGCTATAGGCTAACGTTATAATGACGGTCTGGACGGTGATCGAACCTGTTGCTACCAGCGTTGCAATGGTGGCGAGTATCGGACCGGCACAGGGTGTCCAGATTAATCCAAGAGCTATACCAAAAATAAAGCCGCTCAAAAATCCTTGGCCTGCCGCCTGTGACTTTTCCTGAATGACCGTTCCTACCTGTGCTACGCGGGAGGTAATAAAAGAAAGGGTGCTATTAAGCCGTTCAGAGAGCATGGTCAGGCCAAAAAAAGCAATGAATGCGATTGCTGCATATCTCAAAAAATTTGGTGAGATGCCCAACAGGTTGACGAGGGATGTGATGGCCAAGGTAAAAAAGGCAAAACTTAAAACAAGGCCAATGATAATCCCAAGGGGCCGGTAACGGCCTTGGCCGATGCTGACAGCAAGTAATATAGGTAAAATGGGTAAAACACAGGGAGAAAGAACGGTCAGTATGCCGGCTATACAGGAAAAAATGAGTAACAGGATCATGGGAATTAAATCTCCTTTTTTGGTCCTACTAGGCAGAATGATGATACTGAAGAGCGAACTTTTAATGCAAGAAAAACTTACCTCTCAGGAGAACCATAGGGTACCCCTACTTGGGACTATAAGGACCCAGGTATCCATTGGCAGAAAGGCAAATTTAGATTATAGTGGGGGATAGTTTTACAAAAAGTCTGAATTTTAAGAATAATAGCTATTCTCCAAATGGATCCTAAGGACTCTCATGAAAGCAAAACAATTTACCAAAGAAACAATAACGGCCATTGGCGTTACCGAGCGCAAATTCCCTAAATTTAATGTTGGGGATACGATCATCGTATCTCAACGTATTAAAGAAGGTGACAAGGAACGTCTACAAGATTTTGAAGGCGATGTTATTGCGATGCGTAAGAATGGCGCATCAAGCTCATTTACCGTTCGTAAAATTGGGGCTAATAATATTTCCGTTGAACGTATTTTTCCTTTCTACTCACCGCTGATTGAAACTATACAGTTTAAGCAAAAAGGTGATGTTCGCAGAGCAAAACTTTATTATCTACGTGACCGTGTTGGTAGAGCTGCTCGCGTGAAAGAAAAAGTGCAAACAAAGGAACAAAAAGAAAAAAATAAGAATG
>Ga0210384_10003276_pt1 | contig 18866 bp, 25 predicted proteins | sample IncBWH2MmetaG_FD_160574 | JGI IMG/M metagenome (GOLD analysis project Ga0210384, IMG submission 160574) | Forest soil microbial communities from Barre Woods Harvard Forest LTER site, Petersham, Massachusetts, United States - Inc-BW-H-2-M | ecosystem: Environmental > Terrestrial > Soil >...
TCTTTGTACGCGAATCAATCCACGCAGTGGGTCACACGTTTGTCGAGGCGTTGATCTTGGTCGTGCTTGTAGTGCTGGTCTTCCTCCAGACCTGGAGAGCCTCCATCATTCCTCTTTTAGCGCTTCCGGTCTCACTGGTCGGAACGTTTTCGATCATGTTGGCGCTGGGCTTTTCGCTTAATACGCTGTCTTTGTTTGGGCTGGTGCTGGCGATTGGAATCGTGGTGGACGACGCGATCGTCGTCGTCGAAAACGTGGAACGAAATATAGCACTAGGGCTCGAACCGCACGAAGCTACGCGTCGTGCTATGCAGGAAGTCAGCGGACCGATCGTGGCCATCGCTTTGGTGTTGTGCGCGGTCTTCGTTCCCACGGCGTTCATCGTGGGGCTTTCGGGACAGTTCTATAAGCAGTTCGCCCTGACCATCGCCATCTCCACGGTGATTTCAGCATTTAATTCACTCACGCTGAGCCCCGCTCTGGCTGCGTTGCTCCTAAGACCTCACGGAGCCAAAAAGGATCGTCTTACGAAGGCGATTGATTTCGCGTTCGGCTGGTTTTTCAGACTGTTTAACCGGTTCTTTGGCCGCGCATCGGGCGGTTATGGAAAGCTTGTAACGCACACCCTACGGTCGAGTTTGATTGCGATTGTGGTTTATGCAGGACTGATCGCGCTGACCATTCTCGGCTTCTCGCGCGTGCCCTCAGGATTTGTTCCCACGCAGGACAAGGGATATCTCGTGGCGTTCGCGCAGTTGCCGAATGGCGCGACACTCGATCGCACCGAGGATGTGATTCGCAGAATGTCCAACATTGCCTTGAAGAATCCTGGAGTGCAGAACGCGGTTGCCTTTCCCGGACTATCGATCAATGGCTTCACCAACAGCCCGAATTCCGGAATTGTGTTCACCCCTTTGAAACCTTCGGACGAGCGATTGTCTCCTGAGCTTTCCGCGAATGCCATCGCCGCCGACCTAAACAAGCAGTACGCATCGATCCCCGATGCATTTATTGCAATATTCCCTCCACCGCCAGTTCAAGGATTGGGCACGGTGGCCGGTTTCAAACTCTACATTGAAGACCGCTCTGGCCTGGGCTTGGAATCGCTCTACAAGGAAACCACTTCCACGCTTCAGAAAGGCAACCAGACGCCAGGCCTGTTGGGAGTGTTTTCCAGCTTCGATATCAATGTGCCGCAAATCGATTCGCATGTCGACCGCGAAAAAGCCAAGACCTACGGGATTCCACTAGGCGACGTGTTTGACACCCTGCAGGTTTACCTTGGATCGCTTTATGTGAACGATTTCAACCGTTTCGGCAGAACGTACCAGGTCAATGTGCAGGCAGAGTCGCCGTACCGGCTGCAGCCGGAAGATATCAGTCACCTCAGGACAAGAAACTCGACCGGAGAAATGATTCCGCTGGGATCGGTGGTCACCGTCAAGCCCACTTATGGACCGGACCGCGTCATGCGTTACAACGGATATCCCGCGGCCGAAATCAACGGGGCGGCCGCGCCGGGGTTCAGCACCGGCCAGTCGGAGGCCGCCATTGCCAAGATTCTCGACAATCAATTGCCCAATGGAATGAAATACGAGTGGACCGAACTCACCTATCAGAAGATTCTTGCGGGCAACACGATGGTTTACATTTTTCCGCTCTCCGTTTTCCTTGTGTACCTCGTCCTTGCCGCTCAGTACGAAAGCTGGTCGCTGCCGTTAGTGATCATCCTGATTGTTCCCATGACGCTGTTCTCCGCCATCGCCGGTGTCTGGGTGCTTCGCGCAGACAATAACGTCTTCACCCAGATCAGTTTGATTGTTCTCGTCGGGCTGGCCTGCAAGAACGCCATCCTGATCGTGGAGTTTGCCAGGGAGAAACAGCTTCAGGAGGGAATGAGCCGAGTCGATGCGGTGCTCGAAGCATGCCGTTTGCGTCTGCGCCCAATCTTGATGACTTCTCTTGCCTTCACGATGGGCGTGATTCCCCTGATGCTGTCTACCGGAGCCGGATCGGAAATGCGGCGTGCCATTGGAGTTGCCGTATTTTTCGGCATGCTTGGTGTCACCGTGTTTGGTTTGGTGCTGACTCCTGTCTTCTATGTAGTGGTTCAGCGATTCGTTGAAGGGCGGGAGATCAAAAAACCGACTGTGCATGCAGGGCTCTCCCCCAGCGCTTCGGTGGAGGCTTAGAACCTTGTCCATGCGCTCCCTGAAATACCCTCTGTTTTTCGCCGCCCTGCTCAGCGTTAGCGGCTGTGCTGTCGGCCCGCACTACAAGGCGCCGCAGCCGGCAGCGGTGACCTTTCACGGCGCAGATCCGCAACTTGTCACCGACGCGCCATTCGATCCGCGCTGGTGGAAACAATTCGAGGATCCCGTTCTCGATTCGCTGATTCAAAAGTCGCTTGCCGCTAACACCAGTATTCGTGTGGCAGAAGCGCGGCTTGCGGAATCGCGCGCCGTCTTTGATGAGCGAAAGCTGGATCGCTATCCTACCGTTCCTGCGGATGCGAGTTACTCCTATGCAAAACAGCAGATCCCGGGATTTTTTAACAAACCGGCAACCATAAACACGTTCCGTTCAGGATTCGACGCTTACTGGGAGGTCGATTTATTCGGCCGAGTTCGTCATAGCGTGGCTGCCGCCGCAAGCGACGATCAAGCAGTCGAAGCAGATTTGCACGACGTCGAAGTCAGTGTCGTGGCCGAACTGGCGCGCAACTATTTTGAGTTGCGCGGAGCGCAATGGCGCCTCGCGGTGGCGGAGCGTAGTTTGCAAAACCAGCGAGAGACGCTGCGACTGACGCAGCTCCGTCGCGATGCGGGTGTGGGAGAAGAGCAAGACGTGGCGAGCGCGGCAGCACGCGTGGCCGCTACGGATGCGACGATACCGCTGTTGGAACTTGAAACGAAACGGGCAGAATACCGGATCGCGGTGCTAACAGGAACACGGCCAGGCGGGCTTTCCGCAGATCTTTCTCCGCGGAGCTACGCTCCGATCGACAAAGCTTTGCCCATCGGCGACGCTGCTGACTTACTTAGGCGTCGCCCGGATGTACGCGCGGCGGAACGGCGTCTTTCTGCGGCTACCGAGCGTCAAGGAGTTGCTGTTGCTCAATTATTTCCACAGGTGAGCGTCTCCGCTTTCGTTGGATTCCTGGCGGGGCGAGGCAGTCTCTTCTTCACAACGCAATCGTTTGCAACAGCTGCGTCACCCACGGTCACGTGGTCGGCCTTCGATCTGGGCCGCGCACGAGCGCGTGTGCGCGGTTCGAGCGCAGCTACGGACGAAGCTCTCGCTTCCTATGATGAGACTGTCTTACGCGCCCTTGAGGAAACGGAGTACTCTTTCTCCAACTACCACGCACAACAAGATCGGCTCGTAAAGCTGAACGCACAAGCGCAAGAGAGCAAACGCGCAGCCAGTATCGCGAGGCTGCGATACCGCGAGGGCGTGATCGATTTCCTGTCACTGTTGGATGCCGAACGCACGCAACTTCAAGCAGAGGACGCAGTCGCCGAGAGCGAGCGAGACGTCTATGTCGCGGTCATCGCTCTTTATAAGGCACTTGGCGGAGTGCCGAGTTGACCCGCACACCCGGCCATCTTGGATTGGACTGTGCAGTGGATCGCAGTTCTGTGCGGAAAGAAACTTGTTGTCACGTCCGGCTCTGATTGAATCACCCCTTTTCATTTCGAAACATGCATTTCCTGTCGCTTGGTCGCATCGCTAAGCACAGCTCGGGCCAGCGGGTTGAGCGCAGCAGCAAATTCCGTAACGTTCTCCATACCTTGAAAGTTCGTCTTTCCACGAAGCAGGCGGCAATTCAGCGAATGGAGTAATGTTTTGTTTTCTGCGTGCGGGAATTGAAGATGGTAAAGGAGCCGTCGGAATTGCCGTTGAGTTGGAGATAGTTGGCGGCGTCGGGACCATCTGGATTAGCGATGTATTCGTCAGCCGCGTTGTGATCTTTGCCGCCCTCGATGGAAAAATGCAGCTGCCAAATGTCTTCGAGATGGGGAGAGTGCTTGATGATTTCCCAGGCTGAGGGTGAGCCGCCTTTCTTCGCGCCATTGTCCATAATGGCGACACGCGGCTCGACCCCATGAACGAGAGCGGGGCTCCCGCTCTGTGGCGAGCCGTGGTGAGAGACGATGTAGATATCGACCTTGGCCAATTTGTTCACGGGACACATCAATTGCATTTCCTTGTCCCAGGTGAGATCGCCCAGATCCAAGATTTTCAGATTGCCGAAGGTGATGAAAATGCCCAGCGACCGGGCATTTTCAGTATGGTCGACGGGTTGCGTTTCGGATTCTTTGCAAGAGGGATTTGGGTCGCCTGCGCCGGGCAGGGGACTTTGGATCAAAGCACCATCCGAACTGACGACAGTTGCATGCATTCGCAGAACGGGCAGCATGTCTCCCGGTTTTACCGTGATGTGTTTGAATTTTTGGGTGGCGAGCAATTCCTGATAGGCCGTCCAATTCTGAAGTGTGGATGCGACGCCAGTTTCGCGATTGTCCCCGTGATCGATGAAGGTGTCGACAGGAATGCGCGCCACCAGCTGGGGAAGGCCGCCGACGTGGTCGGAGTGATAGTGAGTAATCAGGACGTAGTTTATTCTGGCGAGGCCGGCTTTTTGGGCCACGACAACGATGCGCTCGGCATCGCGCCCGTCATTGTCGGGCCAGCCGGTATCAATAAGGAGGGATTGGCCCTCGGGAGTAACGAAGAGCGTGGCCTGGCCGCCCTCGACGTCGATAAAATAAACGCGTAACAGCTTTTCATCATCGGCGGCACTGGCAGAGATTGCAGCACAGGCGCTGAAAAGTGTGATGAGGATTGCACCGAGTGTTTTGGCCAGGAGCGTCCGCAGGGCCGAACTGAATTTGCGTGCGGAATGCTGGGTGCGGCCCATGTGGAGAGGCTCCTGTGGCAAGAGAGATGAAATACGCGGGTCAGAACGCCGACAGAGATAGTCGGACTTGTTGGGCTTGGCGTCAACCCTTGTTTAGCTGTTAAGCCCGCTCTTGCGATGAGAAGATAACGGAGACGACATACCCTCTGCGGTTGCCACGTTTGCTAAAGAGCAAATTCTTCGTTCTCAGCGTGGCCGTTCACGTGGAGCGGGAGCAAGCACTCGTTTCCAAATTCGCCGGCTTGTTCCTTCCCTCTTGTCGGATGACTCGACACATCGAGCCACACCTGGAGAGTATCGGATACCGGAATGCCGTTGTGTCGCACCGCCGAGCGAAACACTGCCTCTTTGTTTTCCGGAATTCGAATATACCCATCCGGCGGCCCTTCGGGCTGCCGAGACGAGAGGCCAAGATGGCCGCGTGCACCGCGCACTTCGATGTTGCCGAACGGAGAGTTCACACGCGCTTCATAGCGTGCAACGCGTAGGCATGGCCAAGCGGTTGGGGCAAGGACGTAGTCGGGGCAGGCCATCGGCTGGTCCCGTCTCATCTTATTGAACTCTGGCGTGAAAGTTGGGACAAACCCATCTTGAGCGGTCAGGCAGCAGAGGAAAAAGGGTGGCGGAAAGTTTGGTAAAAAAGGGCTTGACATATTCCTATATGGGAATATATTGAAGGCATGGCAAGGGCAGCGACAACCTCGGACGCGTTCAATGCTGTGGCGGAGCCGCGGCGGCGGGACATCCTGAACTATCTAGCGATGCGGGAGAGGTCCGTCACGGAGATTGTGGACGCAATGGAGATGGAGCAGCCTTCGGTTTCGAAGCACCTGAAAGTTTTGAAAGGTGTTGGCTTGGTGGAAGTCCGTAGGGAGGGTCGCCAGATGCTTTACAAGGTGAATGCTATGGCCATCCGGCCGTTGCACGAATGGACGAGCACGTTCGAGCGGCTGTGGAAACACCAACTGCTGCGAATCAAGGAACGGGCCGAGGCCAACAATGCGCAGAAACAATAGTCTTGCGGAATTTCAAACGAGGAGGAAATCGTGAGTTCACCCGCACTATCGCTGGAAGCGACAACGATCCATATAGCGGAGGAGATCGAGGTGCGCGCGTCGATCGAGGTGACCTTTGCCGCGCTGCTCGATCAACTTGGACCGTACAACGAGACTCAAGTGGACAGGCCAATGCCGATGAAGCTGGAAGCATGGCCAGGCGGCAGATGGTATCGCGACTTGGGAGACCACGGCGGCCATTACTGGGGAACGGTGCAGGCGATCAAGAAGCCGACGCTGCTGGAAATTTGCGGGCCACTGTTTATGTCCAGTCCGGTGATAACGAATCTTCAATATCGGCTGAAGGAATCGGACGGCGTGACGATCATTACATTTCGCCACCAGTCATTTGGTCTGGTGCTGGAGGAGTACAGAAACGCAAAGAATGGCTGGGCCCACTTGCACGAGCGTATGCGGCAGCGAGCGGAAGCGCCGCGGCCGCACTGAGGCGCGGACGACTTGGAAGTTCAGAGGAGGGAAATATGTGCCCAGCATGCATGGCAAGCGCAGCAGTGATGGCCGCCGGAGCGGGATCCACGGGAGGAATTCTGGCGGTGTGCATCGACAAATTCAGAAAATTTTTCAGGGCGAATGGTCCGGGTCTGTTTCAGAAAATCAAGGAGAAATAAAATGGCAACAGGCAAGCGGAGAGACATGCAGCACCAGAAAGGGCATCTCGCAATGAACCCACCACCGATCGTGTCGCCGCAGGAATGGGAGGCTGCTCGCCAGCAGCTCCTCGTGAAGGAGAAGACTCTGACCCGCTCCCGTGACGCGCTGGCCGCCGAGCGTCGGCGGATGCCGTGGCTGGCCGTGGAGAAGAAGTACGAGTTCGACGGGCCTAAGGGCAAGGCCAGCCTGCTCGACTTGTTCGACGGTCGCCGTCAGCTGATCGTCTACCGCGCCTTCTTCGAGCCCGGCGTGTTCGGCTGGCCCGAGCATGCCTGCCGCGGCTGCTCCTTCGGTGCCGACCAGGTCGCTCACCTCGCCCATCTGAACGCCCGCGACACCACCCTCGCGTTCGTGTCGCGTGCGCCGCAGGCTGACATCGAGCGCCTGAAGGCACGAATGGGCTGGAAGATGCCGTGGTACACCATCACGGACAGCTTCGACATCGACTTCGGTGTGGACGAGTGGCACGGCACGAACGTGTTCTTCCGCAACGGCGAGGGTGTGTTTCGCACCTACTTCATCAACAACCGCGGCGACGAGGCGATGGGGAGCACCTGGAGCTACCTTGACATAACCGCGCTCGGGCGCCAGGAGGAGTGGGAGGACTCGCCGGAGGGCTACCCCCAGGCTCCGCCGTACAAGTGGTGGAACTGGCACGACGAATACGGCGCCGACGGCTCGCTTGACCCTAGGTGGATCAAGGTGCTGGAGAGCGCAAAGGTGACGTTGAACCTCAGCGACTAGTACGGTGGCTTACGCGACCTCGCCTGCCGCCGTGTGATTCATCGGAGAGGATCACGGGCTTAACCGGAAGTTAATCACCGGTTTGGCGGGCAGAACACACTAGCTGGGTGGCGAGCGGCACGATCTTGAAGCGCTGGGGCGGCCCTGCTCACCAACCGACGCAGGGTCTCCTCAACGGCCGCCACAGGCGCGGGAACCGCCGCGTGGTTAGCCAGCAGTAATTCCGCCACCTCTGCGGCCATTATTCGCCGCCACGTGCAGAGGCGTGTGGCCGTCGTTGTCCTTGGCATTGACTTCGGCGTGCTTAGCCGGCCTGCAGCTGGTGTGCCACGACCATGCCAATCCGCTGCAACTCTTCGTAGGTAAAGTATGTTTCTTCGTGGTTGCCGGCGCGCTCCACGAGGCCTAGTCCTGATTCCTTTGAAATACGGCTGAGATCCGTCTCGGGTATGCCGAGCATCAAAGAAGCCCTTGCCCGTGTCACATATTTCGGGACTTGATTGCTCATAACCGCTCCCTGCGCCGCCATGATGGACGTGCCGTCTTCGTCGACAAATGATCAACATCATGCTCATGGACCCTTTGCGTGGTTGGAGAATCCCTTGTCTCGGTGTTTTCGGAAAACGCTTATCCTGGTCCATTCACTCCACTGATAAAGCCGCCGAGGTGTCCCGTCAGTGCGACGATGACTACGGCGACAGCCTCGATGGGCAAGCGGTATCCCGGCAGGACCTCTTCATTGTTCCTTCGGGTTCTCATGTGGATGAACCACACCATACAGATCAGGGCGCTTGACGCGCACCCCATCACCAGATGCATCAACAGGATGCCCTTCAGTTTTTGACCCTCAAGTTCCCACTGCCACGCGAGAATTCCGGTGACTACCACAGGTATGGTTGCGATCGCGGCGACGAGCAAGTTGTAGTAGGCCGCCGCAGCCAGCAGACGCTGCTTCTTCCATTGCCCAAGGAAATCAAACAGTACGCCGATGATAAACAGCGCGATCGGGAAGTGGATCAGCACGACGTGTTGCGCGTGTTTTGCGAAGAGTACTGTCTTAATGTCGAACGGATGCAAGGTTGCTCCTAACTCACTGCACGATGACTTTGCCGGTCATCTTCGGATGAATTGAGCAGAAGAACGGATAGGTTCCTGCTTTGTTAAAGGTGAAGGAATGCTTTTCGTTTGTGTCCAGCCCCTTGGACTTGAGCGTCTTTGAATCATCCGTGCTGCCAACCGTGTGCGGAATATCGTCCTTATTGATCCACGTCACCGTAGTTCCGACCGGCACGGTCAGAGCGGCGGGGCCAAACGTGAAGTTGTCAATCTTGCCTTCCGTCGTTTCAAGCTTCTGCTGCGCGCTTGCCACCAAGCCTGTCTGGCCCGCGCCGAGTGCTCCCAAACCGAGCAAAAGCGCTGCTCCCAATCCTGCAGTAAAGACACTCCTCCTCATGCTTTTTCTCTTTCAATTTAGCTTTTTGATCGGGCCGGTTCTCGCTTATGCCAGCGTGGAATCCACCACGGCCAGCGCGTGCTGGCCTTGAACGTAGTTCACATTGGTAACGCCCAGGACGCTCTTGAGCTGCTCCGCCGGCACTTTCATCGGGCCTGGCGAATCGGCCTTGCCCGGCTGTGGCTGCGGGAATGCCGTGGACGCCGCAGTATGAAAGGTCACGTTTCCTTCGACCTTCTGCATCGTCTGGTGGATATGCCCATTGAGCACCGTCACCGATCCGAACTTCTTGAGATATGCCAGTGCCTGCGCGCTATCTTCCGTGCCCCAGCCCCATTCCGGATAAACGGACCACAGTGGAATGTGCGCGAACACTACGATCGGTGTGCTCTTCTTCAAGTGCTTCACATCATCTTCCATCCATTCGAGCTGCTCGTGCCCCAGCGTTCCGAGGCCACCGGCCTTCAAATTCATCACATTGACCAGACCGATGAAGTGCACACCCTTCTTGTCGAAGCTGTACCAGCCGCCACCCCTGCTGCCTTTCCCATAACGCTCCAGGAACTGCTTCCCGTCGTCATTCAGCACGTCGTGTTCGCCGGGCACGTAAAAGACGTCCTTGGGCGTCGCGCTCTTCAATATTTGGTCCACCGCATCAAACTCTTCAGGCTTCGAGAGGTGACTGATGTCGCCCGTGTGCAGCATGAATTCTGGTGCGCCCGAAAGGGCGTTGATCTTGTCCACTGCTGCTTTCAGGGTGCCTGCGACGTCCGGATTCGCCGGCTTGTTGAATCCCATGTGGCTATCGCTGATCTGCACGAAGCTCAGTTCGCCCATCATGTCCGGCGTGCTGATCTCCGACATCCGGCTCAAACTGTACGAGTTGAGTACCCCACCCTTCATCACGCAAAAGGCACCCGTGCCCGCCCACGCCATGCACTTCAGAAAGCCTCGCCGGTCCACTCCGTCGTAGTTGTGATCGTGCAGAAGCTCATCTTTTTTCTTATCGGACATCCTAGCCCTCCATACCTACTTTTTTTGCCCCGTTTCTAAGCCCTGCACGTGCCGTTGGCAGTAGCGATGCGGGGTTGGGGGTGGCCCGCACCGCTATTGAACGTGCTTGCGTCCATCCAGACCGCGGAAGCGCCTCTCTTATTCCAGATTCTCGGCGTTCATGTCTCTCTTGGGCATGTCCATCACAACAGAGCCCCTGTCGAGAATAAAATCGCCGGTTCTCTGGTCCTTACGCATGAAGCATCACTGATCAGGGGAAGTCTTTGAACGATTTTGATGCCGAAGACCGACTGCGCTTCGAACAGCTTGTGCTGCCCCATGTCGATGCCGCCTTCAATCTCGCGCGTTGGCTGTTGCGAAGCCGCGCAGATGCCGAAGATGTCGCTCAGGAAGCCTTACTTCGCTCGTACCGTTTCTTCCACGGCTTTCATGGTGGAGATGCGCGCGCATGGCTGCTCCAGATCGTGCGCAACACTTGCTACACATGGCTGGAGAAGAATCGCCCCATGGAACTAAGCATGGAATTCGACGAAGAGTTACATCTGCAGACATGCGCCACACCTGAAACGCTCGCTATTGCCGGTGATGATCGCAAGCGCCTGACCCTGGCCCTCGAGACGCTGTCGCCGCGCTTCCGCGAGATTCTTGTCCTTCGAGAGCTCGAAGGCTGTTCCTACAAGGAGATCGCTGCAATCACGGCGATCCCCATTGGCACAGTTATGTCCTCGCTCTCCCGTGCGCGCCGCCAGTTGCATTCCGCGCTGGTAAATTCTCCTCAAGGAGCTCGTCCGTGAGATGTGACTTTGCCGACTCTCTGCTTCAGGGCTATTTCGACGGTGAACTGCGTGGCCGTAGGGCTGCTGAATTCGAACGTCACCTGCGACATTGCGCCCACTGTGCCACTGAACTTGTCGATCTGGATTTGTTGCGCGATAGATTGCACCTCGCCCAACTCTACGAGCCTGCCTCGGCCGGGCTGCGGCGGAAGATTAACGCGCCTCTCCAGGCAATCGCACCCACGACTGCTGTGTCACGGCCTCTCGTTTGGCACTGGCTGGCAGCTGCGGCCGCACTACTTTTCGTCGCGATCTTACTGTGGAGAGTCGGTCACAGCGTTCGCAGTGACGACTATCAGGCCGAACTTGCCGGAGAAATTGTCGATGCGCTCGTACGCTCGCAACAGCCAGGCCAGATGAACGGTATCGCCTCCAACGATGAGCGCGTTGTGGAGGGATGGCTCGACGGTAGAGCCAGGTTTGCTGTTCCCGTGCGTGATTTCACAAACGACGGTTTCCCGCTGAAGGGTGGGCGTGTAGACGCTATTGAAGGCCACGCCGTCGCAGTGCTCGTCTACGAGCGCAACGGACATCCAATTGATGTATTCATCTGGCCCACACGGGAACGGGACAGTCCACCGCGCGCAGGTTCCCGGCAGAGCTTTCAATGGGTTGATTGGCGAAAGGGCAAAATGGAATTCTGCGCGGTGTCTGACGGAAGCCCTGTGGACCTTGAGCAGCTCCGCCAGCTAATCAATTCTTTCGCGTAAGCAAACCGAATATTATCGGGCAACTTCATTTCCAGGATCGAGTCCGAGCACGCGCGATGGACTGTAAGCGCAAAATCAAGAGACCGCGCATTCGGTTTGCCCTTCATCTTTAAGCGACGGCACTCATTACAAGAGGAATACGACATTCACAGCTCCATACCGATAGATAGACTACCCGGACGCGAAAATATTCCATGTGTTTTTTTCTCTGCCCCCACGAGGAATAAAGCAGCCGGAAGTGTGGTTACTGCCAACAGAGCACCGTGATTGTGATGCTCGCAGTTCGTAAAGCACAGAAACACAATGCAATGGAACCTGGTTGCGGCAATACCCTTGGTGGCCAGGCCCACAGATTCAAGCAGAGCGTCGAACTATCTTGAGTGAGAGGATCTCTACGGATGAAAAAAAGAGCAGCAGTGGCAGTGCTTTTGTCTTGCTCTGTCTCTGGCTTATTTGCAGGAGGCACTATCGCGGATGAGATTGCGTTCTTGTCTCCGATTGTCGGTTCAAATCCCAGCGTGACAATCGCAGGCGTGAAGAGCGGAGCTGCGCCCTGGGCGGTGAATCATGGATTCGCCGTCTTGAATGACGACGGGCATCTGCGCACAGACGTACGCGGCCTCATCTTGCCTAATCTGGGAACTCCTGGGCCCGTCACGGCAGTTGCCGCGAGCGTTGTATGCGGAGACGCAGTGGCTGCGACCTCTGATTCCGTACCACTGAGTGTCGACGGCAACGCTGAGATCCATGGGAAATTGCAAGTGCCATCCCCGTGCCTTGGTACGATCGTGCTGATTCGCGCGACAGCCTTCAACGGCACTCCGCTTCCGGCTCCAGGGCCATGGATCGCGGCCACGGGCTTAACCAAGGATTCCGATTCCGATCCCGGCAAGTAGAGCCGGATCTCTGCTCTGCATTTGTCTTATCACGTGCGCCGCCAAAGTCACATATAGAAAGGAAGAGGAACTAGTGATGTCAAGAATCTTGATTGTGTTCGCTTTGCTGTGTGCCGGTCTTTCGAACTTGGCCGACGGTTCTTATGGAGCTTCGCCTCATGACGAGCGTCAAGGTGCAAACGACTCTTCTGTTCAGCAGGTGAACCCGGTTGTTCAATGGAATAGAACACTTCTCTCGATCGTTCGCACGCCAGGCGCGCAACCACCAACGGTCCACCCTACACGAGGCTTTGCGATCATGCACGCCGCGATCTACGACGCTGTGAATGCGATTGACAGAACACATCGGCCATACCTGGTCCGCCTTTCCGGCGTGCCACGAGACGCTTCCCAGGAAGCGGCAGCAGCCGCGGCGGCGCATCAAGTTCTGGTTGCCCTGTACCCGGGGTTTCAGGCTGCACTCGATACCGCACTACAGCAATCCCTGGCGCAAATTCCGGATGGCAACGACAAGGCGGAAGGTATCCGTATAGGACAGACGGTCGCGGATCGCATCCTGGCGCTGCGAAGCAACGACGGCTCGAATGCCAAGCCGATTCCTTATGTTTTCGGGACTGCTCCGGGAGATTACCAATCGACGCCTCCGAATTTTCCCGTACAACCGCAATTCACGCATTGGTCTCGCGTGACCCCGTTCGCGCTGGAGCGCGCGAGCCAATTCCGGCCCGGCCCTCCGCCGGCACTGAGCAGCGATACGTACGGCGATGCTTTCAACCAAATCAAATCCCTCGGAATCGTCAACAGCACGAGTGCCACGGCCCATGAGGCATTGACCGGGCGGTTTTGGAATGGGGCCATACAGAACTATTGGAACGAGATTTCGCAGACGTTCTCGGTGGCGCACAGATTGAAAACGGCGCAAAGTGCCCGGTTGTTCGCGCTGCTGAACCTGAGTTTTGCCGACGACGTGATCGCTTTTTACGACGCCAAATACACTTACAATTTCTGGCGGCCAGTAACCGCGATTCGGGCCGCGGATACCGGCATCAACCCTGAAACCGTGGCGGATCCGAACTGGCTCCCGGAAGTCGGAAAGACCGCCCCCGATCCGTCCTATCCCGGCGCCCATGCGGTAATCAGCGCTTCCGGGGCAGAGGTGCTGATTTCCTTTTTCGAGCGGGACCATGCCGAGTTCAACGTGACTTCCGAGGTCCTCCCTGGAGTAGAACGATCATTCACAAGCATCAGCGCGGCCGCCGAAGAAGCGACGTTAAGCCGTATCTTCGGTGGACAGCATTTCCGCTTTGACCTGACCACCGGACAACGGTTGGGCCGCGACGTAGCAGACTTTGTCCTGGATAACTTTCTGAATCCCACGCACGGAAAAGACGAATCCGACGACAAATGATCGGGTGCGGCGACGATGTGCCACTGATGACCGCATTCAGAGTCATCAAAGGTTGGCGCTTGTTTTCAGAGATTTAACCTTGCTGAGAGATGGAGCTTGAAACGCGGATTAAGCTCAAGTCACGTCGGCGAAACGTGTGATGCAAACGATTCGGACTCGATTCTTCGGGTAAACGGGAAGAATGATGAAGAAGTCAGGAAGCAGTGTGAAGCATGCAACAAACCGGCGTGAATTTTTGACGAACGGAATGGTGGCAGCGGGAGCCGCAACGATGGGCGCTGCATTTTTGCCAGTTACATCTGTGGCCTTCGGCAGAGAGGAGGAAGACCACGCGCCAATCACAAAGGGCGACATCGCAATTCTGACGTTCCTGAGCGCTTTGGAACAAGTCGAGGCCGATCTGTGGATCCAATATAGGGAACTTGGCGGAGCCACGAATCAAGGTCTCTCGACGATCGACCTGGAGCTCAACGGTGGGAAAATAGTCACCGGGCTGGCCCCCAAATTACATTACGGCTCTTGAGGTTCTCGATGGCGACATGCCGCAGTACATCGCGGACAATACCGACGACGAAATCAGCCACCACCGGTTTCTCAATAATTACCTCGCGTCGAAGGGTGCCATGCCCATCGACCTGAGCGAATTCGCCACTCTGCCACCTAGCAGAGTCAGCGGAGTCCCACCGACGGGACGCCTGACCAACTTGAAGCAGCTCACCGTCGATACGACGTGGTGGACACGCTACCGCAGCGAGACGGCAAATCCTGATTTCGGAGGCATTTTCGAGAATGCCGTTCCGGATCTCGCGAAGGGAAAACATCCCGCTATCCCGGTGGACGATAGCGACCTCATCCTGAACAGCGACGGGAGCATCCCCAACCACTTGCAGGCCATTGCCAACACTGCGGGCTTTCACTTTGCGTTTATCGAGCAAGGCGGCAGCAGTCTCTACCCAGCGTTAGCTCAGAAAGTGACCAATCTCGAGGTCTTGCGGGTTCTGTTGAGTATCGGCGGATCCGAGATAATGCACTTCCAAAGGTGGCACGACAAAGCCGGCAACGCTACCAACATCACCGACGGTGATCTTTCGTTTCCGAACCTGAATCGCGGAGTCGACCCCAATCCAAAAGGCACCAGTGTCAACCCAGCTGACGACTTCCAAACCAACCTGATCATGCCGGAGCCAACGTTCTTCTTGAATGCGAAGCTTGGCCTGGTCTCCATAATTCGTCCGACGTCTACAGCTCAGGGTGGCGCAGTGGCCTCCGTTGTCAGCTTCGCCGATGATGGACTCTTCCTCGACCCAGCTACAAACAAGAACACCGGGATCGTGGACGTGCTAATGCGGCTCGCAGAAGAGGCAGACGAGGCGCGCCGCAGGATTTGATATCAGAAATTAATTACTCATACGACCGAGAAGATCAATGAAAAAGCGTGCCAAGCATTCACTCTTGCCTGTTCTTCCCTCGTCTCTGCTGGGGCTCGCCCTATGGTTTTCGATGTCCCCTTCGGTTCGGGCGCAAACTCAAGATGTACAGGTCGTCGAAATTACGGCAAAGAAGTACGAGTACTCACGCTCACCAGTTCACGTGAAGAGCGGTACCAAAGTTCAACTCAAGATCACAGCCACTGACCACGATCATGGTTTCAAGATTTTAGCCGTTCCAGATGGCGCGCTACCGAATGGCGCCGATGGGCTAATTTTCAGTTCGGCACAGGAGTGTTGGCAACTCAAGAAGGAAGAAACGACCACGATTGAGTTCCTGGCTCAAACACCGGGCACTTATACGTTTAAGTGTTGCCATACCTGCGGTCTCGGGCACAAAGGCATGAAGGGCCAAATTATTGTCGAGCAGTAGGATGTTGGCAGTGTTCGGGAATGCATCCATGTTCGTCACATCGAAAGGGGACAGTCCACGTGGACTTCACGTCGCGGCTACTTCGGTTAGAATGGAGCCTTGCGGACTGGTGTTCACATGGCGATGGAGCATGGAGATGAAGGAATGGACGACTTGTATGCCATCAATGCGGCCAAGAGCGAATTCCGGGAGTGTTTCAACCTTGCGGATACGTCGCGGGTGCTGGCCATTGCTGATCCCGACCTCGTTAACTTCTCCGACGGCCAGCCGAGCGAATTTGGCGAGAGCGGACTGGATACCTTGAAGACTCGACTCGCGAATCTATTCGAACGCTTTACAGCAAAGCTGGTGGTCATTGTGATCGAGATTCGTCTTCAAGGAGACGTTGCCTACGATTACGGGTGGCATGATTTAACGCTGACGCCTAAAGACGGCGGTGAACCGATTCGTCGCAGAGATCGCTACGTGGATATCTGGCGGAGAAACAAAGAAGGGAATTGGAAGTTGTGGATGTACATGGATAACCAGGACATCGCCGATCCGTTTCGGCCGGAACAAATTCCATCGGTCGGGGCGCAAGTTCACGGAAGTTTCTGAAGCTTTTTGTATAGCCGCTTGCTGAACCCGACGGGCATCTGAAACACTCTTCCGTCACCGACCAGTTCTACGACGTTTCGCGTGCCGTCGAGTACCGCAGTGCAGTGTGCGCAAGCTTTGAAATGAGCTTCCATTCTCCCGCGCATCTCGGGAGAAATCTCCTCGTCGAGGTAATTGGAGATTTCCCGCCATACTTCGACGCAACTTATTTCAACGGTCGCCATGCCGCCCTCTTTTTTCACCATGCTCTCGCTTTTCGATAAGGTTGTCCTTTAATCCAGGCACCGTCGATTCCAGGAGCGAGCCTGTCTCTCAACAGCAACCTCGCTCGATGAAGCCGAGTCTTCACGTTGGGTTCCGAGATTCCGAGAATCGTCGACGTCTCCTTGATGCTCAAATGCTGGATGTCCCTAAGAACTAGCGCCTCACGGTAACTTGGGCTGAGCGAGTTGATTGCGTCCTGAACAGCTTGCCGTATCTCACTTTGTTCGAGTAATTCGGAAGCTATAGGCCGCCAGTCGGCATAGTCTTTTGGCCAAAAATCTCCTTCTTCGCTTTGCTGTTGGTCGTCAATCGAATCGTAGAGGTGCGGACGTGTCTTCTTTAGCCTCATTTTTGCTTCGTTGTACGTAATTTGTACAAGCCACGTGCTGAACTTTGATTCCGCACGGAAGCTAGAGAGGTGAGAAAACGCCTTCAGAACGGCCTCCTGCGCTATCTCCTCCGCGTCAGCTGGATTCTTCACAACTGAAATCGCCGTTGCGTAAATCATGCGCTCATACGGGCGTACCAACTCGTAGAAAGCCTCTCGCTCTCCGGCGCAGACGCTCTTTATGAGCTCAGCCTCGCTGGCACGCACTTGCGATTGTGTCATGCGCATCTTCGCTTACACACCAAAGTCCCTTCGCCCTGCTCGCAAGGAATCCTGATTACCCAAAGGCCCCACCCTCCCATGGAGTGTGATTCGCAACTCGTCAAGAAGTTTCAGGAAGGCAGCCATAAAGTGTGGGCCCGTTACGGGTCGACACCGTCCAGCCCCGACACCGTGCAAATCTCCTTTGTTCTCTTTAACATAGGAGCCGTCATTTTTCGGCGGCCCGAACACCTCATCTGCCTCCCTGATTTCAAGAGGTGGCTGTAGGAGTCCTTAACTCAAAAGAGGATGTGAGTTGGATGGTTTTGTGCAATGTCCGGTACAGGGGGCAGCGCATAGCGTAAATGCCGTGCGTGCGTTCGACTGTTTCCCTCGCCGCTTCAGGCGCCACCAGGCGCATCGCCACGTGAATGCGGCGAATGACAAGCACACCCTCCTCTGCTTCCACCTCGCCGGTTACATCCGCGGTCAATTTTCCATTGCTTGCATCGATTTGGCGCGCTTCCAGCGCACCTCCAAAAGTGCCCATCATTCAACCAGCGGTGGCAGAAATGACGTAGTCAATGGTTGAAGAGTGCGACTCCTTCAACGTTGCCGGGTCAACTTTGTAGTGCTCGGCGATGGCTCCATGGACACTGTAGACCACCGGCTGGGACTCGCCCGGGAGATGCGCGATGCGAAGGGGTCCCTGCCGGCGCTCGATACGCGATTTTGAAACATAAACAACATCACTCATAGTCTTCTCCTTCCACAAGAATGGATTCGATCGAACTCTGAATAGCTACTTGTGCTGGATGCCCTTCGGAGATCGTTTGAGGTCGAGGGGGAGAACCTGCAGTTGCCATTTTACCGGCACTGACGTGGGCAGATAGCAGACCGCCTTGTCACAGGCTTGATATTTTAGCTCCCCGGTAATGGAAATCGTTTTCTGCGCTGAGACGGCCGAGCGAGCTACATCCCGAGTCTTGGAAGGCGTAACAGTGACATCCTGGGTGATGCGGAACTTGCCCTCGAAGACCGGTACGCGTTCCTGGATCGCTTCCAAATAGAGGATTTTGGGGCTCGGGCAAACCGCGGCCGAGAGTTCGATCTCCGAGAGCGGTAGCAGTGCCAGCTGAATCGGCTTGTAGCCCGTTACCCCCGGAGAATAAACGTGGACGTCCGGCGGCAGCTCGATTTCAGCAGCCAAGGTGACGCGGCTGCCCGGGGCCACGGTGCGATCCGATTGTGTAAGGGTGAGCCGCAGATGGGGCGCTTCGACATTTTGGCTCACGTCCTCGGTCAGTTCAGGGAATAGCTTCCCAATGAGGTTGTTCGCCGTGAATCGGTTCGTGTACTTCGCTTCGAAATATTTTTCGCGAATAACACCGGTTTCGTCTATGTAGAAAAATCCGGGGTACGCCATCCCTTTGGTCATTTCGTTTCCTTCCGCGTTAAGAACGTTGAAGCTGCGAATGATTTCGGACCTGGGGTCAGCCAATAGAGGCAAGTCTATTCTCTGCCGCTTGGCGAAGTCCTTCAGGATAGCTGGACTATCATAGCTAATTGCCGCCAGCTTAAGTCCTTGCGCCTCGAATCTCTGTTTTGCGTTTTGCAGCTGCACGAGCTGCGCTTTGCAAAAGGGTCACCAATCGGCGGAGCGGAAGAAGAGGAGGACGGTGCCCTTCGACCCCTTGAGCGTCTCGTTGGAGTGTTCGTGGCCGAACTGATCAGGCAGAGTAAATGCCGGAGCCTGCTGGCCGATCTCCAAGCCAACAGAAGGAGGAACCGTGTGATTGGTGGGCGCGTTTTCTTGGGCGTTCGCAAAAGTGTACAATCCCACC
>Ga0210384_10003278_pt1 | contig 18863 bp, 16 predicted proteins | sample IncBWH2MmetaG_FD_160574 | JGI IMG/M metagenome (GOLD analysis project Ga0210384, IMG submission 160574) | Forest soil microbial communities from Barre Woods Harvard Forest LTER site, Petersham, Massachusetts, United States - Inc-BW-H-2-M | ecosystem: Environmental > Terrestrial > Soil >...
CGCGTCACGGACTACGCCCAAGCGGGTGCACCAAGCGTGCGGGCGCAGCCCTCTCTCCAAGGCAACAACTTCCGCGCGAACACCATCGGGACGGTGCCCGCAAGCGAGCCGACGACCGCCGCCGTCGGTAAGCCATGATGGACCGAACCCCGACCCAGATCGTTACGGTATTCAACTGGCTCGATCCGCGCGCGCATCCGCTCGGGGACACGTGGCTGCTGACTATATTCACGATTCTGCTGGCGATCGGGCTGCCGCGCGTCGCCGGTGGTCTTGAAATCGACTTCGCCGGCTGCGCGCTGGGGTTGCTGGCGCTCGCGGTGATTCACGTCGGCTTCGCCGTCGTCGCCGCGCGAATGGCCGCCAGGCCGGAGCTGCGCACCCGGCTTCTCACCACCTTGCACTTGCTGTCCGTAGTTACGGTGGCGTTCATATGGCAGCGGGCCGGAGGGCTGCAGAACCCGCTCTTTCTCGCAGTATTTGTGCTGCCGGTCATCGGTGCAGTCTTCATCTCGCGCTGGCAGTCGTATGTCACGGCGGCCCTGAGCGTCTTGACGGTGGCGGTGATGGCCTCAGGGCAGGCGCCGCCGGCGGAACCACACTGGTACGTGTCGGGCTTCAGCGCGGCGGCGGCATGGCTGAGCTCCATCGGCAGGCTACCAGGTGCATCGGGCCGACCCTTTGCCGCCTTTTATGCGCCCGCGGGCTACTACGCTGCCCTGCTGCAGGTGTTCGCAGTAGTGATGTTCGGCTGCGCCGTGGCGGTGGAGTACCTGCGCACCGTCTACGACAAGCTGAACGCTCAGGTGGCCATGGCCCGTAGCGAGACATTGCGCAGTCAGGCGCTCTGGTCGGCACTCGTGGAGGGGCTGCCGCTGCCGGCGGCGCTCGTTGACGCCGAGACTCACGAAATTCTCTGCGCGAGCGCCATCGCCATCAGCAAATGGGGCACAAGTGCAGGGGCGATTGCCGGGCGGGAGTTCTTTGAGGTGCTGCAGTTCTCATACCCGGAGGCGATCGAGGCACTGATCGGCGGGCGGGACGGAGTCGAGCCGCTGAGCATGGTCCGCATGGGCGAGCAGCTGCTGGCCACCGAGGTGCACGTGCAGCACATTGCCCAGAACGGTCGCCGCCTCGCGCTCGTTACCGTCAGCGACACGACCGAGGCCTTCTGCGTGAGAGCGGCGCTCGATGCGGCGGAGCACGCCGCGCTGATCGTGGACGCCTCCGGCCGCGTGCTCGCGATCAACAGACCCGCCCGGACGGTGTTTCCCGAGGCGAAAGCCGGCAGCCAGGTATCGAGGCTGGTGCCAGACGCCGGTGCCGGGGCGGCCTGGTGGGACCCGGGCATGAGTCGATGCAAGAAGTTGCATTTGACCGTGACGCGGCGAGCGTACCAGGTCAGGGCGACCGCGGTCGCGCTGCCCGGCGAGGAGGAACGCCTGTACGTCATCGCATTCGTACCGGCCGCGGCCGTCGCAGGCGCGGATCGCAGCGCCACCACCCTGACCGCCGTGAGGGGGCGGCCGTGAACGCGCCGGCGCTGGCGATCGGTCTGATCTTCCTTGCGCGCGCGGGGCAACTCGCGGCGGCGGATGAGCCGCCGCCCCTGCCGGCCTCCACCATCGAGGATCGCCTGCTGTTCAGCGCCAACGGCGCCACGCTCACGGGAGGCAGTGGCGGCGGCGGCGCCTCGGCGCTGTGGTCTCGCACCTTCGCGCCCGGGAACGTGATCAGCGCGGGGGCCGAGTATCAACAGATTGCCAATGCACATTGGACGAACGGAGTCTTGAGCGGCTCCCTCGGGCTCGGGCGCGGCGCGCCCGCCGCCGCACTCTACGCCGAGGCTCATGAAGGTGCCGGGGATACCGGTACGCACGCCTTCAATTACTCGGTGGTCGCTGCGGGGCTCCTCATCACGCCGACCCGATGGCTGACCGTCCAGCTGGAAGAGCGTCGGATCGACGTGGACACGAGCCATGGCAACCTGCCGAAGCTCGGCCTGTCGTTCAACGTGGCGAAACTGCTGCTGGTGTCAGCCTCGTATGCGGATACGGCGGGCGGTAATCTTGGAACGCACCTCACCACCTTGCGCGTCGACTATGCCGGGCGGGGCCTCAATGCCTTCGCTGGAGCGGCCGGTGGCCAGGCCGCGCCGGCCGTTCTCAACCTGCTCGGTCAGATCGTGCAACCCAGCCCGAAGCTGAGGGAATTCTTCGCGGGAGTCGGCAGGTCCTTCGGCCGGTCCAACTGGCAGCTGCTTGCGGACTACCAGGACCTGGAGGGCTTCAAGCGCACCACGATCCTTCTGTTGTGCACGCTGTATCTTGACGGCCGCAGTCGTTCGCCATGAGGCCCGCCGGGCTCAAACGCTCCCCCTCCTGGATGCCGGCCGCCGCTGTCGCGGCGGTCGTGGTACTCGCCGGCACTCGCTTGATCACCTTGAGTGTACGCGACCATGCCGCAGAATTGCGCAGCACCGCCCAGGGGGCCGTGTCGCATCATGCGCACCTGATCGAAGGCCAGTTGCAGGCGCTCCTCGGTCGCGCGCGTGGCGAGTCGCGGCGAGCCGCCGGCACCGGCGACCATCGCGCGCCCTCCGCGCCGCCTCTGACCGCGGTCCCGGGGCGCAATGCCTTCTGGATGGCGGGCACCGGTGTCCTGTTACGTACCGGAGATGCCGACCCGGCCATCAGCCGTGCCCTGGCGGGTGAGTGGGTATCGGCGCAGGCCGGCGGGCGCACGGCAGCGGGGCTGTTCGGCCCGGTCCGCTATGGCAGTCAGTGGTTCGTCGCGGCGCAAGCGCCCGTCGAACTACCGGCGGCGAGCTCGGCGACCGCCGGCGCCCGCGCCTTTGCGTATGAGGCGCTGGACGGGCTGCTGTTGCGGGCGGGATTCGGGCGACTCGTCCGCGAGGGCTACGATTTCGAGCTCTTTCAGGATGCAGAGAATTCCCGCGTGGCCCGGATGTTCCTGCGCTCCCGCGCAGCGGCGCTCGACGAGCCGGTAACGGGCGCGATCCATGGACCGGGCGCTGCCTCGTTGCCGTCGCCCGCCTATCTCGAACTCGCCATCCGTCCACACGCGGGCTGGTACCCGATCGCCCCCCTTGCCGCGGATGTGGCCGTGCTTGCCCTGGTGACGTGGGCCCTCGCATTTGGCGCGTACGACCTCGCGTACAGCGTGCGTCACGCGAGACGCGCGCTGGCGACGGCCCGAGGACGGTTACGCGCCGTCAACGCGCGACTGGCGGCCGAGATCGAGCAGCACGACGCTCTGCAGAAGAATCTCGAGCACGCGCGCTACCATGACCCCTCCACCGGATTGCCGAACCGCCGCTACTTCATGAGCCAGCTCGACCGGGCTCTGCGCGACCTGCACGCCCGGCGGCGGCGGCGCCTTGGCATCATTCTCATTGAGATCGACCGCTTCGCGCTCATCAACGATACGCTGGGCCACACGGCCGGGGACGATCTGCTGCTGCAGGCCGCGCAGCGCTTCGCCAAGGTATTGGAGGGAACGGAACACTCGCTGGCTCGCTGGGGCGGTGATCAGTGCGTGGCGCTGCTCTACGATGTGGACTCTCCCGTCGATGTGCGCGCCATCGCCGCTGCCTTGCACGCTGCACGCCAGGAGCCGTTCGCGCTGCGCAGGCACCGCGTCAGGGTCGCCACGCGCATGGGATTCACCTGCATCGAGCGAGGTCTGCGGCGCCCGGAGGAGGCGCTGCGCGAAGCCGACGTCGCCCTGTCGGTAGCCAGGCGACCATCGGGCCCGCACACGGTCGAGTACACCGCGGACCTGGGGAACGCGGCGGTGAGCCTGGTCAACCTCGAGGCGGATCTGCATCTCGCCCTCGAGCGCGGGGAATTCGGGCTGCTGTTCCAGCCGATATTTGATCTGCGCGCAATGCGGGCGGTAGGGGTCGAGGCACTGCTGAGGTGGTACCACCCCGTGGAGGGGAAGTTGACGCCCGAGCGGTTTCTGTCGATCGCAGAAGAGACGGGCGCGATCGTTCCCGTTACGCGCTGGGTCATTCGACAGGTCTGCAGACTCATAGCCGACTGGCGCCAGAGCCTGCCGCGGGACGCCGACTTCTATATCAGCGTCAACCTGTCTGCGGCGGCACTCCGCGATCCGGGCTTGTGGGAACACGTGGCGAGTGTCCTGGAAGCCACGCGCGTCCCGCCGGGTTATCTGAAATTCGAGCTCGCCGAGCGCGACCTCATCGAGAGCGTGAGCGCCGCGCGTCCTGTTCTGGCCGCGTTCCGCAATATGGGCATCGCGCTGATGCTGGACGACTTCGGAACCGGCTATTCATCCCTCAGCTACTTGCAGCTGCTGCCATTTGACTACGTGAAGATCGATCGGCCGTTCGCCAATCGCACCGGATCCGAGCGCGCCAATAACGCCATCACGGCCGCCGTGTTGCAGATGACCTCGAGCCTGGGGCTGCGCGCAGTCGCCGAGGTCGTGGAGACCGAGGCGGTGGCACGCTCGCTCGCGCAACTCGGGTGCAATTTCGGGCAGGGATACTACTTGTCCGCACCGCTCGAAGCGGCGGACGCGTTCGAGCTCCTGCGCCGGTCTCCGACCCCGTCGACCGTCGTTTCGACCGTCCCGGCCGGAGCCGAAGCGCCGCGCACGGTTCGCGCGGCGGACGACACGATGATCCTCGAGGACAGGTCCACCGTGGTGCTGCCGGATACGCCTACTCTCGTGCTGGAAGCCGCGATCGGTTCCGAGATCGCGGTCGCAGAAGAGGCAGGCAACGAGAGCCGTCGCTAGGGAAGTTGATAGCGTGAGTGTCAGACGCCCCTGGAACCTGCTGGCGGCCATCGGCGTATACGCCGTGCTTGCGGGATGGATCGTGCTCGCCGCGGTCAACTTCGGCGCCGGTGACTTCTCGTTCCTGATCTATGCATTGGCGAACATCATCGTGTTCACAGATGCACTGGACTTTGGAGTGCGGCTTTATGCGCACCGACGGCATACCGCAGCTTCGGCGGATCGGTGCACGGCGGAATTGCGTCTGCTCTCGGTTGACTTGCCGGGCCTGGAAAGGTCGGCTATGGGCAGAGCGCGTGCCCGGCCGTATGCCATCATCGCCTCGATCTTCAATCTCGAAGACCGACTCGAAGACTTCATGGCGCGGTTGGCGCCGTACCGCGACCATGTCTGGCTCATCAGCGATGGCTCTACGGACAACACCGCCAGGCGCCTCCGCCAGGCAGGTTGGCGGTGTCTGGAGGAGGACGTAAACCGTCACAAGCCGGGAGCACTACGCCGACTGCTGACGACATTGCCGGCGCGCATCGAGACCGTCATGGTCATCGACCCGGATGTCAGAATCTGCTCGCGTCGCGAGGGCAGCGTGGTCAACTTGGAGCGCGTCGTCGCGGACCTGCAGCAGTCGGGGGCGGCGGCGGCCTGTCCGCGCGTGGCGGTGGAGCGCGACGGGATCCTCGCGCGATTCCAGGCATTGGAGTATGCGCTGACGTTTGTCGTCGGGCGCCGCAGCATGGCGGACTTCGGCGTGACCTCCGGTGTCTCGATCTACCGGCGCGACGCGCTCGAGCGCGCGCTTGAGCGGCATTCCCTGTCCGTTTATGCGGAAGATCTCGAGACCGCACTCATCCTGCTGCAGGACGGCGAGCGGATCTACTACGACGGTCGTCTGGTCGTGAGCACCGAAGGGCCGAGCTCGTTGCGCCATTGGTTCTCGCAGAGGGTGGGGTGGTATTACGGGCTGCTCCGGGTCTATACCGAGCGCCTCCACGGTCTGTGGCGAATCGGTCTTCGCGACCCCTTCGCGATGTACAATTTCGTCGGCTACCTGGGCGTGCTCGCGCTCGGTCTGCATGCGCTCAAGCTTGTGAGCGCCGCATTGCTGTCGGTGAGCGTCGGAGCCGTCCTGGATAATCTGTTCGTCTTCCATATGCTGCCCTACGGTGGGGTGGTCACTCCGGTGTACTTTGCCGGAGCAGCCGTGAGCTACCTCGCTCTCGGTACGCTCGCGCTGTTTACCGTCGTGCCCAATAGCGACCGCCCGTACATCGCGCCGATCCTCCCCATTTACTTCCTCTACGTGCTGTTGCACCTCGCGCCCATCACGGTCGGGTTCGGGAATTGGGTGACGGTCAAGCTGTGGCACCGCCGCCTGTACCGGGATCACTATCAACATGGGGACATCTCGACTCTGTACGGCGCACTGTACCGGCCATGATGCTCACGGAGTGCCGCGGCTGGCTGCCGAGCGGCAAGAAGGCCGCGGTGTGTTTCAGCATCGACGATGTCCATCCCGCAGGTTCGGCAGATGCGTTCGATGCGGGCGGGGATCTGGGTGGCGGTGCCCTCGGTCGCGTGGAGCGGCTGCTCGAGCGGCACCCCCAGTTGCGGATCACGCTGTTTGTCACCCCTGACTGGCGGCGGATGGACCTGGTTCGGACCCGGAGGTGGCTCACGCGTGTTCCGCTGCTGCGTGAGCGCATCCACTGGGCGCCGCTCGCTCCAAGGGGCCGCTTTCGCATCGATCGCTTCCCGGATTTCGTCACGTACCTGAACGCCCTGCCACGCACCGACTGTGCCGTACACGGCCTGCATCACGCCCATCCGGGGCCCCGGCTGGCCATGGAGTTCCAGGAGCAGTCGCGCAGCAAGTGCCGCGCATTGGTGCGGGAGGCCCGGCGGATCTTCGTCTCCGCAGGACTGCGGCACGTCCCGGGTTTTGCGGCACCGGCGTGGAACGCACCCCCTGCTCTGTGCGCGGCGCTGAGCGACGCGGATTTTCGCTTCGTGGCCTCGGCACGTGACCTCGATACCCCGGTCAGCGAAGGGGCCCGGACTGCCGGGAGCGGACTACGCGGAGCATCGCTCATCCAACCGACGTGGGTCGCGTGCGTGTCCACACACGAGCGCGCAGATGCCAAGGCGACGGTCCGCCGACTGGTGCACTTCGCGACGAATTTTCAGGCGACATCGACGATCGAGCGCGCCCGCGCAATCATTGAGGCCGGCGGTCTGCTCTTTATCAAGGCGCACGTTTTTAAGACCGGTGGCGGCATCACTATGCTCGACGGACTCGATGATGATTACTGCGCCTACCTGAACTGGCTCTGGCGGGAACTGGATTGCCGCTATGGCGACACGCTGTGGTGGACCTCGCTGGAAGAGGTGACGAACCGATGTCGGGCGATGCCGAGCTGAGGATTCTCGTCAATCCGGTGGGAATCGACGCCGAGGTCGGCCCTGTCTTTCTGACGCGGTGTTTCGCAACCCGATGGACCGATGTGATGTACCGCTGGTACCTGCAGCGTTCCTTCGGCGGCGAGGTGTCCGATCGGCTGATATTGATGGACGGCGCGCGCGCTGTAGCGGGGTGTGGTGTGGTCTATCGGCAGCTGCGCACGCAGGATGGCGAGGTGCATCGGGTCAGCGTCGTGGTTGCCGCCTGTACCTTGCCGAGCGCGCGCGGGCGGGGTTGCTACGCGCGCGTGTTGCAGGCGGCCGCGGATCGGAGTGCGGTTCGCGGCTGTGCTGCTCTCCTCGGATTCGTCACTGCGGACAACGCGACGGGACGGGGGCTTCGCCGCCTGGGCGCCGCGGCCATCCCGAGCGCCTACATCGTTTCGCGACAGCGCGCACCCTTTTCGGAGGCAGGCATTTTGCAGGTACGGGACGCGAAGGTGGCAGACGACTGGCCGGCGCGCGCTAAGGCGCGCCTGCGCGCTGAAGCGGCGGCGCCGGCGGGCTTCCACTACCCTGATGCGAGTGCCTGGCGGTCGCAGATGGTGGATCGTCCGCATTGCGTGCAGACTCTGCGTATCGGAGCCACCTCTCGCGCCGTGATCGAGGGCGTTGGTGACACCGATCGCCTTCAATGGCTGGACGGCGATGTGCGTGAGCGCTTGGCGGCCATCCGCGCCATCGTTGCACGCGCCCGGTGCCGCAGGCGGAAGTTCTTCATGTTTTCGACGTGCCCTCACGAGGCAGCGGCGGCACGCCGCCTGGGGTTGGCAGCGCATCCCGGATACATGATGGCGCTGGCATTGCAAACCGGCCACGCATCCACCGTGCGCGACTGGGCAAGCATGTCTTGGCGTGTGCAGTCGGGAGACCGGATGTAGGCCGAGTGCGACGCCGCCGCGCCGGCAGGCCGTTGCCGATCAGGCGCGCCACGAGCCCTCGCGCCCGGGGAGGTAGGGAGGTCCAAGTGATAGGCCTCACGAGCGCATCAGCGCGATCCAGCCTCGAGAGCCACTCAGACTCCATGAGCCCGAGACGCTCGCGCAGTTGGCGGAATATGGCCGGATCGGGTGGAGTCGGCATAGCCGCGGAACTACGCTCGATGCCCAGGACCAATGCCTCGACCCGCTTTCGGCCCCCGGGACTTTGGACTGCTCCGAGCGGCGTCTGATCTCCAAGCGCCGAGATCTTCTCTGTCACCCAATCTTCGTAGTGGGCGGCGAGCATTGCATCCAGGTGCGCTCGAATCTCGGGCCGCGACATCAATGCAGCATGCTGGTCCGCTCTCGATGATGAGCTCTGGCTCGCACCAGTCGCACCCTCGGTCATCATTCGCTCGATCGACTGGATCTCAGTCGCCCGGTAGCGCGCCTGCTCGCCGAGGGACTCCTTCATGATCTGTCGGATCGTCTCGGCGCGCTCGACCGAGTTGACCTCGCAGGTGAGTCGGTTACTCTCGATCCGGATGCGACCCAGCAGGGTGTTCTTCCAGCTCCGATGCCTGGCATTCCCGCTCGTTGTCCAGGGGATGTCAGCCCGGAGCAGTTCTCCGTTCGGACCCTGCTCGGCAGCGGCGAGAGGATCGGCTTCGGATTCTTCTGCCGCCAGATGCTTGAGCGCATCAAACGCTCGCCGGGGCGAATCGATATCGAAGATCACGCGCTGTGGCACCAGGGACTCGCCATCGGTGTTCTGAAGCTCCGGTAACCACGGCTCCAGAAACCGCTCGCTCATCGAGAGATAAAGCCCGCGCAGCTCGATGTCGTATTCGCGCACAGCCTCCATCAGGGCCAATCTGGCCGCGGAGAGGATCCCGTCGCGCAGATCTAGGATCGGGATCTTGTCGCCCGGCGGCAGTCCGAACGGCGAGCAGCTCTCGACCATCACGATTTCATCGACCCGCACGAGCTGGCCGAACACGACATCGTTCACCTTGAGCGTTTGGGAGGCTGAGCGCTCCATGACGTCGAATTCCTCCTCCGTGAAGAGGTCACGTGTTCCGGAATCCGTGGCCGGATTCAACGCGAACAATCTAGTGAAAGCTCTACAGACTCCGCGCGCAGGCTTCAAGGTATCGGAAGACCAAGGGATCGACCCGCCGGCCATGACGCTCGAGAAAGACCTGGGTAGGGACCCGATCATGAAGCGATTTATCCTCAACGGACGTTTCCTGCAGGTCGGGCGCCCAGGCATGAAAGAGCCAGGACATGAAGAGCGGCACGTGTGGGGAATCCGGATCGAAATCCACTTCGTCATCCGGCCACACGGTAAATTCCGCCCACGTCTCCTGGATCGCGGATGGGCCATAAGTCTCGCTGACGAGGCGCAGGAGCCTCGTGGCTATTTCAAAGTCACCGAGCGCACGCCAGACCCGTCGCCAGGTGAGCTCGCGAGCGGATTCGGCACAGTCCGCCGCCTCGGCCGCCGATAGATGCATCACTCACGCGGGCTATGGTTGACTACGCAAAAACGGCAGTCTATCGGTATCACCAACGATTTCATCTCTTCGAGCGCCAGTCACGGGATTGACAACAAGGCGCGCTACAAGTGGGCGTTCATTCCACCGACTCTCACGGCCGACACCTCTGTTGGCATTCTCGGCCTTGGTGAGCTGGGGAGGGAGATCGCGTTGGCGCTCAAACGTGAGGGCTTCGACGTTCGCGGCTGGAGCCGCACGCCAAAGCAGCTGGAGGGCGTCATAACCTACACGGGCCCTGACGGAATTGTGAGCGTGGTCGGCTGCTCCGATATCGTACTCAACGTATTGCCGTTGACCGATCAAACTCGACATATTTTGTCTCGTGATCTGTTCGCAGAGTTCCGCGACGGCACTTGCCTCATAAACATGGGTCGCGGAATGCACCTCGTTGAATCCGACTTGCTGGACGCCATCGCTTCAGGAAAAGTTGAAGCTGCAACGCTCGACGTTGCCTCCGTCGAACCGCTTCCACCCACGCATCCATTTTGGAATCATCGAAGCATTCTTATTACGCCTCACGTGGCCGGCATCTCCACGCCAATGACAGCAGCCGCGACGATCGCGGTGAACATTCGAAGAGCCATGGTTGGTGAGCGTCTTCTGCACCAGGTCGATTTAGATCGTGGTCATGGAGTCTCCCAATGACAGGAGCGCGCTCGGGGAGCGGCCCTCGCAAGCGCCTACCATATTTTTGGCGCCAGACTAGCGTGTTAGACATGCTTCTGGACTGAGCCCGAAAAACCCTGCGTAAAATTCGCCTAAAACCCCGGTTTTACGACCGGCTCTACTTCTCCTTGGCCTCGCCCGTTTGCGCACCTACGAGTGCTGTCCAGATGCCAAGGGCTGCCACGAGGCACACAGCCGCGATTGCTCTACTAGGGATTATCTTCATGCAGTCTTCCCGCATTGTCCTGGAGTGATTGTAAATTTGGAGGACCTGCTCGCGGGGGGGGGGGGGGTCCCGTTAACTTCGGTTTTTTCTTTTTGCTTGTTCGCCTGCGGCGGTCCCACGCCGCCCTTGCGAAGTGCACTGCTGTTAGGCTGCTGGAAGATACCGCTGTAGCAGCGTTCTGTGTGGCCGGATCAGCGCGCGAGCAAATCCTCGAGAACGTCGGCCGCCGCTCGACCAAAGCGGCGAGTGATCCGTCGAAGTAGATCCAAGTCCACAGCCTCCAGACTGCCCCTAAGGGCCGCTTGAGCGTCGACGATGTCCTGAGGGCCGCCCACGAAGCACTTCATGGCAATGAAATCCTCGCGACCGATAACGCGAAGGGTGTCTCCGCTGAACGGAACGTCGACCGTGCGCGAGAAGGCTTGCGGATCAAGGCCTCTCAGTCCGCCCAAAAGATCGACCCGATTGCCATGAGCATCGCTTATGAGGAGTATCGCCGGAATGGGGTCATCCGCGTCCCCGCGGCGCAGGTCTGTCTCGAAGCCTGCCTCTTTGAAGAGCGGGCGCAAGCTTGCAAGCTTGGAAACCGTTACCGAGATTAGGGCATCAGCGTCGGTCGTGGCGCGTAGCTCACCGTGTACGGAAGCCGCCATCGCACCGATCACGGCGTAGTCGATCGCTTGCGCCTTGAGCACCGCAATCGCATCAAGGAGCAATAGCGCAGACTGTCCGGGTTGACGCGCTCTCACCGGGGTCGCCGTGCGTTGCGCACTCGCGCTGCTTCGGTGGCGCGCCCCGCCCGGTGCAGTGCACTCACCAGCTGAGTGTGCTCCAAGAATGCGGCGAGCCGTTGCTCGGGAGTTAGTCGCCGCGTGCGCTCGATCAAAGAAGCTCGCGCGGCGTCGGCCACGCCCGATCCAGTCCTTGACTGCGTGACTGTCCGCTCACGCGACACGAAAGCGCCAGCCTCCTCAGGTGCCCGACCGGTCTGGAGCACGACCGGCAGGCCCGCCCGCACCACTATGCGTATCAACAGCTCAAGCGATAGGTCCGCCACGCGACCATTTACGATCTTGCTCAGCGTGGGCTGGGGGACGCCGAGCAGCTTCGCTGCCGCGGGCTGATTGAGGCCGCGACGGTGCATAAAGCGGGTGATTTGGAGGGCGACGTCGCTTCGGAGTGCCTGAATTGTCGCAATATCGGGCGCAGGCATGGTTTCTCAGGTCCTGACCAGCATATGAGATTAAATATAATCATACCATATCTACTATAGCAGGCCGATACGCCTTTCACGGCGGTAACAGGGGTTCGAATCCCCCTTGGGGACGCCAAACTCTGCAATGGCTTAGAACATCGCAGCCGTTACGCCCCTTTAGATGGGACCCAAATGGGACCCCAGCCGTGTCGGCGGAGACGCTCTCCGGACAGGCGGCGTCTGCGTTGCACAGAAGGCTGAGCGCCGCAGCGGCCGGAGTTTCAAGTCGGGCGCTTGTCGCTCAAACCTTCTTGTGTCGTCTCATTAAGCCAACACCCGTAAACCCGAGGGCGAACAGGGACAGCGTGGTCGGCTCGGTAGGCGAAGTGAGGATAAGGGTCAACAGACTGATTAGGCATTTCATTCTTGAGCCCTCCGCACGGCGGAGCATTCTCTCAGGCGAGTCACTCCGCCCCGAGTCAGTCAGGCAGGATCACCGGGACGCAGTGCACCAATCCATACGCTCTTCCCGCACGCAGCGCTGAAGCTTCGACCCAACGGTGAGCGGGCTGCGTTGCGACGCTACACGGCGGTCGCGTTGCTCGTCGGCATGACGGCCAAGCCCTAGACGCGTTCGGAAGGGCGCGAGTTTGATTGTACAATCAGCAGTACGCGCACCTGTAGTTCTTCCTTCGGCACTTTCGGCCAATCAACTCAAAGGAGATCCTCATGAAGCAGATTGTCCTTGCCGGTTCGCTGTCACTTCTCATGGCAGCGGTCGCTTATGCTTACAACATTACGCATCCGAATCTTAAAGATGCGTATGACCTGGCTGAGCAGGCGATTCGGCATGTTCAAGAGGCGCAGCAGGCGAACAAAGGAGTTGAATTTGGGGGGCACGGCGATAACGCCATAGCTGCCTTTAAAAAGGCGGAAAGCGAATTGATCGAGGGGGACAAATACAACGACGCTCACCCAAAGAAACCAAAGCAATAGGCGTCGGTTGGCCCAATAGGGTTTCGACGGCGAAGGGGAAATCGCCGATAATCGCCGCGATACGCGCCAACACGTATGCTAGAGCGCCGCCTTCGGGCGGCGTTTTGGTCAAGCCGGATTCTTCGTCACTCCCCGCGGCCTGGGCCTCGCCAGTGCGACGACCTCCGCGGCCTTCCGAGGAAGTGACGGAGAGCATCGTGCAGCCGCTTGATGTGGGTGAGAACGCGCACGGGCGCCACGACCTGGCTGCCAGTGACTACTGCCTTGCAGCATCTGCCTGAGAAGGGGCACATCCCGCCGATCCTGTGGATGATTCGATGCCACCAGGGTGTGGCTTATGCGATCATCGATTCTGGTGAGTCGTCCAGTGTGGTGTGGGATTCGCGTGCGTGCCGCACTGAGCCGCACGACGACGCAGCACGTGTGCCAGCTTGGAAGTCATCGCTGAAGCGCCGGTAGCTCGCGGACTCACTTCCACAGCCGCTGCCGAGCGGCTCGCGCAGTACGGACCCAACGAACCGGCACCCCGCCAGCGGCGCTCGGTCCTGGTGGATATCCTGCGTCTGTTCCTGAATCCGCTCGTGCTCGTTCTGCTCTTCGCGGCGGGCGCTTCCGCCGCGCTCGGCGATGCGACGGATGCCGGGATCATCAGCGCGATCGTCATCCTGAGTAATGTGCTCGACTTTAGTCAGTCCCGCCGTTCGCAGAAGGCGATGGAGCAGCTTCAGGCGCAGGTGGCGCCCAAAGCCACTGTACTTCGCGATGGGCAATGGGCCGAGATCCTGCGCACCGAGGTGGTGCCGGGCGATGTGGTGCGCCTCTCGGCGGGTGACATGGTCCCGGCAGATGCGCGGCTGCTCGAATCACGCGATCTCTATGTCCAGCAGGCTGCGCTGACCGGAGAATCGCTGCCGGCGGAGAAGCAGGCCCGCGGGGAGCAAGTTTCAACGCACCCCGAGGCCGAGAACATGGTATTTCTCGGTACCTCCGTAGTGAGCGGCACCGCCCGGGCGCTCATCGTCGCGACAGGCACGTCGACGGCATTCGGGGATATCGCCGCACGTCTCGCGGCACCTCCCGAGCCGACGGCGTTCGAGCGTGGACTGAAGGACTTCAGCCTCTTCCTGACGCGCACGGTTTTCTTCCTGGTACTGATTCTGATCGTGGTGGGCGTACTCAAGCACCGCGATCCCTTTCAGTCGCTGCTGTTCGCCGTGGCACTCGCCGTGGGGCTGACTCCGGAATTTCTGCCCATGATCGTCTCGATCACGCTGGGGAACGGTGCTCGGGCGATGGCCCGCAAGAAGGTGATCGTCAAGCATCTCGCGGCCATTCAGAACTTCGGCAGCATCGATGTGCTCTGCAGCGACAAAACGGGCACCATCACGAGCGGCATCATGACGCTCGATCGATGCCTCGACCCGTCGGGAGAACCTTCCACGCGGGTGCTCACTCTCGCGCGTCTCAACAGCAGCAATCAGACCGGTATCCGCAGTCCGCTCGATGAGGCGATCCTCGGCACAGCGCAGACTGCTGAAGAAAGCGATTACCAGAAGTGCGATGAGATTCCCTATGACTTCGAGCGGCGCCGACTTTCGGTGGTTCTCGAACACGCATCGCGGCGGCTGCTGATAACGAAGGGCGCTCCGGAAGGAGTACTCGAGCGCGCGGTAGCGGTGGAGCTCGCGGGGCAGGTCGTGCCGCTCGACGCCGAGACGCACAACCGCTGCCGGGCGACCTTCGAAGAGCTGAGCCGGAAGGGACTTCGGGTGCTGGCGGTCGCTTATGTAGAGGTCGAGGCTCGAGCCAGCTACTCGGCCGCCGATGAGCGGAGTCTAGTGCTCGCCGGCTTTGTCACCTTTGTCGACAAACCGTTGCCGGATGCCGCTGCGGCGCTCGCCGCATTACGTGCGGCGGGCGTGCGCGTGAAGATCATCACCGGCGACAGCGATCTCGTGACCTCGCAGGTATGCACGCAGGTAGGCCTTGATCCCGGCAGGATCCTGCTAGGCGAGGAGATCGAGAAGATGACCGACCCCGCGCTGCAGGCGGCCGCGGAGGAGACCACGGTGTTCGCGCGCGCCTCGCCCGCGCAGAAGAACCGCATATTGATGGCCCTCAAACATCGCGGTCACGTGGTCGGTTTCATGGGCGATGGGATCAACGATGCGCCCTCGCTCCATGCTGCAGATGTCGGCATCTCGGTCGCTGCCGCGGTGGACGTCGCACGTGAAGCCGCGGACATCATCCTGGTCGAGCCGGGCCTCGAGGTGCTCACGAGCGGCATCCTCGAGGGACGTAAGGCATCCGGCAACGTCATGAAGTACCTGCTCATGGGCACCAGCTCCAACTTCGGCAACATGTTCAGCATGGCGGGCGCTTCGGCCTTTCTGCCCTTCCTGCCGATGTTGCCAACCCAGATCCTGTTGAACAACTTCCTCTACGACCTCGCGCAGATCACCATTCCGACCGACAACGTCGATGAGGATTTCGTCAGGAGGCCCCGGCAGTGGGATATCGGCCTGATCCGCAGGTTCATGCTATACATCGGCCCCATTAGTTCGGTTTTCGACTTCCTGACGTTCTACGTACTGCTGCGCTTCTTTCACGCGAGCGAGTCGTTTTTCCACACCGGCTGGTTCGTCGAATCGTTGGCGACACAGACCCTGGTGATTTACGTCATCCGCACCGCCGCCAGTCCTTTCGTGAGCACACCCAGCCGGCCGCTGGTCGTCACGACCCTGCTCGCCGTCCTCACAGGTGCGCTCCTGCCCCTCAGCGGACTCGCTGGCCCGCTGGGACTCGTTCCGTTGAGCGGAAGGTTCTATCTGTTCGTGGCAACTGCAACGACGCTGTACCTGGTGTTCGTACAGTTTGCCAAGCGGCTGGTGTTGCGACATGTCGCGAACGCCGCGCCGCGGTAGATTAGCTGTCACAACTCCTGGACCAGAACGGTCTTGATGTTGCAGAACTCGTAAATTCCGAACTCCGACAACTCGCGGCCGTACCCGCTCTCCTTGATGCCGCCAAAGGGCAGCCGCGCATCCGAGCGCACGTATTGATTGACAAAAGCGAGCCCGCAATCGAGCTCCTCCGCGGCGATTCGCTCACCGCGGGCCAGATCGCGTGTCAGCACACCGCCCCCGAGGCCGAAAGATGTGCCGTTCACGATGCGGATCGCCTCGACTTCGCTCCTGGCACTGATGATGGCCGCCACGGGACCGAAGACCTCTTCATCGTGCCCAGGCTGTCCTGCAGTCACGTTGGTGAGAACCGTCGCGGGGTACCACGCGCCGGGGCGCTGCGGCACTTCACCGCCGAGCAGTACGCGGGCGCCGCCGGCCACACTGCGTTTCAACTGCTCGTGGACCTCATCGCGCGCCCGGACGCTCTGCAGCGGGCCGAGCCGGGTGCCGGGGTCCTTCGGGTCGCCGCAGACATAGCTTCGCATGGCTTCGACGAAGGCTTCCTCGAAGGCCGCGCGAACCGACTCGATCACTACGAACCGTTTGCCGGCGATGCAACTCTGCCCGGCATTGATCATGCGCGCAGCGGCACAGACCTGAGCCGCCTTAGGAATGTCGGCATCCTCGAGCACGATATAGCCGTCCGAGCCTCCGAGCTCCAGGACTGTTTTCTTCAGTACCGCCCCCGCGGCCGCGGCGACGGCCTTGCCGGCGTTGACGCTTCCGGTCAGGGTGACGGCCGCAATGCTCGGATCCTCGATCAACGCCTTGACCTGTTGCGACCCGATGAGAACGGTGCGAAACAGATCGCGCGGGAAACCGGCATCCCGGAAGATCTCCTCGAGCGCGAGCGCGCAGCCCGGGACGTTGGAGGCGTGCTTGAGCACACCCCCGTTGCCCGCCATCAGATGCGGCGCGCAGAAGCGCATCGCCTGCCAGAAGGGAAAGTTCCACGGCATCACCGCGAGCACGACGCCAAGGGGATTGAAGGTGACGAACGCCTTCGGCTGCGAGGTGCCGCCCGCCGCACCCTCGCCGAGCTTCTGCAGGCGCGGGGCGAGGAAACCATCCGCAGCCTCAGCGAAATAGTCCGCCGCGGAGGCGCACTTTTCGATCTCCGCCAGGCCCTCGGTGACGGTCTTGCCCATCTCTTCAGTCATGAGTGCCGCATAGCGGGCCTTGTTGGCGCGCATCATCCGGGCGGCCGCATGCATGAGTTTGCTGCGCTCCGCCAGCGGAGTCTTGCGCCACAGCTTCTGGGCCGCAGCGCAGTGCGCGGCGATGCTCTTCGCCTCATCGAGTGTATGCAGCCGGTAGGCTTTGCCGTGCTCGCCGGTGGCCGGGTTGACTGTGTGGACGGTGGCGCCATTCGCGGCTTCGCCGGCGGCGTTGCGGGGCGTACCTGACATGGGTGACTCCTTGAGGATTCCGGCGTCCGCACGATAGCGCATAATTGCCGGCGTTGCGGTGAGCGTGCAAGAAAGCCTGCACTCAAGCCAAGTTCAAGCACGGGACGTTGCAGCGATAGGCAGCGGCGCAGGCCATGGCAGGTTCTTGAGTCATGGAAAAGATATCGCGCGCCGAGGTGCGCAACAGGGCAGCCGTGGAGACCCTGCTCGCGAAACCCGTGCGTCAAATCCCCGACGGCGGCCTCGCGACGCTGCGGCGCAAGGCGCGCGAGTGTCGTGCCTGCGGACTGTGGAAGCACGCCACACAGACCGTGTTCGGCGCCGGGGCAGACCACGCGCGCATCATGCTGATCGGCGAGCAGCCAGGCATGCAGGAGGACATCCAGGGTCTGCCGTTCGTCGGTCCTGCGGGTGGTCTGCTCGATCGGGCACTCGAGGAAGCGCAGCTCGACCGCAGTACGCTTTACTTGACCAACACGGTGAAGCATTTCAAGTACGAGCTGCGGGGGAAGCTCAGGTTGCACAAACGCGCCAACGCGGCGGAGCAGCAGGCCTGCCGCATGTGGCTCGCCGCGGAGCTGGCCCGGCTGCAGCCACGCATCGTCGTAGCGCTCGGCGCAATGGCGGCGCAGACACTCTTCGGCAGTACTTTCAGCATCACGCGCGAGCGCGGGGCGTGGCGCCGCCTCGGTGCGGATACCGAGGGCTTCGCGACTTTTCATCCCTCCGCCGTCCTGCGCGCCCCCGATGAGCAACGGGCAACCATGTATCGACACCTCGTCGAGGACCTGAGTGAGATTCGCAAGCGAACGTCTGCATGAGTGAAGCGGTCGCCCGCGGTCCGCCGGGCACAGGCGTGCGGGCGCGAGGAATCAGAATGCGCCGACAGCAGCCGCAGCGAATGTAGCCGTAGCATGAAGCCCCCAGACGGGCGGAGGCTTCACCATGCCGGATCGCAAGACATTGGAGCGTGCAGAGAAGGACGAACGCGAGGGTACATCGCCGTCAACGCAGGCGGGCGAGTTCGTACGAGAAAAGATCCATCACGTTCGCGAGGGGAAGCACGGCGCACGCTCGCCGCAGCAAGCCATCGCCATCGGTCTCTCGAAGGCGCGTCGCGCAGGGATCAAGGTGAAGCCGCCTGCGAAAGAGAAGACATCGGAGAGCACCCGAAGAAAAGCCGAGCGGGACTATGAGCGCGGTCACGGCGAGGGTAGCTCGAGACGCACCAGCGCGCGGCGCAGCGCGGCCACGAGCCGGGCGCTGAAGCGCGAACCGCGGGAGTCTGCTTCGAGGCGTTCGCTCTCTGCCCGGGCGCACGCCGCAGCAGGAACGAGCATCTCACAGCGCTCGGCAGCGGCGAGGCAGGCGTCGCGCACCAACGGCAGAGCAGAGCGATCCGCTGCGGCGAAGAAGCCAGCGAGAACGCGCCGCGCGCGCCGGCGCGCCTGATGGCTGGAGCCGAGCTGGTATCTCCTCGCGTGGCGACGCAAAATGTCTACGCCGCACACTCAAGACTTGTAGGCGCGCTGCGTCACCATTAAAAAAGGAGATCGACTCTGGCATCCCACGCTGCAGGCTCGTCGCAGTGAGCCGCCCCGATCCTGGATACGAGTGCTACGCAGATCTCGCCGTGGCTCAGGCGGAAGGGGCAGATTTCCAAATTCGCATCGAGCACAGG
>Ga0210384_10003280_pt1 | contig 18861 bp, 15 predicted proteins | sample IncBWH2MmetaG_FD_160574 | JGI IMG/M metagenome (GOLD analysis project Ga0210384, IMG submission 160574) | Forest soil microbial communities from Barre Woods Harvard Forest LTER site, Petersham, Massachusetts, United States - Inc-BW-H-2-M | ecosystem: Environmental > Terrestrial > Soil >...
TCCTCGCCAATGGCTTTCAGGATCTCGGGCTCGGGCGCGGCAAGGCGCACGTAGTCGCGAATGCTCAAAAGGATCGCCCTCGGCGTGCCGCGCTTCTCGATCACAAGTGAACGGCGCTCCTCATCAATCTGGCGCAGAAGCCTGCCGAAGTTTGTGCGAGCGTGTAAGGCAGAAACAACGATGGTTGCATTCTTCGCGGCTCTAGGCATCGAGGGAACTCCCCAGTTCAATAAATTGAACTGTACAGTTGATGTCGAGACTTGTCAACCACCCGGACGTTGCGCCGGCGTCCCACCGGCGATTTTGCGCCGTGTGAAGGCCAGAAAAATCGACGGCGAGACCCCGGCGCGACGGAACGCCCGGTGCTCGTTGATATTCAAAGGGTTTGTGGCACGCTGATCAAGATTTGACTGAAAAATCAGAGTTAGAAATGGGTGAGCGTCCCGGTCATCTTCGTTCGCCGCAGAGCCCAAGAGAAAATCGCGAAAGAGACGGGCAGAAGAATGGCAGCGAACAATAATAAACCCGCGATCGACGGCAGCAATTCGCGCAGGGAAGCATGGCCCAGAATCGCCGCCCGCATTCCTTCCAGGGAGTACGTAACCGGAATGAGCCGCGCCACGTATTGCAGCCACACCGGTAGGACGGAAACCGGATACAACATTCCTCCCAGCATGGAGGAAAGGCCAAGGATGGCCCAATGGAACGGATTGCCGCGCTTGAAGATCAGCAAATAGCTCGCGCTCAAGATTCCCAGCCCCGAAAACGCCAGAACGGACGCCCCCAGCACCAACAATGCGCCCAGCCAATTGGCTCCCTGCAAGGGGAAGCCGAACAGCAGCGCGCCCCAGGCGATATAGATCGCCGTGCGCAACGACAGCAACACAAACGGATACAGGCTGGATCCGGCCAGGATCACCGGGAGGGACGTCTGCGTCACCAGCAGATTTTCGAGCGTGCCGTTTTGCCGCGCTTCTTGTAGGCTGGCGTCAAAAGTGCTGAGCGCGACGCTCAAGTAATCGAAGAAAGCGATTCCCACCAGTGCGAAGGAGAAATAGTTCGCGCCGGGCGGGAGCGACCTCTGGAGTTTCGGGCTTTCCACAAACCGGGAGAGAAAGTAAAAACCGGCGGACTCGAACAACGCCTGGAAAATCTCAATCCCAAACGCGGCGCGATAGCTGCGCGCCACCGCAAAGTCCCGGCGAAACAAAAGCGCCAGTTTCCGGAGGGTCAGGGTAAATTGCGGCGAGTCCTTCATGGTGCTTCCCGTGACGCCCGGCGAGTCAGGATTTCCAGCGATTCCTCCAGAGTTTCGGCGCCGGTCGCGGATTTGAGACCGGCCAAGGTATCGCACGCGAGCATGCGCCCGTTGTCCAGCACCGCAACCCTGCCGGCGAGCTGTTCGACCTCGGCCAGCGTATGCGAAGCGAAAATCATCGTCGTGCCGTGCGCGCCAACAATGTCCCGCAGCAGGAATCTCCGGAATTCCGCGGCCGCCAGAGGATCCAGGCTGCGCGTGGGTTCATCAAGAATCAAGATCGAAGGCCGGTGAAGCATGGCGCGCGCCAAGCCCAGCCTGTGAACGTTTCCCGTGGAGAGCGTGCGCACCTGGCGGTCGAGCAACTCGCCGAGGCCAAACGGGCCGGTGATTTCCGCAATCCGTTTCGATGCCTCGTCTTCTGAAATGTTATTGAGTACGGCAAACAGCATGAGGTTTTCTTTCGCGCTAAGTCGCGAATAAAAGCAGGCATCCCCGCCGGTGTGATAGCCGATCCGCAGGCGGACCTTGGCAGGCTCGCGGGTGACATCAAAACCGCAGACCTGGGCGCGCCCGCGAGTAGGAATCAAGAGCGTGGTGAGGATTCGCAGGAGCGTTGATTTTCCCGCTCCATTGGCCCCGACCAAAGCCAGGACCTCGCCCGGCTTGACTTCGAACGAAATGCCGCGCAAGGCGGGGACCGTCAGCCGGGAGACGGGATGTAGCAGCGCCCGCCATCCGGAAGCCGCGGGAGGAAAATACTTTTCAACATTTTCGAGGCTGAGCGCGGAGTTTTTCACGAACCGCCGTTATATCCTTTCGAAACGTGTGAAACAAGACCCATCGGTCGACTAACATCACGCGGCAGCTGAGTGATGTTGCCGTTAGACCCCCCAAGCCGCTACAATCCCGGGTGTTGGCAGGCGCCGCCCCAATCTGTGCGGACTGCCTGCGGGATTCGAACGCAGCCCGGCGCGCGAACTCTCTGGCACAGTCCCCCTCTGGATTTAAAAGGAAAGGGAGAACAAGTATGAGCGCAACGATTTCCGATCGTTCTGTCGTCGTAGCGGCCAAAGACCAGGTATCCTGCGACCTTGCCGGGGAAGCCGCGATCTTGAATATCAAGAACGGCGTTTACTACGGTCTCGATCCGGTCGGGGCGCGAATCTGGAACCTGGTGCAGGAACCACGCGCGGTCGCCGAAATTCAAAACGCGATCACCAGCGAATATGACGTCGAGCCGGAACGCTGCGCCCGCGACCTGGTTGACCTTCTCGAAAAGCTTCTCGCCGAAGGTTTGATCGAGGTGAAGGATGGATCCGGCGACTAACCGGCTTTCGCTTTTTCTGAAGCGCTCTCTCGATCTAAAATGAAGCGATCATTTTTCAGAAGCGCGCGAAGAAGACGTTTCAGCAAATTTCATCGCTCCTGGCCTAAGTGACGGAATCCTCCGCGAAATCTGCTACCTTCCGACGCGCACATGAATTTCGGCAAGTCCGATGAGAGCTTTACGAGAGATCGATGAACGAAGAGAATGAACCAAGGCCGGGAAAATGGCGCAGATACCGAAGGCGCCCGCCCGAAGATCGCAGGCTGATTCTGCGCGCCGCGCTCATTTTGCCTTTGACCGAGATCGGACTGCGTTTGTTCGGCTTCCGGCGGTGGAAGCAACTCATCGAGAAATTTTCGCGGCCGGCGCCGGCTCCCCAGTCTTTGCCGGCTGACTTGCAACGGGAGACGGCCCTGCGCGCCGCGCGCGCCGTCCGTTCCGTCGAACTGCACGGCCCGGCCAGTCCCAATTGCCTGGAGCGTTCGATAACGCTTTGGTGGCTGTTGCGCCGCGAAGGCGTCGATCCTGAGCTGCGTATTGGCGCACGCAAGGAAGGCGGAAAATTCGAGGCGCATGCATGGGTCGAATTGGACGGGCAAGTATTGAATGACGGCGCGGAAGTCCATCAACACTATGCGCGCTTCGACGCACCCATCGTCGCGGCGGCAGCGGAGTCGCACCCAGCCGGCAAGGCGGATTCACCGTGAGCGGCTTTGAGCGCCTGCTCCGGCTCGTCGGACAATCCGCTGAGTTCCGGTATGCCAAACAATCGCGCCCAGTTTTTTGCTCTGACAAGTTCAGCGGCGCCTTTCGGAATATAATGGAAAAATAACAGGGTGCAGAATTGCTTTCCGCTTGCTTTCGGCATGGGGTCGCGATAGTGCCATTGACTACTCCCGGAAAAGATGACGGCCTGTCCCGGCTGCATAGTGTACGGTGTAAACTTGAGTGACCGGGTTTGCTTGATATTATTCTCCCAGCCTTCCTTCCTGTATGCCTCTGCCACTGAGTCCGGCCAGGGTTGCACCTCGCTAAGATAGATCGGCCAGGGAGCTCCTTGATCGACGCAGAGGTCCAGAGTCCATTTTGCGCGTGGTGCGTCCATGTGCACGGCGCAAACTCCCTTCGAAGTGTATAAACTGAGGAAGTTATAACCCGCCTCGACTTGCTCTCCTACGGCTTTGCTTACCCACGGAACCGTTTGTCGCTGTAGTTCTGTAAAAAAGGGATGATCGTGCACCACGAAGCGCCCAAATTGCCGGGCCTCGTGCAGTTCCAGGTCTGTTGGCCGTAACGAAGCCGTGACGCGTCTGATTTCGGCAAGAGTGGCCTCTTCAAACGGCTGTTCGAGGAATTTCACCTTGAAATCCGCCCGCGTATGCGAAATACGAAACGCATCAACGAATGCCGGGAGCGCGTCCGGCCGCACCGACCGGATTATGGCTTTGGCTTCCTCATACTTTGACAGCCAAATCGAGTCGGGCCACGGATAAAGCTGACTATTTGAAGGCTGGGCTTCTTCGATTCCTACTGCGTCTTGATCCGCGCGGTGTGTCACCCCGTCCTCCGGAAACCTCGAATTCGCGTTAAATCAAAACCTGCGCTTCTTGCCCGGCTTTGCCATCCGAGCTGTCGATAAAATGTGAACATGATATTCTACTCCTGCGGAGATGATCCAGAGCAGACAGTTTCTCTTGCCTCAGGACGCCATGTGTAGACAATTTTCGTGGGTGCAGCGGTGAGCGGCTATGTCGGAATTGTGAATTTTGATGGCGCTCCCGCGGATCCTCAATTGTTGCAGGACTTGACAAATTTCCTTTCTTTTCGCGGCCCGGATGCGCAGGAATTCTGGTGCGACGGCCCGGTGGGACTTGGACACTCGCTGCTGCAAATCTCAAGAGGGACTCTGCCGGAGAGACAACCCGCCCAACTCGATCGCCGCCTATGGATTGTTGCGGATACCCGGATCGACGCGCGCGACGAGCTGATTGGCAAATTGAAGTCGAATAGCCGCGCTGCGCACTCTCTCACCTTGCTCTCTTCCGATGCCGAACTGATCCTCCATGCCTACGATACCTGGGGCAATGCTTGTGTTGAACAATTGTTGGGTGATTTTTCGTTTGCGATTTGGGATGCGGCAAAGCGGCGTCTGTTTTGCGCCCGCGACCATTTCGGCGTCAAGCTGCTCTACTATTCCCACATCGGCTCATCGATCGTTTTCAGCAACACGCTCAACTGCCTCCGGAAGCATCCCGCGGTTTCCGATCGGCTCAACGATTCGGCCATCGCCGATTTTCTACTGTTCGATTCCAATCAGGATCCCGCGACGACGTCTTTTGCGGACATTCAGAGACTGCCGCCGGCGCACCGATTGACGTTTGAGCAGGGAACGCTTTCCACCCGGCGCTATTGGGAGCTGTCCGTTACTGCGCCCATTCACTATTCCCGGAACGAAGAATACGTCGAGCGGTTCCTCGATTTGGTTGACACCGCCGTTGGGGATCGATTGCGCACGGAGCCCGCCGGCGTGCTGATGAGCGGCGGATTGGATTCCTCAACCGTGGCGGCCAGCGCCCGGCGAGTTTCCACTGGCAATGGAAGGCCCTGCGGACTGCGCGCTTTCACCGAGGTTTACGACAGTCTGATCCCGCATGAAGAGCGCCATTATGCCAAACTGGTCGCGGACGCGCTCAAGATTCCCATCCAGTTCATGGTGAACGATGAGTGCCGACTGTTTGATCGAGCCGATCAATCGGGAAGTTCGTCTCCTGAGCCCACGCATTCGGTCCTTGCGCGCGCGGCGCTGGATCAATTGCGCCAAGTCGCCGCCCATAGCCGCGTGGTTCTCACTGGGGACGGCGGGGATCCCGTATTCTCGGGCAGAATCTCGGTCCACTTCCGCCAGTTGTTAGCCAAAAGGCAGTTCGGCCGTGCCTTTGTTGACGCCGCCCGATACTTCACCGCGGAAAGAAGACTGTCGCGCCTCTATCTCCGCAGGCGCTGGAGGTTGCTGTTTCCCTCCGAAAGTCAGGCCTCCAGGTATCCGGAATGGCTAGCGGAAGACCTGGAAAAGCGCCTTGGTTTACGGGACCGCTGGGAATCCTGGAGCCAGGCGAAGACACCGGAGGTGGCTTTTCGACCGGAGGCTCATGCCTCGCTTGTTGATTCGACGTGGCCGAATATGTTTGAAGAGTTTGACGCTGGTTTGACACGGATCCCTGTCGAGGCCTGCTTCCCCTTTTTCGACCTGCGTTTAGTAGATTTCCTGCTCGCGCTGCCACGGCTTCCTTGGTGCTGCGATAAGCAATTGCTGAGGGAGGCAGGTCGCGGCGCCCTGCCGGATTCCATACGCCTGCGTCGTAAGTCACCCCTACAGTCCGACCCAGTGATTGCACTCCTTGGGCGCCCGGAATCCTCGTGGGTAGACCATTTTGAAGCAGTTCCCGAACTTGCGCGGTATGTGATTAGGGATCGCATACCGGCGGTCCATGGAGAAACAAACTCCTGGGCCGCGTGGACTCACCTCAGGCCTCTCAGCCTGAATTTTTGGTTGCATGAACGCGCTCAATAAGGTAAGAATTATGGGGCCTGGGAGGTATGCCTTGAGTGAACATAGACCAGTGACGGGTAAGAAGCCATATCAAGAGCCGAGCCTCCGAGTGTATGGCGATATTCGAATCTTGACGCAGGGGACGGCCATGGTCGGAATGATAATTGACGCCAAGATTCCAAGGAAAACTTGATCGCTGTCTGAGGAATTTTTGTCCGTAATCCATCTGGTATACGGTTTGCGGATTGAAGTTGACGTCCCTCTTCCCGGGCTTCCTGTTCAATCCGTTACTCAAGGAGTGGATGTACGGGTCCGCCTGAACGACGGATCCGTAATTCCGCCGGCAACTCCCACAGCTACAGACAAAGTCCTTTACAGCAGTTCAAACTTCGATCAAAAGGGACACACCACCTTGCGGGTAGTCCTGCTTGGAGGTGGCACTTCCTATGGTTTCTTCTATAGCGATGGAGCCCGCTTCACTATCGATGGCATGGGCCGCAACGTCTCCGCATATTGGCCGGAGAATTACACGCTTGAAGATGCTTGCACTTATCTGCTGGGCCCCGTAATTGCTTTTGCGCTTCAGCTTCGAGGTGTAACTTGCCTGCACGCCAGTGCCATCGCGCTCGAAGATCGGGCCATAGCACTGTTTGGCTTGGCAGGGGCGGGGAAATCAACCACGGCGGCGGCCTTTGCGATCCAGGGGTTTTCCGTCCTGGCGGATGATGTAGCAGTTCTGGCCGACTTGGGTGATCTCTTTCTGGTCCAGCCGGGTTATCCACGCATCAACCTGTGGCCGGATTCGGTTCGTACTCTGTTCGGAGCCGAGGAAGTCCTGCCACGGATCACGCCGACCTGGGGCAAACGATATTTGCCGCTCGATCACGACAGAAACCGCTTCCAATCCAACCCGCTGCCCTTGGGTGCGATCTATATTCTCGGTGAACGCGAGGCGGGGCTGACCGAGCCCGTGATTGAGGAAATGGTAGGAGGCGAGACGCTGATCACGCTCGCCGCCAATACCTACGTGAACTATCTTCTCGACAGCGGTATGCGGGCGCGCGAGTTCGATGTCCTCAGCCGTGTGTTAGCGGGCGTGCCAGTTCGGCGCGTCAGGCCCACTGCCGACCCCTCCAAGGTTTTCGCCCTTTGTGAAAGCATTGCCGCCGATGCCAAGCTGGTCGCTTTTTCCGGCGCGGCGAGAACGGCACATGGATAGGATTGAAAATCCCCACGCCGCCGGCTATGTGTAAACCGGCTGGCCAAACCGTGTGTGGACAGCTGGCGCTTTCGTACCATAAGATGTGTCCCAAGCGCGAACCGGCCGAACCATGATTCCAGCGACGGCATGCTTGAGGTACCAACCCATCGAACGCACCAGCGGGTTGACACAGGAAACCTTTCACCAACGCTTCCTCACAGGACTCGGCAAGCCCGCGATTCTCACGGACGCCATGGCTTCCTGGCCCGCTCTAGCTCATTGGAGTTTTGAACTTTTCAAGGCACGATACGGCTCCGACGGCGTTACCCCAAGAACTTGGCTGGGTCCGGGCGGAACGAAGTTTGTGAGATTCATGAAGTTGAAAGACTACATCGGATACCTCGACGTCCCGGAAGGCCCGGCGCCAGGTTTGTGGCTCGACAAAGAAACATTGCACCCGTCTCCGGGTCCCGCAGAGGCTTCCGAGTATCCTTTGTATCTTGCCTGGAACGTGTTTGCTGTGCACCCCGAATTGCTGGATGATGTCGAGATCAGCCCGAATTTCGTCGAGGATTTGTTGCCCCTTTTGCCGCAGGCTTTCCGTAGGATTATGGATGGAGCCACGAGATATTTCATTGCCGGAGTCATGATCGGCCCAAAGAATTCGCAAATCGGCCTGCACTACGATTTCCTGGACTCGCACGCCTATCTAGCTCAAGTTGTCGGCAGAAAGCGGTGTGTGCTTTTCTCCCCCGCGGATTCTACCGCGCTTTATAACGGAAAGGTAAATGTGGACGCTCCAGACTGGGAGAAATTTCCGCTGCTGAAAAATGCGACCGCTCATGAATGCACTCTCGAACCGGGCGAATTGCTCTTTATTCCGTCGCGTTGGTGGCATCACGCGGTGTGCCTGGAAAAATCGATCACGGTGAACTACAACTTCTTCAATCGCGTGAACATGGCAGGTTATATGACCCACCTGTTGCGAGAATTGCCTGCCCTGGTGGAAGGCATAGCGCAGCTTTCAGAAGAGCGCGCAGCACTGGGAATCCAATGGACCAGCCGAGGCTTCGATCTTCCCGATTCCGATAAACTTTGAACGGCTCCGCTACCCCGTTTCCTATCTTCATCTATCTAATCGTTTTAGCCTTCGCACCAGGGCATTCAAATAGTGAATGACGAGGTGTCCTGTTATAATCCGTCGGCCATGAAAGTAGAACCCTATAGTTTATCCACTTACGGAGACATGATTGCTGACCGCGTTCGCTGCGGGGCCTATATGAAGGCGCTGCGGGCCGTGATCCGCCCGGGTGCTGTCGTCATGGACATCGGCACGGGCCCTGGGATTATGGCCGTTCTGGCTTGCCAATTGGGCGCCAAGCGCGTCTATGCGATTGAACCAGGTGAAATTATTCAGTTGGCACGGGAAATCGCAGCGGCCAACCAAGTTGCCGACAAGATTGAATTCTTTGAGGACGTCTCCACAAACGTAACGATCCCCGAACGCGCGGACGTCATCGTCTCGGATCTGCGCGGTGTGCTGCCTTTCTACTCGCACCACATTCCCGCCATCGTGGACGCCCGGCTGCGCTTCCTTGCCCCCGGCGGAGCATTGATCGGACGAGAAGACCGGGTTTGGGCCGCGGTAGTGCAAGCTCCGGAACGCTATTCCCTAATTGTCGGCGCGTGGGAACGCGAATTTCCCGGCCAGGATCTGAGCCCAGGCCGCCGGAAAGCCGTGAATGAAATTTACAAAATGCTGGAGTCACCGGCGCTACTCATAACCCACCCCGAACTGTGGGTGGCCTTGGACTACATGCGCGTTGAGGATCCAGACGTGGAAGGCAAGTTGACGTTGACCGTAAATCGAGATGGGATCGGGCACGGGATTGCACTTTGGTTCGATGCGGACCTGGCCGAGGGCGTCGGTTTTTCGAACAACCCCAATTCTCCCGCAGGCATTTACACCTCGATGTTTCTTCCTTGGCAGGAACCTGTGACACTCGTGGCGGGCCAAACAGTCCAAGTTCAACTTCAAGCGAAGGCGCTGGAGGAAGACTATTTCTGGCGCTGGATCACTCAAATTGGCATTCCCGGCCAAGCGGGAAAAATAGCGACCGAATTTGACCAGTCGCTATTGCAAGGAGCCGTGCTATCTCCGGCCAAGCTCTTCAAGAGATCGTCCAAGTATATTCCACAGCTCTCGGAAGAGGGCCTCATGCGGCGGAGAGCTCTGGAGTTGATGGATGGAAGCGCTTCGCTCGAAGAGATTGCGCGGCGCATGACGGCCGAGTATCCGCAACGATTTGCAAGATGGGAACAAGCGCTCACTTTCGCCGGCGAGATTTCCAATGAGAATACCCGATAGCCTGGCGACTCTTTCCCCGAGATTCCCGAGCGCGCCAGGGAAATTGAATCACGATTCCGGTTGCGCTTCCTTTTGAGTTTTCCTTTGACAAAATTTCGGCGGCGAATTTGAAAAGGCGCGAGAATGGGAGCCATGGCGGAAGTAAAGAGTTGGCGAACTTGCGCTGGCACGGCGCGCCCGGAATTGGAAATCAATCTGTGTTGCGGGCGCGCGCTGATCGATCCCGCGGCCAAGGAGCGCGTTCGTCTCCTGATACGGAATGGGTTGAATTGGCCCGATGTCTTGGCAATTGCCGACCGGCACCGGTTGTCTCCGGCCGTCTATGAGATTGTCGCGGGTGCGGCGGGAGACCTGATCTCAACCGAACAATTGAATGTATTGCGCCAGGCGACGGCGCGTTCCACGTCGGCCGGAATGGCTCTACTTCATGAATTGCTCCGATTGCATCAATTATTCGAGGCCGCCCCATTCCCGGTTATTCCCTACAAGGGGCCCGTGCTTGCCTGGGTTGCGTATGGAAGTTTCATACGCCGCGAGTATTCGGATCTGGATTTTGTCGTCGAACAAAAATACATTCCGGACACGGTCGCAACGCTGAAGTCAGCGGGTTATCGCCCGCAGTTCGATCCGCGGGAGGCGCATGCGGGGCAGGGTGGATTTGCGCCCGGGCAATACATGTTCCTATCGCACCCGCAAAAAATTATTGTTGAAATTCACACCGAGCGGACCTTGCGGTATTTTCCAACTCCCCTCGACTTGCAGGATTTGACCGGCAGACTGATGACCGTCGAAATCGGCGGCCAGCGGCTTCGCACTTTTTCGATCGAAGATACGCTGGTGATGTTGTCCGTCCATGGCGCAAAACATTTTTGGGAACGGCTGGGTTGGGTGCTCGACATCGCGAAGTTGGCGGCGGTTCGGGAAGTGGATTGGACGCTGCTCGCCAGGATCGCGGCGAAAATGGAATCCACTCGCGTGGTCCTTCTGGGGCTCTACCTGGCTCACGACTTGTTTGATGCTCCCTTGCCGGGGCATTTGCTGGAAGAGATTGGCCGGGACCGCGCGGTTCGAGACCTGGCGGAAAAAGTGTATCATCAATACGCGGGTGTTTCGGATCCCAGCGCGGGCGTATTGCCCCGCGCACTGTTCCGGTTTCGGTTGCGCGATGGAATCGGACAGGCGCTGCGCCACACTTTGCGCCTGGCCATGAGCCCGACCGAGAGCGACCGCCAGACCGTGCGCTTGCCTCGTTGGCTCAGTCCGCTTTACATGTTGGTCCGGCCATGGAGGCTTCTGAGGGAATATGGATCCGGGTTGAAGCGCCGGTGAGGGACGAAACCGGGGGCAAGCGAGCCGGCGCAAGATAACCGGCGGATGCAACTGGAGCTCAATAAATCTTCGGTGCGGCATCCGGCAGCGAACGAGACCATGGCCCGAAGGAACGGGGATTTGATTCAACTGACACGCAAGGGTGTTGTTTTCTCCGGCTCCTCGGCGGACCTCCGGGCAATGCGCGCCCAATTCCAACTCAACCATTACATCCTCCTGCCGAAGTTGATTGAACCCGGTCTTCTCGCGACAATCTTGACGCGCATCGAGGCCGCTCCCTCCGTGAAGAAGGAATATGACGGCGTCGTCGCCGAGTCCACCATCGAGGATCCAATCACCTACCATCTTTTCTTATTTCTGCTCGGCATTCCGGAATTTCAACAGCTCGTGCAGCGGATTACGGGATGCCGCAAAATCGCCGATTTTACGGGGCGTATCTACAGATTAAATCCGGCGACGGGCGAGCGGATCGTATGGCATACGGATGCTTGCGACCACCGCATGGTGACGTTTTCCCTCAATTTGACGGCGCAAGAGTATCGCGGCGGGACTTTACAAATCCGGTATCGAGGCTCGGAGGAAATTTTGCACGAGGTTCGCAACACGGGGTTAGGCGACGCTCTCCTCATGCGCGTTGCGAACAAACTCTCCCATCGCGTCCTCCCCGTCGAAGGCGTCGTTCCCCGAACCGCCCTGGCGGGGTGGTTTCGCTGGGAAAAGGGCAATGTGAATTTTCACGATGCCGTGCGCAATGCGTCTCGAGTTTCACCGGCGAAGCTGACGATTGTCGAAACGGAATCGGCCGCCAGCACTGGGCGGCGTGACTAGCTCACGCCGGCTGTCCCGTTCTTTCCCGATGATCTGTTGTCTCATGCGCCTTGGCTCCTTCCTTTCCTCGGTTTTCAGTTGCGCATGGCCGTGCTTTCGTAGCAGATTATCCCCGCATGCGTGAAAGAACTGCCAATCCTGCCCGGCGGTGGACTGTTGCTGTCATGGTGATTGTGGCCGCGGCGTGGTTCTGCTACGCGGGCGGCAAACACGCGCTGGCGAACCACTATGCGGGATCGTCAGACTTCAAAAATTGGGAACGCGCCTCTCGCATCGAGCCGGAGAACGCGGAGATCTGGTACAAATTGGCGCGTTTCCGCCAGCTCGATTTCGATAACGCGGACATTCCCCTGGCCATTTCCTATTACCGGCGCGCGATTCAGCTCAATCCGCGCTCGCCTTATTACAAGCTCGATCTCGCGGGCGCGCTCGAAATGGCGGGGAACATGGGCGAAGCGGACACGAATTTCCGTGCCGCCCAGGCTGCCTACCCGATTTCCGCTGAAGTTTCCTGGAAATATGGGAATTTTCTTCTTCGCCAGAACCGCTTACCCGAAGCGTACTCTGAAATTCACCGCGCCTTGGCTGTGGACCCAAGTCTGATTCCGCTTGCAGTGTCTCGAGTCTGGCATAGCGACCCGGACATCCACCTTCTGCTCGATCAGGTTTTGCCCGACACTGCTGTGGCCTATTCGCAGGCGCTCGCCTTTCTGGTCGACGCGCAGGACCCCGCCGCGTCGCTCGAGGTTTGGCGCCGCCTGATCGCAAAAGATCCCCACACGGAATGGAAATGGGCTTACATGCTCACCAATATGCTGGTTGACAAGGAAAAATTTGAGGAAGCCGGAGCGGTTTGGCGCCAAGCCGTCGATATGAACCCAGGCTTCGCTCCCGCCTATGCGGGCAATTCGCTTGTCTACGATGGCGGATTTGAGAGGGACGTCTCCGGAGGCGGATTCGGCTGGCGGCAAGATAACGTGGGGGGCGCGGACTTCGATTTCGACATGGATGAGAAGCACTCCGGCAGCCGGTCCGCGCGGCTGATGTTTGACGGCACCAAGAATTTAGCGTACCAGGATTTATTTCAGTACGTTTTGGTTTCACCCGCCACCCGCTATCGTTTTCAGGGATTTCTTCGCACGGATCAAATCTCGACCGAAAGCGGGATGCGATTTGAGATCCTGGATCCCAAAGACCGGCAGCATTTGGACGTCCTTACCCCGAATGAGACGGGAACCCTGCCGTGGACCCCCGAACAAGTTGATTTCACAACGGGGCCGCAAACGCACGTCATTCTCATTCGACTCGCGCGCAGACCGAGCGAGCGTTTAGATAACAAGCTTCGCGGCACGGTGTGGATCGACGATGTATCGATTGTGCCGGCAGCGGCCCCCGGTAACGCGACGCCTGGGCCGGGAAAGCATTAGACAAGATCGCACAATGCCAACGGGCGGCCCGGCAATTTCAGGACGGAGGGAATCGCTTCCAAATGCTGGATAATCGTTCCCGACCTGGAGTTCCAAGGATGGCGGCCTTCACGGAACCGTGAACTTGAGCCTCATTCGTACCGGCATATGTGTTTTGGTTGCTTTCGCCGTGCTCGCTCACGGAGCCGTGGAAGCTTGGTCGGAAGCCGTCCTTGAAATTGGAGCCGCTGTTTTGCTGCTGGTCTGGGTTGCCAAAGCATGGAGGGACGGCGAATTGAAAATGGTTTGGAATCCATTGCTGTGGCCGCTGCTTGGTTTTTGGCTGGTGGCGGCGCTTCAGTTGGTTCTGGGCATCACGGCGGTTCCATTCTTGACGCGAATCGAGCTGCTAAAATATTCGGCGCTGCTGGCCCTATTTTTTCTTTTCGTGCAGGCCTACAGAACCCGGAGTCACTGGCGCAACTTCGTCTGGATCTTGTTGAGCCTCGGATTTGCGGTTTCCCTATTCGCCATCCTGCAGCATTTTACTTTCAACGGAAAACTGTACTGGGTGCGCGAACTTCAGTACGGGGGCATCCCTTTTGGTCCCTATGTCAACCGGAATCATTTTGCCGGCCTGATGGAGCTGCTCATACCGCCCGGGCTGGCCATTCAAGTCCTGGGCGCGGAACGGCGCGACCAATTGCCGTTATTGACCCTTTTCACCTTGCTGCCGATCGGAGCCTTGTTTCTGTCCGCTTCCCGGGGCGGAATCATAAGCTTTGTGGCGGAAGTGGCTTTTCTCACAATTTTGATCGTCGCGCGCCGCAGAGAAAAAAAAGTATTGGGAGCTGCCGCGTTGATTTTAACTCTGGCTGCCCTGCTGGTTTCGTGGCTGGGAATCGGCGCCGCACTGGATCGATTCGCCACCTATAAAAAACTGGAGACCAGCGAAGGTCGCCGGGCGGAAATGCTCCAGGATAGTCTGCGTATCTTTCAGGATCACCGGATCTGGGGAACGGGCCTGGGCACCCTGCAGGAAGTCTTTCCACTTTACGAGACGGCCTATGACGGTCTGGTCGTAAATCACAGCCACAATGATTACGCAGAGGCCCTTGCCGAAACGGGCACTATCGGCGGCCTTTGTGGGCTAGTCTTTTTGGTCATGCTTTTTTGGATATCCTGGAAGATTCTCAACGTGGAAGGCGATCCGCAAAGCTTTGCCTATCATGCGGGCGCCCTGGTTGCCTGCCTGGGGCTTCTGGTGCACGCGGGTGTGGACTTCAATTTTCATATTCCTTCGAACGCGCTGATCTTCCTGCTGCAATCTGCCCTGGCTTCGTCTGCCTTCCCTGTACCGCCTTTGCCGCGCGGACATTGATCTTTTTTCTGCTTTTTTTAGATTGGCCTCATCCAGCAGACCGTTTTCCGGGCTCAAAAGCAGCGTTATCCTTGTCCAAGCTAAAGCCGGAGGCGTTGCCTCGGGACCCGAGCGGATTGGCGCGTCTTCTAAGGAAAGTGTACCGTTCCGGAACAAACCTTCTTCTCACCAACAAATAGCATTGACTCGGGGAAAGAGCCTGTATAATGGCAGTTGCGTGGGGGAGTACCTATCTTGAGTCTTCAAAGATGGCAGGGCGCATTGCGCCCAGCGTTCTACGTGTCTAGCCGGACGGCTCTTTTCCTTCTTCTGGCTGTTCCATCCGTTTTCTCTCAACAACGAAAATCGCCGCCGACATCGGAGTCGATGTCCAAACCTATTAGTGTAGTCGCGTCTGAAACCAATGATCGTATCGCGCAGCTTGCTCTTGCATCGGATGTGAAGGAGGGCGATTACGTCATCGGGAGCGGTGATTTATTGGGAATCGAAGTATTTGATGTTCCTGAGCTTTCGCGTGACGTTCGCGTCAATGAAACGGGTTATATTTCCTTGCCGCTCATGCCTTCCAAGGTCCGGGCCGGAGGGCTCACGCCTTTTCAAGTGCAGGACAAGCTTGCCGAGCTGTTGCAGACAAATGGACTGGTATCAACGCCCCAGGTTAGTGTGTCTGTGAAGGAACAGCACAGCCAACCGATTACGGTGATCGGAGCAGTCAAAAACCCGATGGTGATCCAAGCGCTGCGAAAGATAACCCTCCTCCAGGCGCTGTCGCAGGCTGGTGGCATCGCGGATGATGCTGGCAGCTCCGTGATCGTTACACGTCCTGTGCCGGACGTTTCCAATTCGGCAAATCCGGGGGATGCTTCGGCGCCATCGGCTCCTCAGATCTTTACGATCAATATGTCCGACGTTCTGGAATCCGGTGATGCGCGTTTCAACATTCCCATCATCGGGGGCGATGTTGTCTCCGTTCCCCGAGCCGGCATTATTTATGTAGTGGGTGCGGTAACCCGCCCAGGCGGTTTCCTCTTGCAAAATGACCTGGACCACATGACCATGCTGAAGATGTTATCTCTCGCGGGTGGCACGACGAATACGGCGAAGATGAGAAATGCGGTCATCCTTCGAAAGAATCTCGATACCGGTAAACGGGACCAGGTTCCAGTTGACTTGAAGAAGGTCATGAGTTTGAAGACGCAAGATGTTCAAATGCAAGCCAATGACATCCTTTTTGTGCCCGATAGTAACGGTTTGAGGGCGTTGCATCGCGCAGGCGACGTGGCCGTGGGCCTCACCTCAGGAGTCGCGCTGATTGCTGCCGGCCACTTATAGTCCACGTATGGCCATATCGAACCGAATTATTTCACTGGAGCCAGTGAAGATTTTATGGACGAGACAAACAATCTAGCTCCTCGAGAGCGCTTTAACACCACTCCGACAGAAGCTCTCCAGCATCGTTCCCCATTCCTCGCGCTGGACCTGATGCCGCGGGAACCGCACCTGCTTGACTACCTGCTGGTGTTGCGGAAGCACCAATGGCTGATCACTTTTTTCCTGCTCGCCGTCGTATCGATTGTGACCATAGCCACCTTCCGTATGCAACCCATTTACGAAGCGACAGCCAGAGTCGAAGTGGACCGCGACACTCCCAACGCATTTCGCTTCAACGAATCGGGGCAGGAGGAAGATTACTTCGATCTGGAGGATTACATCGTCACGCAATCCAAGATTCTTCAGAGTGAAACCTTGGCCTTGCAAACGGTCAAATCCATGGGCCTTGACCAGCTTCCCCAATTTGGAGGTAGCCCCGGGAAACCGGAAAAACCCGAGCCCCCAGGCAGCGATGCGAGCCTGAGGCGGCCGCCTGTCCTAGGCGCATTTCTTGGCGGCTTAAGCATCAAGCGGGTGCCGAATTCCCGTTTGCTCGACGTGACCTTTGAGACCACCGATCCTGTCCTCGCGGCCCGCGTGGTGAATGCCCATTTGAACAACTTTATTGAGCAGAATTTTCGCAGCCGTTTCGAGGCGGCCACGCAGGCTTCCAATTGGATGGCCGGGCAATTGAACGAGATGAAAATCAAGGTCGAGAACGCCGAAGACGCGCGCCTGGAATATGAGCGCGAAAACCAGATCTGGACCATCGACGAAAAAAGCGATATCAGCACGCAGAAGCTGGGCGAACTTGAAAAAGAGCTGACCCAGGCGCAGGCCGACCGCATCAACAAGGAAGCCGTCTACCAGCTTGCGCAATCCGGGAATTACGACGCCATCGCAGCCGTGCGGGAAAGCGTTGTGATTCAGGATATTCTGAAACAGCAGACCATCTTGAGCGCGGCCTATACCGACGAGGTGAACCAGTACGGCCCCAAGTTCCCCAAGGTTTTACGTACCCAGGCGCAGCTCAAGGACCTCGATCAATTGATCACGCGCGAAAAATTGAATATCGGCAATCAAGTGGAGGCCGACTACCGCGGCGCGCGCCAGCGCGAACTTCTCTTGAAGGAAGCTCTCGACGAACAGAAAGCCACAGTGAACCAAACCGCCGAGAAGCTTGTTCAGTACAATATTTTGAAACGAGAGGCCGACACCAATAAACAGCTCTACGACGGCATGCTCCAGAAATTGAAGGAAGCGGGAATTACGGCGGGGCTTCGTTCATCCAATATTCGAATCGTAGATCCTGCCCTGATTCCGGGCTATCCTTCCCGTCCCAACAAGATGCGAAACATTTTGATGAGCATTGTGGTCGGTTTGATTGGGGGAATCGGCTTGTCACTTCTGCGCGAGTATCTCGATAATACTGTAAAGACCCCGGACGACGTCGAGACGCTGGCTCGCCTCCCTTCGCTTGCCGTCGTTCCCGCGCTAACCAGTTCCGGGGGGAAGCGCCGCGGTCGATTTTCAAAACTCCTGAAGACCCCAGTGGTGACTTCCAAGGAAGGCCGCGCCGAGCTGATTTCGCACAACATGCCGCAATCGCAAATGTCTGAAGCATTTCGCGCCCTGCGCACATCTTTGCTCCTTTCCCAGGCGGATCATCCTCCCCAGGTCATCCTGATGACCAGCGCGTTGCCCCGCGAAGGCAAAACCACCGCCGCCGTCAACCTAGCCGTGACTCTCGCTCAGCTGGGCGATAAGACCTTGCTGATGGACGCCGATTTGCGCAAGCCCGGTATCAATCGGGCTCTGAGCCTGGTCGACGGAAAACACGCCGGATTGAGTTCTTACCTTGCCGGCGTTTCTTCCCTGGATTTGATCACCGTGCCGCACCCGGCGATTACGAATCTCGAAGCGATTCCGACCGGCCCGATTCCGCCCAATCCGGCCGATTTGCTTTCCTCGCGCCGGTTAACCGAACTCATTTCCGAACTCCGCACCCGGTATAAGTTCGTGGTGATCGATTCTCCTCCCATCATGGCCGCCACGGACGCCGTGATTCTTTCGGTGCTGGTGGATGGAGTGCTGATGGTGGTGCGCAGCGGAGAGACCCCCAAGGAAGCCTTCACCCGCACGCGCGACCTGCTGGTCGGCGTGAAGTGCCACATGCTGGGCGTGGTGTTAAACGCCGTGGATGCCAGCTCGCCGGACTATTACTACTCCTATCGGTACTATCCCTATTCGTACGGCGGCTACGGCCGGGAAGAAGACACCAGGAAATCGCGAAAAGCCCGCCGGGCCGAAGAATCGGAATCGCAATTGGGCCAAGATTAATCGGTCAGGAGGACTCGTTGGTTTATCTCATCACCGGCGGCGCAGGTTTCATTGGGTCTCACCTTGCGGAGCGTCTGCTCGAACGCGGCGACCATGTCCTTTTGATGGATAATCTTTCCACCGGGAGCATGGAAAATATCCGGCATCTCAAGAAATATGACCGGATGCATTATTTTCTCGAACCGTTGGAAAATCGCCAGCTCCTTGCGGAACTGGTCGATGAGGCCGATATCATATTCCACCTGGCCGCCGCGGTGGGCGTTAAGCTGATCGTGGAAAGCCCGGTGAGAACGATTGAAACGAATGTGAACGGCACGCAGATGGTGCTGGAGGCGGCCTGTAGAAAACGAAAGCTGGTATTCGCCGCTTCGACCTCCGAGGTCTACGGAAAAAATACCAATGTTCCCTTTAAGGAAGATGCCGACCTGGTGCTCGGGCCGACAACCAAGGGCCGCTGGAGTTATGCCGCATCGAAGGCGCTGGACGAATTCCTCGCGCT
>Ga0210384_10003281_pt1 | contig 18861 bp, 12 predicted proteins | sample IncBWH2MmetaG_FD_160574 | JGI IMG/M metagenome (GOLD analysis project Ga0210384, IMG submission 160574) | Forest soil microbial communities from Barre Woods Harvard Forest LTER site, Petersham, Massachusetts, United States - Inc-BW-H-2-M | ecosystem: Environmental > Terrestrial > Soil >...
CAAGTGCCGCTGAGCGGAACCGGAACGACTGCCAAGCTGGTTCCAACGCCGCTGGGTTTTGGGACGTTGGCCGTCGGCCTGACCAGTCCCGTGAAGAAGGTGACGCTGACGAACATAGGCACGACCACTCTGACCATCAGCAGCATTACGGTCACCGGGGCCGAAGCCGCGGATTTTCCGGAGACGGCGACGACCTGCGGGAGTTCTCTGGCGGCGGCGGCGAGTTGCACGGTCAGCCTGACGTTCAAGCCATCGACGACGGGCGCTCGCAGCGCGAGCTTGACGGTCACCGACAATGCCGCAGGCAGTCCGCAGCAAGTGCCGCTGAGCGGAACCGGCACCACCGCGGAACTTACTCCGACCAGCCTGAGCTTCGGTAAGGTGACGGTGGGCACCACGAGCGCCGTCATGACCGCGACGCTGAAGAACGTAGGCACGACAGCGATCACGATCACCAGCATCACGCTCGCCGGTCTCGACCCGGGAGACTATGCGCAGACCAACGGTTGCGCGAGTTCGCTGGCGGCGAGCGCGAGTTGCACGATCAGCGTGACGTTTAAACCGACGGCGACTGGCGCCCGTAGCGCGATATTAAAGGTCACTGACAGCGCTGCCGGCAGTCCGCAAACTGTCCCATTGTCCGGAACCGGCTCGTAGCGGGACAGGGATTCGGCTCAAGGTCGAGAGCATCCGTCGAAGACGAGGCGTCGTAAGACCGGCGCCTCGCACTCGATTTCAGATCTTCTTGATCGCGGTTGACAGTCCACCGCAACCTGGGTGGAATGATGCGCTACAATACGCTAGTTTTCTTGAGTGAGAGCCGGGCCCTTCCTCCCAGAAGTTGCCACGTTTCCTGGAATTGAGACCGACATTGCTTCCGCTATCCCAATTCGAATGGTCGTTTTGCGAGGAGCCAATCTGCACCGAACCTGATCGGGTCGACGATCTTCCGGGCCGATTGGGAACCCGATTGTGGCTTCAGCAGTTCAAGGGCGATCCTTATCAAATGCGCGTGCTGCGCGATTTGCTATCGGACCAGGTCTTGATGCCGCCTTCGCGAGTGGCCGACGACGCGGTGATTGAGCAGATCGCTGACTTATTGAATTCGGATCGGTTGCACATTCACGCCAAAGAGATGGAGACCATCGCGGCTGGAGGCGCCGAGATATCCGATCAATCTGTGGCCTTTCCGCTGTCGGAGCGGCAATCCCGTGACCCGGCCCCTCCACCCCCAGTGGCCGATGCGCCCACCTTTTCCCCCAAGAGCAACCCTTCTGCGCAGGCGGCCGCTCTGGCTGCCGCCGCGGCCTCGGGAACTCCGTTTTGCCAGGAATGTCAGAAGAGTCAGAAGGCGGCAACTTAGATTTGACCGAGTATTTAGATTTAACTGAGTATGACGGATCAACAGCTAGCTCGGATTGAAGAGATCCTGTGGCACGACTGCCCCACTCGCGATATTTGGATGATCGTCGACGGCGCTCGCACGGTCGAAGTATTTCGCATGCTTCTCGAGTGCCACCTCGAATACTCGTGCCTGTACAGCGGATCGCTGACCCCCGAGCTGGAAATGGCAGCGCCTTATCTGGTGCAGCTTGAGCCTGACTATCGCGATACCCATCGCCTCATCCGCCAAGCCTGGGGTAACAGCTGGGGAGTTTTTCTCCGGAGCGGCACCTCTCTCAAGAACCTCCGGCGGCATCTGAGAGAATTTTTGGTGGTGCGGGATTCCAGCGGCAATCGTCTGGTTTTCCGCTACTACGATCCGCGCGTATTGCGGGTTTACTTGCCGACCTGCGTTACCGCGGAGTTGCGGACCGTATTCGGTCCGATCGAAGGCTTCTGGACGGAGTCTGAGAGTCCAGAAAAAATGCTGGAGTTCCGCTTTCGCGACCGCGGGCTGGAAGAGCGAACGATCCCGCTCGGTCCAGCCCTGACAACCTCGCAAAGGAAGTGAGCTTATCAGCTGGATCTTCGGGCTTGAGACTCCGCTTCTCGCTAGGAGTTCAGGGCCGCCAGCGCGTTCGCCTTGACTGACGCTTTTGCGCGTAGCCCTACGAGCTGGCTCTCATGTCACTGGACGTTCCCCCAGCTGCCGGAACGTAGCACTTCAAGGTGTAATCCATCACCATGCGATCGGCATTGAAACGCCAGCCCAGCGTGCGGATCGTCCGCTTCATGCGCTTGATCCAGCCTCGCGGAAGACCATCGCGATCACGCTGGTAATACAGCGGAATCACTGCTTCGCGCAGCGTTCGCATCAAGTCTTCTCCATCGCGCGTATCGTGGACACTCATGTTGGAGTGAGTTCGGCCGGTTCCAATCGCAAAACCATTCATGCCATCGAAGGCTTCGGCCCACCAGCCGTCGAGCACGGAGAGATTCAGACCACCGTTCAGCACCACTTTCTGGCCGCTCGTGCCCGAGGCCTCCAGCGGCCGGCGAGGATTGTTGAGCCAGACATCGACGCCCTGCACAAAATGGCGTCCGACATTGATGTCATAGTCCTCCACGAACACGAACTTGTCGCGGAACTTGGAATCCCGCATCAACTCCGCAATCTGCTGCAACACGCGCTTACCGGGTTCGTCGAGGGGATGAGCCTTGCCGGCAAACACGAACTGCACCGGGCGGTTCGGATCATTGACCATGGAAGCCAGCCGCTCGATGTCGGTCAGGATCAGATTGGCCCGCTTATAAGTGGCAAACCGGCGGGCAAACCCGATGGTCAGCGCATCCGGGCTCAGCACGCGCTCCAGGCGCTGCAATGTCTCGCGCGATTCCCCACGATGTTCGGCTTGCGCCACAGCGCGCCGGCGCACAAATTCGATCAGCTGCGACTTCAGATTGAGGTGCGTCTCCCACAGTTCACCGTCGTCCACATCCTCAATGCCCAGCCAGATTTTGGCTTCGCTGCTGCGCTGGTGCCAGTCCGTACCCAGATGGCGATCGTAGAGGCGGAACATTTGCGGCGCCAGCCACGTGGGAACGTGCACTCCATTGGTGATGTGACCAATGGGAACGTCGTCTTCCAGTTTGTCGCGGAAGAGACCGGTCCACATGGCGCGCGACACTTCGGCGTGCAGCGCCGAAACCGCGTTAGCGCGCCGTGAGAGCCGCAACGCCAGCACCGTCATACAAAACAGTTCGTCCGAATTGTTGGCATTCTCGCGCCCCAGCCCCATCAGACTTTCCTTGGAAAGCCCCAGCGTCTCGCGAAGCGGTCCAATGTGCTCCTCGACCAGACCGGCATCGAAGCGGTCGTGCCCGGCAGGCACAGGAGTGTGTGTGGTGAACACCACTTCCCGCGAGACGCGCGGAACCGCCGCGTCGAACGCCAGGCCTTCCTCCTGCATCCGCATGCGGATCGCTTCCAGCACCGCAAACGCGCTGTGCCCCTCGTTCAAGTGAAGAACGCCGGGAGAAATGCCCAACGCTTTGAGAGCGCGCAATCCGCCAACTCCCAGCAGCAGCTCCTGACGTATCCGAATGCGGAGATCTCCACCGTACAGGCGCGACGTCAGCTCGCGGTCCTCGGGCGCATTCCCTTCCACGTCGGAATCCAGAAGCAGCAGGTCACGGCGTCCCACGTCCACGCGCCAAACTTTTGCGCGAATCTTTCCACTGCGCGTCTCGATTTCCACCACAATCGGCCTGCCGTCTTTTCCGATCGCAACTTCCATCGGCATCTGATTGACGTTGGTCTTCAGATACTCTTCCCGCTGCCATCCGCCCACATCGAGCCTCTGCCGGAAATAGCCCTGGCCGTAGAACAAACCAATGCCCACCAGAGGAATGTCGAGGTCCGACGCGCTCTTGATGTGATCCCCGGCCAGCACTCCCAGGCCGCCGGAATAAACCGGCAGCGACTCATGCAGACCAAACTCCGCCGAGAAATAGGCCACGGGGTGAGGCCGCAGCACACCGGCGTGTCTCGTGCCCCACGTGCGATCGGCTTCCAGATACTCCAGCATGCGGCGATACGCGTAGTTCACGCGGCTGTGCAGCATAAGTTCGGCGGCGCGGGTTTCCAGTTTGGCCAGCGGCATTTCCCCGAGCAGCGCGATGGGATTGTGGTTGAGTTCGTTCCAGCGCGCCGGATCCAGATCGAGAAACAGACTGGAGGAGTTGTGGTCCCAACTCCACCACAAATTTCGCGCCAGGGCCCACAACCGCTCCTGCAGCGGCGCAATGAAGCGATCGAGGGTGCGAGCTTCGCTCACTACCGGGGCAACCTGTGTGGCGGCCTCCGTCAGCATCCGGATTTCGTCTTCGCTGAAAACCCGGGCTTCGATCGTCTGCACCACGAGCACACCCTGCAGTACGCCCCGTTCGATCAAGGGAACTCCCAGGAATGACTGGTAGGCATCCTCGCCCGCGTCGCGGAAATATTTGAACCGGGGATGGTTCTTTACCTGCTCCACGGAAACCGGACGCACCAGTTCTGCGACCAGGCCGGTGAGCCCTTCGTGCACGGCCATGCGCAGACTGCCGATACATTCGCGGCGAAGTCCGACGGTCGCAGCCAGAACCAGATTGGCGCGGTCCGGTTCCAGCAAATATGCGGAGCAGACATCCGTCCGAAATCGCTTGGCGATCAGCGCGACCACATTCATCAGCGTTTCCGCCGGCTGTCCGCCCTCCGCCGCGAGGTTCGCAATCTCTTCCAGGGTCAGTACGTTCCTGACCTCACTTGTGTGCACTTCTTGCACCATGTCTTCTGCCACCTTCTCGTGTCCGTCCAATCTGGTTCACCCGCCTCCGTTGGGGTCGTCTTGGACCTCAATCTTCTGAATTACAGGATGATGTCATCGTTGACCGAAGATTTCTCTATTGTAAGGGGTGCGGATGAAATCGTGAACGCAGCTCCGATTTTGGTAGTGGGCGAAGGTAATCTTGCGCAAGGGCGGCACCGTCTTGTGACCGACGCGGATTGCAGCTGGCTTATTGACCTCAGTGATTGCAATAAAACGACGGTACTGCTGTCACGGGTTGCTCTCCGCTGTTCGGAGTTCGTAACACGATCGAAGGTAGTAAACAGACGAGAGAGAAATCAGCGAGATGCTATGAGCCATGAGGGTGATGCTGGGGGCTACGGAGCGAAAGTCATGGAGTCGAAGTCGCGTATTGATCCGAAAGCCTACGTTCTCACCCGCATCAGAAACCTGACCACAGAGGAGGCAGGAGAGTTACGCAGCGCGCCCATGGCGACCTGGTTGGCGACGGTGGCGCTGGTGCTGATCGTGATCTCCGTGGCCCTTTTGCTAGCCGCATGGCGGGAGCACGACAAAAAGGCTCCCGTCGCGGCACAGGTAACGAGGTTAGGTGCCTTCTCAGGAAGACGCACGAGATTTATGTTCGGCTTTTGTAACAACGTCCAACCCCGTCAACTAGGTTCCGGGAGTCCGTGAAAGGTTGATGGGCGCGGCGGAAGTAGTCTGGGTGAAACGTCCGGCCCCAACCGACCGGAAAAGGGCGGTTCAATCCCGCCCCGCCGCCCCACGCCTCATTAGAACTTCGCCGGGCATAGGCGGAGCTTCTCCGCTGATGCGGGACGTCAGCGCGACATCAGATGAGTCAGGAAAACCCGTTTGCGTTGCGCCCTGACTAGAGAGTAAAATCAGCGCCAATCCAGCCAACTGACGGGAGGTCTACGTCCGCTTTCCGTTGGCGTTTTAAGCACGCAGGTTTAAGCAAGAGGTTATTGGGACTGCGGCTTCACCAAGATCGGGGACGAAGTTAACGACGAAGATTTTTGAGCACCGCCCGTAATTCTTTTGCATCTCGCGCGACCCATGGAGTCAGCACAATGAACGGTACCGCCGCACGATTTCTCCGGTTGGGTGTAGGCTTGTCTGCTCTGGTGGCTTTGGGGTGGGTGTTAACCGGTCAAGCGGCAAAGCGTGCCGATCCCGGAATCCCTTTGCCCACCGATTGGAGTCACAGTCACCTTATCTTCTCGCGTCCGGGTTCGGCGGAATTGCTCGCTCGGGTTAGCGAAGACCCGCGCTACCAGCAGCAGGTTCACCGTCGCGAGCAGGCGCTCACGCTGCCCGCGAGCGTTGGCGCAGATGCGTTTACTCCTGCGGTTCTCAAGGCGAACGGCAAGAAGCTTACGGGCGATTGGTCGGAAGATCTAGGCAGCCTTGCCTCGGTCGGTCCGGTGCTCGCGGGCGTCTATCCAGCTAAATATTCTTTCAGCAGCACGGTAGCGAACTGCGGAAGTGCGGCCAAGCCGGATTACGTCGTCTACAGCACGGGCTTGCAAGGCTCCATTAATCAGGCCAACATTGTCGCGTTCGACAATCTGTATTCCGGATGCGGCGTTGGGGTACCGACACTCTTTTGGGCGTACAACACGGCGGGGCAGGTGCTCACGTCTCCGGTGCCATCTCTCGACGGCACGCAGGTTGCCTTTGTGCAAACTGATATCGGCCAAGTGGGGACTCTTGTCCTGTTGAAATGGGCCGCAGCGAGCGGCACGATCGGCTCTCCGGCGACTCCGACTCCGGTACTGCCCGCCGCGTACTCCGGTTGTTCCGCGCCGTGTATGACAACCATCATTCTGAAGGACGGCAGCAACCTCATCACCGACGACACGACCTCATCCGTTTACTACGACTACACCAACGACATAGCCTGGGTGGGCGGTGCCAGGGGATGGCTGCACAAGATCACAGGAATGTTCAATGGTATTCCCACGGAGGTCAACACCGGCGGGTTTCCCGCCCAAATGGCCAGCCTGCTGCCTCTATCGAGCCCGGTTTACGATCGCCTTTCCAATAATGTCTTCGTGGGCGATGCGGGCGGGTTCTTGAACAGCGTGAACGCCACATCCGGCGCGGTTACACAATCGGCGCAGGTGGATTCCGGCCTCGGACTCTTGGAGAGCCCGGTTGTCGATACCGTGAACGGCCTGGTCTACGTGTTTGCCTCCAGCGACGGCAGCGCAAGCTGCGCAGGCGGGGTAGATTGCGCTGCCGTCTTTCAATTTCCGGTCACGTTCTCCACAGGCGCCGGCGGCGCCGAGGTTACCGTGGGGAATAGTACGTTTACAGGGACCAATCCCAATCCGCTTTACATCGGCGGCTTCGACAGCGCGTACTACAAATCCGTGAACGCCACTGGGAGCCTTTACGTGTGTGGAAACACGGGGGGGCCTCCGACCCTGTTTCAGGTTCCCATTGTGGCTGGGACACTTCCCGCGTCAGGACTCGGCGTGTCGATTGCGCCACTCGCCTCTGGGGCTTCAACAGCACCCTGCTCGCCGGTGACCGACGTTCCCAACCCCAACACCACGTTCGGCCCGTCGGAACGGATGTTTGTGAGTGTACAGAGCAACGGTTTGCCTTCTGGCTGCAGCGCCGGGTGCGTCATGAACTTCGTTTCGGCTCCCTGGAAGGCCTCTACGAGGTACGCCGTGGGCCAGCAGGTCCTGAGCAGCAAGCGCCATGTCGAAACCGTGACCGTGGCGGGCACGTCGAATTCAACGGCACCTGGCTGGAGCAGTACGGCGGGGGCCCTGAGAACGGATGGAACTGTCGTCTGGATCGATCAAGGTGTCCTTGTGGCTGGCCCGCTCTCAATTTGGGTAGCTGGTCACCACTACGCCGTGTCGAACAACCGCATTATCGACTCAAACGGCAATGTCGAGGTATCGACCACCCCTGGCTTCGCGGGAGGGTCTCAACCCATATGGAAGACAACCCCGGGGCTGACCACCTCGGACGGAACTGTCACCTGGACAAATGCCGGCCCGATCGGCACCCTTGCGCTCGCAAGCGCCGGAGGCACGGGCGGCATCATCTCAGACAATGCGGTTGGTGCCGGCACCCTGACAGGTGCCTCTCAGATATACTTCACGACTCTGGCCGATCAGACTTGCGCAACATCCGGTGGCTCAGGTGGCTGCGCTGTGCAAGCATCTCAGCCGGCATTACAATAGAAAGGCAGACAGGGTTCCTCTTATGGCTATGAATAACAGCTCCTCCGATAGTCCGCGTACTGCCGGCACCAAGAAGCCTTATGAAAAACCGGCCTTCCGCTACGAGCAGGTATTTGTGACGACTGCCCTTTCCTGCGGTAAAGTCGGAACTGGCACAGCCAATTGCATTGCTCACTCCAGTTCGTCATGACGCCTTTGCCCCAGCCATCGGATGAAACCCACGCCCTCAAATGTGAGCTGGCCGGCGAGGTATTGCGCTCGTCCGGAAAATTGCGCTTGCGTGTGACTGGCTGGAGCATGCTGCCCGCGGTTATGCCCGGAGACACGCTGGTGATTGATCACATCCACCGTGACGGAGTTACAGAGGGTGACATCGTTCTTTTCGGCCGCGACCGCCGCCTCTTTGCTCATCGTGTGGTCACGAAGGGCGGCCAGCCAGAAGATTCGCCGGTTGTAACCAGGGGGGATGCCATGCCTGCTGCGGATTCTCCCCTGGCGAAGGATGAACTGCTGGGAAAAGTTTCCGTCATCGTGCGCAACGGAAGATGTATCGCGCCCAGCCGGAGTCTCCGGCTTTCTGAACGCGCCGTGGCCGCTTTGGTTCGAAGCTCGGAGATCGCCGCCCGTGTCGTGGTGGGCGTATACGGAATTCATCAAAGTTCATAGGAATTAGGACGTCCCTTGCCGGAATTGACCGCAGAAGTCGAGCGCCTGAGTTTGGTCATCGCAATCGGGGGAGTGCCCGTGCGCGTCAACACGACCGACCCGGCTTTTCTCGACATATTGCAGGACCGCTATGCTGGCTTTCTGGGCTCTTCCGGACGAGCCGAGATCGAGTTTGACGTCGAGGTCACTGCGCCGGTCTACCCAGTTCCCGACATCGGCGTGCATGTCACGCAGCGCCTCGGCCGTTGGTCCCTGCAAGCTGGAGATTTTCTCGCCGAGTGGGAACCCGCGTCGCGCGCTGGCCGGATTCGTCAGACCGCCAATCCCTACTCGATCGATGCCGTGCTGCGCATCGTGCACACGCTGGTCCTGGCGCAGCAGGGAGGCTTCCTGGCGCATTCCGCCAGCGCCATCCGCAATGGCAAGTCGTTCTTGTTCGCGGGAGTTTCTGGAGCGGGCAAGACCACCATTTCCAGGCTGGCTCCTCCCGACGTCACCTTGTTGACCGACGAGATCTCGTACGTGCGCAAGCAGGATGCCGGCTACGTCGCCTATGGCACGCCGTTTACCGGAGAACTGGCCAAGCTGGGCGAAAATGTTTCGGCGCCCCTCGCCGCGCTCTACCTGCTCGCCCAAGGTTCGGAAAATCGCATCGATCCGATCCCGCCCGGCGAAGCCGCGCGATCTCTTCTTGCCAATCTTCTCTTTTTCGCGGAGGATGAGGAACTGGTTCAATCGATGTTTCATTCCGCCTTTGAATTCGTCAGCCGGGTGCCCGTTTCCCGGCTGACTTTTGTGCCCGATTCCCGGGTCTGGGAGCTGATTGGATGAGCAGGCTTTACGTTGCACGCAATCCGCGGGTCGCGGCGCGTAGTCTCGACGGCGAAATGATGATCATGTCCGGCCGCGACTCCACCCTCTTTACCCTCAATAAGACGGCGACCATCCTGTGGCAGTCGGCGGATGGCGCCACTCCCCTCGACGAAATCGTCGAGCATCGCATTTGCCAGGAGTTCGAAGTGGAGCCGGCCGAGGCCTTGCACGACGCTGAAACCCTGGCCCGTGAACTGGCTAGCCATGACATCATCCAAATCTCGGAAGAGCCGATTCCCCAGCCGAGTCCAGGGGCGGGAGAGGCCCGATGAACGGCCTGCTGGAGCAGATGACCGAGAAGGCGCTGAAGCTGAATGTTCCGCTAAGCGTCCAGCTTGACTTGACCTATCGCTGCAACGAGCGCTGTGTGCATTGTTATCTCGATCATGACGACCACGGCGAGATGACCACGGCGGAAATCAAGCACTTGCTCAAAGAGATGGCCGAGGCTGGCGTCTTCATTCTGACCCTCAGCGGCGGTGAGATTTTCCTGCGCAAAGATTTCTTCGAGCTCCTCGAGTATGCCCGCCGCACGTTGATGTTTTGCGTAAAGCTCAAAACCAATGCCATGTTGATTCGCGAGCGCGAGGCCGCCCGCATCCGCGATCTCGGCGTTGAGTCGGTCCAGATCAGCATTTATTCGCATCGGCCGGAAGTGCATGACGCCATCACTCTCGTGCCCGGCTCGCTCAAGCGCTCGCTCGATGCGGTTCGTTTTCTCAAGTCCCAGGGTTTGAGGGTCGTCATCGCCAACGTTCTGATGACCCAGAATATGCAGGACTATCCTGCAGTGCGCGCTCTCGCGGCGGAACTGGGCGTCGATTGCACGCTCGATCCGACCATTACGCCCATGATGGACGGCGACCGCTCGGTCTTGAGCCTGGGCGTCGACCAGGCTGCCCTGCGGCAGGTCTTCCGTGATGCGTCACTGGTCGGCGATGTCGAGGAATTCTGCGCGATCGCAACTAACCCCGACGAGGACGCTCTGGAAAATCTTCCCTGCAGCGCCGGCCACACCAGTTGCTATGTTTCGCCGTACGGCGACGTTTTTCCTTGCGTTCAGTTTCCTCTGCCCACGGGAAACGTGAGGAAGCAGCGGTTCATCGATATCTGGCGGCATTCCGATGCGATGAACGACGTGCGCTCGATCCGTGTGAAGGACCTGACTACCTGCACTTCGTGCAGCCACGTTGCAAGCTGCTCGCGCTGTCCGGGCCTCGCATTCCTGGAAGGCAACATGCGCGGGCCGTCGTCGCAGGATTGCGAGCGGTCGTACGCCCGCACCGGAGTTCTGTCGGCCAATATGTTGGCGAAGAAACGCGCGGGGGCGGGACAGGATCTGGGTCAGACAAATCTGGGTCGAGCGAATCTGGTGCAGATTCGAGTTCTTCCGACGTCCGTTGCAACTTCCGCGACCAGCGCTACTGCGTGATCTGGACGCGCTTCTACCGGCCCATCGTAAGACTTACCGACCGAAGACATGCCTGGGACTAGCACCACACTCGACGCCGAGTGGTCCTTTCTACTAACCGCCTGTTCCGAGCTTCCCCGCGAGGAAAAGACCGTACGCCTTCGCGCGCTGTCACGCGCACCGGTTCGCTGGAAGCTTCTTTTCTACCTCGCCGACCATCACCGCACTCAGCCCCTCCTCCACCAGGCTCTGGTTGGAATTGCGGATGCCGTACCTCCCGCTGAGATGTCGGCACTGAAGCAGCTTTATCAGATCAACCTGCACAAAGCCTTATTTCTTTCGCGCGAATTGATTCGAATCGTGGATCACTTGTCCGCGCTCGGCATTGAGGTCATGCCCTACAAAGGCCTGGCGCTGGCGGAGGTGGCTTACGGAGACATCGCGCTGCGGCAAGTCGGTGATATCGACATCCTGATCCGCCCCCAGGATTTGCCGCGCGCCCGCGCCGCCGTCCGCGAACTCGGCTACATACCCCACCTGGTCTTTTCCGAGGTGGAGGAACGGGCCTATCTGAAATCGGGATACGAATGTGCCTTCGATGGCGCGGCCGGCCCGAACCTTCTTGAGTTGCAGTGGGCCATTCAGCCTCGCTTTTATGCCATGGACTTCGATATGAGCGGCCTGTTCCAGCGGGCAGCCACAATCACCGTCGCCGGGCATTCCATGACGACACCCTCGTCGGAGGACTTGCTGCTGGTCCTGTCGGCGCATGCCGCCAAACACGTCTGGGGACGCCTGATCTGGCTCTGCGACATCGCGCGAATCATGAGCCTCGCAAGTCTGGACTGGGGTTGGATCGGTTCGCAGGCGAGGGTCCTGGGAATTGTGCGCATCCTGCGCGCCACCGTGCTTCTGGCGAACCGACTCTTAGACGCCGCGATCCCGCCAGAGGCGCACGCGAATCTCCCCGAAGATGCCGCGACGCTCACGTTGGTGGATGAGATTCACACTCATATCGCGAGCGAGTCCGAATACAACGTAGAGTCCCTGGCCTACTTTCGCCTCATGATGCGTCTGCGCGAGCGCCGATCGGATCGCCTGCGATTCCTCCGACGCCTGGTCTTTACTCCCGGCCCCGGCGAATGGCAAGCCGTGCGTCTCCCCGCACAACTGTTCCCCTTGTACCGGCTAATCCGGCTCTCCCGCCTGGCGGCGAGATTTGTCCGCAGCTAGACTGCGGGTCCCGGAGCCGCCTTCCACTCTCGCAGATACAGCCCATACATCGCCGCGCATCCGATCAATGGCACCGCCAGTCCGGCCTTCAGGCTCGCGAAATGATTCGACGAAACTCCAACCATCCAGGGCATCAGTCCTCCTCCGATGTTCGACAGAAAGAACATGACCGACCCGATCCGCGACGACGCCGGCCCAAATTCCCGAGACAACAGCGAGATTGTTATGGGATAAACGCAAGAAAGTCCCAGCCCCGCCAGACAAGCGCTCAACACCACACCCCGCACCCCATGCGATAAGACCAGGCCAGCCATACCCGTACACGCCACCAATAAGGCCGCTTGCGCCAGTCGAATTTCGTCGATCGCTCGCAGCAGCAGCGGCGCCAGCCATCTCCCCAGCATGAGCGCGGCATGAAAGAACGAAGGAGTCATCAGCGCCAGAGCGGGGGGCAGTTCGAGGCTCTTGGCAAACGATGCGACCCATCCTCCGAAGCCGTTTTCTACTCCGACATACAGAAAAAACAGCGCCCCCAAAATCCACATAACTCCGTGCTTCCATGGAATCGCTGGCGCTCGTCCTCCATCACGGGTCGCCCTGGGCTCGATAATGGAGGAAGGCATGACCGCGATCCCAATCGCCACCAGGAGCGCGAACCCCGCCACCGCCGCCAGGAAGAGTGGGAACTTGTGGCTCTTCGCCGCCGCTGCTACAAGAATGGGGCATGACACGGCACCCGCGCTCCAGCAGAAGTTCAGCAGATTCAGCTTTGAACTACGACGCTCCGGATTCACCTCCGCCACCAGCAAATTCGCCGCTGGAACTGCCAGGCCCAAGCCGACTCCGTATGTTCCGATACAAACGATCCCCAGCACCTTCGGACCAGCCAGAAGCAGGCCCACCCCCACGCTCATTAGCACGAGTCCAGCCTTGATCGCGAACCGAAATCCCCAGCGGGAAACCAGCACTCCTGAGAGCGCCACGGCCGAAGTTGAGGCCAGGTACTGCGCCGTGAATAGAGCGCCGGCCTGGGAATAATTGAGCGACCATCGCGTCGACAGCGTGGGTAGCATCGGACCAAGAAGCACGGTCGCGATTCCGATCGGCACGAACGACGCGTACGCAGCGAACGTCAGCGCTTTGGCGGATATTGAAGCAGAGGCGTTTGGTGAGTCAGCGGGGGGCATGAATGGCGAGGACGCTCTGCCGCTACTATATCGGAAGCGCGAGGCTAGGAGGCCCCCGAAGCCTTCGCCGTCGATTCTCGCACCACGAGTTCAGGTTCAATCGCGATGTCTGAGGGATATTCTTTCTTCCCCTCAATCCGTTCCAACAGAACCTGGGCCGCTACCTCTCCCATGCGATTCAACGGCTGTTGCACCGTGGTCAGACTCGGAGTGTGAAACGCCGCGCCTGGAATATCGTCGAAGCCCATCACCGAAATATCCTGGGGAACCCGCAGTCCCTGCTCCTGTATGGCTCGAATCGCGCCGATCGCTGAAATGTCGTTGTAGGCAAACAGCGCCGTAAACGGCTTCTTGCCGGCCAGCAGTTGCTTGGCAAACGGATAACCCAACATCGGCGTCGGGTCGTCAGTGTCAATCTGCACCGTTAGTTCGGGATCGATCTTCATCCCAATCTCCCCGGCCACCCGGCAGATCGCGTCCCAGCGGTCAGCCGCATCCGAGCTCACCGGATTGCCTTTCATGAAGGCGACCCGCTCGTGCGATAAATCCTTGAAGTGGTTGAGCGCAAGAACCGCGGCGCGCAGGTGATCCAGGGTAATGTTGGTGACGCCCTTCAGCTTCTTGTGGCCGGCGATGGCGACCGTCGGCAGCGCGGGCGCCTCCTGTACGGTCGTATCCACCGTGATGATGCCCTCGACTCCGCGCTCCGACAGCAATTGCGAATATCGATTCAGCAACACCGGATCGTGCCGGTGCACCACCGTCAGAAAGAAATACTCGCGCTTCCTCAAATACTGCTCAATGCCGCTGATGATTGGCGAACTGTAGGAGTCGCCAATCTCTTCCGCAATCACTCCGATGGTATAGGTACGTTTGTTGCGCAACGTGCGAGCAAAAAAATTGGGCCGGTAGTTGAGTTCCTTGGCGGCCGCGTGGATCCGGTTCTTGGTCTCCTGCGGAATGGATCGAGCCGACGGCGAATCGTTGAGAACCGCCGAGACCGTGCCGGGAGTAAGTCCAATATGTTGGGCGACGGCTTTGAGGGTGATGACCTCTGGTTTTTGGCCAGGCTTCTTAATTTGCCCCATGATCTTTAAGTCGTCTCAATTAGTGACGTCGCAAACTCCGGGCCAAGTATCCTAACAAATCCCAACACCCTGTCAGTGATCCCACACTCCGCGGTTTCGTGCGCGGTTACGCTTTTGCATAACGTTGGCTGTTAGGCTTCGATCCGCTCAAGGCAAAGAAAAGAATGTACAAGTAACAAATTACCGGAAGAAAGAACGCGTGATGAATGCCGATGCGGTCGGCAATCGCGCCCTGCGCCACCGGAATAATGGCTCCGCCCACAATCGCCATGATCATGACTCCAGAGCCGTCGCCGGTAAGCGGTCCAAGTTCCGCGACCCCCAGCGTAAAGATGCTCGGGAACATGATCGAATTGAAAAACCCGACCAGGATGATGCTGTACATGGCGGTGTGACCAGTCGTGAGCATGGAGATTGCGACCAGGGCGGTTGCGCACACCGCACAAATGCCAAGCAGGGCTCCCGTTGGCGCAACCAAATGACCACCACGGAGAGCGGTCAGGAGTGCGAGCACCGCCGCCACCACGGCGACCAAGGCAAAAAGCGGGCGGGCAGTAACTAGGATAGAGACGAGCGCCCATAGGACAGCGGTGAGACTAAAATGGCCAGCCGGAGCTGCAAGCTTGTCAGCCCATGCATGAGCAACCCAGGTTGAGAGCAGATAGGCGAAAACGCCGCCAACCGACGCCAATCCCATATACGCCGCTTTTGCTCCGCTAAGAAGTGCGGATCCAAAGAAACGACCAACCATGGCACCGCCCCAGTACAATGCGACGAAAGTCGCCGCAACCTTCTCCGTCAGACCACCGATCTCAGGCTGGCCGAAGTAGTTCACCAAGAAACTACCAATCGAGACCTCTCCCCCGACGTAGACAAAGATGGCAATGGCGCCAAAAATCAGGTTCGGATGCTTCCAGATGGAGTCGTTCACCTTCTCGCCCACTTTGTGCTGTGCGTGCTCGATTGTGGGCAACTTGAAACTCCCGATAGCAATCGCCAACAGCACTAGCGCAATGCCCAGCCCCACATAAGGCATTTTGACCGTCGCTGCTTCGTGAACCCGGTAGGCTTGCAACGCATCGGGCGCTAAAGCTCGCATCTGATCGATGGACAGGTTTGCCGCTGTCAGAATCAGTAGCCCGCCGAAAAACGGCGCAAGGAAAGTACCCAGAGAGTTGAACGCCTGCGTTAGATTCAGCCGGCTCGAAGCCGTCTCTGGCTTCCCTAAAACGGTGACGTACGGATTCGCTGCCACCTGCAAGCAGGTGATCCCCGCAGCAAGAACGATCAATGCGCCCAGGAACAATGGGAAGGACGGAACACTCGCCGCCGGCACGAACAGGAACGCCCCTAGGCCCATGGTAAGCAGGCCGACCACCATCGACCGCTGGTAGCCAATCCAGTCAATGATCCGAGCCGAAGGAATCGAAAAAATAAAGTAGGCTCCAAAGAATGCAAACTGAATCAGCATGACCTCCGCATAGCCGAGGTCGAAAATCGATTTCAGATGCGGAACCAGAATGTCATTCAGGCAGGTAAGAAATCCCCACATGAAGAATAGCGTTGTCACTGTCGCCAGCGGAGCGCCGTAGCTCTGCCCCGCCCCCGGCGCCGTCGTCGTAGTAGAAGTGTTGGGGGCTGCGATTGCCATGAGTGCTGTATCCACCCTTCCAAATTTTGCGCAAATCAAATTGTGCGAATCAGGCGCGCAAATCAAAGAACGCGGCCATCATAGCATCGCCGGAGCGTGCTTCTACGCATTTTTCTTAAACCGATATCGAATTGATACTCTAGAAAATCGTTTCTCTAGCTTGACAATCCAAGCCCCATGCCGGAGACTGCAATCGTCTCCGCCTGTCGAATTCTCCTCAGCAGGCCACACTCATGCGCGAATCTGTGCTCTTCGCTGTCGCCGCCTTCTCTTTTCTTATCTGCCAATCCGTACTCTTTGCCCAAGCCGGCACCTCCACCGTGGTCGTGTTCAGCGAACCGGGATTTCCGGCAGCCGACTCCGCCAACCCCTCTCCGCGGCAATTGGCCGCAATGCTGCCAGGCGCTCAACGGACCGACACAGGCCACTTTCGCGACGCTCTGGCCGCACCGTCAACCCGCCTCTTGGTGCTCCCTTACGGCTCCTCCTTTCCTGAGGAAGCCTGGCCGGCGATCAAGCAGTTTCTCGACCGCGGAGGCAATCTTCTCGTGCTCGGCGGAAAGCCCTTCACCCGCTCCGCATATCGCGACGCCGGCGGCTGGCATCTGCGCGACTACAGCGTCCGGTTCATCCGCCCGCTGATGATCGACCAGTACCAGGAAACTCCGGGCTCCGACGGCCTGCAGTTCCAGCCCAATCCCGAACTGCCTTTGCGGCTTCCCGCGTTTGCGTGGAAGCGCGCCTTCAGCCCTGTCATTCGCCTGAGCGCGGTCGATCTTTACCAGCGCGGCGGCGCCGCCGGATCCATCGACGCCCGCCTCGACACAATCGCCTGGGGCGTCAAGCAGGGCCGCAAATTATCCGCGCCGGTCCTCCAGGTCGATCACTACCGGAACGGTTTCGACGGCGGACGCTGGATTTTCGTCAACGCGGAACTCTCCCCCGAGTTCTTCGACAACTACACGCTCCTGCAATCCCTTGCGGAGCGGGCATTGCAGGGCGCCGAGGAGTTCACCGTCCGCCCAGCGCTGCCGCTCTACGTTCAAGGTGAACCGATAGAACTGCAGGTCTCGTGGCACGCTTCGGATACCCCGAAAGGGCCGTTGAGAGTTGGAGTCAAAACATTCCCTGACGGGGACCCCTCGCATAGCTCGACAACGAGTATGATGATCCCCTCGAATGAGCCGTTTCTATTGCCAGCGCCGTCCGGCAAGGGACTCTACATTATCGAGGCGCAGCTGGTGGAAGGAACGCGGATTCGCGCCATGTATCATTCCGCCTTCTGGATCCGCGACGAATCCTTCCTCCGCTCCGGCCCGCATCTCGGCGTGAACCACGACTACTTCGAACTCGACGGCCATCCTCTCGCCGTCGTCGGCACAACCTACATGTCGAGCGAAGTCCAACGCCTTTTCTTCGAGCATCCCAACGTGTACGTATGGAACCAGGATCTCGGCCAGATTCACGATGCCGGACTCAACATGATCCGCACCGGCTGGTGGACTGGCTGGGATAAATTCTGCGACGAAAACGGTCAGCCCTACGAGCGCACCTTGCGCACCCTCGAAGCTTACTTAATGACTGCCCGCAAGTACGGGCTCCCGGTGCAGTTCAATTTTTTCGCCTTCCTCCCCGACGTTCTCGGAGGCGCGAACGCCTTTCTCGACCCTGAGGCCGTCCGCCGCCAGCAGACTCTGATTTCGTCCGTCGTCGCGCGCTTCCATGACGTGCCATTCCTCGCGTGGGACCTGATCAACGAGCCCAGTTTCTCGCAGCATCTCTGGAAGACGCGCCCCAACGGCGATGCCATCGAGCTCGCCGCCTGGAATAACTGGCTGAGCCAACGCTATCCCGATCGCGCGAAACTCGCCGCGCTTTGGAATGTCCGTCCCGACTCCGTCGCAGGAACAATCTCTTTACCGAGCGAAGACGAGTTCTCCCCGCGCGGCATGTACACCGGAACCAACTCGCTCCGGCTGCATGACTATTTTCTATTCGCCCAGGAATCATTCGCCCACTGGGCAAGCACCATGCGCGACACCATCCGGTCCACCGGCTCTCAACAACTCGTAACCGTTGGCCAGGATGAAGGTGGTATTCAAGATCGTCTCTCACCCGCTTTCTGGGGCCAGTCCGTCGACTTCACCACCAATCACTCCTGGTGGCTCAACGACCACATCCTGTGGGATTCGCTCGCGGCCAAGCAGCCCGGTAAAGCGATGCTGATTCAGGAAACCGGTTTGCAGCGCGAATTAAACATCGACGAGATAGCCCGGCGCACGCCGGAAAGCGAGGCCGCTCTCCTCGAACGAAAAATTGCCGCGTCGTTCATTCAAGGCTCCGGCGCCATCGAGTGGCTCTGGAATACGAATTCCGATATGACGGAGAGCAACGAAACTCCGATCGGCGCTGTCCGCACCGATTACACCGAGAAGCCGGAAGCCACTCTGCTGCGGGCCTTCGCCGAATTCGCCCCGTCCTTGCACGAGCACCTTCGCGACCCGCAGCTGTCTTCTATCGCCATCGTCACGTCGCAGGCCGCGCAGTTCTCGGTGCTCGCCGATTTCCAAGTGGCGGCGCAACAGAACGCGGTTCGTGCCCTCGCTTATGAGGCCCACTTGTCCGCTTACGTGATCGCGGAAAATCAGATCGAGACACTCGGCTCACCCAAGCTCGCCATTCTGCCCTCCCCGCAAGCGTTGAGCGAAACCGCATGGCGGGCTCTGCTGAATTATGTGGACGCCGGAGGAAACCTCTTGGTCACCGGTCCAGTCGATCGCGACGAGCACTGGCAGATCGTCCAGATCGGA
>Ga0210384_10003283_pt1 | contig 18847 bp, 21 predicted proteins | sample IncBWH2MmetaG_FD_160574 | JGI IMG/M metagenome (GOLD analysis project Ga0210384, IMG submission 160574) | Forest soil microbial communities from Barre Woods Harvard Forest LTER site, Petersham, Massachusetts, United States - Inc-BW-H-2-M | ecosystem: Environmental > Terrestrial > Soil >...
CCTGATAAGTTGGACTATTACGTGCTACGACTCAGTTGCATGAGCCCCATGAATATGCGCAGCTCGAGGTGATGTCGTGGACGAGTTGGTCGATACCTCAACTTGGCGGTACGCGGTAATCAGCATTTGGTCCGAGCCTGCTCCTGAACGGTTGGTTATTGCATATCCCGACGAAGAGACCCTGCGGGACCTGATCGCAGCACCTAGTATTGTGGCGCTCGGCTACGCCTCTCGTGCTGACGCCCTCAAGAATATAGATCATTGTGTGACGACCACGGCTTCTGTGAAGCGACTGCTGAAGGCGGCGGTGCTCGACACAAATATGACTTTTTTGACCGAATGTCGTGTGGCATTGCGGCGACTCGCAGTCGGCTTTGGACTTTCCGGGACTTCCAAAGTCATGCGTAACCTCCTGCACAACGGTCTCGCTGCGGCTCTCATTCCGGGCCCGTGGCCGATGAGTCTTGGTCGTTGATGCTGCGTACTCGCGAACTACCGGCGAGGCGTAGTTGGTGTAAAGGGCCTGATTTCAACAATTGGACGCGGTCAGCGCTACAATCCAACACCATGCGGATATGGGAAGCCTCGTGGCTGGATTTTATTGGTCTGGCACTCGCCATTTCGTTTCTTGAGGCGGTCCGACCTGAGCGCTAGCCACCGATTGGTGGAAGACCCGCCTGAGCTACTGGACGGCGGGCCCGCATGTCTGTCGAGTTCTCCATCTAATGCGTTCAGCGGCGAGTTCAGCGGGACCTCCAAATTTACTCTGGGTAACGAAATGACCCAGCTCATGCGGAACGCACCAGAGCCGGCGGCGGAACATCCAGATTCTCGATTTTCAGTACGCTTGCATCGCCATATTCGTGGAAGCGAACGATGCGTGCCATGATTTCTCCTCTACTTTTTTGCGATCTTCGTAACCATCGAACAATGCCGCAACTCCATTTCGCTTTCGAGCACCTCGGGCATCACGGCTGGGAATGCCTTCATGTAAGGCAATTCGAAATGCGCCGCAAGATCAAAATGTGCCTTCCAGTGGACGAGACGGGCCACGCCCTTTCAATGCAATACCTATTTCTTGTTTGTTGTTCGGTCGAGAAACTCATGCATCAACGACCCAATCCGATCCACTTCTTCTTCCAGCGCGAAATGACCCGTGTCGAAAAGATGGAGCTCTGCACTGGGAATATCTCTTTTAAAGAGTTCAGCACCCTCCACCGTAAAGATTCCATCGTTTTTGCCCCAAGTGATGAGCGTGGGGGGCTCTTGTTTACGGAAATACTCCTGCCAGTCGGCAAAGACATCCAGATCCCTTTTTGCGTTGTAGAGGATTGAAAGTTGGATTTCCTTGTTCCCCGGTCGGTCCTGATAAGCCTGGTCGATCACCCAATTGTCAGGGCTGATCTTCGACGGATCGCCGACACCATGCAGATAGTGCCACTTGGTTCCTTCAATCGTCAGAAGCCAGTCGCGTAGAACTTGAGCATTCTTTTCGCTCCGATCTTCCCAATAGTCAAATAATCCTTTTTTTGCGAACTCCTTGTTTATGGCTTCAACATGGGCGCCGCCGTTTTGGACAATCATAGCGGTCACTCGTTCGGGATGCATGACCGCTAACCGGAAGCCAACGGATGCACCTATGTCTGAGAGGTATAACGCATAGGAAGAAAGATTCAGCTTTTCGGTGAACGTTTCGGTCACAGCCGCTAACCCCTCGAAGGAATAGTCGAAATGGTTGACTGACGGTGCTGAGCTTTCGCCATATCCAGGGAAGTCTGGGGCGACGACATGATATTTATCCGCAAGCATGGGAATCAGATTGCGGAACATATGAGAAGACGACGGAAAGCCGTGCAAGAGCAAAACGGTGGGAGCATCTCGGGGACCGGCTTCGCGATAGAAGATGTTCAGCCCCTCCACGTTTAACGTGCGATAGAAAACGGTCGGCGTATTCGTGGTCGAGTTAATCGTGCGATACAAAACGGTCGGCGTAATCGTGGTCGACATCTAAACTCTCCTTCGGCGCGTGAAATGTACTTCGTGGACTTAGGCAATCCCCGAGTCCCCAAGGCTCTAAGCAGCTAATCTTCTTGCCACTCTCTCCGATCCGCGGATGATCGTCTTTCCCTTGATCCGCTCGGTGGGGTTGAAGGCGGCGACGGCATCGTCGAAGGCAGCCACCTTGCCGATGTTTGTCCGCAGCCGACCATTCCGGGCTCGCTGGACGACCTCACTCAGTTGGACGCGATCGGGTACGACGACGAAGTCTATAGTCAGGCCGCCAGAGGGCCGCGCCTCGGTCGGGCCGGCGATGGTCACCAGCGTTCCTCCGGCGCGAATCACGCCCGCAGACCGCTTCGCGATGTCGCCGCCCAGGACATCGAAAACCAGATCGACCTCGCCGACATCTTCTAGGGCGTCGTGATCGAGGTCGACGAACTCCTGTGCGCCGAAGTCGAGCGCCGTCTGACGGCCGGCAGCGCGCCCGGTGCCGATGACGTACGCCCCGGCCTCAAGTGCGAGCTGGGTCGCCATCGAACCGACTACGCCGGCCGCACCGTGCACGAGGACGCTCTGCCCCGCGCGCAGGCGGCCGTGCTCGAACAGCCCCTGCCACGCGGTCAGGCCCGGCATCACCAGGGCCGCGCCCACGGTGAACTCGACGTCGCCCGGTAGCGGCGCGAGGTTGCGTGCCTCGACGGCTACATACTCCGCCAGCGTTCCATCGCGAGTCCAGTCCGTGAGGCCGAACACCCGCTGTCCGACAGACAGCCCCGTCGTTCCATAGCTGAGGGCGGTGACCACTCCGGCCAGTTCGTGGCCGGGGATCGAAGGCGTCCGGTCACGGCCTAGACGGTCGATCCAGGTTGAGGGCCACGACAGCTCATCCCCGGTGAATCCCGACGCATGAACCTGAACAATCACATCGCCGTAGTTCGCGCCCGACAGCGCGCGCCCGTCCTGCGGCTTGGGCCGCTCCATCAATTTCATTCCAGCCGTTCCCGCAGCCTGATCCGTGACCACAATCGCCTTCATCGGTCACCTCCTCGTGTCGAGTTCTTGCCTGTAAGGCAGCCGCTCCATCCGCTGTCCTTGGACGGGTTATCGGACAGAAACGAATCGATCAAAATCTTGGCCTCGCCCGCCTCGATGCGAAATGCGGAATGGCCGTGCCATTTCTGTTTCATAGGAATTGTCTCATCGGTAATGTGTCTCTTTACTGGAATGCATGCCGCTGGCCAAAGTGGTTTCAGCGGCACCGCTCTAGAATCGCGCGTGCAACTTCGCTCAACTGGAGGGAATAGAACAATTAGGACGAAGGGACCACTGATTTTCAATTGCACCGACGGGAACACTTCGCGCCAAGAAGCCATCCAGATGTCACACCGTCATGCATTCGACATCTGATTGGATCAAGTCCGCCGCACTTCGCGATTCTGTCATTGCGATCTGTCGTAATGTTCTTGCATTCGGATGACGGCTTAACCGGCCAATCTCTCCAGCTCTCGATCTCTTGGCGGTTCGGTGTCGCATTCCCGTTCGATCACCTCAGTTTGGAACCTTTGTAAACGCTCTTGTGGCAACCCGTGTCTTCGTGGCGACGCCGAGGCATGTGCGTGACAGCTGTTGGTACCGCCCAGTCAGACTTTCGTGCGACGAAGACGGACGTTGAGCCGATTGGATGCAAATTCGCGCACTTTACTGAGTAGACAGTTTCGAGGTGGAAAATGGTCGCGTGCATGCAAGAGTCTGAGCAGGCCGATGCCATTCAGGGGAGGACGTATGAAAGCAGCGCGAATTTTACGATTCGGTCCACCAAGCGTGATTGCAGACGTTGACCTACCTCAGCCGAAGCCCGCCACTGGGCAACTTTTAGTGCGGGTAAAGGCGGCTGGTGTGGGCAATTGGGACGCACTGGTTCGCGAGGGCAAGCTGCCCGACGAACATTTGCCCCTTATTCTTGGTTACGAGCTAGCAGGCATCGTCGAAGAAATTGGGACTGAGGTTTCGGGTTTCAAGCTTGGCGATGAAGTCTACGGGGCGACGAACGAGCAACTCACTGGGGCGTATGCAGAATATGCGCTGCCTTCGGCCAGAATGATGGCGCAAAAACCAAAAACCTTAAGCTTTATTGAGGCGGCCTCAGCTCCGATTGTGACAGTCACGGCTTGGCAGATGCTCTTCGATCATGCCCATGCAGCCGCCGGGCAAACCGTTCTCATCCATGGAGCCGCGGGCAATGTTGGTGCTTATGCCGTACAACTGGCCAAACAGGCTGGGCTTCACGTAATCGCGACTGCATCCTCCGCCGACCTGGACTACGTGCGGGCTCTAGGTGCTGACACAGTTAGGGACTATAAAAAAGAGCGATTCGAGGAGTCGTTGAATGGAGTGGACGTTGTCCTTGATACGGTTGGTGGAGAGACGCAGGAGCGTTCGCTTCGGGTTCTGAAGCCAGGCGGGATTCTTGTTTCTGTCGTATCACCCGTTCCTGAAGCAGCACAAAAGCGTTATGGCGTTCGAGCAGCGTACTTTTACGTGGATGTGACTACGACACGCCTGAACAAGATCACGGAACTGTTCGACAGCAGAAAACTGGCTACGGACGTCGGGACTGTGCTCCCGTTGGAACAAGCCCGTAAAGCACACGAGATGCTCGGGGGTGAGCCGCATAAGCGCGGCAAGATCGTGCTGCGCATCGCAGCCTGACGATCTCGCTTTAGCGAGAAATGGCGTCGGTCAAGCGAAGGATTAACGTATGACGTTCACAAAAATTGTTCTGGTGCTGGTATGTCTCATGTCCGCCACGCTGGTAGCGCAAGAAGCTAAGGTAGCGCCGCTCATGTCCAAAGACCTGACAGAGTGTCCCGGCAAAGAAGCTGTGATGATCACGGTGGAATATCCGCCGGGCCATTCGGACGAAATACATCGGCACAACGCCTATGCGTTTGTTTATGTGCTGGAAGGCTCGGTCGTGATGCAGGTCAGAGGCGGAAAGGAAGTGACCCTGACGCCTGGTCAGACCTTCTACGAAGGCCCGGATGATATCCACATCGTTGGGCGGAATGCAAGTAAAACCAAACCGGCGAAATTTGTCGCATTTTTCGTGAAAGACAAAGGCGCTCCGATAACGGTGCCCGTCAAGTAAGCGAGCAATGATGAACACACGATGGGTGGGATTGGCAACGGTCAGCTCGGTATTTCTACGACTCGCTCTCGGGATCTCGTTTTTGTCTGCGGTCGTAGACCGATTTGGTCTCTGGGGCGTTTACGGACAGCCCAATGTGGCGTGGGGCAATTATGCTCGGTTTGTGGCCTATACGGCTAAGCTGAATTGGTTTTTGCCTGCGGCAACGATCCCGGCGTTGGCAATTATCGCCACAACTGCTGAAACTCTTTTCGGCCTTCTTCTTGTTCTCGGTTGGAAAACTCGCACCACTGCTCTGTTAAGCGGAGTTCTTTTGACCACCTTTGCACTGACGATGACGATGGCTTTGGGAGTGAAAGCGCCCCTCGATTTGTCGGTCTTTTCAGCTGCCGGCGGCGCGCTGCTCCTGGCAACATCTGCAAATTTCCCGTTCAGCCTCGACGCATTGGTTCGGCGGAATAAGCAGTTGGAGTCATCTGCTCGTGGCGGAATCAAGTTGGGAGCCTGAATGGAAACGCGAGCTCAACGTGGAAGGTTCCTGATAATCGCTGTCATGCTCGCATGCATCCCTTCGGATCTTTGGGCGCACGGCACTGTCGGCCAGCGAATGTTCATCGAGCCGCTGTTCACAGAGGATGCGAATATCAAGGACGAATTGGATTTACCGCGGGCCGAGTTCCTTATGTTGCCAGATGGGAGTTCCCGTAGTTTCAGTACCTCCTTCGAGAAAGCTCTTTACCCCAACCGTTGGTCGGTCGTGATCGAACAATCGCGCGTTTACCGTCGTGTTGCAGGATCAACCATCGCCGGGTTCGATGATCTTGAGGTCGGAACCAAACTCGCACTTTATCGCAGTGCAGAGCATGAACTTGTGCTAACCCCTGCGCTATTCTTGACAGCTCCTACTGGGTCCCACAGCGTGGCAGAACATCGCACCAAGTTACAACCAGCCCTCGTATTTGCCAAAGGATTTGGCGACCTAAAATGGGGTTGGCTGCGTCCTTTGGCGTTGCAGGGAGATATTGGTTACGAAGCAGCAGTAACAGGTCAACGCGAGCGACACGCGACATACGACATGGTATTGGAGTACAGCGTACCGTACCTGAACCGCTTCATTCGAAATGCCGATGCGGGGTTTGACCTGGAGCACAACCTGCGGCTGGGTCACTCCTCACGAGCAATTCTCGGAAACATGTACCCATTCGTCGAATTCAACGGTTCGACCCCGGTTCGGGGTACTTCGGGTTCGAGCGCGACCTTTCTCCGACCGGGGGCTGCTTACTTCGGGAAGTACTTCCAGATCAGTGCGGCGGCGGATGTTCCGCTCCGTGGTTATCTGCCGAGTCGGAGAGTAGGCGCGGTGGTCCTTTTTGATCTGTTTCTGAACGAAGTCGTGTCTGCTTTTGGTTGGACGCCGTTCGGCAAACATCATCACCACGATGATGAACACTAGAGACCTCAGAAATACAATGCGAGCCGTTGGCAGCTGATGACGGCGCGACCACGAAACGAGAAGATTGTGCCTGAATCAGACAAATGCCGCCTATATCGAAGCAGCTCAGTGAAGGTTCGGGAAACGAGATACAACGATGCCGCCCGGAGTACCTGCGCCGCCTGCATTTGGACACAGGAGCTTCAAGGAGATCATTATGGCCGCCCAGGAAATTCCACTTGGCTACGAAGCCAAGCTGTTGGATAGAGTTGAAGTCGCGGAGGATACCATGGCCTTCCATTTCGAGAAGCCGCCGGGATTCGAATTCAGACCCGGACAGTCCTCCGACCTGACATTGGTGAATCCTCCGGAAACCGACTCCGAAGGAAATATCCGGACGTTCTCGATTGCCAGTGCACCTTTTGAGGATCGACTGATGTTCGCCACTCGCATGCGTGAAACAGCCTTTAAACGGTCCTTGAAAGCAATGCCGATCGGTACCGCAGTGAAGGTGGAGCCTGCGACGGGCTCCTTCACGCTGCATAAGACTTCCGCGAAACCAGCGGTACTTCTGGCCGGAGGAATCGGGATCACACCTTTCTTCAGCATTGTGAAGCAGGCTGATCACGAACGGCTGCCCCATAAGTTGTATCTGTTTTATTCCAACCGCAGGCCGGAGGATGCTCCGTTTCTAGAGAGTCTGGACAACCTAGAGAAGAGTAATCCGAATTTCCACCTCATCGCTACGATGTCCGAGATCTTTCGTTCCAAGAGAAAATGGGAAGGGGAGATCGGCTTGATAGACAAAGCGATGTTGTCGAGATATGTGAACGATCTACGGGGCCCCATTTTCTATATTGCGGGACCACCAGGCATGGTCACGGAGATCCGGAAAATGCTTCTCGCATACAGCGTCAATGAGGATGACATCAGAACTGACGAATTTGCTGGATACTGAACAGAAGCTGAGCGAGTTTCGCCGTGTGACAAAAACCTGAGAGTGCAGACAAATGCTGCGTATATCGAAGCAGCTCAGCGAAGATTCGGGAAACGAGATATAACGATGCCGCCCGGCTTGCGAAGATTGTTGGCGAGGCACAGCATTGCCGCAAGTCTGCGCACAAAATCTGCCCTACGGCAAGCAGGGTATTGCAACGCAACGCTATCAAGGTGTTCATTGGGTTTGAGGGCGTTAGGCTATATGACTCGCTTCGAGTATTCCGGTAAGCCCTTTCAAAAACCTTGCCGTTAGGGAACAGACGGACGTCATGTCTCATCTGGATCAGGCGTGTTCGATTCTTTAGGTATAGTTGATGTTGCCTCGTGTAGTCATTGTCGGTGGTGGTTTCGGAGGACTCGCCGCAGTCCGCGCTCTGCGCAAAGCTCCAGTTCGTGTGACGCTGATCGACAAGCGAAATTATCACCTCTTTCGACCGATGCTTTACCAGGTCGCAACCGGCCTGCTTTCTGCGGATGAGATCTCCGGCCCTCTGCGCTCTATCGTCAGTCGTCAGGAAAACGTTGATGTTCTCCTGGATGAAGTCACAGGCATCAACTCCGGCCGACGCATCATCCATCTGACTCGAGGTGAGTTGCCCTACGACTTCCTTCTCCTCGCGACTGGCATTCAGTACAACTATTTTGGCCACGACGAATGGCGGCACTTCGCGCCCGGCCTCGAGTCCCTCGATGATGCCGACCTCATCCGCGGCAGAATATTGCGTGCCTTCGAACGAGCCGAAGAAATGGCCTCAATCGAACACGCCCCCACCGAACAAATCCGTCGCCAGCTGACCTTTGCCCTCGTCGGTGCGGGAACAGTTGGAGTTGAAATGGCGAGCACGCTCGCCGAAATGTCGCGCATGGCTTTAGCGCATGATTTTCGCCACATCGATCCGAAGTCGGCACGCATTCTTCTATATGAGGCGGGACCTCGCATTCTACCCACCTATCCTGAACACCTTTCCGTCAAAGCGCAGCTCCACTTGGAGAGTCTGGGCGTTGAGATCTACACCAATGCCCGCGTCACACGCGTCGATTCCGAAGGAATTGTTGTTGGCCAACAGAGAATTGAAGCCGCCACCGTCCTCTGGGGAGCGGGTGTCCTCGCCTCCCCCGCCGGGCGATGGCTGGATGTAGAAACAGACAAGTCCGGGAAGATCATCGTCGGACCAGATCTGTCGGTACCCGCACATCCCGAAGTTTTTGCCATCGGCGACACCGCACATGTCATCGCTCCAGTTCGAAATCTGCTGGGCATCAAATCAAAAATTCCAATGACAATGCCTGGAGTGGCTCAGCCTGCCATTCAAGAAGGCGAGTACGTCGGGAAAGTCATTCGCCGCCGTGTGACAGGTAACACGAAGCCTCAACCATTCTGGTATTGGGATAAGGGAGACCTCGCAATCGTAGGCCGCACCTACGCAGTAGCCGACTTGCGGTTCGCAAAGTTCGCGGGCTTTCCCGCATGGGTCCTCTGGGCTGTCGTCCATGTTTACTTTCTCATTGGATTTGCGAATCGCCTCTTCGTGTTACTGCAGTGGGGGCTTGATTTCCTCACGAAACGTCGCGGAGTACGAGTCCTGCCCGGGGAGTCGTTCGCTGAGAAGAAATCCATCAATCCCGCAGCTTGAACGCTAAAGTCGCGATGTGGCTCGGAGGGGTCGCGGATTCGAGCGTACGAATATCCGATGGTCCGCCCGCTGCCGCCTCCAGGAAGATCCACAGACGACACGTCATAAAGCGGAACGTCATGAAGAAGTTCGTGCGCACGAAGATGCAAACTCCGGTGCTCGACTGCGGACGCACGCATCGTGAGTGTTGACCGCCAGTTCTTCACGCCGCCTTGAAAACCGTCCAACCTTTGACTCCCTCCCGGCCCACTCAAATGGGCGCTGCCTTCGGTCGCCAAAAAAGGTCACGGCTGGTATCCGCCGCTCTGCCATTGCGCGAATAATGCGAGCTGGCCCGCTGTCCAATAGGGCCCACCGGGAGGCATGGTGGGGGGCTCGCCATCGTGCGGGGAGAGAGTCGCGAGCACTTTGTTTGCGTTGTCCGGATTCGACATGTAGGTGTAACTGTCGAGTTCTACGCCGAATCGTTTCATGTGCGAAATGTCAACAGCACGAAACAACGGTTTGATATCCGCTGAGAAGGAAACTTGCGGCATACGTTCTCCTTCGGCTTTCGACCAACCTTCGGTCGGAAGCAGCCGATGCGAGTTGTGCGCGGCCGACAGGATCCTGTGGTGAAGAGAATGCCGGTCAACCGCGCAGGCATTGTTTGCGATTTCAGTCGCCGCTTGAGCGCCAGTGCTTAAGCGAGCTGCTATGCAGCAATCTTTGCGGCCGCTGCTTCGGTGCTTGAGATGATTATGCCGTTGAGGCCAGTCGGGAAGAAGCCGCCTTGTTTGGCCCCCGCTTTCCCTCCAAACGCAAGATAGAGCACCTCACCAGCTGTCCTGGTCGCGATCAACCCATCGCTCACTTTGATCGAGAGGACCTGCCTTGCTTCCCCGCTTGGTGGAGGAACCAGGTCTACGCCGTCCATAGCCGTCGTCGCTATCTTCAGCCGTGCAATGTGTGTTCGTATCGTGGCGGCGTGTTCAGCCTCAGCTCCAAGGAGGCCGTGCGCTGCCATCATGATGTCGGGAGTCTTGAGCATATGGGCAGCGCCCGAGTATGCGGTCACGCCGATGTCCTCGAGAATGCGTGCTGCTCGGAGGAAATCGTTCTGGTTTCCGAAGCCGAAACCAAGCGCACTCAGGTCGATGTTGGGCATTGCAACCGCTGATGAGCCGAGTGCGCCGCGAAGCAGCACTACGTGGGCGCGTTCATCAGCACCGATTTGCGTCGCCATATCGTGAAGAATGGATTCGTCTTTGGAAAAGGTGACCTTCGCGCCTCCCTTCGTGGTGCCACCGTTTGCTGGATTGCTGCCGTTTGCGCTGCCTTTGGTCCCAATACCGAAGCTCGTAATTGATTTGCCGGTGGTCGCGTACGTGTAAAACTCAGCCTCAAGATATTCCAGGTTAAGAGCAAAGTTCAAAATATCGACTTCTTCAATTTTGTTTTCAGGCATACAGATCCTCCAATTTTCGGGTTGGTAGTTTAAGGTGGTTGATCTTGTGGCGCGCGATACGTTCACCGCCATTTGCAGATCAACAGAAAGTTCCGTGCTTTACGCCGATGAATTGTTGCAATGCGATTGCCAAAGGTCCGAATATCCCCAATCGTATTGGCTCGATATACCGGCTGCGCTTCCGTAACGGCACGCTGCAACGCGTCCGTGACGTTATAACGACAGCAAGACAAACAGATGACACAGACTTACACAGAAGATCCCAGCTAGTCCGTTGAAAACGCTCGAGGCGCTCAGAACGTTTACGGCAAAGGATGGTCTCGGAGTTCATGCGAATTTTCGCTACTTCGTTGCATCACCTTTTTGCGAATTGCCCGGCAGAGTCCGCACATAATTCACGAGATCCCAAACGTGATCCGGGGTCTCGACGTCACCAAAAGCCGGCATTCCAGTGAAGCGGATTCCATTCTGGATGATCCAAAACAGCTCCTGGTCGGAGTACCTCTGCACCTGCTTGCTTGTGAGATCGGATGCGCGTGGGTACATCCACTGTCCCGGCGGCCGTTGTGCCCGGCCATCGTCGGCATGACATACGCCGCAATCGAGTCCGTAGTGTGAACCGCCTCTTTCAATGCTTGCTTTGGTGTCCTGGGGGCGCGGAGGAATTCCGTGCCGGCTAGCGCGGTAAATGAAATAACGCTTGGACAAATTGGCCAGGCGCGTTTCAGCCGGCCCCGGTTCGTGCCGCGCCGTCAGGTTAAAACGCATCAGAGCAATCCCGATCAGCACCACAGCAAGCACGACGATCGCCCACAGGATTCGCTGCCGCATCTTGTCCCTTCCGGTGATCCTGGCGGTGCCAGTTTTATTTTGATTTCAGGGGCGGAAACCCCTGCACGTACGTCCAATCGGTCGATTTCGCTGGGACGTGACAGCTCAGGCAGTCCTTCTTGTAATCCGTCGCCACCTGCTTGTCAGGTGCGTCGGCCTTGAAAAGAAACCATCCCCATCCATCGCCCCACAATGGGTTTTGTGGAAATCGGTTTTTTTCATCCTTGATCTTGACAAACCACACTTTTGTTCCCGAAGCCCAATGCGAATCACCTGTCGTTAGTTGAGCGTGATCCGTTCCGAATATCTCCTTGATCAACACTGCACCATCGGGAAACTTTCCGGTCTTGCGGTAATACTCAGCCGTGCCCGGTGTGGCATAGGTCACGTGCATCTGGTCGCCCTTCGGATCGAGAACTGTATATGTTCCAAGTAGCTGATAAAGATCTCGATAGTCGGCCGGCTTGCGAATGTTGCCCGTTTTGTCGACCAGTTCATAGCCGTTGAACTTGTGGTTGGCTTGCGCGCTGGCCGACTGACAGCCCGCCAGCGCAGCGACAGTGAGAAACAACATGGAGAAACGGAACCTCATAAACCACTCCTCTAGTCTGAATTGGTGTATCGGCTTCATCTAACTCCAGTACCCTTGCACGCACGGGGCCGAGATCGAAAATGCTGCTTTTCCAATACCGTGCCACCATTAATCGACAGCTTGAGTTGAGTACGGGACAAACCGAGTGGCGAGAAGATGTCTCGGTGGCAAAAGGATGTCACGCTCGGCGATCTCATTACGTGTGACGACTTGTTTTTCGATACTGTGCTGGCTTTCGAGCAGGGCCCTAGGACTCGTAGCACAACAAAACCGATAAGGCCGACAGTTCGAGTTCTCCGCAGTCCAACGGAGTCAGGACATTTACAATGAGCCTGAAATGGTGGCTGCGGATACTCCTACGGTTTTTGTCGTCGATGACGATGCCGACATACGCGCCTCGATACAGGACTTGTTGGGATCGGCAGGCTTACGATCCGAATGCTTCGAGACGGCGGAACAGTTTCTAAAGAGAACGCCTTGGGATGGTCCCAGTTGCCTCATATTGGATGTGAGCCTTCCTGGAATCAGTGGCCTGGATTTTCAACAGCAGCTGAGGAACACAGGCCTCGAGATTCCCATCATTTTCGTCACTGCGCATGGCAATATACCGATGACGGTGAGAGCAATGAAGTCAGGCGCGCTGGAATTTCTGACTAAGCCATTTGAAGATGAGGAACTGCTGGAGGCCGTTCAGCGAGCTCTAGTTCACGACTCCGCGCGTCGGCTCGAGCAAGCTGAGCTTACTGCTTTACGAAAACGGTACGAAGTCTTGAGTCCACGCGAGCATGAAGTGATGGGACTTGTGGTCTCGGGAATGCTCAATAAGCAAATTGCGTCCGAACTCGGGATCAGCGAAGTAACTGTTAAGATTCACCGCGGCCAGGTCATGCACAAGATGAAGGCTCGATCTCTTGCCGCGCTTGTCAGAATGGCGGAGAAGCTCCAGCTTTTCCGCACGCGGTAACGATTTCGGCTCAATCTCAGACAATGTCATCCCGTCTTACATTAATACCAAGGTGTGATTGCGCTTTCTTTTGCGTTGGATTATTTTCCTGCCAAGGTGGCAAAAGAGGAGAAGTCGAACGTGGTGGCAATCGTTGACGATGACAAGCAGGTCCGGGATTCACTTCACGACCTGATGGAGTCGGCTGGCTTCCGAAGCTTAGAGTTCGCATCGGCGGAGGAATTCCTGAACTCCAGCGAACGAGAGCATACTGCGTGTCTGATCACGGACATCCGTATGCCGGGAATGTCAGGTTTGGAACTCCAATCAAAGCTAAAGCAAGAACACTACAGAATTCCCATAATCTTCATTACTGCGCAAGGTGACGAAAAGATGCGGATGCAAGCTTTAAGGGCAGGAGCAGTAAGGTTTCTGACCAAACCTTTTGATGACGAAGTACTACTCGAGGGTCTGCGAGTGGCACTCGATAGCTGAGCTTCTCGTTTTACGGGAAGCATTTCTGTGGGGTTACCGTGGAAGGCGTCGACAGAGCTCGGGCAAGCGAGCGAGGTCATCCTGAGTTTGACCACATTATAGGAAATAGCCTTGCACTGGAATTAGTGCTCGCGGAGGTGGAACGCGTAGCACCGACCGATTCCACCGTCCTGGTCCTTGGCGAAACGGGAACTGGCAAGGAGTTAATCGCCAGTGCTATTCATCATCTGAGCGCACGCTGCGGACGTCCGTTCGTGAAGCTGAATTGCGCGGCCATTCCCTTTGAACTATTAGAAAGCGAACTGTTTGGTCACGAGAAGGGCGCCTTCACCGGAGCTCTCACCCAGAAGATCGGCCGCTTTGAAATGGCTGATACCGGGACCCTATTCCTCGATGAGATCGGAGATATTCCGTTAGCGCTACAGCCGAAGCTGCTGCGGGTGCTGCAGGAGCAAGAGTTCGAGCGCCTGGGAAGTGGCAAAACACATCGCATCAACGTCCGTCTGATTGCGGCGACGCATCGCGATTTAACCGAGATGGTCAGGCGGAAAGAGTTTCGCAGTGACCTCTACTACCGAATAAACGTATATCCCGTCGTACTGCCGCCCTTGCGGGAACGCCGTCAAGATATTCCTCAGTTGGTCTTGCATTTTGTCGAGATTTTCGCCCGGCGCATGGGCAAACGGATCGATCGTGTGCCGAAAGAGACTCTGGAGGCGTTCACCTCGTACTCTTGGCCCGGGAACGTGCGCGAACTTCAGAACTTGATCGAACGGGCCGTGATTCGGTCGGACGACGGGGTGCTTGGGAATCCTTTGCCACTGTCGGACACGAATCCCGTGACGGTACCTCCTGCACGCAGAACGTACTGGGATTCCCAACGAGCTTTGATCTTGCAGGCATTGCGGGCGACACGCTGGGTTGTCGGAGGACCCGACGGCGCCGCTGTCCGGCTGGGACTGAAGCGGACTACTTTAGTTGCCATAATAAAGAGGCTGGGGATATCGCGGCCGCTCCCTAAAGACGACCCAAACGAGCTCGCCGCCAACGAGGACAGCGAGTACCAACCAACAATGTAATCGGATTCTGTGTCATCAGCACCGTTTACCAAATCCCTCGGTTATGCAGCCTGGTGTGCAGTCGCTTCAATGGGTAAGGTGAAGTGAAATGTCGCACCTGGCCGGTTGTCGCAGGTAGCCCACAAGCGGCCTCCATAGGATTCGACGATCGATCGGCTAATCGCCAGTCCCAAACCGGTGCCCTGAGGTTTAGTGGTGAAGAATGCATTGAAGATTTGATCCACCCGCTCTGGCGGAAGCCCCGTGCCGTTATCATGGACCGACACCATCACGTGACGATTCCCGTCTTCCTGTGACCTGATGCTAAGCGCACCACTGCTGCCCAAGTCTTTCATGGCTTCGATGCCATTGATCATGAGATTCATGAGAACCTGCTGCAATTGAATGCGGTCGGCTGTGATTTTGGGAAGCCCATCGGACAACTGACAATCGATCGCGATCGAGTAGCGCGCCGCCTCGCTGCGCAGAAGCATGATCATCTCTTGGATGACGTCATTTACGTCAACCAACTCTCGGCGCACAATGTCCTTTTTGAATAGCGAACCGATGCGACTGATGATGTCAGATGCACGCTTCGCGTCTCCGATGAGCCTCGAAGCTGCCTCGCGAGCCTTTACCACAGCGGGTTGGTCGCGATCAAGCCATCGCAGGCAGGCCTGAGCGTCAGTTACAGCTGCTGTAATCGGCTGCTTGATTTCGTGAGCGAGAGAAGCTGTCAGTTCTCCCATGGTGCTCACTCGGTTCAGATGTGCGAGATGGGCCAGTTCTTCCCGCATTCTCTCGCGCTCTTGCAGCGCCGCCTGCAGCTCGTCTTCGGCCTTCTGCCGGTTCAATTCGGCGGCAGCGCGGGAAGCGAAGATCTTAAGCAAGTCGATGGCGCGCGAGTCGGCCTCCATCGGCTTGTCGTCCAGAATTGCTAGGTGGCCGATGACGCGATTGCTGCGGTCGAGCATAGGAACGCCGAGGTAGCTTTCCGCTTGCCAATCCGCCAGAACCTTATCGAGAGGGAACAGGCCCTGCAGCCCTTGCCTGTAACGGCGAACCTCGCCATGAAGCACCTTTTCGCATGGCGTATCGGCGATGTCAAAATCGAAGTCCTTCCCAAAGCCGTCGCCATTCCAGAAGGCCAGCGTGCGGGCATGCTTCTGGTCATTACAAGTGGTGACAAAGGCATAGCGTGCGCGCAGTGCCTGGGCCATGTGCTGCACCAGACTCTGGAAGAAGTCGCTGCCCGTGGTCGCCGCTGTGCCCACTACGAGAAGCCGGAATGCTTGCTCGGCCTGCTTTCTTTCAGTGATATCGCGGATAAAGCCAGTAAATACGCGGCGCCCGTTCGTGGTCAGTTCTCCGAACGAGACTTCCAACTGAAACTCCTGCCCATTCTTGCGAAGGCCAGTAAACTCGGTACCTTGCCAGTTGATATGCCGCTGGCCGGTAGCCAGGTATCGTCTGAACCCATTCTCGTGCAGTTTCCGCATGAACTCCGGCATTAAGACCGTCAAAGGTTTTCCAATCAATTCAGCCGGGTCATAACCAAAGACTCTCGTGGTGGCAGGATTGGCAAATTGAATCGCACCGCTCTCGTCCGCACTAACGACGGCGTCAGTGGCCGTCTCGACAACGACACGCAGAGCTTGTTCAGCCCGTTCCCGATCGTCGATGTCAGTGAGTAAGACGCACCAGTTCAGAATGCGTCCATCAGGATCTCGCAAGGGAAACCCGTGTACGCCGAACCAACGGTAGACACCATCGAAGCGTCGCAAGCGCTGCTTAACGTCGTAGGCATGGCCGGTACGGATAGCCTCCATCCATACCTCGATTGCCTGGGGAAGGTCATCTGGATGAACGGCATCGCTGGTACCCCACTTTCTTAAATCCTCTAACGTCTTGCCGAAGTACTCAAGATTCGGTTTGTTGACGCTTTCGACTTCCCCAGATGGCGTCATGACCGCAACGGGCGCCGGAATACTGTCGACTAACAGACGGAGATTAAGCTCGCGAACCTGGAGCGCCTCCTTGGCTCTCTTGCGCTCGGCGATTTCCCTTTCTAGCGCTTCGTTGGTATCCAACAAATCTCGGGTGCTACGTTCCAAGTCTTGAGTTCGAACTCGAACTTGCGTTTCTAACCCGTTTGCTAGTTCGCGTACCGCTGCTTCCGCTTTTTCGCGCGCGGCCATTTGCAGCTTGAGGTCCTCAATAGACGCCAAGGTTTGATAGACCAATGAAGCGAATTGCCCGAGCACACTCATGACCCTGTCATCTTCCGCGTCAAACGTGCGGCGGTCGCTGTGCATGATCGCCCAAATGGTTCCGACCGCCTTGCCAGCGATATAAAAAGGGACCAGCAGGCACTCTTCGGCTGGTGGAATGACTGGTCGCAAATAGGAGTAACGCCGCTCGAAATGTTTAAACAACAGCGAGCGATTTTGATCGAGCACGTCCCCGCAGGGCCCGAAATTGCGTGGGGTCCCACCTCCGACGTGGTGATTCCACATCCCGGCGACAGCAGGCCAATAGAACCTGTTGCCGCAAGCGTCCGGCGTTTTGCCATCCCTCGTCAGGAGGCTAAGGCCAGCGGAGTCGCACTGGGTAATATCCAGGATCGTTTCGGCTAATGTCTGAAAGATCGTGCCCGGCGAATCGGCCAACGTGCTCACTAGTTTGGCGAGTGCGCGGTTCTCCTTTTCATACTCGGCCGGACGCGACGGTCGGCGCTGCAACTCTTCCGTACAGAGGATCGACTCCAACGAAGCACCGCCCTCCGGAATTGAAGCCTCAAGTGCAACATCATTCCGTGATGTGGTTGGCTCGCTCATTTTCACCTCGCGGAAGGGACCCCACTCGTGCTTCGCATATTCGGAGGGATACGAATCCTATAGTCTAGGGTCGTTTTGGGGTAGCAGGGCCCTTTTTTACTATATTGCGGTTGCCCCTGATACCGCAATACAGTTGATCCGGTAGGCAGCATTAAGCTGGCGTTCCATCCCTAGCTAGTTGAAGGTTCCGGGTCTTTTGGCGGCCGCAGACTTGCCCTACTCACGATTGAGGAGGGGAGAAGGCAATGAGAAAACTCTATTCGATTGCGCTAGTCCTGCTGGTCGCACTCGGAGCTAAGGCAGCGACAGTCATAGCAGGTACGTGCTGTGGTTGCCCGTCTTGTCCGTTCTGCAAGTGATTCAGGTAGGGGCTGCGCTTGATCGCAGCCCCTTTTTGGATGTGAACTCAGGTCAGGCTGCCTTTGCAACAGGTGCGGGCACCACGCCCAACTGGCGCATCATGCCCAACGCGTCGTAGACCCAGTTGTCCTCGACCACCTTGCCGTTGGCGATCCGGGTCACACAGATGCCCGCCACGCCGCTCACGCGCTTTCCGGTCGGTGCCGTGCCGAACAGTTCGCCGCGATGGGTTCCGGCTCCGCTCGTCCGCGTGACGACCTTGTCTCCCTCGGCGATCTGCTCCTCTATCGTCAGCTTTATGTCGGGGAACGCATTGCGATACATGGTGACTACTTCTTGGTAGCCTGCCTTGCCACGCCTTTCGCCCGCCGTAGGCTCCCGATAGACGTAGTCGGTTGAAAGAATCTCATCCAAGACCTTGAAGTTTCCATTGTTGATCGCCTCCTCGATCAGGCGGCGCACCAGTGACTTGTTAGCTTCAGACATGCGACTCCTCCTCTCTTAGGTTGATTGCGGCATTGTCAACCCCTGTAGCCCAGCGCGTCAATAGAACCCGAATTGTGCATCCCGACTCCACGGAGCAAGCCGAAGTTGTGTTGACGATGCAGGGTGGGGCACACTCCTCCCGTATCGAACGTGTTCCACGTGATTTCGGTACTCTCATCTGGCTCCACTTTGGCCGTCTAATTTGGCCCCACCTTATATATAGCGTTAGATCGTCCTACCCTGTCCCTGCCAGCCGGGACGGGGAGGGCGATGGACAGGAGACGTAAGGTGGAACTGTTTGAACAGATCAGGCGGGAGTACCGCTTTGGGGTAGGAACGATTCGAGGAGTGGCGAAGCAGTTCGGGGTGCATCGGCGGATCGTGCGGCAGGCGATGGCGAGCGCGGTCCCGCCGGAGCGCAAGGTTCCGATGCGGTCGCAGCCCAAGCTCGAACCGGGGCTTTCCGGTGGCTCGACACTGCTTATCAGGAACGCGATCTATATCTGCTGGGTTTGAGGACTGACTTCTTACTCGATCCCATACGTTCTGACCCACGCTTTGCTGAGATGGCGCGGAAGGTGGGG
>Ga0210384_10003284_pt1 | contig 18842 bp, 14 predicted proteins | sample IncBWH2MmetaG_FD_160574 | JGI IMG/M metagenome (GOLD analysis project Ga0210384, IMG submission 160574) | Forest soil microbial communities from Barre Woods Harvard Forest LTER site, Petersham, Massachusetts, United States - Inc-BW-H-2-M | ecosystem: Environmental > Terrestrial > Soil >...
GGCGCTGTCTGGCCGTCGATGGAATTCAATGTAAATTCGTAAACGTTTTTATCTGCAGCCATTACGCTAGCCCCCAAAAGAAAAATGCAACAGAGCAACTTGATCATGGTTCCTCCCTCTATGTTTTTACTCCGTTGCAGCCATAGCCGCAAATAATTTGCCTTGGTTCCGACTTGCTGCGATTTCCCGCCAATCGGTTATTGAGCGCTAGCTGCCCCTGGTATAGACTCCGCAGGCTAGTCGTTTATTCCATACAATCTGCACCAGGAGGTGGGATGCTGACGGCAGCAATCGTGACGGTAACGCATCGCATTCTCGCCCCCACTGACCTCGTAATTATAGGAATTTATTTTGCCATTATTTTTGGTATCGGTTTTTATTTTGCAAAAAAGGGCCGGACCTCCGAGGATTATTTTCTAGCTAGCCGTAACATCGGTTGGTTCGCGATCGGCGCTTCGCTTTTTGTTTCCAATATTTCCACGGAACATTTCATAGGCCTGGCCGGATCGGGCGCCACGTCGGGCTTAGCCGTGGGCGATTTTGAGTGGCTGGCATGCATGATGCTGCTGCTGCTCGGCTGGGTGTTCGTGCCTTTTTATCTGCGCTCCAATGTATTCACCATGCCAGAGTTTCTGGAGCGCCGCTTTAATCGCAATTGCGCGAACTATCTGGCCACCATTTCCGTGATTGCCTATATCTTCACGAAAATTTCCGTCCATCTTTATGCCGCGGGCATCGTGCTGGAGCGCGTGGTGGGCTGGAATCAATGGACAGCGGCTATTATTCTGGTGATCGCCACCGGCGTCTATACCATCGCCGGCGGCCTCGCCGCGGTGATCTACACGGATTTAGTGCAGACCCTGATTCTTCTGGCGGGCGCGATCGCGCTTACCTTAATCGGCTTGGACAAAGTTGGCGGATTTGCAGGCTTGCGCGCTGCGCTTCCCGCCAGTTATTTCCATATGATCAAGCCCGCTTCGGATCCAGAATTTCCGTGGACCGGGATGTTTTTTGGCGCGCCGATTCTGGGCATCTGGTATTGGTGCACCGACCAGGTGATTGTGCAGCGCGTTTTATCCGCGAGAGACGAAGGTCACGCCAAGGCGGGCACAATTTTTGCCGGCTTCCTGAAAGTTCTTCCAGTTTTCCTGCTGGTTCTGCCGGGCTTGATTTGCTATGCGCTGTACCCTCAACTGTTCACCGTGGTGGATGGCAAAGTAACCAACGGAGATATTGCTTTTCCGACATTAGTAATCAATCTGTTGCCTACCGGCCTGGTCGGATTGTTGATCGCCGCATTGCTGGCCGCTTTGATGGGCGCCATGAGCTCGGTTTTTAACTCCGCTTCCACGATGGTCACGCTCGATTTTTATAAAAAGTTCCGCCCCACGGCGAGCGAAAAGCAGCTTGTAGCCTTCGGGCGCATTGCTACCGGCGCCATGGTGGTGCTGGGACTTTTGTGGGTGCCCTTCATTCATTTGCTCAGCGCGCAACTGTACATTTATTTGCAGAGTGTGCAGGCCTACATTAGCCCGCCGATCGCAGTGTGCTTCATATTTGGAATTTTGTGGCCGCGGCTGAATGGCGAGGGCGCAATCAGTTCACTGCTGGTTGGATTTGTTTTGGGCACGGTGCGATTTGTTTTTGAAGTGCTGGACAAAACCAGGCACTACAGTTCTCCGACATTGCGCTGGCTGGTGGACATGAATTTTCTCCATTACGCAGTGCTCATGTTCGCGGTGTGCGCCCTCGTGCTGATCGGGGTGAGCATGATATTTCCTGCGCCGGAGCGAAAGAAAATCGCGGGATTAACTTTCGCAACGGTGGGGGACAAACTAGAAACTACGGATGTGAAGGAAACGCCGCATCTGAGACGCGAAACGCCCGCGGAACATAGGGTAAACCTGGCGTTTACGTGCGTGCTGATCGCCACCGTCTTTAGCTTATGGATTTATTTCCGTTAAGACGGCGCAAAAAAGAAATGAGACCAACATCCATTGTCGCGTTGCGGGCTAACGTTACGCAGGAGGATGCTGTTCGGGAGTTTTCCAGTCGCGGGCTGTCGTCGATGTACTGGAGAATGAAAGCGGGCCGTTTGCAGCGAATCGCCGAGGTGTACGTGCCATATCAATTCTACGAGGTCAGCTACGTTATGGCGCGAGCGCCGCAGAAGCGTTTGTTCGCTATGGACGCGGTAGACGGTTCACTCGATCTGTTTGAATTTCCGCAGTTGCCGAGCCCGCAGCAATTGGTCACGACCGAGACGCGTAACCGCGTCGAGCCTTCCTTACCGACGGGCGCCGCCGATAAATTGCTGCGCGAAAAGGCATTGCGAGTTGTTTTTCACCAGGGTTTTTTCAAAGTGTGTGAGGCCTCGTTGAAATTTGTCCGCTTGCCGGACGTCGTACACTTACCTTACTGGCTTGGCTTTTATTCTAGCAGCGAGATCGTTCGGTGCCGGGTGATGGACGCGGTGCGCCGGCGCATTGAAGGCGCCAAGGCTTCCGCATTTTTTGAACAGTGGCTGGCAGCTTGAAATATATCGCTGAACAAGCACGAAAAACTGTTCCGCATCTACTTCCTTCTGGAGCTTTTTCTATGTCAGCGTTCCTGCAACGCATCGTGGTTGTACTCTTATTCTGCACGATGCTTTGCGCGGGAAACAACGCGCAGGGTTGGCATCATCTCGGGAATGTTCAACACGTGGAAGTCTTACCGGAAGGCGTGGAACTGGCGGCTGGAGCTGCAAGAGTTCGTGTAACTTTTTTTCGCGACGGCGTGGTGCGCGTGCGCGTGGCGCCACAAGGAAAATTCCCAGAGGACTTTTCCTGGGCCGTGATCGAATCGCCGCAACCTCCCGCGGTAAAAGTTCAAGATGGCCCGAAAGAAGTACGCATGAATGCAGGCGCCGTGAATGTGATTGTGATCAAGTCGCCGCTGCTCATCAATTTCGTGGATTCTGCCGGAAATGCGGTTCTCGAGGACCAACCGACCCTATCTATGGGATGGAATGGCGACAGCGTGCACATCTGGAAGCGCATGCCTGCGGATGAAAATTACTTCGGACTGGGTGATAAGGCTGGCCGCATGAATCGCCGGAACCGTTCTTTTACCATGTGGAACACCGACGAGTTTGGCTGGCAAGAGTCGAGCGATCCCTTATACAAGACCATTCCGTTTTTTATGGGGCTCCGCAATGGTGCGGCTTACGGCGTGTTTTTCGACAACACGTATCGCAGCAGTTTCGATTTTGGAAAAGAATCCGCGGACTATTTTTCGTTTGGAGCAGTGGGCGGAGAGCTAAATTATTATTTTTTTTCCGGCCCAACGCCGAAGAAGATTATTGAGAATTACACCTGGCTGGTGGGACGCGCTGAGTTGCCTCCACTTTGGAGTTTAGGGTTCCAGCAGAGCCGCTACAGTTATTATCCGGAAGCGCGAGCGCGCGAGATTGTAGCGACTTACAGGCAAAAGAAAATCCCGCTGGACGCAATTTATTTCGATATTGATTACCAGCAAGGATATGCGCCGTTTACGATAAACCGCCAATATTTTCCGACGTTTGACAAAATGATTTCTGATTTCCGGTCGCAGGGTGTGCACAGCGTGCTGATCACCGACCTGCACATCAAGAAAGATCCGAATCCCGCTTACGCGCCGTACGCCACTGGAATGCAACGTAACGTGTTCGTTAAAAATCCCGACGGCAGCGTTTTCGTCGGACCAGTGTGGCCGGGTGACAGCGTGTTCCCGGATTTTACGCTTACGAAAGCCAGGGATTGGTGGGGCGAACTGTATAAAGATTTTGTGGACATGGGCGTGGCGGGCTTCTGGAACGACATGAACGAGCCATCCGTGTTTCAGCGCGCGGACAAGACTATGCCGCTGGACGTGCGACATCGCCTGGATGATGGCACGATGCGCGACCACAGCGCCATTCACAATGTGTATGGAATGGAAAACGTTCGCGCCACGTATGACGGCTTGCGCAAGTTACGGCCGGATGAGCGGCCCTTTGTGTTAACGCGCGCGGCGTATTCCGGAACGCAGCGATATGCGGCGACGTGGACGGGAGACAACAGCAGCACCTGGAATCATTTGTCGATGAGCACGCCAATGTTGTTGAGCATGGGAATTTGCGGCTATTCGCTGGTGGGTGACGACATCGGAGGTTTCGCAGGAACGCCACCTGCCGATTTGTTGACTCGCTGGATCGAAGTTGGAGCCTTCAATCCGATTTATCGCGACCACACCGGAAAAGGTACAGGCGATCAGGAACCCTGGGTGCACGGACCGGAGCAGGAAATGATTCGGCGGCACTACATCGAACTGCGTTACCAGTTGCTGCCGTATATTTACACCGGCATCGAAGAAATAACGCGCACTGGGTTGCCTTTCATGCGGCCGCTGTTTGTCGAGTATCCACAAGCGAAGCTGGAAGGCGACGATCGCGATTTTCTGTTTGGAGGCGATTTGTTTGTAGCTCCCGTTGATACAGAAATGTTGGACGCCAAGGATTTTCATCTGCCGCCGGGCGATTGGTACGATTTCTGGACGAGCACTAAAGTAGCGGGCCAGAGCCGCCTTCTTTTGCATCCGCAATTAGACGAAATGCCGCTGTACGTTCGTGCTGGAGCTATTGTTCCGATGCAAGCCGTCGTGCAGAGCACGTCAGAAACTCCAGCCGGCGGGTTGAAGCTGCGTGTATATCCTGGTGACGATTGCCGCGGTTCGTTGTACATGGATGATGGACATTCGTACGCGTATCAGAAAAACGAATTTTTGCGGATTCAATACAGCTGCCAGGCGGCTGGGAATTCCGTGACGGTGAACAGCAAAGTGGAAAACAGCGGATTCCAACCGTGGTGGAAGCGTGCAGAGATAACGGTGTACGGAGTTGCGTCAGCTCCGACACGAGTGCGCATTGGGAACCAGGCTGCGAGCGATTTTCGTTACGACAACCAGACGCATGCGGTGACGGTGACGGTGCCGGAGGCAGTGAAAGATTGGTCGCTGCAAATAAATTATTGAGGGCGCGAAGCTAGATAATGTCGGCGCGCCGGCATTTAAAGTAATATTTTACTTATTCAGTAACTATAACAATTACTGTAATATTTGCTGGCGTTCGAATCGTGTGCATTCGAATGATGTTAGAAATTGTCGGTGGCGGCGTTCGAATGACGAAAGTCTATCCAGATTAATCAACGAGGAAAATTGTTAACGAGTGTGGCGGCATGGCCAATTCCAATTGGCTGTCGGCGATCCTTCCACGCGCTTCGCCGATCAGTGTGGTCAGGCCGGCGGCGCCCTGAACCGGTGTGTCTTGGAGAGGGGTTTTCAACTGACGAGACTCTTTAGAATTGTTAAACGCGACGATTACTTTTTCTTCGTCCGAGTCACGCTCAAAAATGTAGGAAGAATCATCGGAGGCCAGGTGCCATAAACGGCCTTCGGCAAGTACTGGGTGTTCGCGGCGCAAGCGCAACAACTTCTGGACGTACCAGAATATTTGTTGCTGTTGCGGTGTGCGGCCGTCTGCGGTGAAGGCGTTTTTGGGATCGCCGATCCAGCCTCCGGGAAAATCGTGGCGATTGTCTGGATCGGCGGCGCCTGGCATTCCAATCTCATCGCCGTAATACAACTGCGGAATTCCGCGCAGGGTAAGCGTCAAACCATAAGCCAGCTGCAATGTCCTTATTGCTCGTGTTTCATCCTGGAGATGTCCCGCGGCGTCATTGGAAGGGTCAGCGATGCGCGTAACGTCGTGATTGCCAAAGAATGTAATGAGTGAATCTGGACGGTTATAAAGGGAATCGTGACGCAGGATCTCGGCGATTTTCCCTGCCGGCGCTCCGCGCAGCAATACGTCGCGAAGTGTGAAGTACAACGGAAAATCGAAGAGCGTAGTCAGGCCTGAGTCGACGCCGTCGTAACGTTTTTGTCCACCGACGAAAAATGAGGTGACACTTGGATCGGGGTGAAACACCTCACCGATGGTGGTCAGGTTGGGATAGAGACGGCGTAACGCGAAATGCCAGGCGGCCCAGAACTTGCGCGGCACATACGGAAGGGTATCCAGACGGTATCCGTCGAGGCCGGTCGTTTCCGTCCACCACATGCTGTTCAGCAAGAGATATTGCACTACGACAGGATTTTCCGTGTTGAGGTCAGGCAATACATTGGCAAACCAGCCTTGCGTAAGATTTTTGGAAAAATGCGGGGGTGTGTGCGGGTCCACGAGTGCTTCGAAGGAATCGTTCGTGGAGGGTTGATGAGTGCTTTTTCCGTAGAATGACGGGTCCAACGGAGTGGCGGAATCCATATGCTGCGCTGGGGTGCCGTGAAACCAATCGGGCAAGGGCGGATTTTTTACCCACGGGTGATTGGGGCCGACGTGATTGACGACAGCGTCGAACAAGATTTTCATTCCCTGCTGGTGGGCTGCAGAGACGAGCTGCTGGCACTCGTTTATGGTGCCGAGGTGGGGATCGACGGCGTATAAATCCACTGCGCCATAGCCGTGATAATCCTGCGGCGCGCCGTTCTTCAGCACTGGGGTAAGCCAGAGAGTGGTTACGCCCAAGTCCTTCAGGTAGGGCAGATGCTCGCGAATGCCGCGCAAATCGCCGCCGTGATAGGCGCGAGGATTTGCGCGGTCATAGGAAGCGGGCGCGTCAGCCGGTTGGTCATTGGTGGGATCGCCATTGGCGAAGCGGTCCGGCATGATGAGGTAAATCACATCCGCTTGCGATAGACCGTGAAACTTTCCAGCGGTTGGACTACGCGACGCCAGTGGCAATTCAAAGGAGGTTTTTCCCGTGGAAGTGTTGACGCGGCAGACGGCGGTGCCTGATCTGGTGTCGGTGGCAATTTTCAGCCATACGAATAGATACCTTCCGCCAGCGGCTGACTGCGTATGCGTGACGGTGACCGTCGGGAGATTGCAAGCAACTTCGTTCGCTTGCAGGTTGTGGCCGGAGATCAGCAGCATGAGTTCGGCCGTTAAACCGATCCACCAGCTGGGTGGCTCAACTTTGGTTACGGAAGGCTCATTTCCGGCTTTGTTTTCTGCAGGGTTTTGTGCAGGGACAGCGGAAGGCAAAAGAATCAGCGCGCAGCACAGGCCGAAGAGTAGCAGTGAAAATAAACGGCCAGTAATCGAAAGCCAAAATTTCTTCACGCCGGAAGAATAGGAAAAAACTGGTGTTAATGCCAGCGACTATTCGGCGAGGATTAGTACTGCGCTTTAAATGGTTTTTTCCGCGGTTTTATTACAGGCATAGCGTCGAATCTTAAGAATCCGAATCGTTCGGGAACGTGGAAGTTTGGTTGAGGAGTATTGGTGGGCTGCCAGGAAGAATAAAAACGTGGCTCGGTGGGTCCTTCCACACGAAAAAAATTGACGCGCCATACGGAAGCGCGGTCGAAATGTTGCGTGAGACTCTTCATGGGGATGGCTAATTCCGCAGACCATGTTTTTTCAGCCTTGTCGATATTAACGCGCCGTTGCAGACCGCTTTGTAAGTACTGAAGGGCGCCGTTGACGATTTCCAGATCGATCCAAGAGCCATTGGGGCTTACCTCGAATTCCATGTAGTGGCGCAACTGCGCGGGATCAGGCTGCAGGAAAACTTCAGCGACATCGCGGTCCCAAAGTTTATCGCGGCGACCGTCGGGATTGGCATCCTCAAAGACAGTGATGAGGCGATAGCTCGCGACAAATTTCAGATATAGAAATTCGGGCGTCCACAGGAGGCGAACTTCGGTCTGGCGACGCGGATCGGTATTTTTTCCTTGCCAGTCGGTGCTGAAGAGCACGGGCTTTGCGCTTCGCCAGGCCTTGTAAGGCGGGAAACCGGCGGCGTCGAGCGTGCCATGGAACGAAGCTGCTAGGGCCGTGGCGGGAGTTGCTTTGGAGGACGGGGCGAACCTTTTGCGCACGGGCTAGTTTTTGTCCCCTGAAAGCGTGGAATGGCCATGCTAGCATCGGTTGTTCGTTGTGTAACTTGCCGAAATTTTACCGCAGTATCTGGGAGCACTTATGATCGAGCAAGTCGGACTGGATGATTATTCGACAAAGCGACTGAGGCAGGGCCCCGAGGAGTTCAAGCACGTCAAGTTCAAGCTGGAGGGCAGCGTGGCGCGGCTTACGCTGAACCGCCCGGAGCATAATCTCCTCAACGAAGAAATGCTGCGAGAGCTTTCCGATGGCGTCGGTGCAGCGGGCGATCGCGAGGACGTAAAACTGATTGTGCTGGACTCCGCGTGCAAAGTGTTTTGCGGCGGAATTGATATTGGGGAGTACACATCGCAGCGAGTGTTTCAGATGCTGGATGCATTTCACGCAGCTTTCGCGGGGATGCTGGAAGTGGGTAAACCGGTAATCTGCGTGGTGAACGGTCCAGCAATTGGGGGCGGCGCGGAGCTTGCGGCGTTCGGTGATTTTGTGATCGCCACTCCGCGGGCGCGCTTTGCGCAACCGGAAATTTCGATTGGAGTGTTTCCGCCGCTGGCTTCCACAATTCTGCCTTTTTTGGTGGGACCGAAGGTGGCCCTGGAACTGGTATTGACGGGCGAGCCGGTGACGGCGGAGCGCGCTTTGGAATTGGGGCTGATCAATCGGCTGGTACCGGAGACGCAGTTGCAGGCAGCGGTATCGGATTTGATTCAGCGCATCACCAGCCATTCCGGGCCGGTGTTGACCATGGCAAAAAAGGCGATTCTTGGTGGAATGGGGATGTCACTGAAAGATGGGTTGAAACATTCCATGAATATTTTTCTGAATGAATTGTACCGATTGGAGGATTCGCAGGAGGGGTTGCGCGCGCTGGTAGAAAAGCGGAAACCTAACTGGAAGAATCGCTAGGGCTATAGTTTTGAGTTTAGGTTGAAAAAGGGAAGGCGCGAAAAATTTCGAGGAACCGCGATTTGTCGACGCGTTGACACACCGGGAGGCTCGACATACACTCAATTTTCAATTTGCAGGCATGGGCAGCGGGGAAGGCCGTGAAAATCGGCCGCGGTCCCGCCACTGTAATCGGCTGAAAAGCCGTAAGCCAGGCTACCCTCCGATGCCGCAGAGGCTGCGCGCTCTTCGCGAGAAAGAGAGCTGGCGATGTGCCCCGGTTTCTCGCGGGGCTTTTTTTATGCTTTGAGAGTTTTGCGAAGGACGATAGAAAATTGCAGCACATCAGGCGCTTCGGGCTGATAGGTATCGTCGGCATGTTGCTGCCGGCATTGCGGGCGGTGATTGTGCCGGTTCCGAGTGCATGGGCGCAAACTTATTCACCCGCTCCAACCTCTGCGGCGCAACACGGTTCGCCCGCGCAAAGTTCTCGAGAGGTTGTGGACGAAACTGGAAGAACGGTGCGGATTCCGCAACCGGTGATGCGCATCGTTTCGCTGGCGCCCAGCTTGACGGAAACGGTTTATGCGTTGGGATTGCAGGATCGCCTGGTGGGCGACACCGACTATTGCGACTATCCACCGGAGGCACAGAAGAAACAAAAAGTTGGGGGCGCGATCAATCCGAGTCTGGAAGAGATCGCGCATCTGAGGCCGGATGTGGTGCTGGTGACCAAACACTTAAATACTTTGGATACTGTCCACTCGCTGGATGCGCTAGGGATCCCTTCTTATGCCACCGATCCACGAAACGTGGATGAGATTGTGGCTTCGACGAAACGGCTGGGAGAGGTGCTCGGAGCGCCGGAGGTTGGAGCTGCGTTGGCGGAAGATTTGCAACATCGACTGAATGTTTTGCGGCAGAAAATCGGAGCGCTGCCGCCGCGGCGGGTGCTGTTTGTCGTGTGGACGGACCCGCTGATTTCGATTGGGAAGGATACATTTATTGCCGATGCGTTGCGGCGGGCGGGAGCGGTTTCGATCATAGATTCCAAGCAGGATTGGCCGCAGGTGAATCTGGAGGAAGTCGCACACTTGCAGCCGGAGGTTTTGGTTTTTGCTGATTCGCACTCGGAAACGACGGCACAACATTTTGAGGTGCTCGCAACGCGGCCGGCGTGGCGGATCCTGAATGCTGTGCGCGATCGAAACTTTGCGGTAATCAGCGATGCGGTGAATCGGCCAGCGCCGCGCATTGTGAGTGCGATTGAAGACTTAGCGGAGAAGCTGCATCCCAAGGCGTTTATGGACATGCCGATTTCCGACAGGGTGGGCGGTAATCCGGTTTTGGATGCCAAATATCTATGCGCCCGCTAACTATCCAGCGGCTATTTCTGCAGTGCGCCGTGCTCGCTGGGATTTTGTTTGTGGTGGTCATCATTGCGTTGAAGGCCGGGGCAGTGGAGGTTTCGCTATTTGCATTGGGACGCGATTTGATCCGGGTCATCGTGCATCATGGCGGCGAAATAAAGAGTGATTACGGATTGATCGTGATGAATATCCGGCTGCCGCGAATTTTACTGGGAATTTTTGTGGGCGCCTCGCTGGCCGTGGCGGGGACGGGATTTCAGGCACTGCTGCGGAATCCGCTGGCTGATCCTTATGTGTTGGGAGTATCGAACGGGGCCGCACTGGGCGCGATTCTCGCGCTGCTTGTTTCGCCGCATTTGTCGTTGTTGCCTGCGGTAGCGGATTTGCTCACGCCGCTTGGAGCTTTTTTAGGGGCCGCCGCAACGATTGCCGCTGTTTATTTTCTAGGGCGCCATGAAGGGCAAATCGACAGCACGACGCTGTTGCTTGGGGGCGTGATTACTGGCTCATTTCTTGCCGCCATTATTATGTTTCTGATGACTTCTGAGACGGGCAGCAATCTGCGCGGAATGGCATATTGGTTGATGGGGAATCTTTCGACGTCGCTGCAACCCACGGTGTATTGGATTTTGTGGATTGGATTTTTGCTGGGCGCCGGAGCGATCTATACGACGGCTTCGGATTTAAATTTGCTTTTGTCGGGCGAAAAGGAAGCTATGCATCTGGGCGTGGACCTCCCGCGGGTGCGGCTGGTGGTGTATATCGCGGCGTCGCTGCTGACGGGCCTGGCGGTATCCGTGAGCGGGTCGATTGGTTATGTTGGGTTGCTAGTGCCGCACGTAATGCGTCAGATTTTTGGATCGGATCATCGCGTTTTACTGCCGACGGCGGCGTTTGGCGGGGCGATCGCGGTAGTGATTGCGGACACGATCGGGCGTACGGTGGTGCCTCCCGCGGAATTGCCGGTGGGGGCGATGACGGCGTTGGCGGGCGCTCCGCTTTTTATTTATTTGTTGCGCAGGAGAATGGCGTGAACACGGTTGCGCGGCCCGTTGAAATGGGGGCCATGCGTTCGCCTGGGGAAGCATCGCGGGTGAACAACGAGGTGCGCTTGAGCGTGGAGCAGGTGAGTTATGCGTACTCGCCTAATCCGACGCAGGCTCCGCTGTTCACCTTGGAAGCGACCAGCTTTCAGGCGCGCGCGGGAGAAATTGTGGCTATTCTGGGGCCAAATGCCAGCGGCAAATCCACGTTGCTGAAATTGATCGCCGGTACGCTGGAACCGCTTTCGGGACGGGTGCTGCTGAATGGCTTCGTCACGCATTCGCTCAACGCAAGAACACGCGCGCAACGCATAGCCATGGTGCAGCAGGAAAGTCAGCTGCTGTTTCCCGCGCGTGCATGGGAGTTTGTGCTTCAAGGGCGGCATCCGCACGGGCGGGCGTTGCGTTTTGAAAGTGCCACAGACATTGCGGTGGCCAGAAATGCGTTGGCGCAAGTGGGCGCGGCAGAACTGAGCGAACGTTGGATGGCGGAGCTGTCCGGCGGCGAGAAGCAGCGAGTAATTCTGGCGCGGGCATTGGCGCAGCAACCGTTACTCTTATTACTGGATGAGCCGACACTGCATCTGGACATTGCGGCGCAAGTGGATCTGCTGCACGGATTGCGGCACCTCGCGGTCGAAAATCGCTACACCGTGGTGGTGGTGACGCATGAACTGAATCTTGCAGGGGAATATGCCGATCAGGTGGTGCTGATACAGCGAGGCAAGTGTTTGCGCGTGGGGGCGCCGGGAGTGGTGTATCAGCGAGAATTGCTGGAGCAGGTTTTTCAGACGCCGCTTAGCGTGGAGCTGGGGCCGTCAGGCAGGCCGCGCGTGAACGTGGTGGCTGACAGAGAAGGCAAATAGAAAATTCGCTAAAAAGCTGTGTGACGCAGATTCTTGCAATAAGGATTTCGCTACAGAGTTTTGGCGAAGACGACCTTGTAACTCGCTGCAACTTCGCGCTGCGGTGCAGCTGCCGCGGCAAAACATGTCACCCAATAGCGGGCCTTGCCCCACGACAATCACCGCGGATTTCGCGCTCGGGAAGACGGTAAGTTAATGGGATTTTTTCTTTAACTAAATAAGCCGTCGCCGCCGCGCGACTGTAAGGCGGAAATTAGGTTTCCGGCCACTGCAGCGAATTTGCTCACTCAGGTGGGCGCCGCTGCGGGAAGGCCTGGAACCGGTAGTGCCGCCAAGCCAGGAGACCGGCGAAATCCGCAACCCGCGCGAGCGTTCGTTCGCGCAGGACAACCTTCGGAGCTCCCGCGCGAGAGGGAGTGGAGGATGAAATGAAACGACGTGGATTTCTTCGGTTTTTTATTCTGCTATTGGTTTGTCTGAGCTGCAAAACTTCCTCACCGGCACAAAATAAATCGGCGGATGCTTCGATTTCCGGGACGATTGTGGACGCTACTGGCGGCGCCGTTGGTGGCGGGGTTGTGACTGCGACATCTCAAGAGACACGGCAGATTGCGGCCTCGGCGACTTCCAAGTCGAACGGTAGTTACACCTTGGTGGTTTCTGCGGGGCGTTATCGTGTGCGGTTCGTGCGAGCGCCTTTTAACACGCTCGAAGAGGTTGTCGATTTGAGGGCGGGAGAATCGCGCGTTTTAAATTCGCGGCTTACGCTCGAGAGGTTGTCTTCCAGCGTGGTGGTGACGGCGCAAGCTGAGCCCACCTTGCTGGAGCAAGCTACTGCGCCGGTCTCGATTATTTCGCGGGAGGAAATCGAGGCGCGTCAGGCCGTGGGTCTAACCGATGCGCTTCTGTTCGCGCCGGGCATTGCTATCGGACGAACTGGTGCGGAGGGCGGGAGCGCTTCGGTTTTTCTGAATGGCGGAAATTCTAACTTTACTAAAGTGCTGGTTGATGGCGCACCGATCAATCCGCCGGGCGGCGCGGCGGATTTTTCCAGCCTCACGCTGGACAACATCGATAAAGTTGAAATCGTTCGCGGTGCGGAAAGCGCGATTTACGGTACCGACGCGGTTTCCGGTGTCATTCAACTGTTTACCCATCGCGGGGAGACGCGCGTTCCGGAAGTGAACGTTTTTGTGGAAGGCGGAAGTTTCTCGACGGCGCGCGGGGGGGCTGAGGTTGGCGGGTTGCTGGGCAACTTCGACTACTCGGCGGCCAGTTCCTATCTGGAGACCGACGGACAAGGGCCGAACGATAGCTTCATCAATCGCACGCTCTCCGGCAATTTCGGCTATCGCTTCAGCGAGACGAATCAACTGCGCCTCACACTGCGCAACAACACCAGCAATGCGGGCATTCCAGGACAAACGATATTTGAACCGCCAAGTCTGCACCAGCATTATGACCAACGCATTTTCAGTGCTAATGCGCGCTGGGATTTTTCTACCGGCGAGCACTGGCATCACGAAATCAGCGGTAGCGAATCTTACACTCGGCAGCACAACGACAATCCGATTCAGAGCTTCTTTGCCACCGATCCAAAGTTGTTCTGTCCCCAAGCGAATCCTGCGTCCGTGCCCACGGCGGAATTCTGCGACTTCACGGGCGACAGCCGATTTGCGTACAACCGCACCAACGTGACGGCGCAGAGCAGCTATGTACGGTCTAATTTTGGGGTGACCGCGGACTACGAATATGAAGTGGAGAATGCTTTCCTATCCACTGTAGACGTAAATCATGCGCGGCGGAATAATCAGGCGGGGTTTTTGGATTTTCGTTACCGGCCGCTTCAACGTGTTTCGCTGAACTTTGGTGGGCGAGCGGAGGCTAATGCTAATTTTGGCACGCGGGTGGTTCCGCGCATTGGGGGCTCGGTGGCGGCGCGATACGGGACGGGGATGGTTGGCGACACGTTGTTTCGGGCATTTTATGGCCAGGGGATCAAGGAGCCGCGGTTTGATCAGACGTTAGGGGATAATTTCGGCGATTTAGGGAATCCGTCGTTGAAACCTGAATCGAGCAAGAATTGGAGCGCGGGCATTGAGCAAAAGCTGCTGAACGATCGGGTGAGGCTGTCCGCCGATTATTTCTACAACAGCTTTTACAATATTGTGAGCTTTGCGTTTTGTACTGCGGATCCCACGAATCCGGCGGGGAATAGTTGCGGGCTGACTATTCCGGGCGCCCCGGCTACTGGATTTGGGTTTTTCTTTAACACGGATCGCGCGCTGGTGCGGGGAATCAGCGTGGCTGGGGAATCGAAGTTCACTCGATGGCTTAACGTGGCAGGGAATTACACGTATGACGACACGCGGGTGTTACAGGCGCCGAACGCTTTCGATCCGTCGGAACTGCCAGGGAATCACCTTATACGGCGACCTGTAAATTCTGGATCGCTTACGCTGAACGCGCAGTGGCGGCGCGTGGGCGTGACTATTGGCGGGTACTTCACGGGAGTGCGCACGGATTCGGATTTTCTTGGGCTGGGCCTCACGAGGAATCCGGGGTACGCGCGCTTTGACGTTGCCGGGCACTACGAACTTGGCCACGGCGTTTTGTTGTACGCGCGTGCGCAAAATCTGTTTGACAGGCGATATCAAGATGCGCTCGGCTATCCGGCGCTGGGACGCGACGCGCGCGTTGGTGTGCGTTATACCTTCAAGGGTAGAGACTGATGGACGAGCGCGAGCCGGTTTTGTTTTGTTGGAGCGGCGGAAAAGACAGCGCGATGGCGCTGCACGCGCTGCTGCTTGATCCGCAGGTGCGGGTTGTGGCGTTGCTGACTACGGTCACCGAGGGATACGACCGCGTCAGCATGCATGGCGTACGGCGGGAACTGTTGCAGCGGCAGGCGGAGAGTATTGGGTTGCCGCTGCACGAGGTATTTATTCCGCCGGAGTGTGTAAATTCGATTTATGAAGAGCGCATGGAAGCCGCGTTGCGAGGCTATTTTGAAAATGGGATTCGCAAAGTAGCATTCGGCGACATTTTCCTGGAAGATTTACGCGCTTACCGGGAGAAAAACCTCGCGCGTTTTGGCATGACCGCACTTTTTCCGATCTGGAAGCGGGATAGCCGCGAGCTGATCGATTCATTTCATGCGCACGGCTTTCGCTCGATCGCTGTTTGCGTAAATTTCAAGTTTTTAGATCGCAGTTTTGCGGGGCGCGAGCTGGATACTTCGTTCTTCGCGGATTTGCCGGCCCAGGTGGATTGTTGCGGCGAAAATGGGGAATTTCATACTTTTGCTTTCTGTGGACCGATATTCAAAGATCCGGTGCGATTTGAAGTAGGCGAATGCGTAGATCGAGATTCGTTTGTTTTTTGCGATCTCTTACTGGAAAAGGAGTGCCAGACCTATGAACGCGCAAGCAGCAAAGCATGAGGAGACGATATTCCGCACGGTGTTGATCGTGGGGATGATTCTTGTCGCGGCGATTCTTCGCATCGTTCCTCATCCCTGGAATCTCGCTCCGGTAGGCGCCATGGCGCTGTTTTCCGGGGCAGTGATCCGGAATAGAGTGATGGCCTTTGCATTTCCCTTGCTGGCGATGCTGGCAGGGGACTGGTTTGTTGGTTTTCACATTTTGATGCCGGTGGTGTACGCCAGTTTTCTGATTAGCACGGGTATCGGGTTCTGGCTGCGAGAGCGTCGAAGCGTGGTGCGCCTCGGTGGGGCTGTATTGCTCGGCGCGATACAGTTTTTTCTGATTACCAATTTCGGCGCGTGGATGTTCTTAAACTCTTATCCCAAGACATTTGCGGGTTTGATTGCTTGTTACGCGGCGGGAGTGCGATTTTTTTGGAATACACTCGCCGGGGATGTCTGCTATTCGGTTCTGCTATTCGGCGGACTGTTCCTCGCGGAGCGCTTCGTTCCGGTGTTCAGGCCCAAGGTTTCCGCAGTTTGCTAGCAGGTTGCCGATCTTTCTTCGAGCCAGGGAAAAGAGCGACTAGCCCACTAACCGCTGATCATTCACCATAGCGCACCTCAGCGGACGGTAACTTGGGCACCAGAAAGAACATGGCCGCTAATCGCAGCGGGCTCAATTCTTCGGCGCATTAATTTGAGGTATTAATCGCTTCGGAGCTTGTTTTCCGCTAACCTGCGGCGAAAACTGATAGGGGTTGCCGCCGGGGACAAATTCTGTTGACGGACAGCTTTTTCGTTTCTTACCAAATCAAGCCACTGAGGTTCGTTTGAGCAAGGAAAAGAGATGGCCAGTAGTGAGTGCCAAAGATAAGTTCTGGTACTCGGCTAATCGGAACTTGACCCAACACAGCCAATAGTCCTTTATTAAACCGAGTGGAGCTTGTTAAAGCGGCGTCAGGGTGCGGGGTCTGGGGAGCGACGCGCATTTTAACGTGATGCCGCTCGTGAACACTTCGTTTTGCTGAAAATCTTGTAACTTCACCGGTGCCAGGCGCGTATTCGCGGGATCCAGCGCGGAACGTTTTTGCAGTATTCTTCGTAATCCGCGCCGAACATTTTTTGCAACGTGGGTTCCTCATAGAACCGCACAAAAAAAGCTATTCCTACCACGGCCACGAACGCCACCATAATCGCCCCCAAGTTCGCCCGCCCAAAGATCACCCACAGACCCAACCAGCCCACGAAGAACCCCACATACATCGGGTTGCGGACATGTCGGTAGAATCCCACCACCACTAGCCTCTGCGGCGGAGCAATCGGCACAGGAGTTCCGTGTCCCGTCCATCCGAAATCCCAAATGCACCTTAGGGCCACCGCGAACCCCAAAACAGACGGTAGGGCCGCAATCCAGCGCCAGCGCGCCACATCAACCATGTCAACTTGGAAGCCCAGCCAGGGCGGCAGCAACCAGAACCACAAGGCAAGGAATGCCGCGCCCACGGCCAGCGAGGCGAGTGCTGTTGGCCAATGTGTGGCACGATTTGGATCTCCTCCGATGCCAGGCTGTACGTTGGCCATGGCGCCCCCATTAGCGCCGAAGTATGAGCTCCTAGTTCAACACCAGCAACAAAAACCTGCACCGCAATAATTGACTCACTCCGCCCCAACGCTGCCGATTGCCTCCACTTTCGCTTGTTGCAGGGGCTTGTAGCGAGGGCCTGGTGCGGTCGGGATGATATAATCGGCGTTTCGATATGCCTAAATCCGCGTCTGAGACAGCAGCGATCGCCCCCGAAGTGCTTGCCAAGTACGAGCCGGTCATCGGACTTGAAGTCCATGCACAGCTGCTGACGAAAAGCAAAATTTTCTGTGGGTGCGCGAACCGCTTCGGTGATCCGCCCAACAGTAATGTGTGTCCGGTGTGCCTGGGGCTTCCGGGGACTTTGCCGGTCTTGAACCGTCGAGCGGTGGAGATGGCCATGCGGGCTTCGCTGGCGCTGAACTGCACGGTGCACGAACATTCGCGGTTCGCGCGCAAAAATTATTTTTATCCCGACCTGCCGAAGGGCTACCAGATTACGCAATATGAATTGCCGCTGGCGACGTGCGGGTGGATTGAGATCGAGCAAGCGGGTGGGAAAAAACGCATAGGCATTACGCGCCTGCACCTGGAAGAGGACGCGGCGAAGAATGTTCACGAGGGTTTTAAGGAATCGAGCACCAAGGCATACATCGATTACAACCGGGGTGGAACGCCGCTGAGCGAAATCGTGTCGGAGCCAGATATGCGCACCCCGGAAGAGGCATATGCGTATCTCACAACGTTGCGACAGATTTTGCTGTACACCGGGGTGAGCGATTGCAATATGGAGGAAGGGTCGCTGCGATGCGACGCGAATGTCAGTGTGCGGCTGCGGGGATCGAATAAGTTTGGCACGAAGGTTGAAGTCAAGAATCTGAATTCTTTCCGCTACTTGCAGAAAGCGCTGGAGTTTGAAATTGAGCGGCATATTGGAGCGCTGGAGGGCGGAGGGGAAATTATTCAGGAAACGCGGTTGTGGAATCAGAGCGACGGCCGCACGGTTTCGATGCGCTCCAAGGAAAAGGCTCACGATTATCGTTATTTTCCGGAGCCGGACTTGTTGCCGGTGCACATCAGCCCGGCGTGGCGGGAGGAAGTTCGCCGCAGCTTGCCGGAGCTGCCAGAGGCCAAGCGCGCGCGATTGATGACGGAGTACAAGATTACTGCTTACGATGCGGAAGTGCTGGCAACCAGCGCGGAGCTGGCGAACTATTTTGAGGCGGCAACCAAGAACGGCGCGTCCGGGAAAAATACGGCGAACTGGATGCAGACGGAATTGTTGCGAAGAATGAATGATTCGGGAAAGCAGATTGAGGAGAGTCCGGTTTCGGCGGCGGCGCTGGGCGAGCTCGTGAAGCTGGTTGAATCCGGCCACATTACCGCGGCCATCGGAAAGAAAGTGTTTGCCACGATGTTTGAATCAGGGAAGAGTGCGGCGGACATAATTGCCGCGGAAGGTTTGGCGCAAACGGTAGACATAGCTGCGATCGAGCAGGCGGCGCGTGAAGTGATCGAGAAAAGTCCGGAGAATATAGCCAAATTCAAGAGCGGCAATGAAGGAGTGTTTAAGTTTTTCGTGGGTCAAGTGATGCGAGCTACAAGAGGGCAAGCGGATCCGCAGGTCGTAAACGACGTAGTCAGGAAGATTTTGTCAGTTTGACTGGTTTTGCAGATTAGCGCGAAGGCTATCTTCGATTGACAACTGG
>Ga0210384_10003285_pt1 | contig 18841 bp, 17 predicted proteins | sample IncBWH2MmetaG_FD_160574 | JGI IMG/M metagenome (GOLD analysis project Ga0210384, IMG submission 160574) | Forest soil microbial communities from Barre Woods Harvard Forest LTER site, Petersham, Massachusetts, United States - Inc-BW-H-2-M | ecosystem: Environmental > Terrestrial > Soil >...
CTCGAAGGCAAATCCGTCATCATCACCGGCGCCGGCTCTGGCATCGGACGCGCGGCTTCGCTGCTGTTCACCAAGGAAGGCGCGAAGCTGATCGCGGTCGATCGCACCGATGGGGTCAACGAGACCGTCGCCCAGGTGAAGAAGGCGGGCGGCACCGCGGAGGCCGTGCAGGCCGACGCCGGCTCCGAGAAGGACGTGATCGCCTACATCGACAAGGCGCTCTCCGCTTACGGCAAGCTCGACGCGATCTGGGCCAATGCCGGCATCTCCGGCGGCCTCGTACCACTCGCCGAGCAGACGCCCGAACATTGGCAGGAGATCCTGCGCATCAACCTGATCGGGCCGTTCCTTGCGGTGAAATATGTGATGCCGCACATGATCAAGCAGGGTTTTGGTGCGATCGTCTGCACCGCTTCGGTGGCGGGCCTCAAATCCGGCGCAAGCGGACATCCCTATGCCGCGAGCAAGGCCGGCGTAATCAGCCTGGTGCAGACCACGGCCTATTCGCTCTCCGGCACCGGCGTGCGCATCAACGCGGTGTGCCCCGGCCTGATCGAGACCGGCATGACCAAGCCCGTGTTCGATCGTGCGAAAGAGCGCGGCACCCAGGACAAGATCGGCCAGCTCAATCCCTTGAAGCGCGCCGGCCAGCCGCACGAGATCGCGGCGATGGGTCTGTTTCTGGCGAGCGATGAAGCCTCCTATGTCAACGGCCAGGCGTTTCCGGTCGATGGCGGGCTCACAGCCTCGATGCCTTATGCGGGGAAGCCGGTTTAGCCGCTGCCCTCTCCCGTCGTCATTGCGGGCTCGGAATCCATAACCACAGCCGGTGGATATGGATTCCGGGCTCGACGCTTGCGCGTCGCCCCGGAATGACGACGGAGTGTCTTGAGACACGCGTTCGCGTTCTCGCGGCATGATGTGCCCGAGTTGTGCGCTAACATCGCTCCCTCCAGAAATCAGAGGGCGCAGGGAATGCCGGGCGCTCATCGCACCCGCAGCCTTGCGTGCAAGTGAAGAAAGCACGCAAGCAAGTCACCACAGGTACGCCGAAACGATCCGGCATTCCCCGCGCAATGGTTTACGGCTTATGGCGCGCTCTCCCCGGGGTGCCGGGCTTGATAGCCCCCGTCGCTCTCGCGAAACGTCTCGCAAGAACTTGACCTCAGCGTCGGGAGGCCGGGACCACGCGCTTTTGCCGTCCGCTATCGGCTCGCTTTCGTCTCACGCAAGCCGCCGCGTCCATCGCACCCCGCCTCACGTTTCGTGACGATTGGCCGTAACGTCCCTCTGAACGAGGCGGGATGGGGAAGGAAAATCATTATTTCTGATTTTCCGCAACATGATTATTTTGCGCCCCGGCCTTGAACGCCCAAAACACATTGGAGTTACTCGTAAACTTTGATTTTTCGCGCACGCGAATTCAGCCGACGATCGCGGCGCGGGTGAGCAGCCAGAGGCGAAAATCGCGCAAGTGATTTGCCCGTCGGGCAAATCACCCGCTATCATCGACCCGGCAACGAAACCAAGGGGCAGGAAATGAAGCGGCGTGAGGTGATGACGCTGATCGCGGGCGCCGCGGCCTGGCCGCTGACGGCGCGTGCGCAGGAACGCCATCGCGTTCCGAAGGTCGGCGTGCTCTGGCATGCCGCCGACGCGGATGGCGAGCGGCCCTATTACGGTTGCCTGCTCGATGGGTTCAACGAACTTGGCTACACTTCCGGAAAGATCGAACTCGTCCATCGTTTCCCCAACGAGAAGCCCGAGCTGTTCCGGGCCATGGCGGCCGAACTCGTCGCGCTCGCGCCCGACGTGCTGGTCGGGGTCAGCGGCGCCGCCCCCTATGTCAAGGAAGCCACTGCGACCATCCCGATGGTGTTCATGTATGTCGCCGATCCGATCGGGACCAAGCTCGTCGAGAGCATCCGCCACCCCGGCGGCAACGCAACGGGCCTCACCAATTTCGGGCTCGAGCTGATCGGCAAGCGGCTTGAATATCTGGAGGAGATCATTCCGCAGCTCACGAAAGTGGCAATGATCGTCAACCCGACCAACCCCATCTCCGCTTTCTATATCACGCAGGCGACCGAGGCCGGTCCGAAGCTCGGACTGAACTGCAAGCCATACAATGTCGCGACGCTCGACGCGCTCGAGCCGGCCTTCGACGCGATGGTGAAGGACGGCATGGAAGCCGTCATGTTCACTGCGGAAAGCCTTTTCTATGTCGGCAAGAAGAAGATCGCGGAGCTGGCGCTGGCGCGCAAACTGCCGTGTTGCGGCTATTCCAGGGAAGTGCTGGAGGCCGGCCTCCTGATCTCCTATGGCGCGGACCAGCGCCTGATCGCGCGCCGCACCGCCTATTATGTCGACCGCATCCTCAAGGGTGAGAAGCCGGCCGACATGCCGGTCGAGCAGCCGACCAGCTTCGAGCTCTGCATCAATCTCACTACCGCCAAGGCGCTCGGGCTCACCATTCCTCCGACGCTCCTCGCCCAGGCCGACGAAGTCATCGAGTAGGGACACAATGAAGAAAATCAGGGTTGGTCTGGCCGGCTGCGGCTTCGTATCCGAGCTGCATATGTATGCCTATCGCCGCGTCTATGGCGTCGATGTCGAGGTCCGGTGCGTTGCCGCGCGTGGCGATCACGTCGTCGATTTCGCGAAGAAGCACGGCATCCCCTCCGCCTATCGCAGCTTTGCCGAGCTCGTCGCCGACCGCGAGCTCGATGTCATCGACATCTGCACCCCGCCCAATCTGCATGCCGAGATGATCGTGCAAGCGATGCAGGCCGGCAAGCACGTGATCTGCGAGAAGCCGTTCGCCGGCTATTTCGGCCGCGACGGCGACACCGCGCCGATCGGCAAGCATGTGCCGAAGGCGTTGATGTATCAGCGCGTCGTCGAGGAGATGGAGAAGACGGCAGCCAGCATCAAGGCAACGGATAAGCTCTTCATGTATGCGGAGGATTGGGTCTATGCGCCGGCGGTGACCAAGACCGCGGAGATTTTACGCGCGACCAAGGACAAGATCCTGTTCATGAAGGGCGAAGAGAGCCATTCCGGCTCGCATGCCGCGCATGCCGCACAATGGGCGATGACGGGCGGCGGCTCACTGATCCGGATGGGATGTCATCCGCTGTCCGGCGTGCTGTTCCTGAAGCAGGTTGAGGCGAGAGCACGCGGCGAGAGCATCAGCGTCGTGAGCGTGACCTGCGATGTCGGCAATGTCGCGGCCTGCCTGAAGCCGGAGGAGCGCACCTTCATCAAGGCCAATCCCGTCGATGTCGAGGATTGGGGCACGCTCACGACAACCTTCTCCGACGGCACCAAGGCCACGATCTTCTCCGGCGACATGATCATGGGCGGCGTCCGCAATTTGATCGAGACCTATACGTCCGGCGGCTCGCTATTCGCCAACATCACGCCGAACAATCATCTGATGAGCTACCAGACCAGCGAGGAGAAGCTCGCCTCCATCTACATCACCGAAAAGGTCGACCGGAAGACCGGCTGGCAATATGTCTGCCTCGAGGAGGAATGGACCCGCGGCTACTTGCAGGAAATCCAGGACTTCATGGAATGCGCCGCGACGGGACGGCAGCCGCTGTCCGACCTCGCGCTCGCGTTCGAGACGATCAAGGTGAACTACGCGGGGTATTGGGCAGCGGATGAAGGGCGGAGGGTCAATCTGTAGGATGGGTTGAGCGAAGCGAAACCCATTAACCGGCGGCCCGCAAAATCCGATTGGTTTCGCTTCGCTCTACACATCCTACACCCTCAAAACAAAAATGCGCGGCGGCGCCCGAACCCGAGGGTCGCGCAGCGCACACTGCGTGACCGCGCCCAGCTGTCATTGCGAGCGAAGCGAAGCAATCCATCTTTCCCTCGCTGAGACATGGATTGCTTCGTCGCTTCGCTCCTCGCAATGACGAGTTGAACTAATCTCGTAGCGTTCTAGGCGTTCGCGCCACCGTCGACGGTCAACGTCGATCCGGTGATGTACTGAGCCTTGGCGCTTGCGAGGAACGCCACGGCGCTCGCGATGTCGTCCACCTTGCCGTATTGCCCCAGCGCCATGAACTGCCGGAGCGTGTCCGCATAAGGGCTCTGGTCGGGGTTCATGTCGGTGTTGATGGATCCCGGCTGCACCAGGTTGACCGTGATCTCTTTTGGACCCAGCTCCCTCGCCAATCCTTTGGTGAAGGCAGTTAGCGCCGACTTCGACGCCGCATAGACGCCGAGCACGGGCGCAGGCACCCGGTCCGCAAAATAGCTTCCGATGGTGATGATGCGGCCGCCTTTGCCGAGGTGAGCCAGGGCAGCCTTGCTGGCGACGATCGGACCGCGCACGTTGACGTCCAGCATCGCGTCGATATCGGCGAGCGGCATGTCGTTCAGGCCACCGAGCCGCAGTATCCCGGCATTGTTGACGAGGATGTCGAGGCCGCCCAGCTCGGCGACCGTCCTGTCGACCGAAGCCTGAACCGCGGCCACATCAGCGCTGTCGGCCTGGATCGCCACCGCCCGACGCCCCTTCGCCTTGATCGCGCTGACGACCTCCGCGGCAGCGTCCGCAGACTTCTCATAGGTGATCGCGACATCCGCGCCTTCGGCGGCAAGCGCCTTTGCGATCGCGGCGCCAATACCCCTGCTTGCTCCCGTCACGAGAACCCGTTTTCCTGCTAGCGTCATGGCCGTCTCCACTTCTGTAATGATTGACACAGAACTAGCTAGTGGCTTGAACGACGACGTCAAGTGACTTATGTATTATTCATTACAGAAAGGACGCTGATGGCGGTTACCGGGCGGCCAAGGGAATTTGATCGCGACGCGGCGCTCGAGGCCGCCATGCTCCTGTTTTGGCGCAAGGGTTTTGCGGCAACCTCGATGAACGATTTGTGCGACGCCATGGGCGTGCGGTCGCCGAGCCTTTACGCGGCGTTCGGCAGCAAGGAGGAGCTCTATCTCGAAGCAATGGAGCATTACGTCCAGACCCAGGGGGCGGTCTGGAACAAGCTTGCGGAAGGAGAGACCGGCCGCGCCGGCGTCGAAAACCTGTTGATCGCGGGGAGCGAAATCCTGCCGAAATCCCGGCCGACACCGGCAGGCTGCATGGCGATGCTGGCCGCCGTCGGCGACGAATGGCCGGCCTCGGTCGTGCGCGTCGTCAGGAAGGTCCGGCTCGCAGTGCTGGACCTGTTACGGGCACGGCTGGAGACCGCGATGGCCGAAGGTGAACTGCCTGCGTCGGCGGATATCGATGGCTTGAGCCGGTTCTATCTGGGCGTCTTCCAGGGGATGGCCATTCAGGCGCGCGACGGCGCTACCAAGGCCGAGTTGAGAGGCGTGGTCGAAGCAGCCATGGCCGCCTGGCCAGGCGCGTAGGATGGGGTGAGCCAACGGGTAGCGCGAACGCGCCCGATGGCAGGCCCTGCGAAATCCAGCGCGCCGCCGCCTACAACCCTACGTCCTTCTCAATAAAGGCTTAACTGGTAAGGCGATACAGTCGCGCATCGCTACCTCAGGAAGGCCTCTCATCATGCGACATCTTACAGTCTATAATCGTTTTGCGATGATCATCGCGGTTTTGACTGTTGTTTTTGTCGCCGCGCTCGCCGCCCAAGTGATGGTCCTTCGCGATACCGTGATCCAGGAACGCCGCACCAAGGTGTTCGATATGGTCGAGGCCGCGACCAAGATCCTGGCGAATTACGATGAAAAGGCCAAAGCCGGCAAGATGTCGGCCGAGCAAGCGCGGCAGCTTGCTTTCGATGCGATCGGCGCCATGCGCTGGGGCAAATCGGCCGACTATCTCGGAATCTACGGAGCCGGCAGCAGCAATGCCGGCGTTACCTATGTGCATGCCAATCCGAAATACATCAATGTCAATCGCTGGGACTACAAGGACAATCAGGGTCAGCTGCTGATTCAAAGTATCGTCGGCAAGGCCCGCAGCGGCGGCGGTTTTCTCGAATATCAGGTGCCTAAAGCAACGGGTGGTCCCGAGCTGCCAAAGCTCACCTATGCCGGCGGGTATGGTGAGGGCGACAAGCTGCTTGCAATCCAGGCCGGCGTCTATACCGACGATATCGCCGCTGTCGTGTTCGACCGCGCCTTCTGGATCGTCGCAGGCGGTTTGGCAGGATTGCTGATCGCCGGACTGGCGGCACTCGCGCTCGGTCGCGGCCTGGTTCGCCCGCTCAATGCGATATGCGGCGTCATGGACGGTCTGGCGAAGGGTGACCTGAACGTTGAGGTCCCGTTCGTCGAGCATCGCAACGAGATCGGCCATATCTCGCGAAGCCTCGCCGTCTTCAAGGATCGGTTGATTGACGCCGAACGTCTCCGCACAGAGCGGGAAGAGGCCGCGGCGCGCGCCGTGGCGGAACGGAAATCGGCCATGAACCGGATCGCGGGCGAGTTCGAGAAGAGTGTCGGCGGCATAGTCGCCGGGGCCGCATCGGCAGCTACCGAAATGCAGCGCTCGGCGCAATCGCTATCCGAGATCGCGAGGGAGACGACACGTCAGAGCACCACGGTCGCCGCAGCCGCGGAACAGACCACGGCGAATGTGCAGACCGTGGCCGCCGCGGCGGAGGAGCTTTCGACATCAGGGCAGGAAATCTCCCGTCAGATCGCGCACTCGGCCACGATGGCGCAGAGCGCCGTTGCCCAGGCCGGCCGCACCAATGCGATGGTGGGAGGATTGCTCGAGGCGACACAGAAGATCGGCGAGGTGATGGGGCTCATTCAAAGCATCGCCGCCCAGACCAACCTGCTGGCCCTGAATGCTACGATCGAAGCAGCGCGAGCCGGCGAGGCAGGCAAGGGCTTTGCCGTGGTGGCGAGCGAAGTGAAGGCGCTGGCGACCCAGACCGCGAAAGCGACCGAGGAGATCGCCGATCAGATCCAGGCGATCCGCGACGCGACCGGAACAACGGCCGGGGCTATCCGCGAGATCGGCTCCACCATCGGCCAGATCAACGAGATTGCCACAACGATTGCCTCCGCAGTGGAAGAACAGGGTGGATCGACCAAGGAAATTGCCCGCAGCGTGCAGCAGGCCGCGCAGGGCACGCAGGGGGTCATGCAGAACATTGACGGCGTGACGCAGGCATCAGGCCAGGTGGGAACTGCCGCCGAACTGGTTCTCGGTTCGGCCGGCGAACTCGCGAAGCAGTCCGATCGCCTGAAGCAGGAGGTGGAAAGTTTTCTGGCGACAGTCCGGGCGGCCTAGAGCCGAAGATGAGGCCCGGTCAATTCGTAGGATGGGTTGAGCGAAGCGAAACCCATCAACTGCGTTCGACGAACTATGATGGGTTTCGCTTCCCTCTACCCATCCTACACCCTTAAGCCGAGAATGCTCGGCGACTTCCGAAGCTCAATCTGTGGCCGCGGAAGTCGCCGAAGACGAAATGTCTGAACTTACAGGCAGCGCAGCGTGCCGTCGGGCATGCGGGTGGCCGGGTGGCCGGTCCTTCGGATACACCAATCCTGATTCTGACCGCCGAAGACGCAATGGCCGTAGCCATCGCGATGGCCGTTCGGACCGCAGCCGCCCAGGGCGGAAGCAGGCGTCGTCAATGACCAAATCGCAGTCGAAACAACAGCAAATCCAAGCAGCGCGGCAAACAGCTTCTTCATAACCAGCTCCCGTTCTCATGCCATTCGTAATGAATGGCGGGTTGTCTATAACACCGGCCATCAGGCCGTCATAGGCACGCGTTAAGCTCTCCAAGCGAGCGCGAGCAACATGCTGAGTTCGTGCTGAACAGCGAATGAACGCCGTGCGCGATGCCATCGAAATCCCGTAGGGCTCATTAGCGAAGCGCAATGCGCCGCAGTCGATCGGAATCCTGGATGGCGGATTACGCTTCGCTAATCCGCCCTACGGATTTCCCCTGCGGTGTCCGCCTGAACTTCAACCCTTGCAACGCGCCGACCACGCCCTGCGGCATGAAGATGATGCAGAGCACAAGCAGGATGCCGTAAATCGTGTTGGCGGCGCCGATGAACTCGGTGCCGAACCAGACGCGAAGGCCTTCGGTCAGCGCGAGCGTGAGCAGCGCGCCGACGGAGGGGCCATACATCGCATAGACGCCGCCTGCGATCGCCGCGAACACGATCTGCAGGGAGACGGTGATGCCGGAGACGGTCTCCGGATTGAGATACATGACATACTGGCCGTAGATCGCGCCACCGAGCGCGGTGAGCGCGGCGCTGATCATGGTGATGCGCATCTTCTGGTACATCACGTCGATGCCGACCGCAGCAGCGGCATCCTCGTCCTCGCCGATCGCCTCCAGCGCCTCGCGGCTGATGCTGCGGTCGATGCGTTGCCAGATCACGAGCCCGGCGAGCCAGAGCACGACGGCGATGCCGTAGAAATAGGTCTTCTCCGGAAATTGCAGCGCATACCAGGAATGGCCGACCGCCTTCTGCGTGAAGCCGAGTGAGCCGCCGGTAATGTCGCGCGCGGCAGTGAGCGAGAGCAGCACGACCTGACTGAGCGCCAGCGTCACCAGCGCGAAATAATGCCCGACCACGCGGCGCGCGAAACAGGGATAGCCGACGATGACGGCGAGCAGCACGGCAGCAAGCACCGCGATCGGAATGCCAATCCACGGCGTCACACCCCAGAAGGTCCACATCAGCGCCGGGATGTAGGCGCCCAGCCCCATGAAGGCGCCATGACCGAAGGAGACAAAGCCGAAGCGGCCCATCAGGGACCATGCGGTATAGATGAAGGCCCAGATCAGGATCTGGATCACCAGGTGCATGAAATAGGCCGGCGAAACGAATGGCAGCGCGATCAGGAGCGCCAGGCCGATCAGCATGAGGATGCGGTTGATGTTCATGGCGTGAACAGCCCCCGCGGCCGGATGAACATCAGCACGATGAAGAAGGTGAAGGCGAGCACGTAGGAGAGCTCGGTCGACCAGTAATAGCCGCCGACGGCGATGATCAGGCTGATGATGAAGGCAGCGAAGAAGCCGCCGAGCATGTTGCCGAGCCCGCCGAGCACGCAGATCATGAAGATAACGGGGCCGAAGGTGTTGCCGATGAAGGGATGGACATCGTATTGCAGCGCCAACAGGCATGCGGCGAGACCTGCGAGCGCGCCACCGATCGCGGAGACGACGAGATAGATGCGGCGCTGGTCGATCCCCATCAGGCCCACGATCTCGCGGTCCTGCGCGATGGCGCGGATCGCGGTGCCGACATAGGTCTTCTTCAGGAAGAAATAGAGCGCAAACGCGCCGACCAGCGCGACGCCAAAGGCGATCAGCCGGGTGAAGCTGATATACATGGAGGCGACTTCCAGCACCGGCAGCCGTACGCCGATGTTGCGGAAGTCGGTGCCGAACAGCAGCGTGGCAAAGCTTTGCAGGAAGAACAGGAGGCCGCCGGTGGCCAGCAGCTGGTTCAGCGGCGCCGCGTTGAGCACCGGGGCGATGATCAGCTTGTGCACGACGACGCCGAGGCACGCCGAGCCCAGGATCGCAAGCAGAAAGGCCAGCGGCAACGGCAGGTGATATTGCGCGTAAAGGAAATAGACGGCGTACATGCCGCACATGACGATGTCGGCATAGGAAATCCAGACCACGTCGATGACGCCGAAGATCAGGTTCAGCCCGAGCGCGAGCAGCGCCAGCACCCCGCCGAGCAGGATGCCGTTGATGATGGCTTCGAGGAGATAGAGGTCCATTCTCTATAGTCCCAGATACGACTCGCGAATGAAACTGTTGCCCTTCAGCTCGGCCGCGGTGCCCGACAATTTGATGGCGCCAACCTCGAGCAGATAGGCGCGGTCGACGACATCGAGCACCTGCTGCACGTTCTGCTCGACGATCAGAACGGTTAGCCCCTCGCCGCGGATCTTGCGGACGAGATCGAATACCTGCTGCACCACGATCGGCGCCAGCCCAGCCGATGGCTCGTCCATCAACAACACCTTGGGCTTCGACATCAGCGCGCGACCGATCGCGCACATCTGCTGCTCGCCGCCCGACATGGTGCCGGCCGCTTGGGCACGGCGGTCTTTCAGCTTCGGAAAGAGACTGTAGACCCAGTCGATCTGCTCGGCGAAACGCGCGCGGGCCGAGGGAATAAACGCGCCGACGCGCAGATTTTCCTCGACCGATAGCTTTGGAAACAGCCGGCGGTTCTCCGGCACATGCGCGATGCCATGCTCGATGATGTGATGCGCCGGCTTGCCGCCGATGGCCTCGCCTTCGAAGGTCATGCTGCCCTGGCTGAGCGGAAGCATGCCGGAGATGACGCGCATCAGCGTGGTTTTGCCGGCGCCGTTCGGGCCGATCACGCCGACCGCCTCGCCCCGCGCAATCTCGAGCGAGACGCCGAACAGCGCCTGGAACGATCCGTAGCCGGCGGAGACGGAGGAGAGCGAGAGCATGGCGTTACGCCTGTGCCTTGTCGTGTGTCTTGTCGTGTGCCTTGCCGAGATAGACCTCGGTGACGCGAGGATCGACCGCTGCCTCCTTGGGCTTGCCCTCAAAGATCTTCTCGCCGTGGTCGAGCACGATGACGCGATCCACCACCCGCATCAGCACGCCCATGATGTGCTCGACCCAGATGATGGTAATGCCGATGCGGCTTCTGATGTCGCCGAGCAGGTCGGCTGCCCGTTCCATCTCTGATCGGTCGAGCCCGCCGAGGCTTTCGTCTGCGAGCAGGAGCCGCGGCTTGGTCGCAAGCGCCCGCGCCAGCTCCAGCTTCTTCAGCGCGGCGGCGCCGAGGCCATTGGTGGAAGCGGAGCGATCGGACGGCAGCCCGACCATGTCGAGCGCTTCGGCGGCGCGATGCTCGGCCTCGCTCCGTGAAATCTTGCCGGCCTCGCCGTAATAGGCGGCGAGCGTGACATTCTCCAGCAACGACAATTTGCGAAAGGGTCGCGGAATCTGGAAGGTGCGCCCTACGCCATGATGGCAGATCGCATGCGCCGGCAGGCCTGCGATCTCCTTGCCGTCGAGGCGGATCGAGCCGGAGCTCGGGCGCAGCGTGCCCGCGATCAGGTTGAAGGTCGTGCTCTTGCCCGATCCGTTCGGACCGATCAGGCCGAGGATTTCGCCCGCGCGCAGCTCAAAGGACACCTGGTTGACCGCCAGGAATCCCCCGAAGCGTTTGCTAAGGCCGTTGACCTCCAGCATTGGGGTCTAAACCGCGTAAACCGACGATTTCGGCAGCGGGAAGACCGGGTCTTGTGTGCGGATATTGGACGGCCACACCACGGTGATGTTCTCGCCGTTGTTTTGCATCACCACCGGCGTGGAGCGCTCGTTCTGGCCTGACATCGGCGTGTCCGGCGGAAAGAACTTTACGCCGTAGCCCTGGATGGTGCCGCCGGCGGGGATGTCGACGTCCAGCGCCGCCTTGCGCACGGCCTCGGGATCGAAGCCGCCGTATTTCTCCTTCGCGACCGGCAGCACGTTGTTGAGGAGCACCCAGGTCTGGTTGAAGCCCATCGAGCAGTGCGTCGGCACCGCGACAGTCCCGGTCTTCTTCTGGAAACGCTCGACCATGGTCTTGATGAGATCGCCCATGCCCGGCGCGAGTTTCGCGGGATCGAGCAGTTGCGCCGGCACCGGATCGATGTTGCAGAAATTGTCGATGTCGGGGCCGAAAGTGGCGCGCAGCTTGTCGAGCTGGCTATAGCCGGCGCCCGCGCCGAACAGCATCTTGAAGCGCAGGCCGTTCTCGCGCGCCTGGCGCAGGAACAGCGTGATGTCGGGGTTGTAGCCCGCATGCGAGATCACGTCCGCGCCGGAGCGTTTGACCTTGGTGACCAGCGCCGAGAGGTCGGGAGCTGCGGCGGAATAGCCTTCCTTCAGCACGACCTGGACGCCGGCGTCCTTGGTGAAGGCTTCGTCGGCGGCGGCAACACCGACACCATAGGGCCCGTCCTCATGGATCAGGGCGACCTTGAGCTCCTTCGGCTCCACGCCGAGCTTCGCCTTGGTATATTCGGTCAGGAAGCCGGCGAAGGCCTGGCCGTACTGGTCGGAATGGATCTGCGCGCGGAAGACGTAGTGCAGGTTCTTGTCCTTGAACACCGCGGTCGAAACCGCCGTCGTGATCCAGAGGATCTTCTTCTGCTGCTCGATCTTGGCGGAGAGCGGCACCGCGTGCGCACTCGCGAACACGCCTTCGATGATGTCGACCTTCTCCTGGCTCATCAGGCGTTCGACCTCATTGATGGCAATGTCGGCCTTGCTCTGCGAGTCCGCTTTGACCGGGATCACCTTGTATTTGCCGCCGACGCCGCCCTTCTCGTTGACGAGGTCGATGGCGATGTCGGTGCCTATGGAAGAGGCAACCGAGCCGCCTGCCGCGAACGGACCGGACAAATCGTAAATCGTGCCGATGCGGACCGTTTCACCCTGCGCCTGCGCGCGCGTCCAATCGAGGCTCATGACGGCTGCAGTAGCCGCAGTCCCCTTCAGCAGCGTCCTGCGTGAAGTCGGCATGGCGTTCTCCCTCCGAGAATGACGTCGTCTTTTCGCGATCGTTCTTGTCTTTTCAGGAAGTATCGAGAGGCCGCCCGCGAAAGTCAACACGGGGCAACTCGGCCGGCCTGCTACTATCGCCGCAATGGAAGAGGCGTTCGGTCGCAGGCGGGTTTTGGCGATCGTAGGGATCGTAGGATGGGTAGAGCGAAGCGAAACCCATCAGCTGTTTCGCCGGCGAAGTGATGGGTATCGCCGCGCTCAACCCATCCTACAAGTGCGCCCCCGGAATGACGGGAAAGAAAAAGGGCGCGTCCTTTGACACGCCCTCGTCTCTCACACCGCGCCGGCCTTCTGCGCGTATTCCCAGGAAGCCTTCGCCAGCGGCACGGTGCGCTTGGCGGACTCGAGCGCCTTGGCGTTTGCGGCGGTGCCGTCGCGGATACGGCCGGCGATACCTTGCGTGATGCCGGCGAGACGGAAGAGGTTGTAGGAGAAGTACCAGTTGAGATCGGGCATCTCGGTGCCGGCGACCTTGCTGTAGATCTGCGCGGCCTCTTCCATGGTCGGGATGTTCAGCGCCTTGACGTCGGCGCCGGCAAGACCCGGCATGGTCCATTGCATCAAGAGATAGGTGAAGTCGGCCATGGGATCGCCGAGCGTCGACAGCTCCCAGTCGAGCACCGCTTTCACCCGCGGCTCGGTGGGATGGAAGATCATGTTGTCGAGGCGATAGTCGCCATGGACGATGGAGACGCGCTTCTGCTCGGGCAGCGTCTTCGGCAGCCACACGATCAGCTTCTCGACTTCCTCGATGTGCTGGGTCTCGGAGGCCCGGTACTGCTTTGTCCAGCGGTCGACCTGGCGCGCGAAATAATTGCCGGGGCGGCCGAAGTCGGAGAGCCCGATCTTGTCCGGCTCGAAATTGTGCAGATGCGCCAGCGTCTCGATCTTGCTGGTGAAGACCTTGCGGCGGTCGGCGGGATCGAGGTGCGGCAGTGTGGGATCCCAGAACACGCGGCCCTCCTCCATCGACATGATGTAGAAGGCGGAGCCGATCACATTGTCGTCGGTGCAGAGCGCATAGGCGCGCGCCACCGCAAAGCCCTGCTTGGACAGCGCGGCAATGACGCGGAACTCGCGGTCGACGGCGTGCGCGGACGGCAACAATTTACCGAACGGCTTGCGGCGCATGACATAGGAACGGCCGGGCGTGTCGAGGCGATAGGTCGGGTTGGACTGGCCGCCCTTGAATTGCAGGACGACCAGCGGGCCCTGATAGCCCTCGACATTCCCTGCCATCCAGCGGTCGAGGCTGATCTCATCGATCCGATGACGTTCCTCGACCGGCTTGGTGCCGGAAAATTCCTCGTCTTTCCTGACGCCGTCGGCCAATTGGCGCTCCCTCGAAGTTTATTCTCGGGAGCGCCGTGACGCACTCCCGTTAGTGGCTGGGAGAATTTGCATACTTCCGAAGTTCAAGTCTGGCAATGGCGCGGTTATGGACCTCGTCGGGGCCGTCCGCCAGCCGCATGGTGCGCATGGAAGCGTAATCGCGCGCCAACCCGGCATCGTCGGACACGCCGGCGCCGCCAAAGGCCTGGATTGCCTGGTCGATGATCCTGAGCGCCATGTTCGGCGCCGCCACCTTGATCATGGCGATCTCGAGCTGGGCGGTCTTGTTGCCGACCTTGTCCATCATGTCGGCGGCCTTGAGGCAGAGCAGCCGGTTCATCTCGATGTCGGTGCGGGCTTCCGCGATGCGCTGTTCCCAGATCGAGTATTCGATGATCTTGCGGCCAAAGGCGGTGCGCGACGACAGCCGTCGCACCATCTTCTCCAGCGCCTCCTCGGCCTTGCCGATGGTGCGCATGCAGTGATGGATACGGCCCGGGCCGAGGCGGCCCTGCGCGATCTCGAAGCCACGGCCCTCGCCGAGCAGGATGTTCTCCTTTGGCACGCGGACGTTCTCCAGCAGCACCTGGGCATGTCCATGCGGCGCATCGTCGAAGCCGAACACGGGCAACATCTTCTCGACCTTGATGCCGGGCGTGTCGAGGGGAACAAGGATCTGCGACTGCTGCTGGTGCTTGGCGGCCGACGGATCGGTCTTGCCCATCAGGATCGCGATCTTGCAGCGGGGATCGCCGACGCCCGACGACCACCATTTACGGCCGTTGATGACGTAATGGTCGCCGTCCTTCTCGATGCGGGTCTCGATGTTGGTGGCGTCGGAGGACGCGACCGCCGGCTCGGTCATCAGGAAGGCCGAGCGGATCTCGCCCTCCATCAGCGGCTTCAGCCATTTGCGCTTCTGCTCTTTCGTGCCGTAGCGCATGAACACTTCCATGTTGCCGGTGTCCGGCGCCGAGCAGTTGAACACCTCGGAAGCCCAGCCGATGTGGCCCATTTCCTCGGCAAGCGGCGCGTATTCGAGATTGCTCAATCCCGCGCCGCGGAATTCGTCGTCCTCATGCGCGTTCGGCGGCATGAACATGTTCCAGAGGCCCTCGGCCTTCGCCTTCTTCTTCAGCTCCTCGAGGACCGGGATCACTTTCCAGCGCGGCCCTTCGGCGTCCTGCTGCTTGTAGATCGGCACGGCGGGACGGACATGCTTGGTCATGAAGGCCTGCACCCGGCCGAGCCATTCCTTCTGCCTGTCGGACATCGTGAAATCCATGGGACGCTCCTCGCCTGTTCTCTTAAATCGTTGGGACGCACTCTCTTCCCGCCATCGGCGTACTGCAAGCCCTTGAGACGGCGGCGCGCGTGACGGAAGCGTGACAGGCCGGAACATGCGCCCGCACGAACGATCGTGCATTGACATTTCCAGCCTTTGAAACGATAGTTTCATACAAATGTTTGAAATGCAACTCCTCGAGCGCGGGTGACCCATGCCGAGCGATCAGACCCGAACAGCCATCCTCGCCGCCGCCGAGCGGCTCTATGCCGACCGCGGCTTCGGCGACGTCACGCTGCGCGACATCGTGGCGGAAGCGAACGTCAACCTCGCCGCGGTGAACTACCACTTCGGCTCCAAGGACGAGCTGATCGCGGAATTGTTCGTGACGCGCAGCCTCGCGCTGAATAAGGAACGCCTGCGCGAATTGCGCGAGGCGGAAGAAGCCGGCGACGGCCGCGCCGACATCGCCGACGTGTTACGCGCCCTCGTCGGCCCGACGCTCCGCGGCTGCCTCGGGCCGGAGAACCAACGCTCCACGCCGGCGCGCTTCATGATCCGCGTGTCGATCGAGTCGGTGCCGGCGATCCGCCGCATCCGCAATCGCGAGATCGACCATTTGCGCAAATTCGTCGCCGCCATGCGCCGTTCCCTCCCCGACCGCAGCGAGGTCGAGCTCTATTGGGGCCTCCACTTCGCGCTCGCCATGGCGCAGCAGACCGTGCGCGACAGCGAGCGGCTGGCGAAGCTCTCCGAAGGCAAATGCGACGTGGACGATGTCGAGAGCGTCATCGACCGCGTCGTGGATGTCGCGGTGCTGGGGCTGACGGCGAGAAGCGCAAGCAAGGCTGAGCCGGACGCCGCCGCGACGCGGCGCGCCCGCCTCAACTGATCAGGCGAGCTTCAGCATCTCCCGCGCGTCCTTGGCGCTCGCGATATTCGCGCCCAGCATCTTCAATATGCCGATCGCGTGCGTGACCAGCTCCGCGTTGGTCTTCGCCAGCACGCCCTTGGACATATAGAGGTTGTCCTCCATGCCGACGCGGACATGGCCGCCGAGCAGCCAGGCTTGTGCCACCATCGGAAATTCGGTGCGGCCGAGGCCGAAGCCGGACCAGATCGCGCCCTCGGGCAACAGGCCCCGCGCATACATCATGGTCTCCGGCGACGGGTTGAAGCCGTATTTGACGCCCAGCACGAGCGAGAACAGGCCCGGCCCTTCGAGCGAGCCGTCGGCAAACATGTCGCGCGCGAGATGGCAATCGCCGCTGTCGAACAGCTCGATCTCCGGCAGCACGCGCGCGGCGCGCATGATGGCCGCCATCTTGCGCACATTGCGCGGCGTGTTGATCACGACCTCGCCGCCGGAGTTCATGGTGTTGAGATCGAGGGTGCAGATGTCGGGACGCAATAGCTCGATATGCTCGACGCGCTTTTCCGGCAGCGTTAGGGTGGTGCCGGGAGCGGCGATCTTCGGATCATTTTCCGACGGGACAAAGCGGCCACCGGGACCGGTGGTGAGATTGATGATGAGGTCGCGGTTTTTGGCGCGGACGCGGTCCATCACGTCGCGATAGAGGTCGATCTCCATCGACGGCCTTCCCGTCGCGGGATCGCGGACATGGATATGCGCCACCGCAGCCCCCGCCTCCGCCGCTTCCAGCGCGCTGTCGGCGATCTGCTGCGGCGTGATCGGGAGGTACGGTGACTGCTCGGGCTTGGTGATATTGCCCGTGATCGCGCAGGTGAGGAAAGTCTTGTCGAACTTGGCTGGCATCTCAAAATCCCCTTGTCGCCCGCCGCTTTAATTCGCTCCCGGCCAGGTCGCAAATGATTTCGCGGCGGCCGCGCCGAAATGCAGCTCCTCGTCCTGCCCCGATGGATCGACGAACAGGCGGATGCGCAGATCGTAGTCGGAAATATAGGCGACCTTTGGCGCATGGCGGAATGGACGGTCGTGACCGGGATAGATGACGTCGGCGATCGCAAGCGCCTTCCTGACGCTTTCTGCCTCGCCCGCTTCGCCACCGCCGACGGCTACCCTCGCATCGCGCACGGCGTCGCCGGCGAGCAACTGGCCGCCAACGAGAAGGCCGATCGATCCCGGCGTATGGCCGAACAGCTCGACGACGCGCACGTCAGGCGCGAGCTCGATTTCGCCTGCGATCGGACGGAGCTTCAGCCGCTTCAGCGCCCGCACGGTGTATTCGGGCGTATCGGGATCGCCGCCCACCTCGGCCGCTTCCAGCTCGCGCTGATGCACGATGATCTCGGCATTGGCGAACAGGTCGGCATTGGCGGCGTTGTCCCAGTGCAGATGCGAGAGCACGACCTTGGTCACTGTCGCCTGGTCAATCCAGGCGTTGCGAAGCCGCCCTTGCAGGATCGGCCGGTAGGCATACGGGCCGGTGTCGAAGATGATGACCTCGCTGCCGGCGCGAACGACGGCGACGGTGGAAGCACCGACCAGGAACTTGTCGGCTTCAGCGGCAAGACCGGTGAACAAGAGCTCGATGTCGGCCATGGCTAGACGCTCGCATCCGCCTGAAGCGGCCGGTCTTCGGTCGAGATCATGGTGGTGATGTCGCGGCCATCGGGCTGGAACGAGAAGCGCAGATGGTAGGTGTATTGCATCAGATAGTTCACCTTGCCGTCGCGAAAGGTGAAGGGGCGATCGTGGCCGGGATAGAAAATATCACCCGCGGCAAGCACCCGCTCCAGGCTAGTCTGCCCTTTGGCGGGATCGAAGAAGGCGACATCGGGATGGCCGCGCACGGCATCGCGCGCCGACCACAGCGCATCGCTCGCGAGCACGAGACGGCCCTGCCCCGTTTCCACGACGAGGCCCTGCAGGCCCACGGAATGGCCTGATAATAGCAAGGTCCGGACACCGGGAAACAACTCCTGCTCGCGGTCTTCCAGCGTCGTCATGCGCATCCCCTCGAGCATCTCGCGCGCGTAAGGCGGCGTGCCCCAATCAGTCGGGCGGATCGCTGCGGCGTAGTCGTATTCGAGCTTGGGCACGAGGATCTCGGCGTGACGAAACAGGTCGATATTCTCGATGTGATCCCAATGCAGATGCGACACGAACACCGTGTCGATATCATCGGGTGCAAGCCCATGCGCGTCGAGCGCCTTCACCAGCGTCCGCCGCACGCGGAACGGCCCGCAATCGAACAGGATGTTGCGCTTGCCGTCGCGGAGCAGCAGCAACGAGCAGATGCCGAACAGGAAGTGATCGGCCTTGGCCGGCAAACCCGGGATCAGAAGATCGACGCGCATCACACTCATTCCGGCAGCGGCTTGCCGCGGGTTTCCGGCGCGAAATAGACCGCGGCAAGCCCGATCGCGTAGCTCAGCGCCATGATCGCCCCCGACTTCGGGATACCGCCGAAGAACACCACCAGCGAGCCCGCGATGAACGGGCCGATCGCGGCAAAGATGCGGGCGATGTTGAAGCAGAAGCCGACGCCGGTCGCGCGCAGGCGCGTCGGGAACAGCTCGGGGAAATACGGCGTGAACGTACCGAGGATACCGTTGGTGAAGAAGCCCATCAGCGGCAGCAGCATGAACAGCGTCTGGTAATCCTGCGGCGTCAGGAACACGATCGGCAGCACGATCATGTTGCCGATGCATCCAAGGGCGAACGCCGGGCGCCGCCCGATCAGCTCGGTGAGCCAGGCGAACATCAAGA
>Ga0210384_10003286_pt1 | contig 18838 bp, 21 predicted proteins | sample IncBWH2MmetaG_FD_160574 | JGI IMG/M metagenome (GOLD analysis project Ga0210384, IMG submission 160574) | Forest soil microbial communities from Barre Woods Harvard Forest LTER site, Petersham, Massachusetts, United States - Inc-BW-H-2-M | ecosystem: Environmental > Terrestrial > Soil >...
AGGGCCGTACCGCGCTGTTGGACGCCATCTATTTGGGCGTCAGCAAGATGAGGCAAGCCAAGTATCCCAAAAAGTCGCTGCTCATCATCTCCGACGGTGGCGACAATCACAGCCGCTACACCGAGGGCGAAATCAAGTCTCTGGTGAAAGAGGCCGACGTACTGATCTACGCCATTGGAATTTATGATCGTTACATGCCCACCCCAGAAGAGCAAATGGGGCCGGCCCTGCTGACTGACGTTACGGAACTGACTGGCGGCCGTGCCTTTACCATCGATAATCCCAACGACCTGGGTGACGTGGCCACAAAAATAGGCATTGAGCTACGCAACCAATACCTGCTCGGATACCGTCCAAAGAACCCGACGCATGATGGGAAGTGGCGTAAGATAAAAGTGAAGCTAATCCCCCCCAAGGGACTGCCGCCACTCCGTGTGTATGCCAAAACGGGATACTATGCACCTACGCAGTAGTTGGGTTCCGGCCCTGCTAGTGGTTTTGCTTTTTTCAAGCCTGGCAACTCCAGCCCAGGACGCTACTCCGCAGAATCCTCCACCTGCTGCTCTGGCGCAATCCGCACCTAGTACAAAGCCTCCCAACAATCCGCCGGGACAGCCGCCCGCGCCTGCGCAGGGGCAAGCGCCTGCTCCAGAGCAACAACCACCCGCGCCTGAAGCTGGCGGCTTTGTTTTCCACGCCCAAGTGCAGGAAGTCTTGTTGCACGCCACCGTGGTCGACGATAAGCAGCACCTTGTGACAAGCCTCGATAAAAGCGCATTCACCGTATTCGAGGACGGTAAGCCGCAGATCATCACCTCATTCCGGCACGAGGATATTCCGGTCGCTCTGGGCATCGTGATCGACAACTCCGGCTCCATGCGGGAAAAACGCGAGCGGGTTAACAAGGCGGCTCTAAACTTGGTCCGCGCCAGCAATCCCCAGGACCAGGTCTTTATCGTCAATTTCAACGACGAGTACTACCTCGACCAGGACTTTACCTCCGATATAAAGAAGTTGCAGGAAGCCCTGGAGAAGGTCGAAGCCCGGGGAGGAACTGCCCTCTACGACGCGCTTGTGGCTTCTTGGGACGACTACCTGAAAAAGAACTCCAAATTGCAGAAGAAGGTCATGCTCGTAGTTACAGATGGAGAAGACAACGAAAGCCGTGAAACTCTTGAAGACACGGTACGGCGTCTATCGCAAGAGAATGGCCCTACCATCTATGCCATCGGACTGTTGGGAGAAGAGAGAGAAAGGCGGGCCCGTCGCGCTTTGAAAATGCTCGCCGAGCGCACTGGAGGAATCGCCTTCCTGCCCCGCACGCTGAGTGAAGTGGATGAAATCAGCCGCACCGTCGCTCACGACATTCGCAGCCAATACACCATCGGTTACAAACCCACTACCCCGAGAAGCGCCGGTGGCTATCGCACCATTCGTGTGGACGCGCACGCCAAGGGCTACGGCAAACTGACCGTGAGGACCCGCAGCGGTTACTACGCCGGCCAGGAACAATCCATCGGCGGCGGGAACTAAACCTTCTCACTCGACCAGCCGTGAGGGTCGTTTCTCACGTAAGAGCTCGTCTCGCGCGTCCATTACTGCCAATCGGCCAGTTTGGCTCATGGTTGTGCAGTCGTACTCGTAGGCAACTCCACAGATGAGGCAAATCTGATAGTCCTGGCCGTAGGCGCCGGCGTGCGGCCAGGAAAATCGATGCGGGCAACATTTCTGCAAGAGACGCTTTATGAATGGTGCGGTCATGCCAGTTTTGTGCTCCATAGCTCCGAACCTAAGGTAGGTCTCAAGCTATACCAAAAAATCCCCAATCGGGCTTACTCCTTAGTCCATTCGGGACGGGCTGATGGCCAGTACGTAGTCTCATTACCCGGTCATCGCTGCAATCAAGCAAAGATGGTAAGCCGCAATAATAGTGTCGAATTTCGCTCGCCCGCTCAGTAAAAGAGACCGTTACGCCGCGCACCACAATTGAGCCACGCAGCAAATTACCAACGGGCAGTGCCCAATCGAACACACCGAAAGACACTCTTGGGTGAGCCCCAACCGGCGGAATTGGCGTTACCTTTATTGCAGCTATAACCCGTCCCAAATCGGGAATAGCGCGCACTCTTCGGAACAGAGGATAACCATGCATAGTGCAAATGTACCGGACACACCACGGCGCAGCTCGAGGGTACCGATCACCCTCCCGATCCGCGTTACTAGCTTGGAGCCGAGCGCCCGTTTCTCTGGAGTCTGTGAGACCTTGGTCGTCAACGCCCATGGTTGTGCCTTGCGTTCGCCGGTGAAACTCGAAGCCGGCGTTCCAGTGCGCTTTCAAAGCGAAGAAGGCCGCGAAACCATGGCCCACGTTGTCGCCTGCCAGCCGCTGGGATCTCATCAACCGGGCTGGAAGCTGGGGGTGAAGCTGGACCGTCCGGAAAACTTCTGGGGAATAAAACCGTGTCCGGAACAATGGTTAGGACTGTTGGAGATGCCCGCGTCAACCACAGCGCGTCCGTCTCGAAAACTCTCGATGGTGAATCCCGAGGCCCTACATCAGCCGCTAAGTCCGGACGCGCCCACGCTGAAAGTTGTATTCGACAAAATTGAGAAGCAACTCTCCGACGACCATTTGAAAACCATCCTCGCCGAACTCGTGAAACCATTGAACACGGAAGTAGCCGACATCAGAGAAAGACTGACCCGGGGAGAATCAAAGCGCAGCAAATTTGAAGTGTCGCTGTCACAGATTCCTCCGGAGCTCGAAGAGCAGTTGTGGGTCCGCCTGAAGCGCGACCTGGAAACACAAGCATTGCAACAAACCCGCGAGCAATCCGCCCAGGTGCTAGGCGCAGCCAAAGCAACCATTGATGAAAAAATAAATACCGCCCAGGAGGAGTTTCGGCAGCGCGCCCTGCAAGACCTGCAAGCTGTCGAACAACGAGCGCAAGCTATCTCGCTGGATATGAGCGATACAGTGCGGCAGCAGCTCCGCGTTGGGCTGGAGAAATTTCAGCAGCAGGCTTTGGATGCGGGAAGCCGTCTCGACCGGCGCAGCGAGGAAAACTTGCAAGCCCTGCAGCTACGTTTGCGAGAGGAGCACGAGGCGTACCGCAAGGAAATGGACCAAGTCCAGGCGGCAGTAGAGTCGAAGTCGGCGCGCCTGGACGCGCAACTCGCGGATCTGGACAGCCGCACCGGGAATCTGGACCAATCCGTGCGCCGGCTCGAGTCGAACCTTGACGATCACCTGGAACAGGTCGCGCGCGAAATCATCTCCGCGGCACACACCGACCTCCAGAGCGCAGCCGGCGTGGTCCTCAAAGAACTCAAAGCAAATGGAGCTAATGAGCTTGCCAATCAAGTCGGTGAAGCGCGTGGCCGCTTAAACAACATCCAAAGAGAAATTGAAGTCTCCATTTCCGAATCACTAAAGGTCAAAGTAGCAGAGGCTATGCAAGCCTTCGAACAAACCATGGAAGAACTGGCGCAGCATTCCGTTGGACGTTGGCGGCTGGCCCTCGCCAAGGATCTCAATTCTGTCGCAACTCTGCTCGGCGAGAAAATCCGATCAGAAGCCCGGTGCGACACCGATGATTAAACAGTGCTCGTGAAGTAGCAGCTTAGGATCCCGGTGCGTAGTACGGCGGCTGCGATTTCCTGAAAGCTCGATTGACGCCTCCGCCTCGCTTCCGTACCCTGTAATGTGCGAACCAAGACAATCGAGGGCACGCGCCTGCGCGTCGCCGACGACATTACTCAACTGGTCGGCGAAACTCCGCTCCTTCAATTGAAAAAGCTGGTGCCTCCGGATTCTGCGGAGATCTACGCCAAGCTGGAGTACTTGAATCCCGGTGGAAGTGTGAAAGACCGAGCAGCGGTCGGCATTATTCGGCGTGCCGAAGAGCAAGGCCTGCTCAAACCCGGTGGCACTATCGTCGAAGCAACTGCGGGAAATACCGGCATCGGGCTCGCGCTAATTGGGGTGAATAGCGGATATAAAGTGGCGCTGTTCGTTCCCGAACGTTTTTCTGAGGAAAAAGTCATGCTCATGCGGGCCCTCGGCGCCGAGGTCACACGTACTCCGGACGCCGAGGGCATCCAGGGAGCAATAACCCGCGCCAAGGAACTCGCCGCTCGCGATCCCAAAGCCTTCATGGCCGCCCAGTTTGAAAATCCTTCCAACCCTGAGTTTCACTACCACACCACAGCCCTGGAGATTTTCGAGCAAATGGAAGGACGGATCGACGCTCTGGTAATCGGCGTCGGAACCTCCGGCACCTTCACTGGCGTGGGGTGCTTTCTGAAGGAGCGTCTCCCCCATGTCTTGACCATTGCCGTAGAGACCCAGGGTTCGGTGTTGGGCGGTGGCAGGCCCGGTCCTCACAAAGTGGAAGGCATCGGTTCGAGTTTCGTGCCCAAAAACTTTGACAGTTCAGTCTGCGATGAGATTGTGATGGTGACTGATATTGACGCCTTTGCCATGGTGAAAGAACTGGCGGCTCGCGAAGGCGTGCTGTCGGGCTCGAGCGGCGGAGCCAACGTTTTTGCAGCTTTGAAAGTCGCGCGAGGGTTGGGTCCCGGCAAGCGGGTCGCGACCATGATTCCGGATTCCGCCGAACGCTATCTCTCGAAGAAAATCTTTGAAGGTGGAATTTGATAGCGTGCGCCGAGACCTGAGACCCGAGACCTGAGAGCTGAGAACCGAGAACCGAGAACTGGGAGTTGAAATCCAAGAATCTGAGACCCGAGACCTAACACCTGACACCTTTTCCTCAACCATGCCCAAGAACCGACAATCCGGTTTCGCCACTCGCGCCATCCACATTGGCCAGGAACCTGACGCCGAAACCGGCGCGGTCTCCGCCCCCATCCATCCGACGTCCACTTACGTCCAGCAGGAACTGGGGAAGAATAAAGGATACGAGTACGCCCGCGTTTCCAATCCCACCCGCACTCGGTTGGAGGAGAACCTCGCAGCGCTCGAAGGCGGAATCGCCGCCCGCACCTTCGCCAGCGGCATGGCAGCCATCAACGCTATTTGCACCATGTTCAAGTCCGGCGACCACGTCGTGTGCGGCAACGACCTTTATGGCGGAGTTCCGCGCCTCTTCAATCAGGTGCTCGCCGGTTACGGCATCGAATTCACCTACGTCGATACTTCCGATGTAAAAAATGTGGAACGCGCCATCCGCAAAAACACCCGCATGGTTTATGTCGAGACTCCGACCAATCCCCTCATGGCCCTCAGCGACTTGGAGGCTATCAGCAAGGTTTGCCGCCACAAGAAAGTAGAACTGGTGGTGGACAACACTTTCATGTCGCCTTATTTTCAGCAGCCGATCGCGCTGGGCGCCGACATGGTTGTGCACTCCACCACAAAATTTCTCAACGGCCACAGCGACGGCTTGGGCGGAGTCGTTGTATGCACCATTCCAGAGCAAGCCGAGAAACTAGCCTTCGTGCAAAAAGCTGCTGGGGCGATTCTTTCACCGTTCGAGTGTTGGCTGATCTTGCGCGGCGTCAAGACTCTTGCCGTGCGCATGGAGCGGCATGATCGCAATGGAAGATTTGTCGCGGAATTCCTGGCGCGCCATAAGAAAGTGAGAAAAGTTTTTTATCCCGGTCTGCCGGAGCATCCCCAATACGAACTGGCGCAGAAGCAGATGAGTGGCTTCGGCTCCATGATCACCTTCGAAACCGGATCGCTTTCGAATGCCAAGAAGCTGCTAAAGAAAGTGCGAGTGTGCTCCTTGGCCGAATCGCTGGGCGGAGTGGAGACTCTCATTTCCCATCCCGCTACCATGACCCACGCCGCTTTAGGGGAGAAGGGCAGAAGACAGATCGGAATTACCGACGGCATGGTCCGCATCTCCGTAGGAATCGAGAATGTCGAGGACATCATCGATGATCTCGACCAGGCGCTAGCGACAATCTAGCTGGTACGATGTAGGCGCGGGCGTCCCGCCCGTGCAGAATCATTTGCACTCCCAAGCCAGGAATCAGGAATTCCATCAGGAAAGCCCACGGTTTTTCGCGGCGGCCAAAGAACTCTGGTTTTGGGTAGCGCAGCGCTTCAGCGCTGCGATAACCGCCTCGGCACAATGAAGGCTTTAGCCCCTGAGGTACTCAAAACGAGCAAGCACGTGCTGACAATTGATCCGGCAGTTGCGAGTGCGGTTGCTGCGCTGGAGAACGACCCCTTCTACATCTCCATCTGTGGCGGATATGTGCACGAGCCCGTCCGCCGCCGCACAGTCCTGACACGGTATTTTGCCTACTCGATCCAGGAAGGGCAAGACATCGGGCGCTGCGTTCATCTCGCCGACCCTACACTCGGCGTAGCCGTATGGTTGCTGCCTCAGGCTCCCGATGTGCAATCACGCGCCGCACATAACAAGCGTGTGCTGTTGGAGTCGACTCTCGATACGGAAGGCTGCGCAAATTACTATCGAATCGTCAGTTTCATGCGCGCGAAGGCTGCGAACGTGGTCGACGATGATGCGTGGTATCTCTCGATTGTCGCTGTCGATCCCGCAGCTCGGGGTCAGGGGCTCGGCCGCAAATTACTGGAACCGACTGTTCCCGAAGCCGATCGCGTCAACGCAACCTGTTACCTGGAGACGTTTAGTCCCCGAAACCCCTCGTTTTACGAGCGCCTCGGCTTTTCTACTAAGGCGCGATTCACGGAGCCAACAACTGGCGCGGACTACGCTTTGATGGTCCGCCATCCCCGCCCGCTAACGGAGAACAGCATGCCTTAACGTACCGTCACCCTAGAATCTTTGGTTTCAAATAAATCGAAAAGAGTAGTTCTCCTGTCCAGTAAACGGGTATTGTAGTAGGATTACCGAGACAAGTAGGAGATATGAACAAAATGCGTTTGTCGAAAGCCGAGACCCGAATCCTGGAGCAGTACTGGAAACTGGGAACTTGCTCAGTCCGCGAGATTCTCGAAAGCTTGCCGGAAGATGAGCGCGTGGCTTACACAACTGTTCAGACGCTTGTCTATAGGCTCGAGCAGAAGGGCGCTCTGCGCAAGGTAAAAAAGATCGGTAACGCGCAACTCTTCGAGCCGTCAATTAACCAGAGCGAGTATCGAATCGGACTGATGCGAGATCTCCTGGATCTATTCGGCGGGTCGCCTCGCCTGCTGGTCTCCAATCTGCTCGAAACAGGCACGCTCACGCTGAAGGACTTACGGGCTCTTCAAACTGCGGCGCCAAGCAGCAAGAGCAGCCGCAGCCGTGGAGGAAAAGGCTATGCATGAGCACATCGCCCGCGGGTTGTATTACTTCGAAGTTCACCTCCTGTATGCTTCAATTGTCTGGCTCGCGGCTTGGGTTCTGACATCGATCCGGCGGGGCAGTGCCACCACGAAGTATTGGATTTGGGTGGCCACATCGCTCAATTTCATTTTCCCGCTGGGCGCAGTGCTCGACAAAGTGTGGGCGTCCCACCTCTCGTGGGCCACACCGCTAGGCACCATCGGCGACGTGGCAAATAGCATCTCTCGAGGTCCGACCGCCGCGGTGCTCTGCGTGGTGTGGTTGCTCGGCACAACCTTGATGCTGACGCGTCTTTGTTTGCGGATACATGCTGAGCGGAGCGTTGCTCAGGCCACGGCCGGTCAAAGTGTTCCCGACCCGAGGCCGAGTTTCCTCGCTCATGGCGTACCGGTAAGGTTCGATGGGAGTCGACAAGCTCCAGCTGTGGATGGAGTTCTGCGTCCCCATATTTCACTTCCGCACGGAATTGACCGGTTGTTGAGTGAACATGAACTCAACGCTGTCCTCATCCACGAGCTGACGCATGCACGGAGGCGCGACAACTTAATACGCCTTTTACACGAAGTGGGACTTTGCGCGCTGTGGTTTCATCCGCTCGTCTGGATCACCGGTTCTCGCCTTGCTTTGTATCGAGAGCTCTCCTGTGACGACTCTGTTATTCAGAGCGCCCGCGGTGGCGACCTGGTTTCCGCGTTAGCCAAACTTGCCAATCCAGAAGAGGCGTTCTTGCTGCAGGCGACGGCTTCCTCGTTTATAAGCCATCGCCTTGCCCGGTTAACATCCCCTCCCCCACGTGTGTTCCAGGTGGCGAACATACTGCTGATTGTGACGTTCGCCGCCGTATTTCTGACCGGCATTCTTGCAACAGTAGCGCATACAGCCTGTTGCTTCGTTCTAAGACGTTAGCCTATCCCGAATCTGCCGACGCCCGAGAGCCTCGCCGATGCGTATCTGGCAGGTGGACAGAAGGAGCTGGCGCGGCAATACGCGGAAAAGGCGCTGGCCAATGATTGATTCTCACCTAGCGCCTCTGTCGTCGTGGCCCGATACCGAGCAGCGGCGCGGTGAGATTCGTAACGCCGTGCAGCAGACACCCAAGGAGATAGAGGCCCATGGATTTTGATAAGGGCGTGATTCGGTTACAAGGCTGGTGCTTGAAATTCCAAACTTTTGGCGCAACGAAATTACTAGAGGCTATCTCATAAATAGCTTTGAAAGGGCACGGCTTTCAGCCGTGCCGTCCAGTGCCAGCAAAGACGCGGGCTTTAGCCCCTGGGGGACGTCTTAGGTTCATTTATGACATAGCTTTTAAATTGAGGGGGATCACTCGAATGAAACAAATCCAAATGCTCTTGCTGTTGGCAGTGCTCATCTCCACAGTTGCCGTCTCCGGCCAGCAAGTAGCGAGCGGCGGCAGCCCCGCGGCGGACATCGTTTACGCGCGGCCTGGCCAGCTCGTTGACGCAGGGGGATTTCGGCTGAATCTCTATTGCATGGGGAGGGGCTCGCCCACCGTGGTTTTCGATTCCGGATGGGGAGACTGGGCGCCCGCGTGGTCGAAGGTGCAGCCAGAGATCGCCAAATGGACCCGCGCCTGCAGCTATGACCGTGCCGGCACGGGATTTAGCGATCCCGGTCCCATGCCGCGTACCAGCGTGCATATCGCCGAGGAGCTAAGCACTGCGCTTCACCATGCCGGCATCGGCGGGCCCTACATTCTGGTGGGATCCGCCTTCGGCGGCGACAACGTGCGCACGTTTGCGGACCTGTACATGGACGAGGTTGCGGGGCTGGTATTGGTTGACGCCGATCCCACCGACGTCGAACCGAAGTCAATGCAAGAAGAGGAACATCGAGGACATGCTGGGATTCCTACCGGCTTGCGCAATTGTCGTAACCTGATCGCCGAACACAAACCGTTGCCGGCAACTGGCCAGCCACCACAGACCTGTGCTCAGCAGTTTTTTTTCCGGGGTTTGCCGGAAGCGGAGTGGTCTCCAGAATTAAACGCCAAACTATTGGAAATCGCGCAAACCAAAGTTGCCATGTATGACGCTTATTCTTCGGAGATGGAACAAACAGCGGCGGACGAAACCTATCTGCAACAACACCGCCGCTCATTCGGCTCGCGCCCCATCCGCGTGCTCACCTCAGAAAACCACGGTGTCGGCCACCTGGAGAGGAAGCCTCCGGACACGCCGGAGCACCTCAAATATGAGCAGGAGAGCACGCTGGCCCAGGCGCGCTGGCTCGGACTGTCTTCGAACGCTAAACAGATCTTCGCCCGCCACAGCTCGGAATACATCCAGTTCGACGAGCCGGCGACCCTGATCAACGCCGTCCGCGAAGTGTATGACCAGGCAAGAAGACCGTAGCTGCGCACGGTAACCAAGAGTGACAGCCATGAACTTTGTCCAAGCCCCGCGACATTACGTGACCAGCAAGGTGTGGTTGTTGGGACGGGGAAATTTGCTGATCTCGTGCCGTTGCCAGGAGACCCGATCGCCGACATCGCCGAACTGGAGCAGGTTCGGTTCGTGATGAGGAACGGCCAGGTGGTCGAGAACGAACTTGCCTCGCATTGAGCCGCAAGCGGCAATTGGCTTAAGACGAATTGAAGGGAGCCACTCGAATGAAGCTAGATCGAATCTTCTTGACGTTGGTCGCATCACTTTTCACCCTGTTTTCAAGTGGGCAGGTCGCTGCCCAAGCTCCGGCTCCGGTGACTCTGGTAAAAGCTGGGCGGCTGCTCGATCCGCGAACTGGGAATGTGCTTTCGCCTGCGGCCGTGCTGATTGAAGCCGGCAAGATCAAGGAGGTTGGCTCGCCTGCTCAAGTGCAAGGGCATGCGCCGGCGGGCGTCAAAGTCATCGATCTGGGTCGCGCGACGCTTTTGCCAGGCCTGATCGACGGCCACACGCACTTGCTTCTCGATGTGATTGTCCCTCCGGAAGCCGAGATCGCGCGCCACTCCAATGGCATATTTGCACCCTCACAGCTGTTGGCAATAGCCGAGTCGCCCACTAAGCGCGTCTTGCTGGGGGCGCAACTGGCGCGCGAAGACCTGGAGAGCGGCTTTACTACTGTGCGCAATCTCGGACACTCCGGTATTGACGGCGATGCCGCGCTGCGCGATGCCATCAATGCCGGCCGCGTGCCCGGCCCCAGGATCCTCGCATCCGGACGCAAGATTATGGCGCTGGGTAGCTATGTTCAGAATTTGAATCCCGCGCTTGCCGAAGCGATTCTTCAACAGGAATTTCTGCCGATAGATAGCCCCGACCGAGCACGGCAGGCAGTACGACAGAACGTCTTCTATAACGTGGATGTCATCAAGGTGACAGTTGGCGGGGACATCTCAGTCCCTGAACTGAGGGCGGTTGTCGAGGAGGCACATCGGCAGCAACTCAAGGTCGCCGTGCATGCCATCGATACCCCCAGTATTCAAACTGCCATTGATGCCGGCGCAGACTCTATCGAGCATGGCGATCAAGTAACCGACGAGCAACTCAAGCAGATGCGCGATAAGGGTATCTTCTTCGACCTGACGCCAACTTTTGCTGGCAGCTTTTTTATGAAAATGAATGAGCTAAGCATAGTAATGTCGCCCGCCTTCCGCACGAGGAATACCGAAGCCGATGCCCGCGACCAAAAACACTACGCTGCTCTGGTTCCGCGGGTGTTGAAGTCGGGGGTGAAATTCGCGGCTGGATCGGATATGGGCTGGTTCTATCCTGGAAAAACGCGCGGGCAGAACAGCGTTGCGACCATCGTTAATTTGCACGATGCCGGAATGCCGCCGCTTGACGTGATTCGTTCTATCACTACTAATGCGGCGGAAATGTTGGGCTGGCAGGATCGCATCGGCGCGATTGAGCCTGGAAAATTCGCTGACCTGGTCGCCGTTACCGGAGATCCGATCGCCGACATCACTGAACTGGAGCGGATCCGATTTGTCATGAAAGACGGTCAAGTGGTTAGGAATGACCTTGCGTCGCATTGAGGCGCAAGCTCTATTCGCGGAAACAATCTAGCACCTCAATCCGAAGGAGAAATCTACGATGGAGCGATCTTCGAAGCGGTTTGCGTTCGCCGTGGTTGCGCTCACCCTACTGGCCGCCGGTATCAGTCTTCAAAGTCAAGCCCAAACTCAGGATCAAGCTCCGCGTCCTGCGCGCTCTCGATCCGATGAGATGTTGGACAGGTGGAACGACATCGGCAACAAACTCATCGCCATGGCGCAAGATTTTCCCGAAGACAAGTACGATTTCAAGCTGCAGAAGGACGAGCGCACCTTTGCACTAAATCTTCTGCACGCCGCCGCGCTCGATTACGTCCTGATACGCAGGATTTCCGGATCGAACCTCGGCCCCGACTTTGGCGAGGGCGACAACCCTTCGCGAGATGTTTTCAAGACCAAGGCCGAGGTGGTGAAGTTCGTGCAGCAGGCAGTCGCGGACGGAGCAAACGTGATTCAACAGCAGGGCGATGCGGGCCTGGACAAAACGACGAAGTTTTTCGGCAACCGATTGGCCCACAACTCCTCCATCTGGACGTTCGCCATCGAGCACAGCGGCGAACACTACGGCCAGCTTGTGGTCTACTATCGCGCGAACAACCTGGTGCCGCCCGACTCGCGGCGGTAATGCTCTTGAAGTTTTTCAACTTTCAGCCGGACATCTTTTGTTCAAGCAAACTGAGGAGAGTCAAATGAAACAAATACGAATCTTGCTGTCGGCAGTACTCATCTTTGCCGTGACCGCCTTGGGGCAGGGACAGGCGACAAACAGCGCCGCAACCCCGAGCGCGCCTCAGGCGCAACAGTCACAGCAGGCTGCGCCAACCATTGCTTCAACCGTGGATCGCGAGATCAGCGGTGTCGAAAAGCAAATTTTGGAAGTTGCCGAGGCTATGCCGGAAGATAAATACAACTTCTCTCCCGAAAGCCTGAACATTCCCGGCGCCGACTACAAAGGTGTGCGCACGTTTGCCATCCAGGTCAAGCATGTCGCCGCGTCCAACTATTTCATATGGTCTCCGCTTACCGGAGATAAGGTGCCGGAAAGCATAAAGGACGGGAACGGTCCGGCGGACTTGAAGACCAAAGCCGACATCATTAAGTTCCTGAAGGACTCCTTTGCCCTGGGTCACAAGGCCGCGGCTACGCTGACGACTCAGAACATGTTGCAGACCCCGGAGAAGAGCAAATCGTCCCGCCTGCGCTTGGCCACATTTGGCGTCGCCCACGCCTTTGATCATTACGGACAGATGGTCGAGTATCTTCGGATGAACGGAATCGTGCCCCCTGCTAGCCGGGGAAAGTCAGACTGACTGGTACTCGAAAATCCATAGCTTCAAGCGAATTGCCGAGAGTTACTCGATGAAACAAGTGCGAGTTTTCTTGTCGTTTGCAGTACTGATCCGATGTCGCACCCGTGCGAATGACTGACGAGGAATTCCGGCTAACATCCTTTCCCCGAGTCTAATCCGTGACAACCCCGGTTTGGGATGGCGCAGCGCTTCAGCGCTGCGATAATTGCTCTGAGCACAGTGCGGGCTTTAGCCCCTGAGGTCGGACAACCCCGGTTTTGGGTGGAGCGGCGCTTCAGCGCTGCGATACATGCTCCGAAAGCAGTAAGGGCTTTAGCCCCTGAGGTCTTCATGAAAATAAGCAGGAACCTTAACAAAACCAACCTCCCATTAATCTGCGGCTTGAAATGAAATCCCGGGAATGGAATTCCTCGCAATATCACCGTCTCTCCCAACCCCAGCTCAGTTGGGGAAAGAAACTATTGTCCCGGCTCCCGTTGCGTGGTGATGAACTCCTGCTCGACGCCGCCTGCGGAACTGGACGCCTCACTGCCGAGTTGTTGCAAGCTTTGCCGCTGGGGCGTGTGGTCGGGGTGGATGTCTCACAAAACATGATCGGCACCGCAAGTGATCACTTGAAACCGAAATTTGGTCAGCGCGTGGATTTGGTCGTCGCCGACCTGCAGGCGCTTCCTTTTGAGCATGCGTTCGATGGTATTGTCAGCACCGCCGCCTTTCATTGGGTCCCGGATCACGACCGTTTGTTTCGCAGCTTGCGCCAAGCCCTGCGTCCGTCAGGATGGTTGCACGCTCAGTGCGGCGGAGGCCCGAATCTGCTGAAGCTTCGCACTCGCGTGAATAAACTCGCGACCTCGCCGCCCTATGCATCTTTCTTTGCCAACTTTCGCGAGCCCTGGATTTTTGCCGACGCCGAAACCGCAGCGGATACCTTGCAGCGTGCCGGATTTGTCGACATAGAAGCCGGGCTGGAATCCGCACTCACCATCCTGGATGATTCAACGCAATACGCTGAATTTCTCCCGGCAATCATTCTCCGGACGCACCTGGAATGCCTGCCCGATCCAGATCTGCGCGCACGCTTTGTCGCCCAACTTACCCAACAAGCCGCCGTCGACGATCCTCCTTTTTCCTTAGATTATTGGCGTCTCAACCTCAGCGCCAAGGCATCCTGAACCAGTACCTCTGCGCTGGCCCGTTCCTTTTGACTTCCCTAGTTGACCGCTGCAATCAACTTACTTCGACGTCTTGCGCATCCAGAGACCCCACGTGACCGGACCGGCTTCTTCATTGGTCATTGGGCGGCCCGTTAACTTGAGTGTCAGCTTGATCTGACCGTGATGGTAGCCCTCGTGCCACAGCATGTGCTGGAGCAAGAGGATCGGGTGGTCGTAGTGAAGATTCATGTCGCGGCCTGCCTCCACCCTCCCCTTTACCGCATCCCGCACCGCCTTGGCGCTGTCGTTCAGCATCGCCACGATGCGACCAGGGTCATGCTCGGCCAACCACTCTTCGTTGGGCAGCTCTCTGGCGAACTCAGGGGTGTCCTCGGAGACCAACACAAGTCGTACATAGTGGATGTGTGTGAACAGCTCCGCGATGGATGGGCTGCCCTCCATCGCCCTGGTCTCCAGCCCGCCATCTGGGAGGGCGCGGAGCAGGTTGAGCAGGATGGTGTTGTTGCGGTCCCAGGAGTCCAGCAGAGCCTCAAGCAGGCGTTTGTCTGGTGCGTCCGACATATCCACCCCGTTTGCTCATGCAAAAATTGCGACGATTCTACAGGAGCTTACGGTTAGCGATTGCTCATCTGCTCAATGTGTTCGGGATACCGGGCACCTTGCACCGTGACCTTTGAGGCGGCATCTTCGATGTCACCGAGATCGTCAGGCGTCAGCTCGACTGCTACTGCTCCGACGTTTTCTTCGAGCCGGTTCAGTTTAGTTGTGCCAGGGATTGGAACGATCCACGGCTTCTGCGCCAGCAACCATGCGAGCGCAATCTGAGCAGGAGTTGCTTTCTTCCGTTGTGCAATCTGGCCGAGCAGGTCAACCAAGGCCTGGTTCGCCTTCCGAGCCTCCGGTGTAAACCGCGGGAGCTGATTGCGGAAGTCGGTACTATCAAACGAAGTGCTCTCGTCGATTTTTCCAGTAAGGAAGCCTTTGCCGAGTGGGCTATACGGAACGAAGCCGATTCCAAGTTCCTCAAGCGTCGGCAGCACTTCCTTCTCAGGATTCCGGTACCAAAGCGAGTATTCGCTTTGGACAGCGGTGACCGGCTGAACTCTGTGTGCACGACGGATCGTCTTCGCTGCTGCTTCCGACATGCCGAAGTGCTTGACCTTGCCTTGCTGAATGAGGTCCTTCACGGCTCCCGCGACGTCTTCGATCGAGACCTCGGGATCCACACGATGCTGATAGTAGAGATCGATGGCATCAACCCTGAGCCGCTTAAGTGAAGCCTCGGCGACTTCCTTAATGTGCTCTGGCCGGCTGTCCAGCCCAGCCAAACCTCGCTCCGCCTTGGGGTCTATCTTCCACCCGAACTTGGTGGCTATTACCACTTTCCCGTGATATGGAGCGAGCGCTTCGCCGACCAGTTCTTCGTTCAAGTACGGGCCATAGACTTCGGCGGTGTCAAAGAATGTGATGCCGCGATCCACTGCGGCATGTAGAACAGAGGTCATCTCCTTCTTATCTTTAGGCGGACCATAAGAAAAGCTCATTCCCATGCATCCGAGCCCCAGGGCTGAGACTTCAAGATTGCTTTTTCCGAGTTTGCGTTTTTGCATTGCTTCTCCTTCCGACAGCCGGAGCCGTGTTAAACCCCCAAGTTCTCTCACTTCATTCCTAACGCTTCCTACGGAAGAGCTTTGAGTTCAGGAACGGCCAATATTCCTTAATCAAGTTCGAGCCGCCGTCGAGGCCGATCTGGGTGAGCCAGCGCTGTCCGGTCTTCGTCCAGGTACGGTCCTGACTGGGATAGTAGAGGTTTCCAATTCCGGCCGCTGCCCCGTTTCCCACGATTTCGGAGATGTTGGGCGAGCGGCCATTACTGTCAGTTCGGGTGACCAACAGACGCGAGATGGAATAGGTAGTACGACGCAGAAACCCGCCCCGGCCCAGCGTGTAGTAGCGAGGGTCCTCATGCGTAAGCGTTGGCACAATAGCCTCGGTCATCAGGTTTCCGCCCACATTGTCGGCGAAGCTGTGCCAATAATAGCGGCCATAGCCAGCCGCACCCTGGTGAAACGCCGGATACGAATTCTGTGCTTGGGCGACCCCCGCAAGAATGCCTACGTAGATAAATGACGAGTAATCGAAGCTGTCTTGAAGCATCAACTTGAACTTGTCTCCAGGGGAGAGCGGCGGCAGCTTTGCATCGACCGAGACCGAGCGGAAGTTGGGAATAATGAAAAGAATGCGTTTCGTTTGCTGGCCCTCGGCGCTGGACGGATGCACGGCAGCACTCGTCGTGGCCTGCGTCACTGATGGATCGTCCGGTAGTGTGACCTCCGCAGGAGCGCCAGCGGAACGGGGGCAGCTTGCAGTCTGTGCCAACAGCGAAGGTGTACAACTCACCGCTGAGATGGCAATGACCATCAAGGGAAGAAGAGCACGAAGATTTTGCATGATTTCTGGGTTAGATGCATTTGCTCGTGCCGAGATACTCATTTCGTTCCCTCTGTTGAATGGCGATTTGATCTTTGACGTGTTGGTGTCCAAAGAGTCGCGACTTGGTCCAATGTGTGACTCTATGCGGGCTGGCCTAATCGCGTTTCTCGGGACCAATCCGGAGGCACTACTTCCGGATTGCCCCCGTGTTTCGGGGACAATCCTGCTGCTCATGTACGTTCATGTGGCACATCATCGCGGCCAGGCTGAAATCTATCTCCCCCATAAAGGCATCAAGCCGCTGGCCTACAGGGTTTGACCAAACGGTCGGCCCTCTCCTGTCCCCTTCGCTCTTATCCAAAGCAACATCTCCTTTGCGAGATGTCGGGATTCCGCTGTCAGAGAAGTCTGCCGGCGATTTGACTCTAACCGCTTCTGGGCTTGCGCTTTGGCTTAGGCGGTCTCAGAAGAATGCGCTTCACAGCACTAGGCATTTTATCGCCGTTTACTTCGCGGTAGATTCGCTCAATGGGAGTTTCTTTGGCGCGCGGGGGACGAAGCATGCAGCACCGCAAGCGGACAGGATAGTCGTTGGCAGAATACTCCTAGTGGTCAAGACGCACCAAACGTGACAGGGTGTACAGTCCGCATACATACCGGGAGATCAAAATAGACGCAAGTTCTTGAGCGACGCACGAGCGGTGCCGCCACTGATATCGGGCACAATGATCAATTCCAGTACAGTGACGTTCGAAAGCGCAACTTCATATTTCTCGACCTCGCGTATCGTCTCTGGTGGGCTGAAATTCCACTGCTGGCGCACAATTTCTCGAAACGAGGTCCCGCCGTCTGCAGACCATCGCAGAACAAACTCTTGCGTGCGTGCAACCTCATCTTCTTCAAACACCAGCGATATGGTTTTCAGCTTTTGTGGTTCGTCGAAGAGCAGCCGGATAGTCTGACGCCCCGGTGTTGTCGCACGCCACCCTCGTGTTTCCTTTCGTAAGACGAAGGCGGACTCGACTGGACAGTCCTCGTCTTCGGATGTGACCTCAACCACGGCTGTGCGCTCGACATCCAGCCAATCCTCGTCGTGTGTAGCGATGCTCTCCCGAGTTGGAGTGATGAGTCGTTTTCGCATATACGCAGTATATGCGTCTTGAATCTGTGGCTGCGGCCGAATCCCGGAGTCAATGCAGCCAAACAGGCAACCTGAGCCTTTGGCTGTCTCGCTTTCACTTTGGGGTTGGTGAGTTTTACGCGAACGGTGGATTTTTTCCCTGTGTTCAGGTATGCAAACACTTTCCTCCCGCCGCGTAACTGATTGAGGTCCGGGCACTTTGGGCTTCGGTGACGGATTTGCACGTTAGCTGGTATCACTCGAACGGCAAGCCGGAGAAATGGAGTAATTAGGTCGTGCAGTTAAGGAGGGAAGCTGTGACCGACAATACTCGAATGGGCTGGCGTGCACTGTGTGAATTGGCAGCAGAAGAGAAGGACCCAAAGAAGCTTCTGGAACTGGTTGAAAAGATCCTTCGCGCGCTCGACGACAGAAATAACGTTCGATGGCTTCCCCGAGAAGATCGACGAGATCTAGCCCTTCCTTCTTAATGTAGGCGCGGGCGTCCTCGCCCGTACGAACCGGAGCAGCCGAGGAGACGCCGAGCTCCATGCCTCCCATCATTAATTAAATTGGGAAGGGCACGGCTTTTAGAGCCTGCCCTGAGCGAAGTCGAAGGGTGCCGCCAAGCTTCCAAAACTCTTACCCGCGCCGTCAGGCGCAACGCGAGCAGCTCTTCTCAGCCCACCGATTCGCCAATCCACTTCAAATATTCCGGACCTCCATCTTCAATCGAGACGCAAACGCACTCCGGCAGCTCATACGAGTGCAGCTCTCGAATGACATCGCGCACCCGTTCGAAACCCGCAGCCGTCGTCTTGATGATGAGCAGCCACTCCTGTGCTTCTTCTACCTTTCCTTTCCAGCGATAGACTGACTCAATCTGGTGAAGGATATTCACGCAGGCGGCTAGGCGCCGTTCGACTAACGCCCGTGCGATTCTTCGAGCTTCGTCGCTCGATGAAGCAGTAGTCAGAACCAGCTTCTTATCCGTCATATAAAATCACTGGTCAGCCGTCGGCTTTCCGCATCCAAGAGTAACACTGGAGGTAGGACAACGATGCCAGCGCAGATCAAGTTCGGCACCTCGGGATGGCGGGCTGTAATGGCGGAAGAGTTTACCTTTGCCAATGTGCGGCGCGCTGTGACCGGAATCGCGCGCTACGTGATTTCGCAGAAGCCGGCTGGCGCGCGCGTGATTGTAGGCCGTGATCCCAGATTTCTGGGCGAAGCCTTCTGTTCAATGGGGGCTGAGATTCTTGCCGCCCATGGCATCACTCCGCTGATAATTGCCGAAGCCGCCCCCACCCCAGCCATTGCTTACGCTGTGATTCACGAAAAGACCGACGGAGCCATCAACTTCACCGCTTCCCACAACCCTCCCGAGTACAACGGAATCAAGTTTTCTACGCCCGATGGCGCCCCCGCGCTGCCCGACGTCACCGGGCGGATTGAGGCAGAAATTGCCAGCCTCAACGGTGGCCCGAAAG
>Ga0210384_10003287_pt1 | contig 18830 bp, 14 predicted proteins | sample IncBWH2MmetaG_FD_160574 | JGI IMG/M metagenome (GOLD analysis project Ga0210384, IMG submission 160574) | Forest soil microbial communities from Barre Woods Harvard Forest LTER site, Petersham, Massachusetts, United States - Inc-BW-H-2-M | ecosystem: Environmental > Terrestrial > Soil >...
GGGGGGCACTCATGGAGCTCACACCACCCAATACGCCTACGACGGAAATGGCCGAAAAACGAGCGAGACTGACGACGGGCGACAGATTCTTTATCAGTACGACACTCTCGTGACGGCAAACGACAGCGCTGGCAATCGCACCCGTACAACTTGGCCCGACGGTTACTTCGTGAGCTACCAATACGATGCGCTAAATCGGATGTTGTACGCCAGGGAGAACAGCACAAGCGCCAATGAGCTCGCTTTCTATACCTATGATTCCCTATCGCGTCGACAGGCACTGCGACTGGGTGGCCAAACAAGCAATGCTGTCGGCTACGCCTACGAAACCGACAGCGATTTGAGCAGCCTGACGCACACGCTCAATACGATCTCTGTGACGTTAGGTTACACGCACAATAACTCGCACCAGATGAAGACACTGAACGCAAGTGACAGCTTCTACCTGCCGACACCCGCGAGCGCCAGCTCGACTGCATATGTGCCCAACGCGCTCAACGAATACGGTAGTGTCGGCGGTCAGGCGGTCACCAATGATTTGAATGGCAGCCTTAAGACATGGACATCACCGTCGACGGGCGCAACCATTTACACATACGACAGCGAGAATCGATTGGTCTCGGCCGCCACCAATGGCAGTAGCACGGCCAGTATCACCTATGACTACGACGGACTGGGACGACGCGCCTCCAAGAGCGTCAGCGGGGTATCGACCACTTATCTCCTAGATGGCGACGAGGAAATCGCGGAATACAGCGGCACGACCATTCTTCGCCGCTACGTTACTGGTACGGCGATCGACGATCGTATTGCACATCTTGAGATTGTCGCGGGCACACCCTATCGAACCTACTACCACGTAAACCATGAAGGTAGCGTGATGGCGATGACCGACGCCTCAGGTAACGTGAGCAGCTGTGCTACGAACGTTTTGTGTCAACGCCTTGCATACGATGAATACGGAAACTTGGCGACAGGTGTCAGCGGAACGGGTGAACCGTTTCAGTATGCAGGTCGTCGATTCGATCCAGAGTCAGGGCTGTACTACTATCGCGCGAGATACTACTCCCCTCAATTGGGACGGTTCCTTCAGACCGATCCGGTTGGGTATAAGGACGATCTCAATCTCTACGCGTATGTCGGCAATGATCCGTTAGATAAGACCGATCCGACGGGGACATTATGTGATAAGGCCGGGACCTTTTGCACCGCCGATACGTACAAACCCCTTGTTCGGGCCAGAGTAGATGTAACGCACGAAACCAATATGGACGCCGCAGTCGTGGCGCATGCTGGCGATTACCAAAAGCCGACAAAGCAGGGTGGAGAACCGACAGGGACTGGGATGAGCAACGGCACCGAGTCAGGTGGTGGCGGCACAGTGACACGCACGGACTCCAGACCCGGCGAAACATCCACGGCCAGGACCGCAGCCCTAAGTCCTAAAGACGTGTGGGGCAAGGATGCCGTGGTGCATGGGCACTTGGATGGTAAAGTAACGGACGAACCAACGGCGAATAAGGGATATGGTGACACACAATCGTTGAAGCTTGGCGTACCGACGTATACGGTAGAAGGCAAACGCGTTGGTGTTCATGACGCGCCCGGCGGCCAACTTCGCTTCCAGATGATAAAGGGAGTAATGACACCGACGGAAATGAAAGATGTGCAGAGAAACCTAAATCGTGAGCAGGAGCTCTTCAACAAATGACCGACAGAGTTAATCCGCGCGGTGTGGTATCCCTGGTTCTTCTGTTGTCGGCATCCTATGTTTACGGTGGAGGTGCCCGGGAGTCTCTTCGTGTCGACGATATTTTGGAATCCGCTAGCGCTTTAGAAGGAAAGCAAGTCGAGGTGCGAGGGTTTCTCCGGTTCGGTGACGACACGCAGAATTTGTGGACGAGTAAGGACGCGTATTCCGCCGTATCGGGTCGTTATGTTTCTCCCGAGTCCCCGCTATGGAACCATTGCATCAGTTTGTTCGATACAAAGAAATTGCGGGCGACTCTCCTTCGGTACGACTCGAGTTACGTACTAGTGCGTGGTCGGGTGACACGTTACCGACGCGACGCCGGAGATATCTCTTTCTCTTCTTGCAGTGAGGTCGGCATAACGATAACTGCGATAGCAGTAGTCAAGTAGAATGCGAAGCACGTGTGGAAAAGCGTGCAGAGCAAGGCGAGTAATAGATGAGAGGATATTGGGATGTCTTGGTCGATTTGTTTACGGTAGAAGAAGGTGCAAGCGACTTGGTGCTAGCTGTGGGTGTCTATGAGAAAGGGTCAGCATACATTTTTGAAGTTCAGTCAGTACACGTGCCGTAACGCTAGTCTGTTGCGTCTGACTTTTTTCCCGACTTGGAAAATCAGCGAGATAAATGGATTCCGTCGGTTGATTGCGTGCTCCAAAAGTCCCGACTATAGTCCGAGCTTGGTAGTCATCTAAACTTCAGACAATTCGCACGGAGCAGGGAGCAAGCAAATGAAGAAGGCACTGCGGACGATTCTGGCTGCGACGGCACTCATGTGGACCGGGGCCTTATTTGCGGATCAGTGGAGCGCGACTCCGGTCACTATTACCGGGTATTTCATCTGGCAAGGTACCGGCGCGGTCGCGTATATAACAACGAGCAACAACCAGAATCCGTACAACTGCCCCAATGCAAACTATCTGGTGCTGGATCCCAGCAAGGCCAATTTTCAGTACATGTGGGCGAGCATTCTGACCGCGCAGGCGTCCGGCCAGACGGTATCACTTTCATACACCGCCTGCCTCGGTGGCTATCCGGCCGTGAACGCGGTGGCCGTGCCTCATAACTGGTAGTTGCCGACGTATTCTGGGGAGGATTCCGATGCGCCATAACCCAAGGATCCGGCAGCTCGCGTGTTTTGCCTGTTGCCTGTTGGTACGAATACCTTTCGCGTACGCGCAGGGTTACTCCACCACCGTGCCACCGGGCACCGCTCTGTCCGATCCTGAGTGCTACACCGCTGTTACCACCACGCTAACCGCTCAGGATCTATCAGCTGCCATACACATCAATAGCGCCACGGACGTTGCGTCCCTGCGCGCGACGCTAATCACGCAGATTTGGGGAACGAATACATTGCCGGTCGCGACGGTGAACGCGACAACAACGCCCGGGGCGTCCATAGTAGCGACCCGTCCTCCAAATCCCGCCAGCGGCGATCCCGGAAATCTCCCCGCGAATGCGAGCGGCATGTATGCATACCTCGCCGCATCGTCAGCCACCCAGTCTTCTTTTCTGGGCACGGAGTACCGCCTGACGTGGCCTCTACTGACATCACCTCAGATCAACTCCGTCATCTTCGCGTGGACACCGAAGTTCAGCAACGGCAGGCTGTTCATTGTTCATGATGGGCACTCACCCGATGGCTACACCGTAACAAATGGTGCCTTGAGTGTCTTCCCAAAGGCGGTAGCCGATACCTCTAACGAAGTGACGGTCAGCAGGTTGCTGCAGGCGGGCTACACCGTCATTTGGATTCAGATGCCTCTCTATGGAGACAATTTAACCACTTTGAACGCCTCCTTCAGTAAGGTATTTCCTGATACGCCGGTGTCGGGCTGCACAACGGACAGCCCTTACATCCAAGTGATTCTGACAAACTCCAACTCGAATACCTGTTCTCCCCACGACTTGATTTTTGCGAATTCGAGAACATGGGGTAGTCCGTTTCGATATTTCATCGAGCCGGTAATCGTGGCCATTAATACCGCCATGACGCCCGGTAACCTGTTGTCCCAAAATGGGCAGTTTGTGGATATTACGATGATGGGAGCTTCCGGGGGTGGATGGACGACCGTGCTGGCGGCCGCTCTCGATCGGCGCATCACCAATAGTGCTTCGGTTGCGGGATCATTACCGCTCTTTTACCCCAGCGCCAGCGATCCGGCAACGTGCCAGATGAGCCGGGATTCTGAGCAGATTGCCCCCACCGGCGACCTCTATAAGAGCGTGTCGTATTTGGACTTATACATCATGGCCGCCAACGGCACCGACCCGAACGGCAGGTATCGGCGTCACATGCAAATTAACAACCAGTTCGATGCATGCTGTTTCTATGGGATCAATTTCCTCGGCTACGTTCCGACGCTGTCGAATCACATCCAACAGAACAGCTTGGGCAACTACCGGTACATTCTCGACACGACGTTTGTTGGACATGCATACGACCTGGGCTCTTTAAACGGCGCAGTCGTCAGCAACAACACGTTGAGCGCCGTACAGCAGATGCCTGCAATAAACGCCGTCCTGAGTACCATGTTGCACTGAGGTGATCGCCTAGCTCCTTACGATCCAGCTATGTCCGATTCAAATGGGGGCCGCTCCATGTCGCCAGCTAATCACTAATTCCGAGCATCACTTCAAGCAGGGAGTGGATCGGTCGATTCACGGGCGATGCATTCCAATCGACTTTGACTGTGAAACGGAGTCGCCCATCGAATGCGCGCAACTCATCGTGCGATAAATAATGTTAAATGATCTCGCCATGGCCATTCAAATTTTGGATTACGATTTTCGTTGACAAATTCGCTGACACACAGTTATGTTTAGCGCACAGCAATAATAATCTCGCCGAACCTAAATTCTCGTCGAAGATTCATTGGACTGAAATGTTACCCAAGAAATCTGAAGTCTTGGGGACCATGGATTAACTGCTAGTTAACGCTTGCGGGCTTGATGCAAGCGGTGGTTACAGGGATGCACAGGGAAGTTTTGTTCCTCTATTCGTGGCTTCAACGATTTGTGCGCAGGTGGATTGTGCCTGTAGCGCGTCCGAACGCGTACTTCCCTGTAATGCTCGGCTTGCTGATCGCGGCGAGTGTTTCGGCGAGCAGCGTCACCTATACATACGATGAAGGCGGACGCCTGAAATTAGTGATCTACGACAATGGTTCGCAGATCACATACGCACTCGATGCGGCGGGTAATCGGAAATCCGTCGTCCAATCGCTCGACACCACAGCCCCTGCAGCGCCGACCGGGCTGGCAGGCGCTCCGACCACAGCGACCAACATCAATCTCACCTGGACCGCTTGTGCCGATACGTCCGGCTCACTGATTGCGGGCTACAAGATCTACCGAGGCGGAACACAGATTGGGACCAGCACAACCGCCAACTACAGCGACGGCACGGTGGTTGGCAGCACGACGTACACCTACACGGTGGCCTGCTACGATAATGCCGGTAACAACTCGGCCCAGTCCGCGCCAGTTAACGTCGCATCGCTGGACACTACGCCGCCATCGGTGCCGACTGGACTTGCCGCCTCAGCCCCGGCTTCCGGTACGGTGAATCTAACGTGGACGACGTCAACCGACACAGGCGGCTCGGGACTTGCGGGCTATAAGATTTATCGGACCGGCGTGCAAATCGGCACAAGCACGACCGCAAGCTATAGCGACACTACGACGACAGGCACCACTACTTACTCCTACACCGTCGCTGCGTACGACAATGCTGGCAACGTATCGGCGCAATCTAGCGCGGTCAATGTCACGACTCCCGACACGATACCGCCCTCAGCACCGACCGGACTTGCAGTCGTTGCCCCTGCATCAGGAACCGTGAATCTGAACTGGAGTGCACCGACTGACACGGGCGGCTCGGGTCTCGCGGGCTACAAGATTTACCGCGGCGGTGTGCAAATCGGCATTAGCGCGAGCACAAGCTACAGCGACACGACCACGTTGGGGACCACGTCGTATACCTATGCCGTGGCTGCTTACGACAACGCGGGCAACACCTCGGCGCAGTCGACATCGGCGAGCGTGACGACACCCGACACGATTCCGCCATCAGTACCGAGCGGTCTCGTGGCCGCCGCCCCTGCATCAGGAACCGTGAATCTCAGCTGGAGCGCAGCTACTGACACGGGCGGTTCAGGACTCGCCGGCTACAAAATCTATCGCGCGGGCGCGCAAATCGGCACGAGCGCGAGCGCAAGCTATAGCGATACGACGACCACGGGCACAACGACCTACAACTACACGGTCGCCGCCTACGACAACGCGGGCAACACCTCGGCCCAATCGACGGCTGCCGGCGTCACAACTCCGGACACCATCCCGCCTTCAGTTCCTACCGGACTTGCCGCCACCGCTCCGGCCTCGGGTACCGTAAATCTCACGTGGACCGCGTCCACCGACACCGGTGGATCGGGACTTGCGGGCTATAAGATCTATCGGGCGGGCACGCAAATCGGCGTGAGCGCGAGTGCAAGCTACAGTGATACCACGACCTCCGGTACGACAGCCTACAGCTATACCGTTGCGGCCTACGATAACGCTGGAAATACGTCGGCTCAGTCTTCTACGGTGAATGTCACCACCCCGGATACCATTCCGCCCTCAGTACCGACCGGACTGACAGCAACGGTCATCAGCGCCTCCCAAGTGAATCTCTCATGGACGGCCTCGACGGACACCGGAGGCTCTGGAATTTACAGTTATCAGATTTATCGAAACGGCGCGCGCTTGGTGGGCACCTTAACTACAAGTTATTCAGATACAGGGGTAGGTGGCAGCACAACTTACACTTACACCGTGGCGGCTGTTGATCATGCGCTAAATTACTCAGCGCAATCAGCCCCTGCGACGGTAACGACGCCCTCAAATATTCCTTCAACGCCGGGGACGCCGGCGCCGAGCGGCATCGTGACCACCACGACTTGGACAGAAGGTTGGGCGGCCTCTACAGGACCCGTCGCCTACTACATCCTAAGTCAGAATGCCGCAGGAGTCGTCACGACATTTAGCGTGACCGCGCCTTCGACATCATCGGTTCAAAGTGAAGCCGACGGCAGCAGATTTCGCTACTCGGTACAGGCTTGTAACAGTTCAAATCAATGCAGCGGTTCAAGCCCAAGTTCCGCGGTCCAGGTGTGCGAGGGCGGAGTGTGTCCGTGATTTCGCAGAGAGTTACCCGAACGCTTCCAGCACAAGAGTCGCTTTCGCCTCGTGAAAATGTGTTCCCGAGGAGCTCATGAGACCATTCATTCTTTCATTCGTCTCCCTTACATTACTGGCGCACACGAATCTCGTGATGGCTGGGCGTTACGCCGAGCTCGCAGCACAAGTGCAAGCTGACGGGGGTTTGTTGCGTGTGTGGGCAACCGGCGCATTGCAAACGCAAAGCACCTCGACACTCGATTCGCTCGCCATAGGCATTTGCCACAAGGTGGCATTAGAAGGTGTCCGAGTGACGCAATTACAATTTGTCGTTCCGAGTGGCCGCATTCTGTACACGGTGAGCGCAAGCCAGCTCGTTCGGTGTTAAAGGATAGGGATGCGAAGCTACCTAAAAGGCGCGGCGCTCAACATCCCTAACTTTTAGCAAGTATCAGCCAGCGTGATTGGTGTGAGATGAGGATACATCTTGTGCGTATGGAAGCGTTCTTTTCAGCTCTAATTTCAATGCTGGCGAGGCTCGCGGCATTCTCAAGCTCCGATTGCCATCGACACACCGCGTTATCAGTGAACCGGACTACCTATTCGGCAGGGCGACGTCGTGGGCGAAGTGCCGCGGTGATCTTGTTCGGTTCGAGCTTAGCGATGCTGTCGCCCGTATTAAACGCCCTCCCTTCGGCAAAGATCGGTCGGGCGGCACTGATTTTCCCAACGGCCGCCGAAAGCGCGTATCCCATCGCTTCCGACAGTGTTCACACGAGTACCTTAGGAACGCCCGCACCGGTACCTCACGAGATCGTAGAACTATCGCGCGCCTTGGGCGGCAATGTTGATGCCATTTACGATTTTGTTCGAAACTACGTCGACACGGTATTCATGTTCGGCGCGCAGAAAGGCGCGCTCGGCGCCATTGTCGATAAAAGTGGGACGCCATTCGATCAGGCGGAGCTTATGGTCGCGCTATTGCGTCAAGCTGGATACACGGCTTCCTACCAGTTGGGAACGATTACGCTCAGCTCTTCGCAATTCCAGCAGTGGACGAACATTTCCAATTCGCAAGCCGCCTGCGATTTGCTAGCGAGCGGAGGAATTCCTGGTTCCGTAAACGGATCTGCGGCTTCGCTTCTGTGTTCGTCGATCTCGAGTACGGCGCCATTCACAGGCGTGACGATGGAACACGTTTGGGTGGATGTAATTATTGGCGGTACACACTACGTATTCGATCCTAGCTACAAGCCCTATAATTTTACGGCAGCAGTAAATCTCGCCTCGGCGGCCGGCCTCAATTCGGGCGATTCCATGACAGCGGCGACGGGTACAGGATTTTCCACGGGGACTGTCTCGTCGCCAGCTGTGAATTACGTTAAGAATCTTAGCGCCGAGACTCTCACGACACAGCTAACGACTTACGCAGCCAACCTACAAGGCTACATTCAATCCCAGAACTCAGTTGCCGGAGTGCCGCTGGTTTCCGGAAAGATCATCGATCTCGTGGGCGGCCGGGAAATATCGAGGTTCACAGCACCAAGCGGCGGTCTGCGACAGACCTCGCTACCTTACGCTTCGAGCCTGACACGGACGTGGGCCGGCGATGTTCCCGATCAATTTCGCGCATCGTTCGCGGTCACACTCACCAAGGCCAATTCTGCCGGTACCTTTGATACGACCGTAAACAACCAAATCCTATTCCCCGACGACATCTACGGGCGCAAGCTGATATACAACACGAACTTCATCAACAAAGGAACTTTGCCGTTCACAGGTTCCCTTAATGTCGTGGATGAGTTTGGCACGGTGCTTGCGTCATTCTCGCCATTCAGTTCACCCGACAACCCGGGCTACAGTGTTGGCACACTCACAATTACGCTAAATCATCCCTATGTCGCGGATGCTAACGGAACGGCGACGGGCACACCCGGAACCTACATGGACACGACCATCTCGCGTTCCGTTCGCTACACGACGCCCTTCACGATTGTGCATGGCTGGGGCGAGGCGAATCGAGGGCTCGTGGATAAATGGGCGTCACGGCCAAACAGCTTGTTACCCCCGAACATACCGGTCAATGGTTGTGGCGAGCAGTGCGGGAGCGGGCACCGCGCGAATAAGGGCGATGCGCTGCGAGAGCAGCTCGCAGCGCTGTGGCTCGTGCAGTCCTCCAAAGCAGCCCGGTTGCATGCATCCATTGCGAATTCGATCTACACGCACCATCACACCATCGGAATCGTAGCTGGAGATACGGAAACTACGACGGTTAGTAATGGTGCCAATCCTCCCGTGTACGAGTTTTCAGTCGCGGAGAACTTTGATCGCATTGACGCCGATACGGGCTTCAGTGTTATCAGCACCACCTCGAATGCAGGAGATCGACGTGTCGCCATCCAGGCGATCGCAGCGACGATGGAATGCCTCGAGGGTAGCGTATCGGCGCAGCAGTCGGATCTTCCGGATACGGTTTCAACCGCGACTCGCTTTGAGTGGGGTAATCGGCCGCCGCCGCCCGCGGATGATCCGTCTGGACCATCCGGATTAGGAATTGGGCCGCGCCGGTTCTTCGATCTTACTTCTGCCAACGTCGCCAATATCCAATCCCTGTTGCTTGTTGAGGGAAATACATCGACAACAGACATGGGGATCCACGGAGGTGCTAGTCCGACGATTGGGAGCTCCGAGACAGCGTCTCGACAGTACGCGGTTGCAAGCATTCTTACCCCCTATACGTCGGCTGGTTTTCGCGTTATTGCCTCCGAGGAGGCGTTCTTAGGTCCCGGTCAACGTGCTGGCTCTTTCATCAAACAGGGGGCGACTACCTATGTTCACCGCTATTCCAAACAACGTGGCGGTGCGTTCGTCGCGACGCTATATGACACGAACGGCATTGATCCGCTGGAGATTGCGCATGTCGCCGTCAACGTGAATCAGGACGCCAGCGTCGTTTACGGAATCAAAGGCGGTGGTGGCGGGACACAGCCAGACCAACAATCGAATTACGATCCTTCCACGGCGGCGGATATCCTCAAGGGGCAGTTTGTTGATCGATCTGAGGTCCTGGGCGTTGACCTGCAGACGGGAGGTTTGACATACACCAGTCCCGCGTCACTCACGGTGGGGAATGGGGAATTCCCCTATTCGCTGTCTGCGAGTTTGATTTGGCGTGGGGGAATTCAGCAAGATCAAACCTTCAGCTCCGTATCGCACGTGGCTCCGAACACACCCTGGACCACCAACTGGAATAACACGCTCACGATATCCGGCAGTGCGCTAGAAGCCATGGGCGAGGGCGACATTCGGGCGGCGGCGGGGACCGTCGCGGCCTTTCTTGCGATCCAGGACGTGTACAGGTCGCCAGTGACGCCGCAGCGGGAAGTTACCGCCGTGCTTGTGGGCTCGTGGTGGGCCCATCAAATTACCGGCAATGTCGCGACCGTTTCCGTGGGAACCGAAACGCGACAGTTCCTGCGAAAATTCGACAACAGCTGGTTCTTCGCGGGCCCCAAGGGGTACGCGACCCTCGCCCAGACCGGGCAGAGGGCCATTTATACGGAACCTAATTGTTCAGGCGTCAGTCCGACCTATGTGCTCACACGCGGCTGGGACTACTCGAGCGTCGGGTTTGTCGTTACCAATGCCAACGGCGATCGGCAAAACTTTCAATTCTGGGCAAATGAATACACTAACGGGGGTGCGTACTGCGCTGATCTGCATGGATTCAGGCTGTCCAGCTGGACGTTTCCCTATGGCATGACAATTAATTTGGTATACCAGCCGAATAGCAATTCGCTCGACGAACTGGTCGAAGTGAATAATTCCTTGGGACGAAAAATTCACTTCACGACAAGCGGGTTTGCCGGCTTCGACAACGAACTAACAGGTGCCGACGCGCGATCCGTGACCGCTGTCGACACATCTCCAACCACGAGCACACACACGGATCCGGCCGGCGCCGTCACTACCATCAATCACTCGCTCGCCGGATACCGCTACCTTTTGACGAACGTGTTGAGGGCTGACAACGGCACCACGCCGGCGCTTGCCTATACCTATGACACGCTAAATCGTGTTGAGCTCGCGCAGGATGCGGTAGCGCTTCGCAACCCTGGAACCCGCAACCCTTATCAGTTCTTCATTGGAGAGGGCGCGCGTGGAGAACGCCAGGACCCCGCCGGCGGCCAATACACCGTTTATTACGACATCTACCGGCGACCTTTTGGATACGCCGACGAACTGAATCGATCGACTGGCGTCACGCATGACGGCCGTGGCCGCGTCACTAGCAATACATACCCGGAAGGCAATCAGCAGATATTCACCTATGATGACCACAACAACACCGCGAGCTTATTGCGAGTAGCGAAGCCCGGCTCCCCACTGACTTTCGCGGCAATCCAGGCAGTCTGGGATCAGACCTGGAACAAGCCTTCGAGCATAACTGATGCCCTCGGGTGTCTCACGACATTCAACTACTACCCGTCGGGTGCGGGCACCTCGCTCTTGCAGAATGCCACTCGCTGTAAGCCGGATTCGACCCAAATGAATCCGGTATACGCGTTTACCTACAATTCACTCGGCCAAAAGTTGATGTCAACCGATCCTACCTCCTTGGTAGTCTCAAATTCCTATGATACGGCGGCTAATGGTGGGAATTTGCTCTCGAGCGCGCTAGATCCGACCGGCGTTAACGCGATCACCTCGTATGGGTATGACGCGGTCGGCAACACCACTTCGGTCACCGACCCGCGACTCAACGTCACTGAGAATCAGTACGATTTAGACCGGCGCAAGACCGTAACGTTGCACCACAATGGCGGCGTGACGACTTGTCTCATCGCTGCCGAAAAGACGATCTACGATATCCTGGGCCGACCCACTGAACAGGATGGCGCAACGACATTCTCCACGACTTCATGTACGAATACAGTTGCAACTTGGCAGATGATAAAGTCGACCACGTACACCGATAACGGTAAGGTGTTTACAGAAAAAGATGGTGCCGGCGACACGACGACGTACGGTTACGACCCAATGGATCGGGCAATCCTGGTCACCGATCCCGTGAATCGGCGCGTGGGCACAGTCTACGATCTTGCGGGCCAAGCCCTTTGCACATGGCGGGGATGGGATTCAACAACCGCGCCCAGTACGTGCTCTGGTTGGGTTCCGAGTAGCTACAATGGCACGGGCAAATTTCTCTATGGCGTCTACGCCTACTCGCCAAACGGCAAACAAACTAGCATCACCGATGCCAATAACAATCTGACTGGCATGACTTATGACGGCGTCGACCGACTGATCACGCTCTCGTTCCCCCTTCCGACCAGCGGATCCTTGGCTGCTAGCACAATCGACTACGAATCGTATACATACGACGCGAATGACAATCGCAAATCGGTTCGAAAGCGCGATGGTCAAGTGATCAATTACAATTTTGACAGTCTAAATCGGCAAGTAACCAAGATTCTGCCCGGTACGACGACCGCAGATGTCTGGTCTACCTACGATCTGGCGGGCCGGCCAATGACCGACTATTTCGGAAGCGCGATCACCCCAACCACGTCCGGAATAGTTTACGCCTACGACACAGCGAAGCGGATGACCAGCGAAACGCAATTCGGCCGGGCAATGTCTTACCAATACGACAAGGTGAGCAATCGAATTCAAACAACTTGGCCGGACGCGAATTTCATCAACTACGACTTCGACGCGCTCAATCGTGAATATCAGGTTCGCGAGAATGGAGCGACATCAGGTTCCGGAGTGCTGGCGGTCTACCAATATGACTCCCTGTCGCGAAGACAATCTCTCACTCATGGCAACGGTACTGTTACAAATTTGGGATATGACACTGCTTCCCGACTAGCGTCTTTGGGTCATGACGTCGCGGGAACCGCCCAAGATGTTGGAATCACATTCGGCTATACGCTCGCGAGTCAGTTACAAACGCGTTCCAGTAATAACAATCTCTACGATTGGTTACCCGCCGCATCAAGTTCCACTTTCGTTACGAACGGACTCAACCAATATGCGACTGTTGCCGGCGCTACGTATGTGTACGATGCCCGAGGAAACTTGACGTCAGATGGCACCAATGCTTACACCTACGATGTTGAGAATCGGCTTTTAACTGCTTCAGGCCCAACTGCAGTGACCCTCGGCTATGATCCGTTGGGGCGCCTGCAGAGCACGACGGTCAGCGCAACGGCCACACAATATCTTTACTCGGGCACCGAGCTAGTCGCAGAGCTAGACGGGTCAGGGAACGTGCTTCGCCGGTACGTCCACGGATCCGGCACTGACGACCCCATCGTTTGGTACGAAGGCGCAACATTGACCACTCGGAATCATCTACACGCCGATGAGCGGGGGTCCATCATCGCCACAACCGACGCTTCTGGCGCCGCAACGATTTACACCTACGGGCCCTATGGAGAACCCAATAATAATAACTGGACTGGATCGCGCTTCAGATACACTGGACAGTCGGCAATTCCGGAGGCCCATCTCTACTACTATAAAGCGAGGATCTATTCGCCGACGCTGGGGAGATTCCTGCAGACCGATCCAATTGGCACGAAGGATGATTTGAATCTGTATACATACGTTGGGAATGATCCGCTCGATAAGACTGATAGCGCAGGCACATGCGACGACGGAAAGCCGGTGTGTGTCCAGACACCTGCATTATCGGCCGCGAGTGCGAAACTTAATCAGGTAGTGACTAGTGCGAGCACCAAGGTCAGTGAGATCGCCGCCGTAGCGAAGGATAACGTAGGTGTCTCCGTTACCTTGAAGGGTACGGCGAGTGTCAACAATGTCGGAGTGCAGGGGAGCGTAACTGCGGACAAAACGTCATTGAGCGAAGGTAATATCACCGTCTCTGCACGCACAGCGGGTGGTGGCACGGGACTTAGCGCCCAGGCGACAGCAAATCTCGACATCGGACCCAAGGACATAGGAGATGTCAAGCTGACTGGATCTGCGAGGCTAGGTTTAGCGGGCGCGCAGGTGAATGTTGGTGAAAAGGGCGTAAATGGGCAGCTATCACTTGGACCTCAACTGGGGAGCGCCTGGAAAGTGCCAGCGCCAACCATTTCACGCGGAATTGGTGGCTCAGCTTCAGTCAATATTGACAAGATCTTTAATGCAATAAGCTCAACCGACTTTAGTGCGGTCTCTCGTCCTATTCAGTAGAGGGACTGTAAATTCCCACATCCGGAGGATATTGTCGCGAACTTATATGATGGCAATCCCAGTCTCTCGCCTCGGCAATTTGGAGCGGCTGCACCGATGGGTGCTCACAATCGTGGCTGTCGGCGGCGGCACCTCTGGCGTTCTTAGTTGCGTGGCCGCAATGGAGGGGACCCGTTCGGCATCGGAAACTCTCGCAGTTGGGTTTTTGATGGCGATTTACATGATGGGCCTAATCGGCGGGACGATTCAATCTGACTATCCGTCAGCAGCACGCAAGCTATGCATCTTTTTCTTTTTGGCACAGATTCCAGTGCTTGAGAGTGCTGCGATTTCATATCGCTTGTTGGGCCCGTTCAGCTACACAATTGCAGTGTCCTTCCACCCAGCAACTCTCAATTTTTCTTGGTTTTTGGGCACCGACTGGGAACTGTCACTGGTTCAAAAGACTGCGCGCACCAGCGTTGGCTTGAACCTTGTTCCATTGGCACTAACGGTATTGACTGGATTCAACAATTGGAAAGTTGAGAAGTGCACCGAAAGAACGCCCGGCTGAACTAATGACATGGACGCCCCCGGCTTTAACGCTTTAACGGCATCAGTTGTGCCAAGGTGGGAGTGTCAAGCAACCACTTAAATCAGCAGGAGCGTCCACGATGAACATTATGCAAGGTGTGATTCGCGCATCTTCTCGGCTATTCGTTCCCCAAGTATGTTACCGCTGACCCATGCGGTTCAGTCCAACGGGCCTTGTCCAACATGCTGCTGCATGTCGGATGAAATCCTATTCGTTAGAGGCCGATTGCAGTGATCGCTTTTGTTTGGGCTTGGTTTCTTGTGGTCGGCGTACCTGGGGTCTTTGTAATGCTGCGCATGCTGGAAAGCGCCCGGTCTGAGCCAGGCTGGATTCGCATCCCCGGAGTGGTTCTCGAGTCACGCATTCTAAACACCGCTGAAGGGTATCTACCGACAATTCGGTACGAATACAATTTTGAAGGAGACAGACATGAAAATAGTATGTTCAAGTCCATGGTCATTGCGTCCAGCTCGCGTAGTCCGTCGGAGCGTGTGGTACGTCGCTATCCTGTAGGCGCAAACGTGACGGTATACGTCAATCCAAAAAATCCATCTGATGGCGTTCTGGAGCCAATGGATTCCGAAGTACCCTATTATCTGGGCGTCGCGGGATTTTTTCTGTGCGCGCTAATCGGAGCGGTGGGTCTAACGCTCGCCCTGCTTAAGTAGCAGTGGGCCTCCAACCAACGGTTCGAGGGAACTGCGCAGTTCGCCTTCGTTGACAGCGTCCCAAGTCGTTCGTCGGCTGGGGCGTGTCGCAGTGCGTGAGGGTCAGCGATTGGGCGGCATCGGTGAGGCCAAGGGTCGCCGCAGTGGCGGCCGGCGGTGCTGGCTCGGTATCGGGCATCTACTTTTAGCCGCTCTCTAGGGTTGGCGTGGAGGCATGGTAGTGGCACACCCGACGCATCCATTAACGGCGGTCAATCGGCAACGAAGAGAGTTCGGCAGCCGAACTTTGTGGCGCTATACGAAATTGGCTGAGCATGTGAATGCTGGCATTTTTGGGTCCAGATTGTGTGATGGCAGGATAGGCTAGCGCCAGCAATCTGATACAAGTGTACTCATGGCGCCACAAACGCCGCCCTAAAACAGCGAACCCTGCTTAGCGAGTTCCTGCGGATCAAATCCTGAGCGCAGCAGGCCGATGATGATGAAGGTGCGCGGATGGGCGAGCATGGTACCCATCACGAGATGCAGGTTCCTGGTCGGGATCGTCTCGCCATACATGCGCGTGAGATGATCGAGCGCGGCATCGCCGTAGCGGCGCTTGTACTGCCGATAGGCTTCTTGGACTTCCCAATCATGGATCAGCGGATCATGAGAATGCCCGCCGACGTGAATCGGTAGCCGAAGGCGAGTTCGGGCTTCTCGAGGGGCGTGAGAGGGTCTTCGAGAAACGAACTCTGTTGCATCTGCCGTACCTGCTCAGCCACCGCGCGATCGGCGGCATCGGCGTCCTTGGCGGGTTTGACGGTGAACTTGATGCTAGCCGGGTCTGGCTTGAAGATATCCAAGCTGCGGTTCGTGGCACGGTTGTCGGCATAGAGCTGTTTGAGCGAGGGCGCGATGAACGGCTGCCAGAGCTGCACCTTGGCCTCATCGCTGAGCGTGTCGCGTTCTAGGAGTCGGATCGAGGCCTCATCGACGCGATAGCTCTCCGGCCGCGGATCGCTCGCTTTGGTGGCCGTCATCTCCACCAGATCGAATCGCTCGAACTGATGTTCCTTGGGTAGCCGGCGAAAGCGGATCGGAAAGAGCCGCAGCAGCTCCGTGCCGTCCTCGCTGATGCCGGCGCAGCAGACGGTCTCCTCGTGTGCCTTACTCGGCTGCGGGAAGGCTTTGACGAGGATGCGAACGCGAAGGGTGCGGTTTTTGCTGATGGCCATCGGGGTGAGGCACGGTCAGGTGCCGGACAGTGGACTGGGAGCGGCGCGCAAGGGCCTCGGCGACGACGGAGCGATGACACTCGGCGTGGTTGCGTTCGTAGCAGAGGAGCGCGACGGCGCCGGTGGTGGTTCGCGCTAGCGAATCGAGGAGCGTCCGCTGGGTGGCGAGATACTCGCGAAAATCGCTGAAGAAGCGCGCGAGATCACCGTCTTCGCGTAATCGGTAGCGGATCTCGCGCGGCGAGCCCAAGGCGCGTTCGTGGGAATACGCGATCCCGGCCTCTGCCAGCGCAGCCGACAGAGCGCTCTTCGAGAATCCCTTGCGGCGCGAGATCGGCAGCTCGCGGATGTCGAGCAGGAGCTGGACGCCGGCAGCCTTCAGTGTCGCGAGAAAATCGCCGAGGCTGGTTCACTCGTAGCCAATCGTGAGGATCTGCAGGCGGCGGGATGTCACGAGCGCGACCCGGTGCGGTTCTGCTCGGCCTCGATGAAGGTATCGACGATGGAGAGCAGCTGCTGCTTTGGCTTCGCGCTTAAGCGTTCAATCTGTTTTAGTCGCCGTTCCAATCGGGGGCTTAAGGTGGTGCGGGTCTTGCGGGTGACGGGGCCGCTACTCAAGAACTGCTCGACCGGGATGTTGAGGATGCGCGCCAGGTCTGCAAGCAGGTTGGCCGGTGGATGATCGCTCTCAGCCTCGTAATAGGCGATGCGGCGACGTGAGATGCCGAGTTCACTCGCAAGCTGCTCCTGGGTGTAGCCGGCGCTCTTACGAAGCCGTGCAAGGCGTTTACCGAATCCCTCGCTCTCGGGGTGTGCGTACTTGGTCATAGGCCGACTCTCAAAGGGTGTCGGCTGAGGAATATATATACATACGTTGGAAACGATCCGACGGATAGGACGGATTCAGCTGGGACAGAGGGCGAGGCGAACACTTGTAGTCGCGTAGGCGGCTCGTCCTGCTCCGGGAATTACGCTGGAGATGGCACACATGGCAACTCTGATTCCAAAGGTGGATCTAAGGCCTCAGGTGCTGCGGCAGCGGCCGCTGGAACAGTCGCTTCTCAGGCGGAAAAAATGGCAAAAGTACGGGAAGTGGGCAAGGCGGGGGAAAAAGATGCTGGCATAGATCCAAATAAACCAAAGGAAAGAATTCCATCCCGATCCGGTACTGCCAAGTATCGAATTCTTGACGACTCCGATGCCAAGACAATGACTGAGATAAAAAATCGCGCTGAATTCAGAATCACGCCTCAGATCAGAGATATGGCCTCTGAGGCTTTTGACAGTACGCGGGAACTTATTATTAAATTGCGCCCAACCACAATAATCGGTCCCAAGGCTCAAGAATTCATTAATGAGAATGCAATTACGATAAGACCAATTGGAGAGGTGCCGCCCGTAGAGCTGAAGATCGAAATTCCTTTTATTCCATAGAATGGGATCGTATGAATTGTCATTTTTCGCCGAAAATCGCGATACTGTTTTTTTCGCTGATCGGATTCTCGATCGATACATTTCCTCCCGTGATTGAATAAGGGAAAAGCACGAGCCTAGAATAATTGTCCCGATGATTTAATGCGATCGCGATAGCATCGCTCTTTTCTGTTGAATCCGACTTTACAACTCGCACGTCGTAGACAATTGCTGTTGCCTTATAGAGCCCCTCTCGAGCATCCTTTCGGAATTCCGAAACTAATAGAGCAACTATGTCGTCGGTCGGTGGAGTTTCCCTGCCATCGTAGGCAGCAATTCGCACTATCTCACCATCCGGCTTCATTGCGCCGCCGTAGGGGAAGAACCCACCACGTTTAGACAACATGTTTTCCGCGAACGGAAGAACGTCGTTCATTAGTTCCTCCGCATCTTGTTTCGCGTCTGTGCTCATGTCTCCTCGACTTCCCGCCAGCATCTTGCGATGTTAGGGCCATATTCGCGACGTCGCAATGAGGAATTCTCCCGCCTCCACGGTCCCCGACAGCAGTAACTCGGTGATGTGACCAGTTCGCCACAACAGCAAAAAAGCGGTTCGCATGGCCCAGTCGTGGCGCGGACGATCATGTCGTCCGGTCAGCCCACTGACTTTCGCGGCAATCCAGGCAGTGGGTCGTAATTGTGCCTCGCCTCTTGAATGAGTCGCGCCATCATTGCGGCTGACATCAAGGCTCAGTTATCTCGTAGCCCCGGGCGCGAAACATTGCCAGCCAGCCGTCGGGCTTCACCAGTTCCGCCATGGACAGCACGGCCACCGT
>Ga0210384_10003288_pt1 | contig 18828 bp, 19 predicted proteins | sample IncBWH2MmetaG_FD_160574 | JGI IMG/M metagenome (GOLD analysis project Ga0210384, IMG submission 160574) | Forest soil microbial communities from Barre Woods Harvard Forest LTER site, Petersham, Massachusetts, United States - Inc-BW-H-2-M | ecosystem: Environmental > Terrestrial > Soil >...
TGATCACGCAGTCCCAGGGTAGGGCGGCGAACTTCGCGAGCCGCACCATGCCGATGAAGCTCGCGTTGGACAGCGGGCTGATCACGTAGCGCGACTTGAGGCGCGTCAGGCCCGGGACGGAGTCGGGCCACGGGTGCAGGCGCCAGCGGGCGCGGACGAGCTGGTCGATCTCCCCCTCCGTGAGCCCCATGACCCCGTGCTTCGCGAGCGCCGGCTCGAGAGCGTGGCGATGGACCTGCTCCATGGTCATCCAGGGCATCTGGCCGGCGTTGATCCGGTCCAGGATCGGGCGCGTCTCCCAGTCCGCCAGGAGCGCCTCCCAGTCGACGGTGAGCCCCCGCGCGTGGCCGAGCGCTCGGGCCGCCTCCAGCACGCCACCCCGCCAGTCCACGACCGTGCCGTAGGTGTCGAAGACGAGCGCCTGGAGGCCGTCGGTCGTTCGAGTAGGAGTCTTCGTGAGCGCTACGCTCCCACCGGTACCGCGGCCGGCTCGCGGCGGGCCGCGGCGGCGTCCGCCTTCGCGAAGTCCGCGTCGGTGAAGCCGTAGAGGCCCGCGCCTCCCAGGAAGATCTGGGCCGCGATGGCGCGCGGCACCGTCCCCAAGAGGTTGTTCGACACGTTCGGGAAGTTGGAGTCGAAGTGCGGGTAGTCGGTGGAGATGCACATCCGATCGGCGCCGATCAGGCCGGCGGTCGGCTCGATCTCGGGCTCGCTCCCCTCCACCGCCGCCCAGCAGTTCCGCCGGAAATACTCCTTGGGCGTGAGCGAGAGGTACGGGGCGTGGGACTCACGATACTGGGGGTAGTCCCACTCGATGCGCGAGAGGATGCCGGGCACCCAGGAGTTCTGGGCCTCCAGGAAGCCCACCCGCAGCCGCGGGTGGAACTCGAAGACGCCGCCGATGATCATCGCGATCAGGGCCTGCTGCATCTCGATCCAGTGGCTCGCCACGTGGCGGTAGAACCGGTTCTCGCCGTAGAGCACGTTCATGTGGGAGTTCCAGGCTCCGGTGCCCTCGTGGAAGCCGAGGGTGACGTCGAGCTCCTCGTGCAGGCTGTAGAGCGGGTCCCAGTAGTTCGAGTGCCAGTAGTGGCCGTTGACGAGGTTCGGGCGCAGGAACGAGCCCACCGCGCCCAGCTCGCGCACGCAGCGCAGGAGCTCCCGGCAGGCCAGGTGCACGTCGTGCGGTGGCAGCATGGCCACGAACTTGAGCTGCTCGGGACTGTGCCGGGTGAATTCGTGGATCCAGTTGTTGTAGGCCTGACAGAGGGCCAGCGAGAGCTGCGGGTCCATGTCGTCCCGCGCGAGGAGGCTGAGCCCGGTGGTCGGGAAGAGCACCGCGATGTCCACGCCCTCCATCGCCATGCCCACGAGCTGCGCGGCGGCGTCGTAGTTGCGCTTGATCGCGAAGTCGAGGCGGCCGGTGTCGGCCAGCCGCGATCCGGAGAGGGGCTGGGTGCTGTCGGTGGCGCCCGGCTGCCGGCGCTTGCGATACTGCTGCATCTCGAAGTCCATCGAGGTGGGCAGCCCGTCGATCACGATCATGCCGCGCGCCGGCCGGCCTCCCGCCCCGACGGGCAAGCTGACCCGGTGCCGGTAGGTCGGGTCGAGGTACTTCTCGAACAGATCGGCCGGCTCCATGATGTGCATGTCGCAGTCGACGAACCTGAGGCCGTCTTTCATGTCGCCCTCCTCGCAAGCGGTGGGGGTCGGATCGTTGGCCGGCATTCTACTCGCCCGCCGGGCCGTCTGCTGGTTGTCTCGCGCCCGGCATTGACGCTATGCTCCGTACCCGGACAAGGTGAACCCCGTGCCCGTGACCCCCCGCGAGGAGATGATCGCCGTCGGCTCGACCAGGGTGCACGCCTGGATCGGCGGTCAGGGCGATCCCCTCCTCGTCCTCCACGGGGCCGGGGGCAATCGCGGGTGGCTGCGCTGGCTCGCCGCGGTGGCCGAGCGCCACACCGTCTACGCGCCCACCCACCCCGGCTTCGGCCGCTCCGACGCCGCCGACTGGATGGAGGGCATCGACGATCTCGCCCGCTTCTATCTCTGGTTCCTGGAGGTGATGGGGCTGGCGAAGGTGCACCTGCTCGGCCACTCGATCGGCGGGTGGACCGCGGCCGAGATGGCGACGATGCATCCCGAGGCGATCGACCGGCTCGTGCTGGTGGCGCCGGTGGGGCTCAAGCCCGAGCGGGGCGAGATCCTCGACGTGTTCTACTACCCGCCGGACGAGCTGTTCAACCTCACGGTGCTCGACCCCGCGACGATTCCCGAGCGGGCCGAGCTCTTCGGCCGGCCGCCCACGCCCGAGGAGGCGGAGATCGCGCTGCGCAACCGGGAGATGACGGCCCGCCTCACCTGGAAGCCGTACATGTTCAACCCTCGGCTGCCCCACTTCCTGCCGCGCGTGAAGCGGCCCGCGCTGGTCGTCTGGGGGCGCGAGGACCGCATCGTGCCGCTGATCTGCGGTGAGCAGTACCAGCGCCTGCTGCCGAACGCGACGCTGCGGGTGCTGGAGCGGTGCGGGCACGTGCCGCTCATCGAGCGGCCCGACGAGTTCGCCCGGCTCGTGCTCGACTTCCTCGGGAGGGCGTGACGTGAAGCTCTACTACTTCAGCGAGATGCCGCATCACGAGTACCCGGACGCCGAGGGCGACAAGTACCCGTCGCTGCGCCTGGCCTTTCCCAACACGTTCTTCTCGCCGGAGATCGCCCACCGGAACTACCGGCGCTATCTCGACGAGTACGACGCGGCCGACCAGGCCGGCTTCGACGGGCTCATGATCAACGAGCACCACTCGACGCCGTCGTGCGTGAACGTCTCGGCCAACATGACCACCGGGATCCTGGCCCGCACCACCAAGCGCGCCAAGCTCCTGATCCTTGGCAACATCCTCCCGATCCAGGAGAACCCGGTCCAGGTCGCCGAGCAGGTGGCGATGGCCGATCTCATCTCGGGCGGGCGGGTGCTGAGCGGCTTCGTCCGCGGGGTCGGGGTGGAGAGCTGGTGGGCGAACACGAATCCGGTGCACAACCGGGAGCGCTTCGAGGAGTGCCACGACCTGATCATCAAGTGCTGGACGACCCCGGGCCCGTTCCGCTGGGAGGGCCGGCACTACCACTTCCGACACGTCAACCCGTGGTGCCTGCCGCTGCAGAAGCCGCACCCGCCCATCTGGGTGCCCGGCACCGCGAGCCCCGAGACCGCGGTCTGGGCCGGGCGCATGGGCTACACCTACGTGCCGTTCCTGGTCTCCTTCGAGGTGGCCCGCGAGCTGTTCGACTTCTACCGCCAAGGCGCGGCCGAGGCCGGGCGGACCGTGACCGACGACAAGCTCGGCTTCCTGATCTGCGCGGTCACCGCGGATACCAAGGAGAAGGCACTCGAGGCCGGGCGCAACTTCGTGTGGCGCATGGGCCCGACCCTGCGGGGGCCGATCGAGTACTTCTCGCCGGTCGGGATGCGGTCGCGCGCGGCCAACCAGTTCGCGCTGAAGGCGCGGTCGGTCTCGCTCGCCAAGATGAGCTACGAGGAGCTGGTGGACAACTACTACATCGTGGCCGGCACGCCCGACGAGGTCGTGGACCGCTTCGCGCGCGTGCGGAAGGAGCTGGGCGTCGGCCACCTGCTGCTGGAAGCGCAGGAGTCGCGCATGGACCACCCGACGACCATGCGCTCGATCGAGCTGATGGGGAAGAGCGTGATCCCGGCTATGGTCCGGATCTGACCGCGGCCGGAGGGTGATGCGCGAGCCACCACCGGGCGATGTCCACCCGCCGGGCGAACCACACGTCGGGGAACTGCCGGGCGTAGTCGAGGAAGCGTACGAAGGCGCGCGACCGGGCCGGGGTTCCCGCGATGCGGCAGTGCAGGCCGATCGACATCATGCGCGGCACCCGCTGCGCCTCCGCGTAGAGGCAGTCGAAGGCCGAGCGCATGTACTCTTCGAAGTCGCCCACGCTGACCAGCCCCCCGCGCCAGAAGCGCGCGTCGTTGACCTCGAAGGTGTACGGCACCACCAGCCACGGCCGGTCCTTCACCGACACGTAGTACGGCAGGTCGTCGTTGAGGCCCAGGCTGTCGTAGAGGAAGCCGCCCTCCTCGACCAGCAGCTCCCGGGTGCTCGGGCTGCACGCATAGCGGGTGAACCACCCGAGCGGCCGCTGGCCCACGGTCCGGACGAAGGACTCCACGGTGCGCCGGATGTTGTCCCGCTCCTCTTCCCGGCTCGCGCTGTGGAAATCCTCCCAGCCGTAGCCGTGGCCGCAGATCTCGTGCTCGGCCGCCACCAGGGCCCGCGCCACCTTCGGGTTGCGCTCGAGCGCCCGGGCACACGCCCACCACGAGGCGGGCACCCCGTGGCGCTGGCAGGTCTCCAGGATGCGCCACACCCCGACCCGGCTGCCGTACTCGAAGAACGACTCGTTGAACAGGTCGCGCCGATCGGGCGGCACCGGTGACGGCACCTCCCCCATCGTTTCCCGTCGCGATCCATCGAGCAGCGAGTACTCGCCGCCTTCCTCGTAGGCCACCGAGACCTGAACGGCTAGGCGGGCGCCGTTGGGCCACGGCACCACCGGCGGCGTGTCGGCGTATCCGACGAAATCGCGCTCCATCGGCGCCGCCTAGCCGGCGAGTCCGGGGATGAGATCGGCGCCGACCTCGACCGTGAGGGTCGAGCCGCCGAAGTCGCGTGCGCGGTCGATGGGCTGGCACGCTCCATTCAGGTGCTTTGCGAGGAATGCCTCGGTAACCGCCCGGAACGCCATGTGATTTTCTGGCCTCGAGAAACCATGGCCCTCGTCGCGGAACGTGATGTAGGTCACGGGCACGTTGCGCTGCCGGAGCGCGGCGACCATCTGCTCCGATTCCGCGCGGGTGACCCGCACGTCCTCGAGTCCCTGGGCGATCAGGATCGGCCGATAGGCGTGGTCGATGTGCGTGAGCGGCGACCGCTCGGTCAGGAAGGCGCGCCCCGTGTCGGTCGTCGGATCACCGAGGCGATTCTTCCAGACGCTGAACCACGACTGCCAGTACGGCGGGATCGCCGCCATGAACGTGAGGAGGGTGGCGATCCCGAAGATGTCCACGATGCAGGCGAAGAGGTCCGGGGTCTTGGTGGCCGCCACGAGGGCCGAGTAGCCGCCGTAGCTCGCCCCGAAGAAGCCGACGCGCTTTGGATCGGCGATCCCCTGCCCGACCGCCCAGCCGACCGCGTCGACCAGATCGTCGTGCATCTTCCCGCCCCATTCCCGGTCCGCCGCTTCCACGAAGGCCTTCCCGAAGCCAGTCGAGCCGCGGTAGTTCACGGCCAGGGCGGCGTAGCCGCGGTTGGCGAGCCACTGATGGGTGCCGCTGAAGCCCCACTCGTCGCGCGCGTACGGACCACCGTGGATCGTGAGCACCAGCGGCACGCCGCGGGCGCCCGCGGCGGGGAGGGTCAGGTAGCAGTGGATCGGCAGACCGTCCCGGGACCTGAACACCACCGGCTCGAGCGGGCGCAGCGGGACGTTGTCGAGGGCCCGCCGTACCTTGAGCAGCGGCCGAACGCGGCGCGTCCCGCCCTCGTACAGGACGTACTCCGGGCTCCGGTCGTCGTGCTCCACGTAGGCGAGCGCGCGGGCGCCGTCGGCGCTCACGCTGTCGAAGCCGATGTCGCCGCCCGCGCCGGCCAGGATCGCGCGCAGGTTAGGCGCGAACGCGCCGTCCACTGCCCGCCATCGCTCGCGCGCGAGCATCGCCGAGGCGGCGAGAGGGTGCCGGGTGACGGGATGGAAGAGCACCCGCTTGATGTCGGCGTCCCGATCCTCGACAAGCACCCGGGCGCGCCTGGTCGCGATGTCCATCGACACCAGCGCCGCCTTGTCGCGGCCGCGCGAGTCCAACAGGTAGAGCGTGCGGCCGTCCTCGCCGACGTCGAGCAAGTGGGTGCCGTCGACGTCGCCGATCGGCACGGTCAGGAACGGGACCCAGGCGCCGCTCGGCCGCAGCTCGAACCAGTCCACGCCGCCGTCCGAGCGATAGCGGGGGGCGAGCCGCACGCGGAAGGAGTTGTCGGTGAGCAGCCACGCGAAGAGGTCGTTCTCGAAGTGGAGCTCGGACCGGCCGGTCACCACGTCGGTCCGGTAGAGGTCGAACATCCGCCGGTCGCGCCCGTTGTGGCTCAGGAGCATCTCGCGCGGGAAGCGGTGGCTCACCTCCTGGACCCCCGCGCGCACGCCGCGCTCCGGGGTGAGCGGCACCACGGTACCGTCCTGGACGTCGACGCTGGAGGCCCGCCAGTTCTCGTCGCCATCGCGCTCCTCGAAGAACACGAGGTGGCGATCGGTGTAGGCCCACTGGAAGAGGCTGGAGAGCGGGCGGGCGGTCACGCGGGTCACCGGCCGTGCGGCCGTGAGATCGTCGACCGGGGCCACCCACAGGTTGCGCACCCCGTCGACGGGAGCCAGGTAGGCGACGGTGGAGCCGTCGGGGCTCAGGCGCGCCCACCCGATGTCCGGGTTGCTGAAGAAGGTCTCCCGTGGCACGAGGGGCCGCCCGTCGCCGGGCAGCGCCCGGGCCGGCCGCCGCGGCAGCGACGCGACGACGCCGAGCGCCGCGAGCCCGGCCAGGAAGCGTCGCCGTGAAGAGCTAGTCCGAATCATTCGAGCCCGACCGCCCCGGAACGTAGCACAATTGCCCCGAGGAGGAGGCGCCCATGTTCATTCTGGTCCGGTTGCTCATCAACGCGGTGGCCTTGCTGGCGGCCGCCTGGATCGTCCCGGGAATCCATCTGCGCGCCGCGAGCGGCAACCCGACCCCCCACGACTGGGTGACGCTGGGGATCGTCGCGCTGATCTTCGGCTTCGTGAACGTGATCATCCGGCCGATCGTGCTGCTCCTGACCTTGCCGATCAACATCCTGACCCTCGGGCTGTTCACCTTCGTGGTGAACGCCCTGATGCTGATCCTCACGAGCTGGATCGCCCAGGGCATGGACCTGGGCTTCCGGGTGGGCGGGTTCCTGGCCGCGTTTCTGGGCGCGCTGATCGTGTCGGTGGTCAGCTACGTGCTGAACCACATTCTCGTCAAGCGAGACTGATCTCGCGGCGAGCGCGGGGGCGGGCGAGGGTCAGCGAGTCTCGATGTGGATCCCGCGCGCGGGCAGCACCGCCGCGGGAGCGGCCGGATCGACCGACGACGGGAACGGGGACTCGTTGACGCGGGCCCTCATGCGTACGACCAGCTCGGGGTAGGACGAGGCCCGGATCACGCGGTCGAACTGGGCCCGATAGCTCCCCACCAGGCTGACCCCCTCGATCGTGATGTCGCGGACGACCCAGTGCCGGCTCCGGTACGCCATGTCGTAGGTAATCTGGATCGTCCGGCCGCCCCGGCTGAGAATAGTGGCCGGGACCTTCGCGACGTCTCGCTCGAGCGACTCGCTCAGGAAGGCGACCGTGACACCCGAGCCGCGACTGTCGACCTCGGCGACGGAGGCCAGCCAGTAGACGAAGCCGCGCTGGACGAAGTCCGCGAAGAGCCGCGTGAACTCATTCTGCTCGGCCGAGGTGCGCGTCTTCCACTGCGGGCCCAGCGCCCGCTCGGCCGCATCGCGGAAGTCGAAAATTCGGCTGAACAGGATCCGGATGGCGGCGATCCGCTCGGCCGGCCGCTCCTCGGTCGTCGGGTCCGTGAGAATCTTGTTGGCGTCGCCGAAGACCGCACGGAGCATGTCGGTCGGCGGGCCCGCCTCGCTCGAGCCGGGCGCGAGCAGACACGTCAGGCCCAGGCCCAGGATCGAGCCGAGGAGCAGTGCGCGGCGGATGAGGGGGGTAGCCATTGGTCGACCTGGTCGAAGTGTGCATCCGCTGTGCCACGAGTCGGCCGCGCGGCGCGAGGTTGAGATCGCCCTCGGAGCCCAGAAAAGGGCACAAAAATCGGGTCATCGAGGGCAAGGACTGCGCGGTGGCCGGCTCGGTGGCGTCGGCTCCGACACCGCGGTGTACCGCCTCTCGACACCGTATAATGCCTCCAATTTCGCGTCCGAGGTGACCGCATGCTCAGCGCCGCAGACAACACGCTGCTCACGCAGACCGGATCCGGCACCCCGATGGGCGAGTATTTTCGTCGGTTCTGGATGCCGGTGGCGCTCACCCAGGAGGTCCCGGAGCCCGATTGCCCGCCGGTGCGGGTCAAGATCATGGGCGAGGACCTCGTGGCCTTCCGCGACAGCGGAGGGCGCGTCGGGCTGCTCGATCCCCGCTGTCCTCATCGCGGCGCCAACCTGTTCTTCGGCCGCAACGAGCAGTGCGGGCTGCGCTGCGCCTATCACGGCTGGAAGTTCGACGTGGCCGGCCGCTGCGTGGACATGCCGAGCATGCCGGCCGAGAGTACGTTCCGAGACCGCGTGCGTGTCACCGCGTACCCGGTCCGGGAGTGGGGCGAGTTCGTCTGGGCCTACCTCGGGCCGGCCGGGCGTGAGCCCGAGCTCCCCCAGCTCGAGTTCGCCGGGCTGCCCGCCGCGCATCGCTTCGTCTCCAAGAAGCTCCAGCAGTGCAACTGGGCGCAGTCCTGCGAGGGCGGGATCGACACCGCCCACTTCTCGTTCCTCCACATGCCGGTCACCTCGTCGGACTCCGAGAGCGCCGAGATCATGAGCCGCTCATCCGCGGATCGCGACCGGACCCGGTGGATGCGGGACGATCCGATGCCGGAGTTCCGGGTGGTGCCGCACGAGGCCGGCCTCGCCATCGGGGCCTCGCGCCGGGCCGACGGCACCGGCCTCTACTGGCGCATCAGCCAGTTCCTGATCCCCAACCACGGGCTCGCCCCGAATGCCTTCGCGGGCGAGAACTACCACGGCCAGACCTGGGTGCCGATCACGGACGAGCTCTGCTGGGTGTACTGCTACACCTGGAACCCGGAGCGGCCGCTCACCGAGGCGGAGCGTCAGCGGCTCCGCGCCGGCCAGAGCGTGCACGCGGCGGTGGACGAGCGCTGGGTGCCCATCCGCAATCGTGACAACGACTACCTCATCGACCGGGTGGATCAGAAGCTCCGCACCTTCACCGGCATCCGGGGCATCTCCGAGCAGGACGCGTGCATCCAGGACAGCCAGGGATTGATCGCCGACCGCACCCGCGAGCACCTGGGGCCGACGGACGCCGCGATCATCCAGTTCCGACGGATGATGCTGGGCGCCGCCCGCGACCTCCGCGCGGGAGTGGAGCCGCCCGCGGCGCGGAACGGCGCCGCCTACACGGTGCGCTCGGGCAGCGCGCTGGCCGATCGCTCCGTGTCGTTCGCTGACGTGATGCTCGAGCGCTTCGGCGACGAGGTCGCGCGCGTCGGGCCGCGGACGTCGGCGCCCAGCGGGCTCCCCGCCCGCTCATGACGCTTCCGCGTCGCGACTTCCTTCGGGCGGCGGCCGGCGGCCTGGCGGGCGGCGTCCTCGTCGGAGGCGCGCGGCGCCGGGCCGGGGCGGCCGCTCCGCTCCGCGTCTCGTCCCCGTCCCTGACCATCGGCATCGCCTCGATCTTCACCGGCTACATGACCGCGAAGGGATTCGATCGTGAGCAGGGCCTCGAGATCGTACCGGAGCAGGCCTACGTCGACCCGAACACCTACTACGGTGATTTCGTCGCCGGCCGGTTCGACATCGCGATCGGTTCGTGGGATACCTTCGCCGCGCGCTACCTGCAGGGCGTCCCGATCCGGCTCATCAGCACCGTGACCACCGCCGATCTCGTCGGCATCCTGGTGCGCAAGGACGGGGCGAGATCGGTGGCCGAGCTGCGCGGGCGCCAGATGGCGGCGCCCAAGGCCACCGGCACGTACCGGCTCATCGGAGCGCTGCTCAAGCGCTTCCACAACCTCGCGCTCGAGACCGACATCCCGGTGCTCAACGTCCCGAGCCCGGCCACCGCCGTGACCTACGTCCTGGCCGATCGGGCCGAGGGAGCGCTCGGCTGGGAGCCGAGCCTCTCGCTGGGGCTGCAGAAGCAGCCGGACGCGCGCATCGTCTACAACCTGGGCGAGGACTACCGGGCGCACACGAAGGAGACGCTCTACTTCTTCTCCTTCGCGGCTCAGAAGGCGTTCCTCGACAAGAACCCGGGCGCGGACCAGCGCCTGGTCGCGGCCTTCAAGCGTACCGCGGAGGCGCTGGGCCGGAACGCGGACGAGGCGGTCGCCCTCGCGGCCAAGACGATGAAGATCGACGAGGAGCCGATCCGCCTGGCCTTCCGGTCCGGGCGGATCGCCCTCAGCGTCGATGCCCCGACCGGCGCCACCCGCGACGCGCTCAGGCGGCAGTGCGATTTCTTCGCCGACGGCGGGGTCTTCTCTCGAAAGATCGACGACGCGTTCTTCCACGCGTCGCGATGACCGGCGAGGCCCCGTCCCCCGACGCGCCCGCGCCCGGGTGGGCCCTGGCGAGCGGCCGGGACGTGCTCGCCACCGCGGTGGTGGTGGTCGGCATCGTCGCGGCGATGCAGGTCATGAGCTTCTTCACGCCCGCCTACATCATGCCGCCGCCGCGGGCGATCCTCTCCGCCACCGTCGGCATCCTGGGCGAGGATCTCCGCCACGTCGGCGTCACCCTGCTGCGCTGGCTGGCGGGCGTGGTGGTGGCGCTGGTGGCCGGCTCCGCGGTGGGCGTGCTCATGGCGAGCGTGCGCGGGCTCGCGCCCTACCTCCGCGCGGCCCTCTTCATCGACACCGGCGTTCCCGCGCTGTCTTGGATGCTCCTGGCCATCCTGTGGTTCAAGTCCACCGAGGAGCGGATCTTCTTCATTCTCATCGTCCTCCTCTTGCCCTTCTACGCTCTGAACGTCTACGACGGCATCCGCGCCCTGCCGCGCGAGTGGGTGGAGATGGTGGACGTGTTCCGTCCCTCACGCGGGCAAGTGCTGCGGCTCCTGGTGCTGCCCCACGTGGTGCCCTACGTCATCATGACCACGAAATCGGTGGTGGGCTACGCGATCCGCATGACGATCTTCGCCGAGCTGGTCGCCTCCGCCATCGGGGTGGGCGCGCGCATGGCCAACGCCCAGTCCACGCTCCAGGTCGACGTGGTCATGGCCTGGACGTTCCTGCTGGTCGTCCTGAACTTCCTCGTCCAGGGCGTGGTCTCGCTCGCCGAGCGCCGGCTGCTGGGATGGCGCGCCGAGGCGGTCATCCGGTGAGCGAGATCGTCCTCGATCGGGTCTCGAAGGCCTTCGCGGGCCGCTCCGCAGTGGAGAACCTGTCGCTCACCATCGCGCGCGGCGAGATCGTGGCCTTGGTCGGCCGGACCGGAGCCGGCAAGTCCACCGCCCTGTCCCTGATGATGGGCGCGTTCCCGCCCGATCACGGCCACGTGCGGGTGGCCGGTCTGGATCCGCACGCCGAGTTCGGCCAGCTCGCGGGCCGGCTCGCGGTCAGCTTCCAGACCGACCGCCTGCTGCCGTGGCGGCGGGCGCTCGACAACGTGAGCCTCGGACTGCAGATCCTGGGCGTCGAGCGTGGCGAGCGCGAGCGGCGGGCCCGTCTCTGGCTGGACCGGGTGAAGATGACGGGGGCGGAGCGCAAGTATCCCCACGAGCTGTCCGGCGGCATGCGGCAGCGGGTGTCCTTCGCGCGAGCCCTGGCGGTCGAGCCGGCGATCGTGCTCCTGGACGAATCGTTCGGCCAGCTCGACGAGGTGACCTCGCGCGAGCTGCGGCGGGATTTCGCGGAGCTGGTGCGCGGCCTCGGCACCACCTCCGTGCTCGTCACGCACCGCCTCGAGGAGGCGCTGGAGATGGCGGACCGGGTGGTGGTGCTGGGGGCTCCGGCGCGGGTACTCGCGGAGATCCGCACGGACGCAACCGAGCGCGCCGACCCGGTGCGCCTGGGCGCGCTTCGTCGGGCGGTCGCCGAGATCCTCGAAAGAGGTGATCACCCGGCCACTTAGACGTCACCGCTTCCGGCTCGGCTCGATGGTCCGGCTAGAGCGTGATATACAGCTGGCCGTGCTCCTCCTTGAGCGGGTAGCCCCGGAGCCCTTCCAGCGCGTCGCCCAGCGGGGCCCCGGTCTTGATGTCGAACTGCCACATGTGCTCGAGGCAGGTCAGCGTCGAGCCGTCGAGCATGCCTTGCTCCAGAGGGATGGCCTCGTGAGGACACAGGGCCTGGAAGGCCACGAACCCGTCGCCGGTGTGGGCGATGAGGACGCTGAGCCCATCCACCGTGAACTCCTTCATCCCGTTGGCGGGCACGTCGCCGGTCGCGCCGACCCGCTTCCACGTGCCCCCCTGCCCCGCCGGCGCCGGTGCGGCCCCGCGCGCCGCGGCGGCCTTCTTGATCTCGGCCAGCTGCGCCTCGCTCAGCTTGTTCGCGCCCGGCTTGCCGGGCTCGTAGCGCAGCCGCTCGACCGGTCGGCCGCCCACGATGTGGGAGGTGAAGATCTCGTCGAGGTCCGACTCCTGTACCCCCGCGTACCAGACGTTGTCGGGGTAGAAGACGATCATCGGGCCGTGCCCGCACTGCGAGAAGCAGCCGGCCTTGTTGACGCGCACGTCGCTCGGCTGGCCGACCTGCCGCGACCGCTCCCGCAAGATCTTCACGAACTTCTCGACGTCGCCCTGCTCCGGGCAGGTATCACCGCTCGTACACACGAAGACGTGACGCTCGTACTGGCCCATCGGCTCGGCTCTCCTTTGTCCTAGCTGAATTTGTCGTATCGGATCTCGGCGGGCGACAGCCGCGCGTCCCGCAGGAGCAGGCGGAGGCTCGCGTCCACCATCGGCGGCGGTCCCGCCACGTAGGCGCGGACGTCCGCGAAACGGCCCTGCATACGCTCGCCCGCGACCGCGTGGACGAGCCCTCGCGCGAAGGCGATGGACGGATGAGCGGCCGGCAGCGAGGCCGGCACGTCCTCGTCCGAGAGCGCCACCGTGACCGCCAGCCGCGACGGATGGCGCGCCCGGAGGGCCTCCAGGTCTTCGAGGAAGAAGGTGTCGCGCTCGGATCGGACACCGAAGAAGACGTGGCCGTCCCAGCCCGCGAAGTGGCCGTCCCGGGCGCCGCGCTCGAGGATCGACATCATCCCGGCGATGCCGCTGCCCCCCGCGATGCAGAGCACGTGCCTCTTGACGTCGGGATGGAAGATGGCGTGGCCGAGGGGCGCGAAGAGCGTCAGGCGCGTGCCCTCGACGCCGTCTCCGAAGAGCCACTCGCTCACCCGGCCCCCGGGCTTCTTTTTCACCACGAACGACAGCCGTCGGGCCCCCCGCTCGAAGTTCACCATGGAGTAGGCGCGGGCCCCGACGATGCCCGGCACGCTGATCAGGGCGAACTGGCCGGCCTCGAAGTCGAGCGGCCGATCGAGGTCCACGTCGAAGGCGACCACGTCGTGGGTGAGCCGGCGCGCATTCCGCAGGAGGCCGCTCGAGGCGGTCGGGTGCGGCGCGCTGATCTCGGCCGCCTTGAGCACGCTGACCTCGAGCGCGCAATCCTCGAGGGCCACGCTCTGGCAGGTGAGCAGCTCGCCCGGGGCCTTGAAGTAGCGCTCACCGGGGGCGCCGGGCCACTGGCTCGCCGCCCGGCCGCCGACCAGCCGGGCCTTGCAGGTCCCGCAGGTCCCGGTGGCGCACTCGTAGGCGAGCTCGACCCCGCCGCGGAGCCCGGCGTGGAGGATCTTCTCGCCGGGCTCGCAGGCGAAATCGCGCGTGCCGTTCCGGGCGCTGACGGTGATCTTCACCGACACGCAGGCGAGGGTAGCACACTGCCCGGGTCAGCTCGCCTCCGCGAAGAGGGACCGAAAGTCGAGGTCGTAGCCGAAGGCGCGCGGCCCGACGTGGGCCAGCCCCTTCGGGGTCAACAGAATGGGTGGCGCGGGCAGCACGATCACCGCCACGCGCTGTCCGTAGCGCAGGGTCTCGGTGCCGATGGCCTCGCCCGAGACGGCGTCCATGACGCAGATCAGGTCCGGGGTGGTCACCACCGGCCGGTCGTCGAGCCAGCCCACCGCGAACTCGTTCTGGAAGGCCAGGCGGAACGAGCGGCCCCGCTCCTCGTCGAGGCCGTCGAGGGTGGCGGTGCCCCGGAGGAAGCCCTCGGTCGTTCGCCGCTCGACGTCCCGGATCTTCCCGGCGAAGATCCGCCGTCCGCCCTCGGCGTCGACCACCGCCTGGATGGGGTCGCGATGAGTCCGTCGCGCTTCCTGCACCGTCTCGCCCAGGCGAATGGCCTTGGACACCGTGTAGAGGATCCCGCACTCCTTCACTTCCCGCCCGGTCCGCGGGGCCTTGCAGGTGGCGGCGATGGAGCCGACCTCCACGCAGGCCCTGCGGCTCAGGCGCTCCATCCATTTCCAGCTCTCGGCCCGCGCCACGATCACCGTGTTGTTGCGGATGTCGACCAGGGTCAGCGGGGCCATGGGCAGGTCGTGAATCGCGAAGCTCGTCATCTGGGCCTCGGGGAAGGCGCGCCCCATGGCGTCGGCGTCGACCACCGGGAGGCCGGTCACCGCCCCGATCTGGCACGGCTGCAGCGCGTTGCTTCCGCCGATCTCCACCGCCATGACCGCGTCGAAGCGGCGGTCCAGGTAGCGCTCCATGGCCCGCACCGACTCCACCATCGGGCCCGGATCGACGACCCGCTCCTGCATCACCAGCGGCGCGCCCATGGTGGAGACGACCGCCACCGCGGCGTCGTCGGCGAGATCGGCGGGGTCGATCACCTGTACCCGCGCGCCCTGCCGGTAGAGCCGCCTCAGGTTGAGCAGCCCGTGATACGGGCTGCCCCCGCCCCCGGTGCCGAGGATCCAGGCCCCCAGGGCGAGCGATTCGATTGCTCGAGCGGTGAGCGACCGCGTGGTCATCGAGGAGAGGCTCCCTTCACTCCTGGGCGATGTGGAGCGGTGGAAAGCGCGGGATCGTGCGCCCGCCGTCGAGCACGATGGCTTGCCCGGTGACGAAGTCGAACTCCGGGGAGCAGAGCCGCACCACCAGGCCGGCGATCTCGGCCTGCGTGACCAGGCGGCCGAGCGGCGTGCCCGCGATGGCCGACGCCTTGTAGTCGGCCATGGTGTCCGTGCGGGCGCTCGCGATCTGGCTGGGCACGAGCGCGTTCACGGTCACCGCGGGGGCCAGCTCCAGCGCGAGCGACTGCGTCAGGTGGAGCAGCGCTCCCTTGGCGAGGCCGTAGACCCCGTGCGTGCGCACCAGCCCGGAGGTGGCCCCGACGTTGACGATGCGCCCCCAGCCGGCGCGCCGCATCCCGGGGCCGACGAGCTGCGCGATCAGGTACACCGCTTTCAGGTTGGCGCCCAGCACGTAGTCCCAGTCCGCCTCGGCGAGCGCGGAGAACGGGGTGTCGTTGAACGGCCCCGCGTTGTTCACCACGATGTCGAGCGGGCCCAGGCGCGCCTGCACCTCGGCCACGAGCCGTCTCACGTCGTCGCTTCGCGCCACGTCCGCGCCGAAACCCTGGGCGGCGCCGCCCCCGGCCCGGATCGCCTCGACCACCGCCTCCGCGGCCGCTCGATCCGAGCGATAGTGCACCGCCACCCGCGCCCCCGCGCCGGCCAAGGCCCGCGCCACGTCCACGCCGGTCCCGTGCGAGGCACCCGTCACCAGGGCCACGCGCCCGCCCAGGAACGTCACGGGTCGATCAGCTCCGACCAGATCGAGGTGGTGTAGCTCCGGTCCAGGTACTTCGCGTACAGCTCCTCGATCAGGTCCCGGCCCGCCGCCGCCAGCTCCTGCTCGTAGGCGGCGCGGTCGGTGATCTCGATTCGCTCGATGTAGTCCCAGGGCCCACCGGCCAGGCGGGCGTCGGCGGCGGTGATGCGGTGCGTGCGGTAGCTCACGATGGTCCGCAGCCGCCCGGCGACCACGTAGTCGACCTCACGCTCGAACGTCTCGTACTCCTCCGGGCTCACGCCCGGCTTCAGCTTGGCGAGCACGTACCGCACGATGGCCATGACGGGTCTCCTTGGTCAGACGAGGTGGCACGCGACCGTGTGCCCGGGCGCGACCTCGCGCACCGGCACCGGCTCGGCGCACACCGGCTGGGCGAGCGGGCAGCGGCCGCGCAGCCGGCAGCCGGCCGGGATGTCGACCGGGCTCGGCACCTCGCCGGCCAGCGCGAGGCGCTCCTGCACCGCGTCGGGATCGGGGATCGGGATGCAGGAGAGGAGCGCGCGGGTATACGGGTGGGCCGGATGGTCGAACAGCTCGCGGGCGGACGCTTCCTCCACGACCACCCCGAGGTACATCACGGCCACGCGGTCGCACAGATAGCGCACCGTGGACAGGTCGTGGGAGATGAAGAGATACGTCATTCCGAGCGCCCGCTTGAGCTCGCCCAGGAGCAGGATCACGCGGGCCCGCAGCGAGACGTCGAGCGCCGACGTCGGCTCGTCGAGCACCACGAGGCGCGGGCGCGACGCGATGGCCCGGGCGATGTTGACCCGCTGGCGCTGGCCGCCCGAGAGCTGGTGTGGATAGCGGTCCCGCAGGCCGGCGCCGAGCCCGACCTCTTCCAGCACCTCGTCCACCCGGGCACGCCGCGCTTGCGCGGTCAGCGGCGTGTGCAGCGCGAGCGGCTCGTCCACGGTGGCCGCCACGCTCAGGCGCGGGTTCAGCGAGGCGGTCGGATCCTGGAAGACCATCTGGATCTCTCGCCGCCGCCGCCGCATGTCCTCCTCACCGAGCGCGGTCAGGTCCGTGTCGGCGAAGCGAATGCGCCCCGCCGTCGGCTCGATGAGGCGCAGCACGCAGCGCGCCAGGGTGGACTTGCCGCAGCCGGACTCGCCGACCAGCCCGAGCGTCTCTCCCGCGTCGACGTGCAGCGAGACGCCGTCCACCGCGTGCACGAGCCGGGGTGCCCGCCAGGGGATGAGCGACCGCAACGGAAAGTGCATCTGCAATCGCTCGATCGAGAGCAAGGGGTCCACCCTACCGGCCTTCCACCGCCACGCATGCCACGCGATGCTCCGCCGCGATCTCGCGGAGCGGGATACGCGCCGTGCACTCCGCCCGCACCAGGTCGCAGCGCGGGGCGAAGCGGCAGCCGTGGGGCGGCGCGAGCAGCGAGGGCACCGCGCCGGGGATGGGCTCCATCGCGATCTCCCGGTCGACGCGCGGAATCGAGCGGATGAGGGCCCGCGTGTAGGGGTGCGCGGGCGCGTGGAAGAGCCGGCGCACCGGGGCCCACTCCACCGTCTGGCCCGCGTGCATGACGACGACGCGGTCGCAGAGGCGGGCCACCACCCCGAGATCGTGGGTGATCAGCAGGATGGCCGCGCCGGTGCGGCGACCCAGATCGCGCAGCAGCTCGAGGATCTGGGCCGCGATCGACACGTCGAGCCCGGTCGTCGGCTCATCCGCGATGAGCAGCCGTGGGTTCGTGGCCAGCGCCATCGCCACCATCACCCGCTGGCACATGCCGCCCGAGAGCTGGTGCGCGTACTGCCCGGCCCGACGCTCCGGCTCGGCGATGCCCGCCTCCCGGAGCATGGCCACCGCCCGCGCCTCCGCCTGCCCCGGCGCGGCGCCGCCGTGTCGCACGAGTAGCCGCTCGATCTGACGGCCGACCGGCAGCACCGGATTCAGCGAGGTGCGCGGGCTCTGGAACACCATGGAGATCTGGGCGCCGCGCACCGAGCGCATCTCCTCCTCGGACAGCGCGAGCAGGTCGCGCCCGTCGAAGCGGATCCGCCCGCTCACCACCCGCGCGGGAGGGCGCAGCAGGCGCAGGATGGCGAGCGCGGTCACCGACTTGCCGGAGCCGGACTCCCCGACCAGACCCACCACCTCGCCCGGCCCGACGGCCAGCGCGGCGCCGTCCACCGCCTGCACCACGCCGTCCTCGGTGTCGAAGTGGACCGTGAGGTCCTCGAGGGCGAGCAGCGGGGTCACACGCCCTTCATCCGCGGGTCCAGCACGTCCCGCAGCGCGTCCCCCACCAGGTTGAACGAGAGCACGGTGGCCATGATGGCCGTCCCGGGAAAGAGGAAGACCCACCATTCGCCCGAGACGATGTAGCCCGCGCCCTCCGCGGTCATCGCGCCCCACTCGCTCGTCGGCGGACGGATCCCGAGGCCGATGTACGAGAGGGCCGCCACCGTGAGGATGGCGAAGCCCATGGCGAGCGTGGCCTGGACGATGACCGGCGGCAGGCAGTTGGGCAGGAGGTGATGGAAGATGATGCGCCGCCGCGGGTTGCCCACGGTCCGCGCGGCCTCCGCGTACTCCATCTCGCGGATGCGCAGCATCTCGCCGCGGATCAGGCGGCCGTAGATGGGCACGTGGGTGATCGCGATGGCGATCACGATGTTGGTCACGCTGTTGCCGAGGGCCGCCGCGATGCCCATCGCGAGGATGAACGACGGGAACGCCTGGATGGTGTCGATCACCCGCATGAGGAGCTGATCGATCCATCCGCCGCGGTAGCCCGACACCGCGCCCAGGACGGACCCGATCGACAGCGCGATGGCGGTGGCCGCGAGGGCCACCAGGAGATCGACGCGTCCCGCGTGGACGATGCGGGTGAGCTGGTCGCGGCCGTAGAGATCGGTGCCGAGCCAGTGGCGTCCGCTCGGGGCCTCGAGAGCGTGCTCGGCGTCGGGCTCGTCCGGATCGTAGGGCATGATCACGGGCGCGCCGACCGCGGTCAGAGCCACCACCACGAGGACCGCGAGGGCGGCCACCGACATGACGTTGCGGGACAGCCGGCGCCACAGGAGGGCCGCCGCCGAGCGGCGGGCGGGGCCGCCGTCAGCGGAGACGTATGCGAGGGTCGACAAGGCCGTACACGAGATCGACAGCGAGGTTGATGAAGACGTAGACCACGCCCACGAAGAGCACGAA
>Ga0210384_10003289_pt1 | contig 18823 bp, 18 predicted proteins | sample IncBWH2MmetaG_FD_160574 | JGI IMG/M metagenome (GOLD analysis project Ga0210384, IMG submission 160574) | Forest soil microbial communities from Barre Woods Harvard Forest LTER site, Petersham, Massachusetts, United States - Inc-BW-H-2-M | ecosystem: Environmental > Terrestrial > Soil >...
TGCCACGGACGGGAAAAATTCGCGATCCATTTTCGCGGTCGGAGGTTCCTTCGCGGAAAACAATTGTTCCGGCGACTCCAAACGTTGCCGTAATGCCGAAGGCAATCTCGGTCGTGCCGGTGGCTCCAGCGGTTGCTAGTCCGGCTGCTCCAAAGACACCCGCGGCCAAGACTGCTCCAGCAAAAATCGATGCGACCGGAACTGTCACCGTGAAGAATGGCGATTCACTTTGGAAGATCTCGCGGGAACATTTGGGCAGCGGTTCGCGATGGCAGGAGTTGGTTGCGGCCAACCCAAACGTCGCCACTCCGACCCGCGTCCGGCTGGGCACGGTTCTGACGATTCCCGGTGTGGCCGCCCAGGCCGTCCAGCAAGGGAACTCCGCTTCCAAGATGACCATTCAGAAGGGCGATTCGCTGTGGAAGATCGCTCTGAGCCAGTATGGCCACGGAAGTTCTTGGACCTGTTTGGCGCAGGCTAACCCCACGCTCCGCGATCCCAACGCGATTTTCCCCGGGCAAGCCCTTGTCGTGCCTGCTTCCTGTACGTTGCGCCGCTGATACCTCTACAGCCTTCCCGCGTTGCAGCAGCTGTAATCCCTCGGCTACAATCGAGCGTTTAGTCCGCACCCGAAAGGCGAACAAGCCGAGCGATGCACGAAATCCAGCTTCACAATACCCTTTCCGGAAAAGTAGAACCCTTTCAGCCGCTGAAGCCGGGACAAGTGGGCATGTATACCTGTGGCCCGACGGTGTACGACTACGCGCACATCGGCAATTATCGAACGTTTGTTTTCCAAGATATTCTGCGGCGATTTTTGAAACTGCGCGGATTCAAGTTGAACCACGTCATGAATTTGACGGACGTGGATGACCGCATCATCGCGAACGCCGCCAAGGCTGGAGTTGGGATTCGTGAATACACACAGAAATACGTGCAGGCATTTTTCGACGATTGCAAAACGCTGAGCATCGAATCGCCGGAGCATTGGATTCGCGCGACCGATCACATCGATGACATGGTGGCGCTGATCGAAAAATTGCAGAAGAACACCTACACGTATCCCAGCGAAGGATCGATTTATTACCGCATTGCGAAATTCAAAGATTATGGAAAGCTTTCGAAAGTGGACCTGAGCGGGATCCAGGCTGGCGCACGGGTGGACAACGACCGCTACGAAAAAGAAAGTGCGCGCGATTTTGCGTTGTGGAAAGCCCCGAAGCCCGGCGAACATTTCTGGGAGACACCCATTGGCGCGGGGCGTCCGGGCTGGCACATCGAATGTTCCGCAATGGCCATGAAGTATCTTGGCGAAACTCTTGATATACATACCGGCGGAATCGACCTGGCGTTTCCGCATCACGAAAATGAAATTGCGCAGAGCGAGGCGGCAACCGGGAAAAAGTTCGTGCGCTACTGGCTGCACGCGGAGCATTTGCTGGTGGAAGGCGAGAAGATGTCCAAATCGCTGGGCAACTTCTTCACGCTGCGCGATCTGTTTCAAAAGGGCTATAAACCTTCGGCCTTGCGTTTTGCGTTGGCGAGCGTTCCCTACCGCCGGCAACTGAACTTCACGTTCGATGGATTGCAGCAGGCCACCAGTTCCGTGGAACGATTGCGGAATTTCGCGTTGCGGCTGAAGAATGAAAAATTCCCCGATGTTGCAAAAGGCGATGCCGAGAAACGCCTCAAGAAGGCTGCAGAAGATTTTGATGCCGGGCTTTCGGACGACTTGAACACCGCGCAAGCACTGGCGGCGATTTTCGATTATGTGCGCGAAACCAACATCAGCATGGACAAGGGAGAGTTTGCATGCGGAAGCGTTGCTGGCGCACAGGAGCTGTTGACGACGTTCGACAAAGTGTTCGCAGTGCTGGAAGATAACGATGGCGAGAAGCTGGCAGCGCTCGGCTTTGCGCAGGAACAGTCCGGTTTAAGCGACTCCAATATCGATAAAAAGGTCGCCGAGCGGCAGGCCGCCCGGCAGAGAAAAGACTTCGCGGCCTCCGATCGAATCCGCCAAGAACTGGCGGATCATGGTATACTTATTGAAGATACTAAGGATGGCAGTGTCCGCTGGAAACGCAAATGACGACGCACTTTCAATTTCTGAAACACGACCAGGTCGCCGTCGGCCCACGCGTCCCGCGTAAGTTTCGTCCCGCCACACTTCGACCGCGTCTCTACAGCGTCGACTAAGTGCCGAAGTACCGCAGGCCTTAACAAGAAATCTTCAACGCTGGGCGCGCCTGCACTCACTCCCTCTCTCGCGACACTAACCTTCGAACCGATTCTTGGAGGAATCATGGCCACCGCTACCGAAACGAAAACAAAACTGCCCCGGATTCACACCGCGCTTCCCGGACCGAAGGGTCAGGAAGTAATCGCCTATGACGCGAAGTATATGTCGCCGTCGCTGACCCGCGATTACCCGCTGGTTGCCGAACGGGGCTATGGCGCGATCGTGGAAGATCCGGACGGCAACTGCTTCCTGGATTTCGCCGCGGGAATCGCCGTGTGTTCCACCGGACATTGCCATCCGAAGGTTGTGCAGGCGATACAAAAGCAGGCGGAAGAATTGATTCACATTGCCGGCACGGATTTTTATCACCGGCACATGCCGCAGCTTGCGGAACGGCTGGCAGCGACGATGCCGTCTTCGCACAACTGGAAAGTGTTCTTCGGCAATTCGGGCACCGAAGCGGTGGAAGGGGCCATCAAGCTGGCCCGCTATGCCACCAAGCGCGACAAGCTGATCGCGTTTTACGGTTGCTTCCATGGGCGCACCATGGGGTCGCTTTCGCTGACGGCTTCCAAGAGCACGCAGCGCAAGAACTTCGGCGCGTTGCTGGGCGGCGTCGAACACATTCCGTATCCGTATGCGTATCGCTGCGCGTTGGGGCATACCAACGAAACCTGCGGCGGAGAAATCATCGAACTGCTGGAGCAACAGATTTTCAAGCGGCTATTCGCGCCGGAAGAAGTCGCCGCGATTATCGTCGAACCGATTCAAGGGGAAGGCGGGTTTGTGCCTGCGCCCTTGTTCTTCCTGCAGGAACTGCAGCGTCTATGCAACAAGCACGGCATCATGCTGATCATGGACGAAGTGCAATCCGGTATGGGGCGCACGGGGAAACTGTGGGCCGGCGATCATGCGGGCGTGACGCCGGATATTCTGCTGACCGCCAAAGGTATCGCCAGCGGCATGCCCATCAGCGCATTCATCGCCAAGGAAAGCGTGATGCAGTGGAAGACCGGTTCGCACGGAACAACCTATGGCGGGAATCCGGTGTGCGTGGCGTCGGCATTGGCCACTCTGGATTTGATCGAGGGCGGCTTGATGGTCAACGCCGAAAAAGTGGGCAAACACATCTTTTCCAAAATTAGCGATTGGCCGAAGAAGTTCCGTATTGTCGGCGACGTTCGCGGCAAGGGCTTGATGATCGGCATCGAAATCGTGCGCGACCAGCGGACGAAAGAAAAGGCTGCCGACCTTCGCGATAAGGTTGTCGAGAACGCCTTCCGCCACGGCTTGCTGACCCTGGGCTCGGGTGAAAACTCCATTCGTATGTCGCCGCCGCTGCTGATTGACGAAGAGCAGGCGGATTGCGCGATTGGGATTATGGAAGAGTCCATCCGGGAGGCCGAGAAGTCTCTGTAACGCCGGACCAACCTGGATGGTGTTTCCCCGCGGTAGGCCCCAATCGTCTGTCGCGGGGTTTCCATTTGTGCCCAAGATAGTTCATCGTTGGAGTAACAAATAATGGAACTGCTGGGCACGATCGGATTTGCTGTCGTGAAATGGAGGTCACGGCGCAGGCTGCGCGGCACTTCGAAAGGGGCCGGTGTTGCTGACGCGAAACAAGGAGCGTTGCGCGTCGGCGTGAACGGTGAAACGTATGCTTACTGGTATTTGGGTGGGTTTGACGGAGAGACGCTGGCTTTCGGGAGGTTTGCACAAGGGAATTCACCAGCGGAAAGGCAGCGCTTGCTGAACTTAGTATTACGCGTGGAAAGCACAAGGTGTCGATTCGCACGGCGCATTGCTTTCTTCGCGAGCGGCATATTGGCGAATGCCCGAATGCGCTTCGACGTGGCGGCCATTGACAATGCGCCCGGGAAGCTGCCGTTGGTGAGGTTATATACGCATGTGTTGAGTCCGCGAGTGTAGTGCAGTTGCGGCGGCATTTGACGCCGAGCGGTGAAGCTCGGACCCTTGAAGTGCTACGGCTGTGTAGCGACCGCCTTCCGAGGCGGGCGTATTTGGTTTTTTCCTTCTTGTCGCACTCGCCCAGACACATGGTGCCGCAAAGCGCGCTTCGGTTTTAATCCAGACGCGGTACAATCATGGTTTGTAACGCTGGCTTCCGCGGTGTAGGGTGGAAGCCTTGGAGGATGAGTCTTGCCGGAGTTGCGTAAAGATCCCATCACCGGTAGATGGGTGATCATCTCAACCGACCGCGGAAAGCGCCCTATGGATTTTCTGCGAGACAGCGTGTTTCCCAAGCCGCCCGTGAACTGCCCGTTTTGCCCCGGAAATGAAGCCAAAACGCCGCCGGAGATTCTTGTTTACGGAAGGAACGGCAGCAGCGCGAATACCGCTGGCTGGAACATTCGCGTGGTGCCCAATCGTTTTCCAGCGCTGGGGATTGAAGGGGAAATCGATCGCGAAGGCGAGGGCCTGTTCGACAAGATGAACGGGATCGGCGCGCACGAAGTGGTGATCGAGACGCCGCAGCACCAGACTACGCTGGCGCAGCTTCCGCAAAAGTCCGTGGAGGATGTGTTGTGGGCGTACCGCGACCGCATGCTGGATCTGAAGAACGACAAGCGTTTTCGCTATGTGCTGATCTTCAAGAATCACGGTGAGTCGGCGGGAGCCACGCTGGAGCACCCGCATTCGCAATTGATCGCTTTGCCAATTGTGCCGCGGCGTGTTCGCGAGGAAGTGGACAATTGCTGGCACTATTACGACGAAAAAGAGCGATGCATTTTCTGCGACATTATCCGGCAGGAGCGTGACACCGGAGAGCGGGTGGTCGGCGAAAACGATCTGTTCATCACGGTAGCGCCCTACGCGCCGCGCTTTCCGTTTGAAATGTGGCTGCTGCCCAAAACCCACAGCTCGGCTTACGAGAACAATCAAAGCTCCATTTACGCGGCGCTGGCCAACATGCTGAAAGACACGTTGATGCGCATGGACGCCGTGCTCGACCGCCCGGCCTACAATTTCATGATTCATACTTCGCCGATCGGCGAAGAGATAAACGATCATTACCACTGGCACATTGAAATTATCCCGAAGCTGACCAAAGTGGCGGGCTTCGAATGGGGCACCGGTTTTTATATCAACCCGACGCCGCCGGAAGAATCAGCGCGTTTCCTGCGGGAAGCGCTGATTGAGGAGCCCTCAAAGAAGTAACGTTTTGCGGTTTGGCCGAGCAGGGTGGCGTTTCCCGAACATGCACACAGTGCCGCAAATACAAAGGATTTGGTGCGATTCCAGGATCGTGCCGCTGACAGAGCGCGGTAGTTCGGTATAATAAAAGATTGAGGCGCGGTACCCAAGTGGTAAGGGAGAGGTCTGCAAAACCTTTATGCGTGGGTTCGATTCCCACCCGCGCCTCCAATAAATTCCCTCATAAAATAAGGGCTTTCTTTGACCTGCATATACACGAAACTGGCCGCCAGAGCAGCGGCGACGAAAGCGAATATTGCAATTCGATAGGCTCTTCTCGAAATCTCAAGATTTTCTCTTGCGAGAGCATGTGTCTGTTTCTCAAACGGTTCAAGCTCACGTCACCAACCAATTGCACCAGTATTGGGTCCGGTGGCCGTGGTGGTTGTGGATTATCTCTGGGCTGGTTAAGGTTCGGTGCAGCGGGAAGCCTAGGTTCCTTTTTGCTCTTATCGGGTTTTTGTTCGTCGGTCACGGAATTGGCTTATTGTAACCGGACAACTGGATTTTACGCGCCAGCAGCCCGCACCGCAACACGAGCGCCAACCTGACATAATCACGTTGCCATATCCTCTGCCCGGAGACCTTCCTGGATAGAGCGACCTTCATAGGTTTACTTCAAACAGAAATTACCCGCCACAACTTCGACACGTTCGTAGATAACCCGACGTCAGTTGCTAAAGGTCGCCGAGGCGTTGTTCCCGGCTGCGCCACATGCAGGGTACGAGCGCAGACGACTACCGAATTCCTACAGCACATCGTACAAGGGCTCCCGGCGTGGTTTGACGCTACGGTTCCGCCTCGTCGAGCATGAGCACCTTCCGCATTTCCTCGTCGAGCATAAGGAACTTGCGGACCTCGGCGACAGGAATCGTTTCGCGCCCTTCAGCCACTTCTTCAAACCGTTCTCCCAACTCTTTAAATATCATCGCCCGAAATGTCGGGTAAAGGGCACGGACGGTTTCATCCATAGCCACAGCCATTTGCGGTCTTTGTTTCGGCTTTTCCATTTGCCCTCCTAGCGATGTCCACGGAACATGAAGCGAACTATACGAAACGCAAGCCACTGGAATAAGCGGCGAATGCGAACCAAGAAATGTTTCCATCCCGCCACTGGCCGAATCATCCACCAGACGTAACTGCGTCGATCAGCGAACATAAGTTGGTCTGGTGGGCCAGTAAATACGTCTATGTTTTGCACAGCAACCCTCCTACCCATCCGTATCAATTCAGTGGCTCCAACTTTTCGACCACCTGCCGCGCATTCACCGAGGCGGCCAAGTCACCCTTCGGTCCAAACGAAACGTTCAACACGATGCCATCCGTGGTTTTGATGACGGCGCGCACCGTGCCTTCCTCGATCTTGCCGTTCCCCAGAACGAATTTTACGCGGTCGCCCACTTCAAATTTCAGGTCTGGGTCGTTCTTCATCGGCGAACATTATCACAGCATTTGGAGGGTTCACGATGATGGGCTTTTAACCCCGGTATCCTTCTATAATAATTGCCGCGCCCTACGAGGAAGGGCCGATATGAGCAAAGAAACAGCGGCGGCAATTCTGACCCAGATATATTTCCAAACCAGTGAAGAAGCAAGGGCGGCGTTGCAAAAGAAAGAAAAGGGCGATTCTTTTCCTACCCCGGGCGGAGCGCGAAATCTCGGGCATGCACAGCAGCAGATCGCTAACGCCTACGAGGAGTTTCTGAATCAATTGTCACAGTAGGCTTGTTTACAGAGCCAGTTCGCGTTTTTTCATTTGAGCTGGATGAGACAAGTGCCGCTGCAAAACTGCCCAATTTGGAACATAAATGTCCCCCGTGGGTCGCCACGCACAGCTTGTTTAGGAAGCCTTGCTTCAGCCGAACCCTGCTGCTAGCATTTTCTTAAGCGGTGGTTTATGGGGACAATCGCGAGGTCGGATAACATCAAATCCAAGTCAAAATTGAAGCGGAAACGCGCTTTCGATGCCCAAGTGTTTCTCGATTCGGCAGGCGTGGCGAAAAAGGTTCGGGAGGCTAAGAAAGCGGAGGCCATCTACTCGCAGGGTGATGCCGCTGAGAGCGTAATGTACCTGCAAAAAGGCGGCGTAAAGCTAACTGTCGTTAACGAAGATGGCAAAGAAGCCGTCGTCGCGATTCTGGGGCCAGGCGACTTCTTCGGCGAAGGCTGTCTGGCAGGTCAGCCCATTCGCATGGGAACGGCCTCCGCGACTACGCCCAGCACCGTGCTCATCATTGAGAAGGGTGAAATGCTCAAGGTGCTTCACGACGTTTGCTGGCTTGTGTGCAAAACGCATGATTCACAGGACGCATGCTAATGTTTTGTTAGATTGACCTGCATTGTTGCGGCGTTAACTTGCCAACTATATGACGGAGCATGTCCAAAATTGAACAGTCTGGCTGAACACGTGTTTGCTAGCCTCAATTATGCCTAGGTACGACTTGTTCCGGCTCGATGAAGGTTCACCAATGTGGGTTTCTGCGGCTGAAACGATGGCAGACGTTCATGCGCAGATGGGACAACTTGCCGATTGCCCAGAATGTTTAGTGCTGGATTCATTGACGGGCGAAAAGATCAGCGTGAAGCCGGGGCAAAACGGCCAGCGCCAAATAACGACCTCGGTTCTTGAGTGATGTAAGAAAAAGGCGGACGGCGAACAAAAACGAAAAGAAGACAAGCAAAGCGAAAGCATCGAAGACCGTTCCACCGGTGACCGAGAATCGGAAAGGTCGCCGGGGATTCCCACGTCAACACTGGATAGGGTCACGACGGAATTGGCGAAGCCATGCATGGCCAAGTCCGTAAAAATAGCGGAACTGAATTTAGATACGGCCCACATTCCAGAACAGCCAAGTCTCGCCGTTCCCGCAACAGTCAACAAAATCATCGCTTCGCCCAGTCCGAGCCAGCCGGAAAAGGCGGACATCGCTGTTGACGGGGACGACACCCGGAATCGAGGCCTCCGCGTTGAAAACACGCTAACGGACCAACACGGCGATGATGTCAGCCTCAAAAAGGGGCGCTCTCATGTTACCGTCACAGCTAAAGAACACCGCAAGTAACGTGGTATCTCAGGCTACGCCTTCTCGCCCTCTGAAAAAATGAAACAGAAGCATAACGATACCGATTACCAGCAGAATGTGAATGAGACCACTTGAAACGTGAAATGCCAAGAATCCTAACAACCAAAGAACGATCAGTACTGCTGCGATTATTCCAAGCATGTCTTAACTCCTTACACTTAAGCGCGTCGCCAATTGCGGAACCTCGGCTTCTCGCTAGATTCGTACTTCTGGCGTCAACGTTGGCAGATTAGAGAGGTAAAGTCTGTGCCAAATGAGACAGACTCCGAAATTGCGCCGCTGGGACATAGCGAACAGCATTGGGCGTGTGCACAAGCGAACAGATTGCTTCTAAATGTCCCGCTAATCTCCAACATGTTCGAACCATTCGACATCATGGAGGACTACAACATACATCGTGCACATCGTTACATCGCCACGTTATTCCTGGCCGCTGGCCTCACAGTACCGGTTTCAGTTATGGCCGGACCGGTACCTCAAGAGAAGCAGGAGACCAAAGATCAGCATCGAGTCTACGATAAAGATCACAAGGACTATCACAACTGGGATGACAATGAAAATCGCAACTGGGAACGGTTCCTTGCCGAGAACCACAGGAATTCTCACGAATTCTCGAAGGCCCACAAAACGGAGCAGTCGGAGTACTGGAATTGGCGTCACACCCAGCCGGATAAAAACTAGCAAGATCACACCACTTCTACCGAGTGGGGTAATCGACCAGTTGTCCGTGAACGGCCATGAACCAGAGCATCAAAGTGGCCGTGGCGAGCAGAAGCACTCCAATAATACGTCTCCGAGATTTACCTCGCTCATTTTCAGCAGAAGCCGGAGCCTATGCCAATGACCCGCCGAGCGCAATCCTGCAGTTCTAGGGTGTGCGCGTGTAACGGACGAGTGGATTTTACGCGCCTGCCGCTCTAACCTTCTCCGCGACTACGCTCAACGTCTTCCAATCCCTTCAACGCGCTTGCCGCGTCCGATAGGTCCACACTCCCGGCATCATAAAGCCGACCAGAAATTTCGGAGCTTGCTGGCGCGCGACGATGACGCGATCTGCTTGGCGTTGCTTCAACAAAACGGAATCCGCTGCCTATCTGTGAACGTCCGCGCCCATTTTTGCCCCCGATTTTTGTACAGAATTGTACACTGCTGTTCTCGCGTTTCTTGCGGTTCTTGCTGCACGTAAAATCAACAACTTGCGTGTCATCAATAAGCCTTCTGAGTTCGAGTCCCACCCGCGCCTCCAAAATGCCTAATTTGTTCCAGTCATACCGTTGGTTTTTTTCCGTGCTTTTGGTTGAACTCGCAAACGCTCTTCAAATCTTCCCTCGGAGAATTAGAACCTTGAGACGGTATTGTTCCCGAAGTTCGTTACCCATTGTCCTCGATGCCGAACCTTGGTGGGATCCTTTGCGGTCTGACCCCAGATTCCAAGAAATTAGGAAGCGAATTGGATTGGGAGGGAGCTGATGAAAGGCGACACGCCATGGAGGCTCGATCCTCATCAATCCATATAAGGATCGAATTCGTTGGCTCCTGCCATCGCCACACCGACCGGAATCAGGGTGTGCAGGATCCGAACTGAATCCCCGTGCTCGGCGAGAACGTCGCCGAGGCGTTTGTAGCAGTCCGGTGATTCGTCCAAGCCAGCGCCACGTAATTCGACATGCGCTTTGCTCAGCCATGACTGCATCATTTCTTTCGTGACCTTGCCAGGTCGGAGAACCGCTCCGGTCTTTCGGTCAATCTTCCCGGCTGCCTCCATACGACCCATCACGCGGCCAGCGCCGTGAACTGTGCTGTACAGGGAATGTTTCGCTTGGTCGTTTTCAACCCCTTCGAGGATCACCGAAGTTTCACCCATCGTTCCGCCGACGAAGCCCTTCTGCCCAGGGAATGCGGGCGTTGCCCCCTTGCGAACAACCCACAAGTCTTGGCCATCGTGGTTTTCCCGCCATGCGAAGTTGTGGTGGTTGTGAACCTCTTCAAGAATTGTGGCGCCGACTAATTGAGCGATTCTGGAGCAAACTCAATCGCGGCCGGCGTAGGCGTACTCTCCCGCGAGGTGCATCGCTTCGATGTACTGGACGCCCAAGTCGGTGCTTGCGCCAATCACGCACGGGTCGACGTCCATTCCATCTTTCGCTCCGGCGGCTTTCAGGAACCAGGTCGCCGTCTTGTGACCGAGACCACGCGAACCGAAGTGGACACCAATCCAAACGCGATCCTGTTCGTCGGTAAACAGATCTACATAGTGGTTGCCACTGCCGACTGTTCCGAGTTGTCCTCGCGCCATTTGCTTCAGTGGTCGGATAGCTTCAACTTTCCAAGCCGGACTCTCGAATAGAGGATGGCTGACTTCTTCCTGATTCATGCGCCCGATTCCGAAGCTGATCGTGCTGAACACATCGTCCATGATCTTGCTGATGTTCTTGCGGATCTCCGATCCAGGGATGTCGAGGAGTACGGCTTTATTTCCGCAGGCGATATCGAAACCGACGCCAGACGGGCTAATGGCGTCTTTGTACGCCACTACGCCGCCGATTGGAACAGCGTAGCCTTTGTGGTGATCCGCCATGAGCGCAACTCGGTCCGCTGTCTTGGCACAGGTTTTGATCTGGCTGACTGCGTCGTGGTCAGGCGTGCCCCAGACGGGTATTCCATCAATTAATTTCATGGTCTATCGAAAGCGATATATCCTCTGTCTACGGATATAAGGATATAGCAGATACGGGCGTGTGCCGGGATCTCGGCGAGCTTTGGCCAACCCACATGCGGTGAGCACCGATCCACTAAAGGAATTACGCGTCAGCGCTCTGATGCCTTCGTTCAAATTTGGCGCGAATGGCTTCGCGCCTTAGCTCGGAGTGCTTTGCGTCGTGGCGAATAATATCGTCGGTGGATAGCGACTCCATTGGATCCGAACGATCCGTCGCCCGACTATTGCTCCAGCCCCACGGGCTATCGGCGTATCGGCGTTTTATCCATTTCAATAGCTGCATTTTCCCTCCGAATTTGTATTTCCCTTCGGGCTCGGCCGAGGTCGTGAATTTTGCCGGCTTGTTTCGATCAATTTCACGAAAAACTCATGCGTGGAACCCTGGGCTGGCAACTGGGCCTGAACTTCGACTCAGCACAGCGTCAACGGTTTTGATGAGCTCCGTTAGTCCGTCGGATTTTGCGAGTATCGCGTCAACACCGATGGCCGCCAGGTATTGCCCGATGTTTTCGCTGTACATGGTGAAGAAGATGATGGGGACTTCCGGCATCAGTTTCTTCAAGGTGGATGCGGCTTGCGCACCGTTCATCCTGGGCATCGCGAAGTCCAGCAAGATGAGATCAGGCTTGGACGCACTGGCTTTTTCAACGGCGTCCACGCCATCGGAAGCCTCTCCGCAGACTTCCAGATCGCCGCGTAGCGCGAGAAAGACTTTGATGATGTCGCGGACGGTGCTGCTATCGTCGGCGATTAGTACACGTTTCGGCATACGTCGGATACCCTACCAACAAAAATACAGTGGCCGTTTTTTTGCGCCTATACGTGATTCGCCGTAGCCGCGTACTACAGGTTATTTGATATGAACTAGCAATGGCCAAACCGCAACGGCGGTGGCGTTGTATTGCGTGGGGACAAAATCAGCGACCTAAGCCTGCACGGATGCTACGTGGAAATGAACACTCCGTTTTCACCGGGCACCAACGTGATGATCGAGATATACACGGACGACGAATTCATCGAAAGCGGACGACCGTGGCTTTCTTCGAGGCCAGGCATAGAGTGGGGCTTCACTTCAGCGAGTTGCAAGGCTACTTCGCCAGCGTATTGAGCAAATGGGTGGAGCGAGCCAGCAAAGTGAAAGCCAACTGATATTACGATTGCGCGTGCAAGCGCGTTCGAGCCGCCGAGCGTGGAGTGCTAAAATTCCAGCTCCACCACCAGCGGATGGTCTGGCACACTCAGCCCAATTTTCGTGACGTTGTCGACTTGCTCCACCGGACTAGGTTGCACGCTAGGACGGTAAAGCTTGGCAATACGAACCGGCTTCAGGAGTACCAGGGTTAACTCGCGGCCAGGGACGCTCGTATCGGCTTTCTCCGAGAGGTCGTAGCTTACGGCATCCTGCCAAAGAACCAAGTAGAATCGGCCATCACGCTTTTGAAGCAAGACGTGATGAATATTATCCAAGCTTCCTGACAAGCCGTACTGGAGCGTTCCCAGCGTGATGGAGCTGCTCGACGGGTCTTCCAGCAAACCGATGAGGTTTTCCACCGCATGGAAAGCGGGTTTTTCGGTGCCATCGGCACGAATCAATCCCCAGTGGAGTTCTGCATCCGTTGCGGTTGGGTCTTTTGCTTCATCCAATAGTTCGTAGAGGTACGTTCGCGGTATGCCGTGATTGAAATTTTCCAGAAACAATCTAGGTATGTATTTTGCCGCGGCTGTTTCCGAGACACCAGGCTGGCCGCTCCGCTTGTGAATCGCGTTGTGGTAACCGGTCTCAGTTACGATTATTTTTCGCGTTCCGTAGACCACTGCGGCAAGTTGAAGCTCCTTCGGAAAAACGACGGAAGGCGATTTACCCCCGGGATAGGGATGCAAATTTCCCAAGTCCGCGAGTTCACTCATGTCGCCAAGTCTCGCGCCATTGGCTGAAAAGGCCATCGACGGACCGATTACGGGGACCGCAGACATCCCGGAGGTCTGGTGGACCGATTCATAGAGAGCGGTTTGGTAAGCGCGGGCCAGTTCCGGCCAGCCGGGGATTCCGCTAATGTCCAGCTCATTTGGTCCTTCCACGGTTTCGACCAGCCCAGTGCACTGCGCATGAATTTTGCCCATCACTTCAGAGGTGACCTGTTTGATGGAGGCCCTGGGATCGAACACCATATCGAATTGCTGACCCTGGGTGCCAAGTTGGCGCCAGCGGCCGTACATTTCCGCGTCATACCCGGAGTTGACCAACTGGGCCCCATCGCGGACATGGCGTATGCCCAGAAGCTTTAATTCTGCTTTCACGAGAGCGAAATTTCCGTAGGTGCGGTCGAAATAGTTAATGTGAGTGTTAATGCCGATGCTGTCGACGAACGCGTCGGAGCTCTTCGCTGTTTCTGTGACGTAGGCTACAAGGTCGCGGGGTGGGGACTGGCTTGCAGGTGAGTTGGCTAGAACGGATGCATATCTTCTGCCGAAAAGCAGGAAGATTCCAGCGACGAGAAGCAACAGCAGAAACTTTGATTTCGTGATTCTACGAGGAAGATTGAGTTTGGCGTGGCACTGGTGCATGGTCCCTCACATTTCAAGTGTCCGAGAATTGTTCTTTACGAGCTGTCTCAAAAACATCTGGCGATTCCACGGCGTTTGGCAGGGCGGCGCCACGATCGCCAAGAATGGATAAATAGATCTCCTCCAATTGATTGATAAAGCGTGCAGATGTGAAAACGGTTTCGACGAGATTGCGGGATTGTCTGGACAAGGCCTGGCAAAGCTCCGGCTCCGAACAGACTCTAGCCATCGAAGAGGTCAGCGCTGCGTCGCCTCCGGGCGGCACGAGCAGGCCGGTGACTTCATTCACCACGAGTTCAGGGATGCCGTCGACTTGTGCGGCGACTACTGGTTTACCTGCAGCCATGGCCTCCAAGGCAACTAGCCCGAAGGGTTCGCGGTGGGAATTGACGACCACCGCGTCGCTTGCGTTCAACAGGGAATTGACATCGGAGCGCTGACCCAGAAACAAAACTTTGTCCGCTATACCCAAATCTGCAGCGGTGGATTTCAGCAGCTCGAAATATTTGTGGTCGTCGTTGAAAAGCGGCGCTCCGACGACGAGCAACCTGGCCATCGGAAAGCGCGGTACTAGATTTCTGAAGGCACGGATGGTTTCGAGCTGTCCTTTGCGGCGGGTGAGCTGGCCGACGATCGTAAACGCGAAAATGTCATCTGTTAGTTGAAGCTCCCGACGCACGCGAAAGCGTTCTGCCTGATCCGGATGGAATTGCCGCGAATCGACGGAGTTGTGCAGAACCGTAACGGGAACCGTGCCGCGAAGAATGCGGAGCAGCCAGCCCTTGAATCGAATAGCGGTCGCGTGCGATGCGGCTACCACGTGCACCCCGGGCATCAGCACGGCGGTCCAGCGGATCGCCGTACTGATGGGATGGATTTTCATGATGTCCTGCAAATGCCAGATCACCGGAATCCCGGAGCCAACAGTCGCAAAGCTGGCGATGAGACCTGCACGAAGGGTGTTGGCATGAATCAGGTGCGCATCTCGCAATCGCGGAGCATTGCGGAATTCACGAATCACGCGAAGGTACGAGCGTAAATAGCGGACCAGTCGCACAGGATTCCACGTGAACCTTGCCTGCAGGGCTTCCAAGCCGATTACCGGTACACCGCGCGCGCGAATCTGGTTAGCCAGGTCGCTATCGGTCGGACAGAAGCCGACGCTTTGGTACCTCGAAGGGTCGAGGCCCTCGAGCATGGTCAGAAGAACGCGTTCGGCGCCGCTCACCACGCCGGTGTGGTTCACGAAGGCGATTTTGGAGATCGATGATGAAACTTTGCTTGCCATGACTACTCCTCAGTTAAGAACCAACTGCTGCCGCTACATGCGTATGATTTCCGTGGGGTCGCAATTTCCACGAAGCAAATGCATGAATCCCAAGAGATTTCCCTTTAGTCCGCCGGGGCGATCCCACTTCTGGTCGCGGCGAAGAATTCCCAAGATGTTTCCCAGAAGGCAGCGAAGCCAATAATTGATAACGATGTGGCGAAGTGGAAAGACTCTGGCCTTTCGCCACAGATAGATCGGATTCACGATTTGCGAAAAGCCGAATCGCACCCCGGCGGTGCGGCCGCCGCGCCAGCCGAGATGGATGCCCTTTGCGCCCAGGCACGCAACTGGGCCGCAGCGACCTATGGTGCAGCGGAATCCATAGTCGGAATCTTCCAGCCAGGCGTACATGGGGAGGGTTTCATCGAAGCGAATACCCGCTACGGCTGCGAGGCGCGCGAACATATTGCAGCCGTAGGCCCAATCCATGGGCTTGTAGGCGGGTTCAGCAAGGTTGTCAAAGCTACTCGTCGCGACTTCGCACATTTTACGGGCGTCCGCTCTTGATATTTGTGGGGTTTTGCCGCGCCCGCCGTCATACAAAAGAGTGCCGCAAGCGATGACCACTTCTGGAAATGCGCGAAAGAGGCGGGACATTTCGTTGAAGTAAGATTCGGAAAGTTCGAAGTCGTCGTCCAGAAAGGCTACGAGATCGGTTCCGTGCGCGACTGCATCCAGGCCACGGTTTCGTTGCGCTGTGGAGCCCAGCCTGGATAAGACATGCTGCACACCGGGAAGAGCCATGGTTTCCGGTAGAACGTGCTCCGGACCGGGGGTGCTAATGATGATTTGCGTTGGCAGCAAACTCTGCTGCTGAATGGAACAAACGGTTTCGTGAAGGATCACGGCGCGATTCAGCGAGCAGATCACCACCGCTATGGTCAGTGCGGGTTCCGTAGAAGGCTGGGTTGACTCCGTGACGTGCGCGGAGTTCGACGCAGCCGGATCTGATGCGCAAAACCGTCGTGACGTCGCCGCTCCCTGGTATTGAGAGGCGGATTGCTCACGTTGTGCGCCGAGGCTCCTGCTGGCGAGTTTCATGGCAAATGGCGGCGGTTAGGCCGCTTTCAATTCCTCCACAAAGGTTTGTTGAGATTGCTCGAAGGTCGCGAACTGGAAAGCCCCTAGTTCCAGTCCGATGAACATCCAGAAAATGAGTCCGGTGACATTAACGAAAATATTGAAGCTCAGGAGTTCCAGAAGAAACGCAAAGAGAATAGCCCTGCCTACACGGATAAACTCGTCGTGATCGGAATTTATGCGGTACCTGCTGAGATAGAGCGACACAATTCCGAACAGGAACAGCAAGGTTCCAGTCCAACCGAGAGAGAAAGCGGTGAGGACCAGCCCGCTATCGATGGGAATATTCTGAATGATGGTCATGTTGCTCAAGCCGAAGCCGAAGGGATGATCCAGGATTTCGGCGCCTAATTTCTTGTACATATTCAGGCGCGCGAGGGCGCTTTCGTCGTGTCCAAGATCCGTGAAGGTCTTGATTCGGTCTCCAATCACGGGCGATACGCGGGGATCGGAAGCTAGCGGCCAAAGAGCGACGAGCAACAGAAGGGCGATGACAACGATTTGAACCAGCAGGCGAAGCTGCGTTTTTCGAAGAATGAAGAAAAGGCCGGCGAACCAGCTGACCCACGCGGTGCGCACCATGGAGAGCAGGAACGATAGACCGCCGGCAACCGCCGCGGGGAATTTCAGCGGAGAGCGGACGACGAGAAGCAGAAAAAGGGCCGCCATCATGACGTTAGCGAACGGAGTGGGAGAGTGCAGCGTGCTCCACACGCGGATGGCAAACGGTTCCGGCTGGCCGAATGCGGGATTCAGACTTTGATACTGGACATTGGTGAGCCAGTAGGTATCCCAAGCCGGAGGCGCGAAGAACTGGAAGAGTCCGTACAAGCCTAAAACGAAGGCACCCATCAGGAAGGTGTTGCAAATTGCCTTTTGATATTGCCGATAGCGAGACCAGTTGAAATAAATGTGTAGGCCGAACAGCAAAGGGGACAACCAATTCAGCAGGCCATAGACGGCTTCCGCGGACGGATTGAGCAGCATTCCGATGACGAACCCGTGGACAATGCCCAGAGTACACAGGATAAATACCTTGGGTATGCGCCAACGATTCTGTGTTGCTGGCAAAATCAGCGTGAGGCCGGCGACAGCCGTCGCAAGAAAAGGAGCCAGCAAGACTACATTCGATTCCATATAACCGAAGCGAAGGTCCACGAGTCTCCGCAGCAAGGGCGTGAGAAACCAAATCCACAGCGTGTACTGGACGTAAAGGACAGGCCGGACGAAGTAGAGGCAAAGCGCTACCATGAAAAATAAGCCAGGAATTGCAACGCGAACGATACGGGGATTACCGACCATCCAAATTGCGGCGAGCGCAGCGAAGCACACACTGAACACGAACACGGGACTGACACTGCGCATTGGATCGCGAGGCTCAGCCAGCACCAGGTTGTGAAATGTGGACGCTTCGATCAAACTCGCAGCCTTTCGCGAACAATTTGTGGGGTCCTGCTCTTCCATCTGCATCCGTCCTCAAAAATCATGCGATCGGTCGAGACTGCTCTGGAACGTCGAGGATGTTTTCAGGATTTGCGGCGCCGCGATCAGTTCTTGATAGACGGCCATAATTTCCTGAACCATCACTCCGACTCCAAAGGCTTCAATCCCTTGCTTGGCCCTTTCGCTCCAGTGAAAACGTTCCTCGGGGTGTTCGAGCATCCGGTTCAGGGCCTCGGACAGGGCGCTGATGTTTTGCGGTTCGACCAGCGCGCCGGCGCGGCCACCATCCAGCGCCTCTGGAATTCCGTCGACATTGGAAGCGACGATGGAGCAACCCGCTTGCCGGGCTTCGATCAGAACCAGGCCGAAAGATTCACGGCGGGAAGCAAGAACAAAAACGTCGGCGGCCAGCATGTAGGATTGCGGGCTGCCTTGGAAACCCTCGAAGTGGATACGCTCGCGAAATGCGGACGCGTTTGCCTGCGCTTCAAAGATGGGACGATGCGGACCGTCTCCTACCAAATACAGGTTTGCCTCTGGAAATTTCGGAGCAATGCGTTCGAAGGCGTAAATCAGTTCCGCAATCCCTTTTCGGTGATACATGCCGCAGACCGTGACAATTGACGGCCTCCGCAGCCGGGCGGGTCTGATGTCGGAAAGCAACGGCAACCGCGTGCTATAAAGGGTGCGGTTGAGAACCACGCGAATCTTTTTTCGCGGCACGCCCATACCACGCATAGTGTCGCCCACCGATTTACTGACAACGAATACACGCTGCGCGAGACCCATCAGGACGGACTCACGATCGTGGACGTTCTGCAAATGCGCCACGAGGGCGTAATGTTGAAACTTCGCTAGCAGCCAGGCCAGCAGCAATCCGGCGCGCATATGCGCGTGCACAACGTCCGGCTTGAATTCGTTGACGTAGCGCCGGAAGATCGCGAAAGAACTGGCGATTTTCGACAAACGGCGGACGTCGTTAAGTTGAAAATGTTCCACGCCGCCTTTACGGAGCAAGGGTTCGTGGCCGCCACCAGCGGAGACAACGGCAACGGTATGGCCCAGGCGGGCCTGCTCGATGGCAATGTCCACCGCGGTGTTCACGATGCCATTGCCGCGGTCGGTGATGTCGTTCAGTACGTGGA